>FTCZ01007879.1_pt1 | contig 60260 bp, 61 predicted proteins | sample 1658871 | NCBI WGS metagenome assembly FTCZ01 (sample SAMEA3914864, study PRJEB12502) | metagenome | biome: forest; material: soil | place: USA | collected 2012-03-12 | depth 0.3 m | reverse complement strand
GAGCTGGTGGACATAGTTGATGGCTGCCGCCTTGATCGCGCCATAGCTGAAGCCCGAGCCCACGAAGGTGTGGTTCTCGAACGCCGTGATCGTGCCGATTTGCACGAAGGCGGAAGGGGCGGCCGCCTTCAGGTGCGGGTAGGCCGCGTCCCACATCGCCACCGATGACATGAGATCGATATTATAGTTGATCTCCCAGCCGTGGCGCGAGCGCGGGATGCCACCCAATGCGCTGGCACAAGCGACGGCGATGTCGATGCCGCCCATCTGCCCAGCCGCCTCGCCGACCCAGCGGGTGACGGCGTCGAAATCGGCGCAGTCGACGACGGCACCGTAAACGGTGCCCTTCTTCGACATGGCGGCTACCGCTTCCTTCACGCCGTCCCCGCCGAGTGGGTTGGAATGGATCGTAGGATCGGCGGCATTGGGATCGCTCGCCTGCGCGCGGCGGCCGCAAATCGCTACGGTGCATCCTTCATCGAGGAACCGTTCGGCGATCCCGCGCGCGACGCCGCGGGTGGCGGCGCTGACGATCACTTTTTTGCCGGCGAGTTCGAGGTCCATGGAGCCTCCTTCAGGCGGTCCGTCGGGCGAAGCGGCTGCGATGGGCGGGGAGGCCGGGGACGTCGACATGCAGTCGAATAACGCCGCCCGCCTCGGGGTGCTCGGCATTGCCGCCAGTGGCGAGATAGAGTTCGCGCATGTCCGCGCCGCCGAACGCCATACTGACGATGTGGGGCAGGGGCAGGTCGATCCGCCGGTCCTCCGTTCCGTCGGGCTGCAGCCGCAACACACGCGCGCTTTGCCAGCAGGCCACCCAGATGCCGCCCTCGACATCGACCGCAAGACCGTCGCAATCGTCGAGCGGGGCGAGCAGGCGGCGCTCGGTGGGCATCCCACGCACATCGCGATCCCACGCCCAAACCCCGACGGTCGATTCCGAATGGTAGAGCGTGCGGCCGTCGGGACTGAACCCGATGCCGTTGGAGGCGACGACGTCGTCCCGCAGCACCGTCACCGCTCCGTCGGTCGACAAGTGGAAAAAGATGCCGCCCGATGGCACCTCGCCACGCTCGAACACGGCGGCGAAATCGAGCGTGCCGCCGAAGATGCCGCCCGCCTCGTCGGCCTCGATGTCGTTGACGGCGACAACGGGCACGCCGGCGATCTCGGAGAGGAGCGGGCGCGGCGTGCCACCCTCGACGAGGACAAGCCCGCCTTTGCCGCCGCAGACGAAGGCGTCACCCTGGTCGAGAGTGGCGCCGCCGATCCAGATCCGATCGGGCAGCATCGTCTCAGGCCTCGCGCCCGGCTTCACCCGATAATAGCCGCCGCCGGTCAGGTCGCTGAACCAGACCGCGCCGTCCTCGCCGACCCGCGGTGCCTCGCAGAAACCGAAACCGTCAGCGACTGTCTCGTAGGCAACCCGCGTCTGCTGGTTGGACAGCGTGCTCATGCGTCGAGATAGCTGTCGAGCGTCTCGTGAAAGTGGCGGATGCGCGACTCCTGATAGATGGACAGGCTCTCCGCGCCCTTCTCGCTCGCGTACATGCCCTCGCGCTGCCAGCGCATGATGTCGGTATCTTGATCGAGCACGCTAGCGAAGAAGGGATCGAGCCCCTCGACGTCGGTGTAGGAATCATTCTCGTTAATATCGATCCGCTCGGCTACTTCCCAGTGCGTGCCATCGGTGGGGCGGGGGCGAAGCACCATCACGTCAAACAGACAGCGATCGGGATCGTCGCCCTCGGGCCGGAAGGTCATGACGAGCGGCAGCCCGACTGACGGGTGAATGAAGAGGTTGGGGAAAATGTTGTACTTGAGCGAGTCAATCATCTCGGCGACTGAATAAGCGGAATAGTCGAGTCCATATTGCTCGGCCATCTGCTGGCGCAGCGTATCCGCCATCACCATTCGCGCGGTCTTGCCTTCGGGCACGAGCGTGCGGCCGCCCGCCACCGAACGATCGCCGAGCAGCATCTTGTCGAGCAGATCCTGCTGGCTCTGCTGGAGCGTCGAGGTCGGGCTGGGGCTCGCCATCGCGCAGAGGTCGCGGCTGACATGGCGGCTGAGGATGTCGTGCTGCATGTTGTGGTCGGAGACGACGTGCGTCATCTCGGGATGCGCGACCGGCGTGTGATAGGCCTCCATGAAAGCCTCTTGGGATAGCTTCCAGTTGCCGGGCAAGCGCTTGCGGACATGGGTGTGGACGTACCAGCCGGTCAGATCCCACCGCCCAAAATGCGCCGGCACCACCTCGAGATAATCGGCGAGTGACACCGCGTCGCGATCCATGTTGACGAAGATGCAGGCGTTCCAGCTTTCGACGCGGACCTCGGGTAGATGCGCTTTGTCGGGGGTGATCTGTGGGAATTCCCAGTCGCAGGGGATCTCGCGGATGCTGCCGTCGAGATTCCACTCCCAGCCGTGGAAGGGACATTTGATCGAGGCCGACCAGCCGCACGCGCCCGAAGGCTTCAGCTTGGTGCCGCGATGCAGGCAGCTGTTGTGATAGGCCTTGAGCCCCTCTCCGGTGCGGACGATCAAGATCGAGCGGCGGCCGATATCATAGACGAAATGATCGCCGATCTCGGGGATATGCTCGTCGCGGCAGGCAAACTGCCAGGTGCGCCGCCACATCTTTTCCATTTCGCGATCGTGGAAGGCGCGGCTGGTGTAGCGGGAGAAGGGGATGTCCGCGGTCGATTGCGGCGGGTTGCGTTGCTCGCGAAGCTGTGGCGGCGCCTCGGTGCCGTCGGAACGGATAATGTCCTGATATGTGTTACCCGGATAATGGTCCCGCACGTCCTGCGCGATATCAGTCATGATGCCTCTCCCAAGCTCGCGATATCCTGGGCCAGCAACCGTCGCGATCAACGCGTACAAGGGCTAGGTGCGGGGTTTCAGGCCGTCACCGCGCTGTCCACTTGCGCGAATACGCGCCGCGCGCTGTCGGCCGCTCGCCGCGCCGCTTCGTGCACGGGCAGGGCACGATTCTCATACGACAGGATCTCAACGCCGTAGGGACCGTGATACCCGGCGGCGCGTGTTGCCCCGATCAATCCCGCCAGGTCGAACTCACCTTCCCCCGGCCAGCGGCGATGATGGATCATCTCCTCATAGAGATCGTCGACCAGCGGCTCTACTGTCCCGTCGTCCAGCTCGACGCCCGTGCACAGGCCGGACGGGAGCGCGGCAATGGCTTCTAGCGGAATATGACCGCGTGCGACATGCCACGCATCGAACATCAACCCGCCGTTCGGTCGCGCCACCGTGCCCGTGACTGCGAGCCCCCGCTCCACTGAAGCCAAGTTGCTGATGGGCAGCAGCTCGATCGTAACGCGGATGCCTTCGGTCGCCGCCTCCTCGCACAGGCGGTCGAAGGCCTGGGTCATGCGATCCAGGGGGGTATCACCGGCCATGTCGCCGACGATCTTGATCTGGAACGCGCCGAGCGCACGCGCCTGCTCGAACGCCATACGCCGCTGCCAGTCCGACCGCTCGCGCCGAGGGCCCTCCGCGAACCAGTCGACCAGCACTTCGAGCTCGATCCACCGCAGGCCCGCGTCCGCCAGCATAGTGCGCAGGCGCGCGTCGCCATATTGCTCGCGGGCGATCGCGGCGTCGTCGAAGTTGAAGCCCAGGCCGGCAAATCCCGCACGGGCAGCGGCATCGATGCGTTCGGTCAGCGAGACGGGGCTGACGAGCGGCGGCTCGTGTGGCAGCAGGTTGCCGGCGAGGGTGAAGTAGCTCGCGATCAGATCCGTTGGCGCATCACTCATTGACGACCTCCCAGACGAGCGGCAGCGCCTCGACGCAGCCGACGATGCCACCGCTGAACCGGATCTCGGCATCCGGGGCGAGCGAGAACTCGGGTATGCGGGCCAGCCATTCCTCCAGCGAAATCCGCATCTCCGCGCGCGCCAGCGCGGCGCCGGGGCACATGTGGTGGCCGCGACCGAAGCTGGCGTGCTCGGCGCGACGCCGGTCGAAATCGACATCCAGCGGACGGCTGTTGGCGCGCTCATCCATTCCGTGCAGCACGGTCGGTGCGATCACCATCTCGCCGGTACGCAGGCGCACGCCGCCGAAATCCATGTCGCGCCGGACTTCGCGACCGATAGTGACAATCGGATAGCGTCGGAACAGCTCCTCCACGGCCCCGGGGATTGCCGTGCGATCCGCTGCCAGCGCTGACCGGTGATCGGGATGGGTGGCCAAGTGTAGCAGCGCGAAGCCGAGGAAGTTCACCACCGTGTCGAGCCCGGCGATCAACACCTGGCTGCATAGCTGGAGCGCCTCGTGCCGGGTGAGGCGGCGTCCCTCAACTTCGCCGTTGACGAGCCGGCTGAACATGTCGTTACCGGCGCCGCCCATCCGGCGGTCGACCACCGTGCCCAGATAGTCGTGAAAGGCCGCCACCGTGTCGGCGAAGGAGATCGAACCGTCCGGCCGGGTGATCTGATCGGTCAGCCACTTGAGGCGCGGCGCGTCGGCTGCGGGCAGGTCGACGATGCGTAGGAAGATGCGGATCGGGAAGACATGGGCATAATCGGCGATAAAGTCGCTGCGCCCGTGCGGCTGCATCTCCTCGATCAACTCGATGGCGATGGCGCGGATGTCGCGCTCGATCGCACGCACTGCGCGAGGCGACAGCGTGCCGTTAAGCAGCGATCGCCACGGTCGGTGCTCGGGCGGATCGATTGTCGTCGGGATCATCTTGTGATGCTCGCCATCGGCCTTGGGCACGATGATGACGCGGCTGGAGAAGCGCTCGGCGTCGGTCAGCACCTCGGCGATCAGCTTGGCGCGGGTCGCGATCCAGTGGCCGCCGTTGCGAGGTGTCCAGATCATGTCGGGGATGCCGGGCCGGTGCAACGCCTTCCAGGCGACGTGGAAGCCGTGCTCGACGCCGGGAGGATGGTACATGTCCCAATCGACGATGTGACCGACGGGGACGTTGCAGGGTGCATCGGCAAGCAGGGCGGTTGCCATCTCGGTCGACTCCTGATCGCGCGGGCCCCTCCCGGCGGGCAGCGTGTCGAACGAGGCTAAGCGCGATGGGTGGCGCGACAACTGCGCATAAGGCGAGCCTCGCGTTGCTTGGCACGTGCCTATGATCGCTGTCGGGACGGTTCCGGAGAGAGTGGCCATGAAGGACAGCATCGCCAGCCTGGCACCCGTGATGCAGCTTGCGTTCGTGCCGCGCGACGTCGATGCCGCGCTGGCCTTCTGGACGAAGACGATCGGCGCCGGCCCTTTCTTCCATCTTCCCCACATCGCCTACAAGGCGGCGCGCTATCACGGCCAACCCAGTAACGTCGATTTCTCGGTGCTGATCGGCTATTGGGGCGACCTCCAGATCGAGCTCATCCAGCAGCATTGCGACAGTCCGTCGATCTACAAGGCGTGGCTCGCAGAGGGGCGCGAGGGGCTCCATCACGTCTGCCTGCTCGTCGACAGCATCGCCCATGCCCGCGAGGTTTGCGCCAATGCCGGCGCGACCGTCGAGCAGGAAGTGTTTCTCGACAATGCCGAAGCGATTTACGTCGATACCGGCGGCGGCCCGGGCACGCTGGTCGAGATCCTGCAGCCGTCGCCCGAGTTCTATGGGATGTTTACGTTGATGCGCGAAGCCGCTCGGGACTGGGACGGCAGCGACCCCGTCCGGGCGCTTGGCTAGGGACGGGATCGGCGCGCCGCTTCGAGCTTAGGCGTTCAGATATTTGTCCATCGTCTGGTGGAACTGCCGGATGCGGATCTCCTGATAATCCCCAAGCTGGACCTGGCCGTTCTTGGAGACCTTCAGTCCGTCCTGCACAAAGGGCAGATTGTCCATGTCCTGCTCGAACACGTGGCCGAGCACGCCGAGCTCGGGCGCGTCGGTCCATTTCTGGTCGGCGCCGAGCATCTTCATCGGAACGCCGTGAGGCATGGGCTGGCCTTCGGGCACGCGGACGAGGATACGCACCTCCATCAGGCAATGGTCAGGGTCACCCCACGGCCGCCAGCGATAGACGATGTTCGGCATGTAGCCGCCCCACGGCGCGAAGTGGGGGAAGACGTTGTAGACAAGCCCGTCGAGCAGCTCGGCGTCGGTTGCCTGCTCGTGCATTTCAGGGTGCCCGAAAGTCTGGGAGAAGCTGGCGCGCATTGCCTCACCCAGCGCGCGGCGGGCAGATGTGCCTTCCGGCACCGTCACCGCATAGGGGCTGTCATTATAATTGTCGGCGGAGCGGCCGTTATATTTAATGAACTCGTCGACGATCCACTGCTGCTCCTTGCCCGAGGGGTCGACGTGCGGGCTCATCACCCCGAAAGGCGTGTAGGCGACGTTCACATTGTCGCCGTAGATATTGTAGCTGGTGTTGGCGTCGCCGGTGAACGGCAGCAGCTGGGGATGGGTGACGATCGTGTGCCAGGCCTCCATGAAGGCCTCCATCGTCACCTTCCAGTTGGCCGGCACTACCTTGGCGACCCAGATCGCGGTGCTGCACTGATCATGCCGCCAGCGCTGGAAGAATTCGGGCAGCGGCGCGAGATAGTCCTCGATTGAGGGTCCGCCGGGGTTCTCGCGCAGGAAGATATAGCCCTGCCAGCGCGCCACCTCGGCCTCAGGCAGGTTCATCTCCTTCTTGTTCAGATGCTCGAAATCCCAGGCGCAGGGGATTTCCTTAAGCGTGCCGGTCTTGGACCAAGTGAAGCCATGGAAGGGACACTGGAAGGCGTCGGCGCTGCCGTCCTCGGTGCGCAGCTTGCGACCGCGGTGGAGGCAGACATTGTGCATCGCCTTGACGTTGCCGTCGTCCTGCCGGACGACCAGATAGGAGCGGCCGGCATTCTCGTAAACGATGTAATCGCCAGGCTCGGGCATGTCTTCGTCGCGCGCGGCGAACTGCCAGACGAACGGCCACATTTTCTCGTTTTCAAGCTGCTGGTAGGCGAGGCTGGTGTAGTGCTCAGCGGGGATCGGATCCGAGCCCCGATATTCGTAGGTTTCGTCCTTCATGAAATCCGGCACGGGCCGGCCGTCGAGCGCCAGAATATCGCTCCAGGTCGCGCCCGGACAACGCGCGGCCCCCGCTGCTTCGATAGTGGGATCGCGATCAGCCATTTTTCCGCATCCTCGTCCTGCTCGCCGGCATTGTTTGAGACTAAGCGGAAGGCGCCGAGTCCCGAACCTCGCGCTTTTGCCAGCGGGAGCAGGATCGGCTGATTGGACGAAGGGTCAAGCCCCTGCAGCGGCGGCGGCCGCTCCGGCCATTATTTCCTCGCGCGTTGGGTTGCGGCGGAGGGTGAGGCCGCCGTTCACCTGCAGATTCTCGCCGGTCATGAAGCATTCGTCGCTGGCGAGCCACACCGCGGCAGCCGCGATGTCGTCCTTGGTACCCCAGCGGCCGAGCGGATAGCCGGCGCGGAACGACTCGAAGATCCCGGCTTCCTTGGCCTCCGCCGTCATCGGAGTGTCGGTGAGGCCGGGTGAAATCGAGTTGGCGCGAATGCCCTGCTCGCCGAACTCATGCGCTACGCAGCGCACGACATGATCGGTTCCTGCCTTGGTGCCCATGTAGGCGGCATGGTCGTTTAGCATGATCGTCGCGGTCGCCGAGCTGATCTGGATGATCGATCCGCCGCGCCCGCCGCGGTCGCGCGCCATCGCCTCCACCATCGCCTGCAGGAAATAGAAAGGGCCCTCGTACTGGAGGGCGGTCATCGCCTCCAGCTCCTCGCGGGTCGTCTCGAGGAAGGGCTTGAGCAGGCCCCAGCCGGTGGCGTTCACCGCGATATCGATCTGGCCGAGCGAGGCCTTCACCTGCCGAGCGAGAGCACGGACCTGCTCGCGATCGGTGAGGTCGCAGGTGAAGGCGTGGCCCCCGATCTCGGTGGCGAAGCGCTCGAGCTCTTCCTTCTTGCGGCCCGAGACGGCAACGTTCGCCCCCTCATCGTGAAAGCGTCGTGCGATCACCTGTGCCATGTTGTCGCGGCCGGCCGCGCCGATCACCAGCGCTCCCTTGCCTTCAAGCCTGCCTGCCATGCCCGCCTCCCGATATCGTGGCGTTCAGATTAGGCATTACGGGTGTCCACTGCGGCTATCGAATTGGCCAGTGCCGGGCGCGTGGCTGACTCGGCACCATGTTCACATCACGGAGAGGGCAGGGACATGCCGGATTTCGACGTCATCGTGCTCGGCACAGGTGCCGCAGCACTGACCGCGGCGATCGCCGCGCAAGAAGGCGGCGCGCGTGTCGGTGTATATGAAAAGGCCGATCAGGTCGGCGGCACCAGCGCGTGGTCGGGTGGCCAGATCTGGATCCCCAACCATCCCCATCAGGCGCCGGGGCGGTCGGACAGCCGGGAGGAGTCGCTCACCTATCTGATGGCGCTCTCGCATGGGATGATCGATCGCGAGATGGCCGAGTCTTATGTGGATAATGGCCCAAAGATGATCACCTTCCTGGAATCGCGGACCCCGGTCAGCTTCTACGCGATCCCCGATTTCCCCGATTATCATCCCGAGTTTCCTGGCGGAAAACGTGAGGGCGGTCGCACGCTTGAATGCCCGCCCTATCCATTCGGCGAACTAGGCGAGTGGAAGGAGCGGGTGACGGTCTCGCCTTATTGGCCGGACTATAACATCACCGTCGGCGAGACGACGCTCGGCCAGCCGGTGCCCACCGAGGTTCCGCCCGAGGTGAAGGCGCAGCGGCGTGCGCACGACGAGCGGGGTATGGGGCAGGCATTGATTGGCCGGCTACTGCGCGGATGTCTCGATCGCGGTATCGAGCCCGTCACCAATGCGCGTGCGGTCGAGCTCATCATGAAGGACGGCGCAGTGGCGGGCGTGCGCTTCGAGGGCGCGGACGGATCGTTCGACGTTTCGGCGCCCAATGTTGTCATCGCCACCGGCGGTTTCGAGTGGGACAAGGCGCTGGTCCGGGCTTTCGTGCGGGGACCGATGACGCATCCGGTGTCGGTCAAGGCCAACACCGGGGACGGCCTCAAAATGGCCATGCGTGTGGGCGCGATGCTTGGCAATATGCGCGAGGCCTGGTGGATGCCCGTAATCGAGGTGCCCACCGACGTGGTGAGCGCCGGACAACAACTTTTCACCTACGAGCGTACCATGCCCGGCGCGATCATGGTCAACGCGAAGGGGCGCCGCTTCACCAACGAGGCCTCCAACTACAACGCTTTCGGCGCGGCCTTCCACGAGCAGGACGTTAGCGCCTTCCAATACGCCAACCTGCCGTGCTGGATGATTTTCAATCAGGACTATTATTCGCGGCACCCTTTCGTCGGCGGCCTTTCCGACAGCTTCGAACAGGACGCTCGGCCGCCGCAGTGGATCGCAAGCGGTGAGACGCTGGCCGAGCTTGCCGAGAAGGTGGGGATCGACCCCAAGGGGCTGGAGGCGTCGGTAGAGCGCTTCAATACCAATGCGCGCGAAGGCTATGATCCCGATTTTCATCGCGGCGAGAGCGCGCACGACATCTGGTGGGGCGATCCGCGCTTTCGCGGCGATCCCCGCGCTACGCTTGGGCCCATTGAGGGTGGCCCCTATTATGCGATCGAGGTGAAGAGCGGCGCGCTTGGTACCAAGGGAGGGCCGCAGACCGACACGCAAGCTCGCGTGCTCGATGTTGACGGGCGGACGATCCCCGGTCTCTATTGCGCCGGTAACGCGATGGCCTCGCCCATGGGCATGACCTACGGGGGCGCAGGCGGAACTCTCGGACCAGCGATGGTGTTCGGCTATCTTGCAGGACGCGACGCCGGGGCCCGCGCAGTCCAGCATCGCGAGCAGCGGGAAACTGCCTGATGCCGGTCAACCGCCGCTTCACGCTAGCCCGTCGTCCGCACGGCCTGCCGGTGGCGGAGGACTTTGCGTTGGTAGAACAGACGACGCCTAAGCTGCGGGAGGGGCAGTTCCTGCTGCGCAACCATTACGCGTCGCTCGATCCGGCGATCCGGGGGTGGATGGACGATCGGCCCTCCTATTTGCCGCCGATCCGGCTCGGCGATCCGGTGCGCGCGACGACGGTAGGCGTCGTGGCCGAATCCCGTTGCGCCGATTTCCCGGTGGGGAGCTGGGCCTCGGGGCTGCATGGGATCGAGGATTATTCGCTTTGTTCGACGGGGGGCTTCACGCGCCCTATTGATCCGGCCGCGGTGCCAGCGGTCACCAACTATCTTTCCGCAGTCGGGGCGATCGGTCTTACCGCCTATTTCGCCCTGCTCGACATTGGTCGGCCCAAGGAGGGCGAGACGGTGCTGGTGACGGGCGCCGCCGGCGCGGTGGGTTCGCTGGTCGGGCAGATTGCCAAGATGAAGGGATGCCGGACCGTCGGTATCGCCGGCGGACCTGCCAAGTGCGAGAGGCTGACCCGCGACTATGGCTATGATGCAGCCATCGACTATCGCGGCAAATCGCCGGATGAGCTGGCGCGGGCGATCCGTGAGGCGGCGCCTAAGGGCATCGATATTCATTTCGAGAATGTCGGTGGTGAAATCCTCGACGCCGGGTTGCTCGCGCTCAACCCGCGAGGGCGCGTCGTGCTGTGCGGACTCATCAGCGAGTACAACGCGGAGCCGCGTGGCGCGCGGAACATCTGGCAGCTGATCGTCCAGGGCGCGCGCATGGAGGGCTTCATCCTCACCCACTATATTCCGCGCTTCGGCGAGGCGATCCCGGAGCTGGCGCGCTGGGTGAAGGAGGGCAAGCTCCGCGTCGACGAGCATATAGACAGCGGCATCGAGAACGCGCTCCCGGCCTTTCTGCGCCTGTTCGAGGGAAGCAACGAGGGCAAGATGATTCTCAAGATCGCGGAGTGACGGCGATGGAAGACCCGCTGCTGCGAGAACTGGCCGACAAGCAGGCGATCGTCGAGATCCTCTATCTCTACGCGCGGGGCTGGGACCGGATGGATGAGGATGCGCTCCGCGCCTGTTTCCATCGCGATTCCACACACAAACATGCCGGCTTCGAGGGGCTGTCGCATGATTTCATCGGCTCCGGGTTGGAGATGTGCCGCCCGGTACGCAGCATGTCGCACCTCATCACCAATCCGATGGTCGTGGTGAAGGGCGATCAGGCAATCTCCGAATGCAGCTTCCTCGCCCACCACCGCCGACCGGCCGGTGAGGGGAAGGGCGAGGAGGACATGTTCCTCAAGGGCCGCTACCTCGATCGCTTCGAGCGACGCGACGGCCTATGGAAGATCGCCCGACGCGAGGCCTATCATGATTGGGAGCGGGTCGTCCCACCCGCCGACCGCACGCTGGCGAGCGCATCAGCTGACCAGCTCGGCCAGTACAAGCCGGGCGACGCGCTGTACGCGCTACTTGCGAGTTTCTGACGTCTCAGTCTGCACGCGCGTGGTATAGCCACCGCCGACGATCACATTGGAGCCGATGAGGCCCCTCGGTCCGAGATCAATGAGTGTCTACCTGTAAAATCAGGCATCGGCGAGCAGCCGACGGATGGTGTCGCGCAACAGGTCCTTGCGGATCTTGCCCGAAGCGGTGCGCGGCAGTTCAGCTACGAACTCTATCCGCTCGGGGCGCTTCTGCGGGGCGAGGCCGCTCTCCGCGACGAAGGCGACCAGCGTGGCGAAGTCGGGTGTCGAGCCCTGGCGAGCGATCACGAAGGCGCATATACCTTCGCCGAGCCGCGCGTGCGGCATCGCCACCACCGAGGCCTCTGCCACCATCGGGTGGAGATGGAGCACATCCTCGATCTCCTTGGCGCTGATATTCTCGCCGCCCCGGATGATGAGATCCTTCTTGCGGCCGGTGACGAGCAGGGCGCCGTCCGCCGAGACAATGCCGATGTCGCCGGTGCGGAAATAGCCTTGTTCGTCGATTGCTTCGCGGGTCTGCTCTTGGTCGGCGTAGCCCATGAACATGGCCGGGCCGCGTGCCAGGAGCTCGCCTTCGATGCCGGGTGGCACATCGCGCCCCTCGTCGTCGACGACGCGGACATCATAGTCGACCACCTCACCGTCGGTGGTCGCGGCGCGCTCGGCGTCGCGGGGATAGCCGAGCGTCACCAGCGGTACTTCGGACGCACCGAACACGCGGAAGGCGACCGGACGGCCGAAATGGGCATTGGCACCGCGCACGATCTCGGGTGGGATCGCCGCGCCGCCGCAGGCGAAGAGGCGCAGCGACGGCAATGTGGTGCCCGCTTTCTGCGCGCGCGCGACGAGCTCCTGGAGGAAGGGCGTGGCGGCGACCGTGCCGCGCACTTGATGCAGTTCGATGAGCGTAAGCGCCTCGTCCGCGTTCCAGCTTTCCATCAGCACGGTGCGCGTGCCGGCGAGAAAGGGCATCTCCAACCCGTTGGCATAGCCGGAGACATGAGTGACCGGCGACGGCATCAGCATCGCGTCTCCGGCCTCGATGCCCCAATGGCCGACGCAGGCGAGCACGGCGCGCGCAAGCGTGTCGTGGCTGTGGAGCACACCTTTGGGCCGCCCCGTAGTGCCCGATGTGTAGAGCACCATCTTGACCGAGCGCGGATCGACCCGCGGCACATCCAGCCGCCGCCCGCGTCCACCAGCCACCAGCGCCTCGTAGGTCCCTTCGCGCCCGCGCACAGGTACGATGTGGCGGAGATCGGGAAGGTCAGCGCGGATGCGCTCCACCATTGCGGCGAAATCATAGCCGCGGAAGCCTTCGGCGAAGAAGAATGCCTTGGCGCCGCAGTCCGCGAGCATTTGCCGCACTTCGGCGTCGCGGTAGATGCTGACGATCGGGTTGATCACGAAGCCCGCCAGGGTGGCTGCGAGGTTGATGACCGCGGCTTCGATCCAGTTCGGCGTCTGGAAGCTCACCACATCGCCGGGTTTCAACCCCAGCTCCACAAGCGATGCCGCCAGCGCCTCGGCGTCGGCGGTGAGCGAGGCGTAGGTCGGCTGCGTGGGATCACCCGGGAATATGATTGCATCGGGTTGCTGCATCGCGAGATCGCGTGCGAGCTCGCCGACCGTGCGGCCCAGCCAGAACCCGCTGTCCGCAAAGCGGCGGTGATGCGGTGCCGGCGTCTGCAGCCAGCTCCAGGGCGGATGCCCGCTTCCTTCTGCCACCCGTCTCTCCATCGGCCCCTGATAGGACGGTATTGCAGCCCTTCTCACCTGTCATTCACGCCAGCTTGTCCGCTGGGGCCTTGATCTGGTCCTATCCCCTCCAACGCCACTCAGCGCGCGAGGAGAGCATGGACCATCTCGAAATCGGCGACGTCGCCGAAACCCTGCTCGATTATGTCGAGCACAACCGTACGTTCCAGTCGAACAAGATCACGACGGTGCCAGCCAAGGCCTATACCGACCCCGATCAATGGGCGCGTGAGATGGATCTCATCTTCAAGCGCGTGCCGCTGATGCTGGCGCTATCGTGCGAGCTGCCCGAGCCCGGCAGCTACAAGGCGATGGACGCGATGGGGCTGCCGGTGCTCATCACCCGCGACAAGCAGGGTAACGCCCACGCGTTCCTTAACGTCTGCGCACATCGCGGTGCGCCGGTGGCGAATGACGGGCATGGCAAGTGCGCGCGCTTCACCTGCAAATATCACAGCTGGACCTATGGCCTCGACGGCAAGCTGCTCGCCGTGGCCGATCGCGAGAAGTTCGGCGATATCGACAAGTCGACCCGCGGCTTGCGCGAGCTTCCATGCGACGAGCGATCCGGCATGATCTTCGCCGTGCTGACGCCGGACGAGCAGGTCGATTTCGACGGCTTCTTCGCTGGCATGCTCGACGATTTCGAGGCGTGGGGCCTGAAGGATTGGAGCTTCCTAGGCAGCCGCGTAATCGAGGGCGCGAACTGGAAGATCGCCTTCGATGGCTATCTAGAAGGCTATCATTTCTCGTCGCTTCATCCGAACACGATCCACCCGCGCACGCCGTCCAACGTCACCCATTACGAAAGCTATGGCCCGCACCTACGCATTGGCTTTCCGCAGGTGTCGATCGCGCAGCTGCGCGACGTGCCGCGCACCGAGTGGAGCAGCCAGGAAAATAAGGGGTTCGACTTCGTCCGTATCCTGTTCCCGAACATATCGGCCTTCCTGGCGCCCGAGATCGCGCAAATCGCGCAGCTCTTTCCTGGGCCCACGCCGGACAAGAATCGCACCGTGCTGCTCTATGTCCGCAAGGACCCGCCGCGCGACGAGGCGGACAAGGCGCAGTTGGAGGAGATGATCACCTTCCTGCGCGATGTCACCTACAACGAGGACTATATCATCGGGCTGGAAGTCCAGAAGGGGCTGCAGTCGGGCGCGCTCGACAGCATCGTTCTCGGCAAGAACGAGCGCGGCAACCAGTTCTTCCACGAGACGGTGGACTGGTACCTGAACGGCAAACAAGGCCCGCGGCCGGGGATCTGATGTTCAAGACGCTCACGCTGCTCAAGCGGCGGCCGGACCTTTCGATGGAGGAGTTCGTCCGCCGTTACGAGACAGGCCATTCGCGGCTCGGCGAGCGGCTGCTCAAGGGCAGTGCAACGCGTTACGTCCGCCGCTACCTCTATCCCGTGCCCAATCCCGAGACCGGCGCGGTGGAGGAAGCCGAGCACGATGTCGCGATGGAGATCTGGTTTCCCGACCGCGCGACCTGGGAGGCGACGATGGCGCGCCTCTCGACGCCCGAGATCATGGCCGAGATCGTCGCCGACGAAGAGACGCTGTTCGACCGCAGCCGCAATCGCTTCTTCCTGCTAGAGGAGCATGAGAGCGAACTCGGCTGATCCTCTCAGTGGGCGGTGAAGCCCCCGTCGATCACCAGTTCCGACCCGGTCATGAAGCTTGCGGCCGGTGAGCAGAGATAGACGATCCCGCCGGCGATCTCCTCGGGCTTGCCCCAGCGGCCCATCGGGTGCTGCGTATCGACCGCGGCGCGCGCCGTTTCCGTATCGGGCGCAACGCCGAGCTTCACATAGGCGGCGATGATCTCGTCCATCATGCCGGTCTCGATTCCGCCGGGATGAACCGAGTTCACGCGTATGTTGTATCGGAGCGCCGCGAACTCGAGCGCGGCGCTCTTGGAGAAGAGCCGCACGGCGCCCTTGCTGGTGCAATAGGCTGCCATAAACGGCGCGCCACCGATCCCGCCAACCGAGGAGAGGTTCACCACAGAGGCGCCGCCTGCGCGCGTCTTCCCTGCCTCGCGAAGCAGCGGCAGCATCGCCTTGCAGCTGAGCAGCATCGAATCGACATTGACCGCCATCTGCCGCCGCCAGAGTGCTAGGTCATTGTCCTCGATCGGCATGATCGTAGCGATGCCGGCATTATTGACGAGGCAGTCGAGGCGCCCCCAGCGCTGGCGGATCGTCTCGGCGAGCGCTGTCCAGCCGGCCTCGTCGGTCACATCCTGCGCGAGGTTGAGAGTGCCTCCCGAAGGCGCCCGGAGGTCGGTTGCCACCACCTCGGCACCGGCCGCGATCAACGCCGTCACGGTGGCGCCACCGATGCCGCCGCCTGCGCCTGTCACCAGCGCGACTGCGCCGTCCAGCACTCCGCCCATGTCCGTCGCTCCCCGCTATTGCGCCGTATATCCGCCGTCGACGACCAGCTCCGAGCCGGTGACGTAGCTTGCATCGTCCGACGCGAGGAACGCGACGACCGCCGCGATCTCCGAAGGCTGTGCCATGCGGCCGAGCGGGGTCGAGGCGGTGTAGAAGTCGATCGCTGCCTGATCCGAACTTTCCAGAAGCAGCGGCGTCTCGACGAAGCCTGGATGCACGGAGTTAACGCGGATCGGTACCTTGGCGGCGGCGAATTCGAGCGCGTTCGACTTGGTGAGAAGTCGCACAGCGCCTTTGCTGGCGTTATAGGCCGAAGCCTCGGGCAGCCCGACCAGACCCATGATCGACGAGATGTTGATGATCGAGGCGCCGCCGCGATGATCCTTGCCCGATTGCGCGAGCAGATTAGCGCAATGCTTGGCCGCCAAGAACACGCCGTCGAGATTGACGCGCATCGTGCGATGCCAGGATTGCAGCGTCATATCCTGGAGGCGGCCGGTGCCGCCGATGCCGGCGTTGGCGACGACTATGTCGAGCCGGCCGAAGCGCTTTGCGACGCACTCGACAGCGGCCTGCCACTCGCTCTCATCGCCGACGTCGAGTTGGACATAACCGGTCTTGCCGCCAAGCTCGGTCAATGTCTCGGACGCGATGTCCGGCTCGGCGAGGTCGGCCAGCATTACCGATGCGCCCTCGGACAGCAGCCGTTCGGCGATCGCACGTCCGATGCCGCGCAGGCCGCCCGTGACGAGGGCGACGCGTCCATCGAGGCGGCTCATACGCCCATCATCCCGGCGGTGGAGCAACCGTCGATCGAATATTCGGAGCCGGAAATGAAGCTGGCCTCGTCGCTCGCGAGGAAGGCAACCAGCGCTGCGATCTCCTCCACTTGCGCCATCCGGTTGAGCGGCGCCATGGCGTTGTAAGTGGCGCGCGCAGCGTCCGGGTCGGGCTGCTTGGCGATGATGTTCTTGATCATGTCTGTTTCGACCACGCCGGGATGGATGCTGTTGGCGCGGATCTTCAGGCCCTGATTGGCGCAGTGCATCGCCACCGACTTGGTGAGCTGGATCAGCGCACCCTTGGTGGTGGAATAACCGATGAAGTTGCCCATCGGCTTGTAGGCGCTCATTGACGAATTGACGATGATCGAGCCGGTGCCGCCAGAGTTCTGGCGCATCAGGCCCACCGATGCCTGGCATGCGAGCATCACGCCGGTGAGGTTCACCGCGATCAGCCGGTTCCAGCCTTCGAGCGTGATCGTCTCGACGCTGCCGTCGCCTGCCTCGATGCCGGCATTGGCGAAGGTGATGTCGAGGTGGCCGAAGCGCTCGCGAATTTGCGCGGAGAGCGAGTCCCACGCCGCCGGATCCTCGACCGCGCTCTTGGCGAAGACGGCGCCCGTGTCGCCGGTCACGCGCGCGGCGGCCGCTTCGTTCGATCCGGTGAAAATGACCTGCGCGCCGTCCGCGACGAAGCGACGGACCGCCGCCTCTCCGATGCCGGATGTGCCGCCGGTGACGAGCGCCACCTTGCCGTCGAGCCTCGCCATCCATCCGCTCCCCTGTTTTGATGCCTGATGAGTGCGCTCGCGCTCGGGATTCTGTAAACCTATGCTTTCGGCAAGGTGTCCCGCTGGCGTGGGCGGGGCATCATGACGGAAACCTCGATGAATGGGCGAATGCTATGACACTCGAGACTTTCCTTGGCCGCAAGCGTACCGAGTTCGATCCGCCAGTGCGTGGCGATCCGATCACCGGCGAGCGCTACTATTCGCCCGAGTGGATGCGTGCGGAATGGAACAAGCTCTGGACCAAGATCTGGCACATCGGCGCGATGGTTGGCGATTTCGAGGAGGAAGGCGACTGGGTGCGCCACGACTTCATGAAGGAGTCCGTCATCATCGTCCGCCAGGCCGACGGCGGCTTTAAGGCGTTCTACAACGCCTGCCGCCACCGCGGAAATCGGCTGGCCCTGCATGAGACGGGCGGCGGCAGCGCGATAACCTGCTCCTATCATGGCTGGCGTTGGGGCATCGACGGGGTGCTCCAGTTCGCGCAGGACGCCGACGACGTGGTTGGTGGCAACCCGTGCGGCAAGGCGAAGTTGGTCGAGCTTCCCTGCGAAGCCTGGGCCGGAATGGTGTGGTTCAGCTTCGATCCCGAAGTGAAGCCGCTTCGCGAGTACCTCGCGCCACTACCGGACGAGCTCCAGGCCTATGGGCTCGAGAAATGGACGCGGGTGATGTGTCTGACGGTTGAGACCAATTGCAACTGGAAGGTGATCCGCGACAATTTCAACGAGAGCTATCATCTGCCGACGCTCCATCCGGAGCTCGATACGTTCATCAACGACGATTATCTCGACACCATTTTCGAGATGTTCCCCAACGGGCACAACCGCATGGTGATGAAAGGCGGCCAGCCGACGGCGCGCGATGCGGCGCTGGCGGCGGGCGTGAAGGGGCCGCTCGACGCGATTCTTCGCGGCTGGGATCTCGATCCGGACAGCTTCGCGGGCAATGCCAGCGTGGCGCGCGATGCGCTGGCCGAGGCCAAGGCACGGCTGGGGCCGGCGCGCGGCTTCGCCCATTATGCCGGCCTCGATGCGAGCCAGCTCACCGACTATTACCATTACACGCTGTTTCCAAACGTCACCTTCACGGTGTCGGCGGACGGATATCAGATGCTGCGCACCGAGCCCCATCCGACCGATCCAGAGAAATGCACCTTCGATCATTGGTTCATCATGCCGCCGGTGGAGGGGATGGATCAGGTCGACACGCCGATCGGGCAGTTGCCCTTCCGTCATGCTGAGCGCGACCGCTTCGTCCATGGCGATCGCACCACTGGCGCGGTGGCGGACCAGGACCTGTCGGTAGCGGTCAGCCAGCAACAGGGGATACATTCCAAGGGCTATACCGGCGGCATGCTGACGAGCCAGGAAAAGCGCATCCAACGCTTTCACGAGCTCCTCAACGATACGATCTGGCGGTGACGATGGCGCAGGGGGAGGGGCCGCGTCCGCCGCGGATCGACTGTGTGCTGATTGCAGGGGGCAAGTATCACGACATCGATTTCGCGCGTCTGGAGCTGCTGAAGCTGCTCGCTGAAGATCAGGCGATCCGGGTCCGGGTGTTCGAGGATTATGAGAATCACGCCGCCATCGCGGCGGCGGACATGATCATCACCTATACCTGCGACGTGGTACCCTCGCTCGATGCGCAGGAGGTGCTGAAGCGCTGGCTGGAGGCGGGCGGCCGATGGTATGCGCTGCACGGCACCAGCTCGATCCTGCGCTTGCTCGAGAATGGCCTGTGGGACACGCCCCGCTGGGCGCCGCTGTTCGTCGACATGCTCGGCAATCAGTTCCTGAGCCACCCCCCGATCGAGCCCTATCGCGTGACGGTGGCCGATCCGGGGCATCCGCTGGTGGAAGGCGTGGAGCCGTTCGACACCACCGACGAACTCTATCATCTGGAGATACACGGCGATCTTCACGTGCTGCTGGAGACAGAGTGCACCCAGCCGGGTACCGGCTTCGTCGAGGCTGAGGACGCGCCGGGCACACACCCCGTCTTCTACATCAAGCGGCGCGGGAAGGGCGCGGTGCTCTACCTGACCCTTGGCCATTGTCGCGGACATTATGATCTCCAGCCGATGGCGGACTGGTGGCCGACGGTCGATCGATGTGCCTGGGATCTGCCTGTCTTCCACATATTGTTACGGAGAGGAATCGAATGGGCCAAGATCAAGCTATAATGATGCGAAATCGGACCTATACTTTTTGATAAGTGAATTGTTGGAATTCGATGTTGCCCGGTCCCCGAACTTGGGGGTAACTTCCGGATCCGGAGAGATATGCTCGACGATGGATCCGGAAAGGACGATCGCGCGTGCTGAAAGTCGAAAATATTGCTGCCGTTCGCATTCTCGATGCGAACGGAGTCAGGCCCGCAGCAGAGGCCTTCCGCCGCATTGTCGAGGAGATGGGCGATTTCCGCATCGCCGCCTGCCACAACATCGCGATGAAGGAACCGATGGTCGACGCCTCGGGCGCGATCCTCGCCAGCGACGTGTTCGGGTGGACCAACGAGGATAGCGATCGCTGGTGGCACAGCCCGCGCATCGCGCTGGACTCGCCGCTGCCGTCGGCGTGCCGCTACACGAATGAGCCCTTCTGGTGCAACGCCGAGGGCATCCGCGCCTGGCAGCGTAATGCCTTCCTCGAGAAGATCGATCTCACCAATTTCGAGGTGCGCGCACTCACCAAGGCAGCGATCGTGGCGCCCGTCCATCTTCCTTTCGGCCAGGTCGGGGCGGTGAGCTTCACCCATCTCGACCCCACCCGCGACGATCTGAGCGCCGAATATGAGGCGTTCGGCGACGAACTCGGCATCTACGCCCGGACCTTCGTGGCGAGCTATGTGCCGATCATGTGTCGGGCGCAGCGCCTACCGGCGGCATCGCGGCTGTCCAAGCGTGAAGTGGAGTGCTTGCGCTGGGCGGCGATCGGCAAGACCGATCAGGAGATCAGCACGATCATCGACCGCAGCCGTGCGACAGTGCGCTTCCACATTCACAACGCGTCGCTGAAACTCGACGCGGTCAATCGCAGCCAGACGGTCTTCAAGGCTGCACAGCTCGGCTATATTGGGCTCAACTCCTAGGACTTGGCAGAGGCCTAGCGTTTTGAAGAGTCCTAAGCGTCGCCTCTTTCCGGCTTAGTGCCGGGAAGGATGAGAGGGGAGGCGATGACGACCAGGCCGATTGCGGAGGGCGTGTGGACCGACGAACAGCCCCCGCGGCTGATCGGTGGCCGCGATCGCGAAACGGGGCGCATCGTGTTCCCGATGCCGGGGGGCAGTGAGGCAGAGCGCTACGAGCCGACGCCGCTGTCGCGCGAGGGGCGTATCTGGTCCTGGACGGTGCAGCGCTTCGCCCCCAAGTCCCCGCCTTATATCGGTCCGCAGCCGTTCGAGCCCTTTGCGCTCGCTTATGTCGAACTGCCTGGCCAGGTCATCGTTGAGAGCCGGTTGACCGGCTTCGATTTCGACCGGCTCGAATGCGGCCTGCCGGTGCGCTTCACGACCATTCCCTTCGCCACCGCGCCCGACGGCGTGACCCTCACCACCTACGCATTCGAGCCCGCATCATGACAAAGCCCTGCATCGTCGGCGTCGGCATCCATCGCTTCGGGCGCAGCGAGGGCATGACGGGGCTCGACATGGGCGTCGCCGCCGTGCGCACCGCGCTCGCCGACGCGGGCGTGGAGTGGAAGGATATCCAGTTCGCCTATGGTGGTTCGGATGCGTCGGGCAATGCCGACACGATGGTGTCGCGCCTTGGACTCACCGGTTTGCAGTTCATCAACGTCAAGAATGGCTGTGCCACCGGCGGATCGACGCTGGCCGGCGCAGCGAGCACGATCGCTTCGGGAGAGTTTGATCTCGGCATTGCAGTCGGATTCGACAAGCACCCGCGCGGCGCCTTCGATCCACGCCCGGCCGAATGGGGGTTGCCCGAATGGGTGGGCGAGACGGGGCTCATGCTCACCACCCAGTTCTTCGCGACCAAGATCCAGCGCTACATGTACGAGCATGGCATCACCGCCACGACACTCGGCCGGGTTGCGGAGAAGAGCTTTCACAACGGCGCGCTCGCCCCGCATGCGTGGCGGCGCGAGCCGGTGGGACTAAACGAGATCCTCGGCTCGCAGATGCTAAGCGACCCGCTGACCAAGTTCATGTTCTGCTCACCGGCCGAGGGTGCGGTGGCGCTCGTGCTGGCCAGCGAAGAGCGCGCGCGGCGCCTGGGCAAGCCGCTGATCCGGCTGGAAGCGGCGGCGATGCGGACGCGTCCGCCGGGTTCCTTCGAAGTGTTCTCACCGTCGATCGACGTCGAGCGCGGCGGCTCGGCGACACGGATCGCCAGCAAGGCGGCATTCGAGAAGGCAGGCGTCGGCCCCAAGGATATCGACGTCGCCCAGATCCAGGACACTGAAGCCGGTGCCGAGGTGATGCATATGGCGGAAAATGGCTTCTGCGCCGACGGCGACCAGGAAGCCTGGCTGGCCGAGGGACGTACCCGGATCGACGGCGAGCTGCCGATCAATACCGACGGAGGCTGCATCGCCTGTGGCGAGCCAATCGGCGCTTCGGGTTTGCGCCAGGTCTATGAAAATGTCGTCCAGCTGCGGGGCGACGGGGGCGCGCGGCAGGTGCCGGGCAATCCCAAGCTTGGATACACCCATGTCTATGGTGCGCCGGGGGTGTCGGCGGTCACGATCCTGTCGCGATAGGGGAGGCTACATGCAATTGAGCCGCGAGCAGCTTCTTCAGGCCTATCGCCGCATGGCGACGATCCGCGTCTTCGAGGAACGGCTGCACGACGAGATTCAGACCGGCGAGATCGCCGGCTTCACCCATCTCTATTGCGGGCAAGAAGCCGCCGCCGTCGGGGTGTGCGAGCATCTCGATGCACATGACTACATCGTCTCGACCCATCGCGGGCACGGTCACTGCATCGCCAAGGGCTGCGACGTGAAGGGGATGATGAAGGAGATCTACGGGCGTGCCGACGGCCTCTGCAAGGGCAAGGCGGGCTCGATGCACATCGCCGACGTATCCATCGGGATGCTGGGCGCCAACGGCATCGTCGGCGCTGGCGCGCCGCAGGCGGTGGGGGCTGCGATCGCAGCCAAGCTCGACGGTAAGGGAGGTGTCGGCATCGCCTTCTCGGGGGACGGTGCGTGCAACCAGGGTACCACGTTCGAGGCGATGAACCTCGCCGTCGTCACCAAGGCGCCGGCAATCTTCGTGTTCGAAAACAACCATTATTCCGAGCATACCGGTGTCGACTACGCAGTCGGCACAGCGGGCGACATCGCGTCCCGCGCAGAGGCGTTCGGCATGAAGGTGTGGAGGGCGAACGGCTGCGACTTCTTCGCCACTTACGATGCGATGCGCGAGTTGCTGGAGCATGTCCGTGCTGGCAACGGCCCGGCGGCGATCGAGCTCGATACAGAGCGATATTACGGGCACTTCGAAGGTGACCCGCAGCGCTATCGCGGCAAGGGTGAAATCGAACGGCTGCGCGAGACGCGCGACTGTCTCAAGGCCTTCCGTCAGCGCGTCACCGAGGCGGGTCTATTGACGCACGAGGATATCGACGCCGTCGACGCGGAGGTAGCGGCGCTGATCGATGAGGCGGTCGACGAGGCCCGCGCCTCGCCGCCGCCCGATCCCGCAAATGTCACCACCGACGTCTACATCTCTTACTGAGCGGAGCGACCCCTATGGCCGAAATGATGCTCCGCGACGCAATCGTGTCAACAATCGCCTCCGAGATGGAACGCGATCCAAACATCATCATGCTGGGCGAGGATCTTGTTGGCGGCATGGGCACTGCCGGCGGCCCCGAGGCAATCGGCGGCATCTGGAGCACGAGCGGCGGCCTGTACGAGCGGTTCGGCGCGAATCGGGTTATCGACACGCCGATCTCCGAAAGCTCGATCATTGGCGCGGCGGCGGGCGCGGCGCTCGCCGGCAAGCGGCCGATCGCGGAGCTGATGTTCGCCGATTTCGTTGGCGTCTGTCTCGACCAGATCTGGAACCAGATCGCCAAGTTCCGCTACATGTTTGGCGGCAAGTCACGCTGCCCGGTCACCATCCGGCTGGCCTATGGCGCGGGCCTCAACGCGTCGGCACAGCACAGCCAGTCCGTCTATTCGATGATGACGGCGCTGCCTGGCCTCAAGGTGGTAATGCCTACAACGCCCGCCGACGCCAAAGGGCTGCTGACCCAGGCGATCCGCGATGACGACCCTGTGCTCTTCTTCGAGCACAAGGCGCTGTACGGCGTGAGGGGCGAGGTGCCCGACGGCGACTACACCATCCCTTTCGGTCATGCCGAGCTGATCCGCGCCGGCGAGCATGCCACCATTGTGGCTTGCGGCCTAATGACCAGCTTCGCGGCGCGCGCCGCCGACGAGCTGGCGCAGGAAGGCATCGGCTGCGACGTCCTCGACCTGCGCACGACGAGTCCGCTCGACGAGGAGGCGATCCTGGACTCTGTCGAACAGACCGGGCGACTGGTGATCGTCGACGAAACTCCACCGCGATGCAGTCTCGCCACCGACATTGCCGCGCTGGTCGCCGAGAAGGCTTTTGCCAGCCTCAAGGCGCCGCCCGCGATGGTGACCGCGCCGCATTCGCCAATCCCATTCGCGCGCGAACTCGAGAGCGCCTACCTGCCGTCGCCCGCCAAGATTGTGGCGGCCGTGCGCAAGACGCTGGCGTACCGCTGATGGCCGCGCTTCGAGCCTTCACCATGCCCAAATGGGGCATCGAGATGCAGGAGGGGACGCTCGCCGAGTGGCTCGTCGCCGAGGGCGCGGCCTTCTCCAAGGGCGACCTGATCGCGCTCATTGAAACTGACAAGATCACCAACGAAGTCGAGGCCGAGCGCGATGGCGTGCTGGCCCGGATCGTCACGCCGGCTGGCGAGACCAAGGTGGTTGGCGCGCTGCTCGGCGTCTTTGCGGATGGGCCGGCTGAAGGGTCGGAAATCGATGCTTTCCTCGGCAGTTTCCGTGCTGCCGACACCTCAACCGCCGTTGGGCGTGGCGCAGGTGGGCCAGCGCCTGCGGCAGAGCCCGAGAAGGTCCCACTGACTACTCCCGCCGCGCCGACTCCACACATCCCTGACGATGTCGCGATCAGTCCAGCCGGGCGGAGGCTCGCCGAGCAGCGCGGCGTCGACGTATCGACGGTGACGGGCACCGGCCCCGGTGGGCGCATCACGCATCAGGATGTTGACCAGGCTGCGCGGCCGGCGGCGGCTCCAGTCGGCGGAGCGCCGGTTTCGGTTGCCGTGCCGGCGGCGATGCAGAGCAATGTCTATGCCTCGCCGCTCGCCAAGCGGCTGGCGGCGCAGCATGGTGTCGATCTTTCCACCCTGGCCGGTACGGGGCCGCGTGGGCGCATTTGTAAGGCCGACGTACTGGCGAAGGCCACGCCTGCCCGCCCTGTGTCGGGTGGCCCGCCCGAGGTGATCCCGATGGACAAGATCCGTCGCGTCATCGCGCGCCGGTTGACTGAGGCCAAGCAGGCGATCCCGCATTTCTATCTGCGGACAGAGGCCAGCGTTGACGCGCTGGTCGAGTTCCGCCGGGTCGCCAACCTTGTCGCCGGCGAAAAGGCCTCGCTTAATGACTTCATCATCCGCGCCTCGGCACTGGCGCTGATCGAAGTTCCGGACTGCAACGTGCAGGTGCACGGCGACGAGATCCATCGTTTCCGCACTGCCGACGTCTCGGTCGCGATCGCCACCGATCGCGGCCTCGTGACTCCGGTGGTGCGGGGCGTCGAAGCCCTGTCGGTGCACCAGATCGGCGCTGCCACACGCGCGCTGGTCGCCAAGGCGCAGGCGGGGCGCCTTGCCTATGAGGACATGGAGGGCGGGAGCTTTACGGTTTCCAATCTCGGCATGTTCGGCATCGACGGCTTCGACGCCATCATCAACCCGCCGCAGGGGGCGATCTTGGCGGTCGGCACGACACGCCGTGTCTGGGCGGAGCAGCGCGACGGATCAGGCGCTTTCGAGAGCCGGGTCGGCTTCACGCTGTCGTGCGACCATAGGGCGATCGACGGCGCGGTCGGCGCCCGCTTTCTGTCGGCGTTCAAGCGGCTGCTGGAAGCGCCGGAACGGCTGTTCGCGCGGGGGTGATGGCGCGGCGGACGATCGGCCCGAACCCTCCGCAGCTCTGTCCGCTTAGCTAGCAAGCCCACACACTCTAGGGTTCGCGCAACCTCGCCTTCAGGAATTCGATGAACAGCCGCGTTCTCGCCGGTAGCAGACGGGTTTCGGTTACGGCGTGCACCTGAACCGGCGCGAGGCTCCAGTCGGGCAGCACGCGAACGAGGCGCCCCAAAGTGACGTCTTCCAGCGCGAGCACGTTGTCCAGCACAGCGAGCCCGACACCTTGCATCGCCAGCGCGCGGCTCAGCGCCACACTGTTCATCGCAAAGCGGGTCCCGACCATTACGTCGACCGACTCGTCGCCGCGGTAGAACGTCCTCGCAACTTTACCCAGCCTCGTAGCCCCCTCCACGATCAACACTACGTGTCTGTCGAGGTCGTTGGGGTCGGTGAGCGGCGCAGCGCTCTTCAAATACTCCGGCGACGCATATAGATAGCGCGGCAGCACCGCGATGGGCCGCGCGACGAGCGTCCACGGCGCTGTGGGCGGCGGACCGATGCGGATCGCGAGGTCGAAGGGCTCTGTCTGCAAATCGACAGGGCGCGGCGACAGGTCGAAGTCGAAAGCGATCAGCGGATATGTCTTCGCGAAGTCCGCGATGATTGGCGCGAGATAACCAGTGGCAAGGTCCGCGGGCATCGACACCCGTAGCGTGCCAGTCGGACGTTCGGCCACATCGAGCAGCGTTTCGTGTGCGATCCGCGCTTCCTCAACGATGCTCTGGCAGCGCTTGAAATAAACCTCACCCGCTTCGGTCAGCTCGACCTTGCGCGTCGAGCGATGCAGCAGCCGTAGGCCGATCGTCTTCTCCAGCTCCGCGATGTGACGCGACAACGTCGAGTTCGGCATGTCCAGCGCGTCCGCCGCCCGTCGAAAACTCTTCGCGCGCGCGACCTCCACGAACAGACGCATGTAGCTTAGCAGTTCCACGTCGATTGCTCCACTGATGGAATAGTAGATTCAGTTACAGATCTTTATCCCACTAGTGAACTAGTTCATCGTGTCGGCATTTCTCAACCTTTCGAGGATTTGACATGAGCCCCACTCAATGAAGCCGTGCGCATCGGACGCCACACGCTGCGCAACCGCCTCGTCATGGCACCGATGACACGCTCGCGCGCCGACGATGTGACCGGCGTGCCTTCCGCCCTCGCCGCGCAGTATTACGCACAGCGTGCGGACGCTGGCCTGATCATCACCGAAGGCACCTTCCCGTCGCCGATGGGCAAAGGCTATGTGCGCACGCCGGGCATCCACTCTGCAGCGCAGGTCGACGGATGGAAGCGCGTCACAGACGCGGTCCACGCGCGGGGCGGCCTGATCTTCCTGCAGTTGATGCACACCGGACGCATCTCGCATCCGAGCCTGCTGCCGAACGGCGCGACGCCCTTCGCGCCTTCGGCGATCGCCGCCGAAGGCCAAGCGTACACTGCGACAGGATTGCATGACTTCGTCGTGCCGCGCGCTCTCGAGACCGACGAGATTGCCGGCATCGTCGACGAGTATCGCCGCGCCACGCGTCACGCACTGCAAGCCGGCTTCGATGGGGTCGAACTACATGCAGCCTCCGGTTATCTGCCGGAACAGTTCTTGTCGTCCGGGACCAACCGACGCACCGACCGCTACGGCGGATCACTCGAGAATCGCGCGCGCTTCATCCTCGAAGTGTTGAACGCGATGATCGACGAAGCGGGCAGCGACCGCACCGGCATCAAGGTCTCGCCGGAGATGGGCTTCAACAGCATAATCGACGCGGCACCGCAGGAAACCTACCAGTACCTCGTGCAGCGTCTAAGCAGGCTGAAGCTGGCGTACCTGCATCTCACGCGGACCAGTAGCGCGTTCGATTACCGCGCACTGCTGCGGCCGCTGTTCGACGGCACGCTGCTACTCGGCGGCGGACTCGACCGGGACAGTGCCGCGTCGCTGATTGCGCAGCGCGGCGCCGATGCTGCCGTGTTCGGCAGCCTGTACCTTGCAAATTCCGACCTGCTGCAACGCTTCGCCTGCGGAGCGCCGCTCAATGCGCCAGAACGCGACACGTTCTTTTCAGACGGCGCCGAAGGCTACATCGACTACCCTGTTCTGGAGCAAACACGATGAATCTCGCACTTCGCTCCCCCGCCTAGGGCGGTCCTGAGGCCCCTCTATCGACCAGGTGAAGACGGCCTCTACTGGAAGATCCGCGACAGCAGTTTGATAGTAGATCTGAGGCCTGTGCTGCGAATCGCGAAAGTTGGGTTAGGCTCGGTGAATGTTCTTGAAGCTCCTGCTATGGAACAGCCAGCGTCCATCGCGTTTCACGCAAATATCATCGTAGCGGCCTCGGTCACGTTTTGTGACGCCGTCCTTGTCATAGACTTCCGAAGTCCAGGATCGCACCGTCGCGCGATCCCCCTCGACGACGATCGAACCCGGTGCAGCTGCGAAGACGACGCCAGGATACTGTGCCATTGCCGCCTTCCACATGGTTACGATGGCGTCCTTGCCATGGACCTCCCCGACATCGGGATAGTCGGGGAGGCTCCACAGGCTGTCGTCGGCCCAAGTAGCCGCCCAGTCTTCCGCGTCGTTGCGGGTGACGGCGTCTGCATAAGATTCGATCAACTCGCGGATCGCTAGCCGGTCCTCGAACGGTCCTTTGAACGGCATCGTCCCCTCCATCGCTTTGGGATGAGCCTAGAGCAGGCGGAGAAGCGAACCAGCTGCGAAAAAGGCGAGCGGTTCAGGCCTTTGCGCGCACGGGCAGATAGTCGAAGCCCGGTTGTTCGTCAGGCACCTCGATCTCCACCCAGTCGCCCTCCATCCGGATCTCGAACGTCATTAGCGGCTTGTATGCGCCGCCGATGCACCGGCCAGAGGCCAGCTCGAAACGCGCGCCATGCAGCGGGCACATAACCGATCCGCGCCGGATACGGCCGGTGCTGAGCTCGGACGCGGCGTGCGTGCAGCGATCGATGGTGGCGCGAAGATGCCCCTCGGTGCGTGCCAACATCACCGGCCAGCCATTGACGATAAGCCCCTTCGCCGTTCCCTCGGCGATCTCGTCCGCGCGTGCCGCGCGATGATAGCTTCGCTCCATTCGCCCTTCCGTGTCTGACGTCACAAGGGGTGCCCGTGGGGCTTCCGAACCGCAATCAACGGAAAGGATAGGTGCGGCGCACGTCGGCTTGCGTCAAGCAGAGGTGGCGAAAATGTCCGAGGAGAGGAGCATGGCCACGAGCGCGCCAGAGGCACCGTCGCGCGCGCATGACCGCGTCGAGGATCTCGCCGCGCGCTGGGAGATCGCCACCAACCTCGCGCGCCACAGCCGCGGCGTCGACCGTAACGAGCTCGAGACGCTGCTAGCGGCCTATCATCCGGACGCCGAGGTGGCCTACGGCATGTTCAAGGGCCGCGCGGCCGATTTCGCCGGGTTTCTGACGGATGCCATGACCGGCGGTCCGGTAACGCTCCATCGCACATCCAACATGTTCATCCGCGTCGACGGCGATCGCGCTCGCTCGGAGAGCTATGTGATCGCCTATGTCCGCACGCCCCATGGTGACCAGTGGGTGCAGCGGCTGATCGGCGGCCGATATCTCGACCGGCATGAGAAGCGCGATGGCGCATGGCGCATTGCCCATCGCACCTATGTGCTGGAGTGGAACGCCAATGTGCCGAGCCGCGAGGTGGTCTCGGTGGGCGTGATCCGCGGCGCGCAGCGCGATGCCGACGTCGCGCATGGGCTGTTCGCCGATTTTCGTGCCCGCGCTGCCGGGGAAGGAGAGGCCATGACCACCGGACCGATCGAGGACGCGATCGCCAAGCAGTCGCTGCACGATCTCGTCGCAACCTATGCGCGCGGAGTCGACCGCGCCGACGAGGCGATGCTCGCCTCGGTCTTCCATGCGGACGCCGACGTCATCACTGGCGTGATCGACGGCAAGGGTCCGGATTATGCCCGCGACATCACCGCGATGGTGCGGGGTAGTCTCAAGAGCTGCTTCCACAGCATCGCCAACGAATATTACGAGGTGTCTGGCAACCACGCGGTCGGCGAGACCTATGTGCTCGCCCACATGATGACCGGAGACGGCACGCAGGAGACGCTGACGGGGGGCCGTTATCTCGACCGTTTCGAGAAACGCGAGGGCGAATGGCGTATCGCGCACCGTACCTTCGTCTACGACTGGAGCATGACCCAGCCCGCCACACTCGAGGAAAGCGGCATGTACGAGGATCTGAAGACACGGGGCGGGTACGCTCCCGACGATCCCGCCGTCGTCTTCTGGGCGGGCCGCTGAGAGGAGAGGAAAATGGGCAAAAGGCTCGAAGGCAAGATCGCGCTGGTTCTCGGGGCGGCGGGTCGCGGTAATATGGGGCAGGTGATTGCCCGGCGTTTCGCCAGCGAGGGTGCGACCGTAGCGGTCGCCGGCCGCCACATGGGTGAACTCGAGCAGCTGGCCGACGAGATCGGCGGCGCCGCATTCAGCTGCGACATCACCCGCAAGGCGGATCTGAAGGCGTTCGTCGACGGCACTCTCGCCCGTTATGGCCGCATCGACATCGCGGTGAATGCCACCGGCTGGGGCAAAAGCGCGCCCTTCGCCGAACTGTCAGAGGAGGATCTGGACCGCATGCTCGCGATCCAGTTCAAGGGCCCCTATCATTTCCTCGCGCTGCTCAGCCAGGCGATGGGCGAGGGAGGCTCGGTGATCCAGATCAGCTCCGCTACTTCGCGGCTGATGGTGCCGGATTATGCCGCCTATCAGGGCACCAAGGCTGGCGTCGATCATCTGATCCGGGTGTTTGCCAATGAATTCGGTCCGAAGGGCATCCGCGCCAACACCATCTCACCGGGTTTCACCGAGACCCCGATGACCGCGGACGCCATGGCGATTCCGGGGCTGAAGGGTGCCTTCGAAGCGAAATATCCGCTCGGGCGGGTGGGCACGTCGGACGACATCGCCGCTGCCGCCGTGTGGCTCGCCAGCGACGAATGCTTCATGACGGGCGAGAATTTGCAGGTGAACGGCGGCCTCTCGCTGCGCGGCAACCCCAGCGCCGCAGAAATTGGCACGGCGATCGAGGCGGCCACCAGGACGAGCGTCGCCGCCTGAGACACGCCTCAGCTTGTCAACTCCGAATAGCGGCGGAGCTCGCTGTCGCTGTCGCCGAGTAGCATTGCCAGCACCAGGATGCGCTTGTGGCCATGCCCGATCGCGAGCTCGTCGCTGATTCCCATGCCGCCGTGGAACTGGATGCATTCCTCGCCGAGCTTCACCGCTGCTTCGCTGACGAAGGCCTTGGCGCCGGCGATCGCCGCGCGTGCGCCGTCGCCGATGGTTAGCGCCGCGCGCAGCATCTGCGAGCGGGATTGTTCGAGCGCGGCATATTGATCAGCCATGCGATGCTGGACCGCCTGGAAACTGCCGATCGGTTGGCCGAACTGCTTGCGCGTGCGGACATGCTCCAGCGTGGCCTCGAACAGCAGCGACATTAGTCCGATCATCTCCGCGCACGCGGCGATGCGAGCTTCGTCGAAGCAGGCGAGCAATGCCTCGGCGCCGCCTTCGAGACGCTCGGCATCGGTGACGCCATGAAGGCGCAACTCGCAGGCGACCGATCCGTCGACGAGCCGATAGTTGCGCCTTTCGAGATTGGCGGCGTCGGCGGGAACCAGCCACAGCGATAGCCCCTCGACCGCACTTGGCGCGCCATGTTCGCGCGCGGTGACGATGAAGGCGTCGGCGCCTTCGCCGGCGAGCACGAAAGTCTTGGCGCCACTCAGCTCCACGCCGCTGGGTTGGGCCGTGGCACGGCACTGTACGTAGGTGGGGTTGAAGCGCGCCTGCGGTTCGATATGAGCGAGGACGAGGCGCTTCTCCGCCGCCATGATCGCCGGCAACCACGCCGTTTTCTGGGCTTCGCTGCCGGCCCGTTCGAGCAGGCGCCCGGCCAGCAACAGGTCAGACAAATAGGGTTCGGCGCACAGCCCGCGCCCGAGCTCTTCCATCACGGTGATGAGTTCCACCGCGCCGCCGCCCATGCCCCCCGCCTCGGCCGAAAAGGGCAGCGTCAGCAAGCCGAGATCGCCCATCATCCGCCAATTGTCGGGCAGGAATCCTTCGGGCTCCGTGCGATAGCGGGCGCGGGCGGCAAGTTCATACCGCTCGGTCGCGTAGCGGGCGACCAGATCTCGGACCATCGCCTGTTCGTCGTCGAGATCGAAGTTCACGCAGCCCCCACTCGAAATCGCTCGGGATGTCATGCGAACGGCCAAAGACCGACGCTATCCCCGCTTCGGTATCGGTACGCGGGCGGTTCCGGGGCTACTCGGATTAGGGATAGGTCGGCTCAAACCCTAGCGCTTCTGGCAGCGGGGCGGCTTGGGCCATGATGCTAAGCCCTGCTCATGGATCTTGAACTCAACCCCGACGAACAAGCCTTCCGGGACGAGGTGCGCGCGTTCCTCGCCGACCATCTGCCCCAGCATCTGCGCGACGGCGCACAGGCGACGCCGACGGTGTTCGCCGAGCCTGACATTGGGCGCGAATGGCAGAGGATACTGCACGCCAAGGGCTGGCTCGCCTATCATTGGCCGGTCGAGCACGGCGGCACTGGTTGGACGCCGACCCAGCGCTATATCTTTGAGAAGGAATGCGCGCTGGCGAGCGCGCCTCGGCTGCCGGTGCTGGGCCTCAAACTGCTGGCGCCCGTGCTCTATACCTTCGGTACACCGGAGCAGAAAGCGCATTACCTGCCACGCATCCTCTCGGCTGAAGATTATTGGTGCCAGGGCTTCTCCGAACCGAGTTCGGGGTCGGATCTAGCCAGCCTCAAGACGGTCGCGGTGCGCGAGGGCAACCGCTACATCATCAACGGCAGCAAGCTATGGACTACCCACGCCCATTTCGCGGATCACATGTTCTGCCTCGTGCGAACCGACACCAGCGTGAAGGCGCAGCGCGGGATCAGCTTCCTGCTGGTCGACATACGCCAGCCGGGCGTCACCGTGCGGCCAATCATCGGGCTTGCGGGCGACCATGAGGTCAACGAGGTGTTTCTCGACAATGTCGAGGCCCCGGTGACCGATCTGGTTGGCGAGGAGGGGCAGGGCTGGACCATCGCCAAATTCCTGCTCGAAAACGAGCGCGGCGGCTCCTGCCTTGCGCCAGCGTTGATGGCCGAGCTTGGGAGGTTGCGCGCCCATGCAGCGGGGCAGCCGGCGGGCTTCAACGGCGCGCTGATCGGCGATCCCAGTTTCGCGCGGGCGCTGGCGCGGATCGAGCTCGACACACAGGCGCTCGAAGTGACGGAGCTGCGCATTCTCGCGGAAATTGCACAGGGCCGCCCGCCCGGACCGCAGACCTCGCTGGTCAAGATGCTGGCGTCGACGCTGCAACAGAAGGTGGATGCGCTCGCCATGTGGATCAATGGCTATGCCGGCCTCCAGCTCGAGCCAAGCCGACCGCTCTATGGCAACGGCAGTGCCGAACCGGTGGAGAGCAAGGCCGCGCAGATCGCGGCGCCTGCCTATCTCAACAGCCGGGCTTGGACGATCTTCGGCGGCAGCAACGAAATCCAGCGCGGCATTATCGCCAAGACGGTGCTGGGGCTCTGAATGCGGCAACCCGAATGGCGCTGCCACATGTGATAGTTTCTCCTTTTTATGACGGGCGTAACATGACCGTGTAAAAGATGCGAAAGTCTCAATCGCTCGCGTGATGAGCGCCGCATGTATGCCGACACCGCATCTTAAAAATTACAAGAGGGGGAAGCGATTATCGCTATCTCCCGAAAAAGGTAGGGGTGTCCGATGCGGCTACGTGCAATTCTGCGCGCCACGACTTGTGTCAGCATGGGAATAATGGCCTCCGCTGCCTATGCGCGGGATGCCGCGTCTACGCCAACTGCGCCATCACCATCTGCCGGCCAGGCTTCATCTACTACATCGCCGACACAGACGGCCGCCAACGCCGCCGAGGCGCCGCCCAGCACCGGTCTTCAGGAGATCGTGGTCACCGCGCAAAAGCGGGCCGAGAACCTCCAGAACGTGCCGGTGTCGGTCACCGCGGTGAACAATACCCTGATCTCGCAACTCCACGCCGTGACGTTGCAGGGCCTGAACGGCGCGGTGCCCAACATCCAGCTCAACAATTTCTCGAACACACCCAACTCGGCAGTCATCACCATCCGCGGCATCGGCGTGGTCGAGCCCGATCCCTATGCCGGCAACACGGTGTCGATCGTCTATGATGGCGTGCCGCAATTCTTCTCGATGGGCGCGCTCGTTGACCTCTATGACGTGCAGCGTGTCGAGGTGCTGCGCGGTCCGCAGGGCACACTGTTCGGCGCGAACACGACCGGCGGTGTGGTCAATATCGTCACCAGCCAGCCCGTTAATGAAACGACCGGAACCTTTGAGTTCGGCTATGGCAATTATCGCCACCTGAACGCGTCGGGTGCATTCAACACGCCGATCATCAAGGATCTGCTGATCGGCAAGATTGTCGTCTCGCACGATCAGCGCGATGGCTATTTCAAGAATGTTGTAGACGGCACCAACTATGGCCGCCGCAACAGCACGATCTTCCGTGGCTATCTGAAGCTGACGCCGTCCTCCAATTTCGACGTCACCGGCATCTTCGAATACGATCGCGGTCGCAACGGTGCGCCGGTGTTCCAGATAGGCGCCTCGCCGGCGGAGATCGGCCCCACGCCCAATCCAAACGACGGTAATGCGACGCAGGCCTATGCGGCGGAATCGCTGTTCGTGCCCGATGCGATCAAGGGCTATCCGAACCCGTGCCCGTCACGCTTCACGCCCTGCCATTCGACGGGCAAGCTGCTCGCCGCAAACAACAGCGTTCCGGATATCAGCAACCTCGATACCTATCGCGCAACGGTGACGATGAACTGGCGCGACACTGCACTTGGCGACATCACTTCGATCACCGGATACAAGCATTTCCGCGTCTTCGAATTTACCGACCAGGACCAAAGCCCACTGTTCCTCGATGATACGCGCCGCACCACCACGGGTTGGCAATTCAGCGAGGAGCTGCGGACGTCCTATCGCGTCAATGACACGATCAACTTCACCGCCGGCGGCTTCTACCTCAAGGATCATTATCACCACGAGCAGGATTTCCGGATCCAGTTCGCGGCGCCGGGCTTGCTGCAGGTAAACACGCAGGACCAGAACAACTATTCGCTCTCGGGCTTCATGCAGGCCTATTGGCAGCTTACGCCCAAGCTGAAGCTGCAGGGCGGCGTCCGCTACACGCATGAGCGTACCACGATGTTGGCGGCGACGCTCAACTCGATCAACCTGTCGGGCCTCACTGACTTCGACGGCACCGGCAATGTCTCGCTCGGCGGCATCGCGCCGCCGCGCGGGCGCAAGTCGTGGAACAATGTCGGCTGGAAACTCGGTGCTGACTACAAGTTTACACCGAATATCCTTCTCTACGCATACTGGGCGCGCGGCTTCAAGTCGGGCGGATTTACGGGCCGTATCGGCATCCCGCAGGATCTCGGTCCTTACAACCCCGAGCATGTCGACACCTATGAAGCAGGCATCAAGACCGACCTGTTCGATCGCCATGTTCGCCTGAACGTCGACGGTTTCTACACCAATTACCGCGCCCTGCAGATCGCCCAGATTTACTTCATTACCGATCCGGTGACAGGCTTGCCGGTGCAGGGCAACACAATCCTCAACGCCGGCAGCGCGCGCATCAAGGGCGCAGAGGCTGAAGCGACGGTGATCCCGATCCGCAATCTGACGCTGACCGGAACGCTCGCCTATCTCGATGCCAGGTACAAGAAGTTCGTCTACGTCAACCCCTTCACGGTGGATGCCGCAAATCCGCTTGGAATTCCGCAGGACCTGAAGGGAAATCCGCTGCAGAATTCGCCGAAATGGTCGGCGACGGCGGGCTTCACCTACGACATTCCAATCGGCGACAACAAGGTCGAGCTGCACATGCTCTACAGCTACACTGCGTCCAAGTACCTCTCGTCGATCAATAATTCGCCGCGATCGAAGATCCAGCCAACGCATATGCTCGACGGTAATCTCGACTTCATTACCGTGCAGCGCTGGCGGGTCGGGCTGTGGGGCCGTAACCTGCTCGACAAGCGCTACATCCAGAGCGTGTTCGACAATTTTGGTTATGGCGGCCTTGTCAGCTACCTGCCGCCGCGCGAATACGGCGTCTCCGCCAAATTCGAATTCTGAACGGGGGGTCAGCGCGCTCCGATCGCCGCGATCTCGCTGGCGATCAGGGCGCGCTGGCGTGCAGCGGGCCAGTCTTCCGGATCGTAGGTTGCCTGCGTCGCCAACCCCGAGACCGCCACCAGCAACCGCCGCGCAGCGAATTCACGGACCTCTTCGGACGCGGCATCGGTGCCGGGCGTGGTGCAGATCAGTTCGGCGAACAGGGCGCGCGCCTCACGGCCGCGCTGGCGCTGCTCGGCCATGAACAGCGGGTCGGCGATCGCCATTCCCCAGAAGGCGAACCACAACTTCCAATTGTCGCGCCGCCGCCGATCTAACGGCAGGATGGCGTCTAGGCAGTAGGCAAGATCGCCGCCGCGGTCGCGCCGGCGCCGCGCGCGTTCGATCGTCTCGCGCATCGCCTCGCGATAGACGAACAGCATGAGCTCGCGCTTGTCGTGGAAATAATGCGAGACCACCGCCGTGCTGCACCCGGCGGCACGGGCGATCTCACGCACGCTCGCGCCCTCAAGTCCATTGACGGCGATCAGGCGGGTGGCGATGTGCGCGACCTCGCGGCGGCGAGCCTCGCGATCGACGATCAGCGGCATGATGCCACGCTTACCGAAGTCGGCCCGGTTCGTCAGCCCGCCGCGAGCGGCGTGTCTTCGATCCCCAGGTAATGGTCGAGCGTCTGGTGGATGTGGCGGATGCGCGACTCCTGATAGTTGGCGAAGGTCGCGCTCTTCTTCCTGGCCGCGCCCATGCCCTCCTGCATCCAGCCCATATTGCCAGTGTCCTGATCGTAAATCTCGCCGAGATGCCGGTCGACGCCGGGAACGGTGGTGTAGCTGTCGTTGATCCCTATCCGTACCGCCTCATAAGGCTCGGGTCGGCCGCCGGGCGGGATGGGGGCGAGCAGCAGCAGGTCGAACAACGCCTTGGCCGGATCCATTCCCAGCGGCCGGAAGCGGTAGACGATGGGGAACGAGGGCGCGAGGAAGAAGTGCCCGTTGGGGAAGACGAAATAGCCGACGGTGTCGATGATCTCGGACGCCGAGCGGTCGTCGAGATTCTTGCCGCCTTCCCTGATCCGCTCCTTGAAATAGTCGGCCATCACGGTGCGCGCTGATCCGCCATCTGGCACGTTCAGCCGGTCGCCGATCTCGGTGCGATCGCCGAGGACCATCGTGTCGAGGATGGTCTGCTGGCTGACGCTGTCACCGGCATAGGGGCTGGCGACACCGGCCAGGCTGAACAGCCGGCTCACGTGCGGCGAGAAGGTGTCATACTGTGTGTTGATGTCGCCGGTGCCCTGCCGCAGCTGCGGGTGCGTGACGTCGACATGATAGGCTTCGAGGAAGGCCTCCGATGCTACCTTCCAGTTGGCCGGCAGTTCCTTCTGGATGTGGAGCGCGACATAGCGATCCTCCATCTCGGCATGTTTGGCATGCTCTGGCAGCGGCGCGAGATATTCCTCCAGCGGCGGGGCGTTCTCGTCCATGTTGATGAATACGAAGCCGCCCCAGGTACCGACGCGGGCTTCGGGCAGGTTCGAGGCCTCCTTGTCGACGTGCGGGAAGTCCCACTGGCAGGGAAGCTCGACGAGTTTGCCGTCGAGGCTCCACGTCCAGCCGTGGAAGGGGCAGGCGAGCTTGGGCGTCCAACCCTCGGTAAAGCTTGGCTTGAGTTTGGTGCCGCGATGCAGGCAGGCATTGAAGAACGCCTTGATGCCGCCTGATGGCGTGCGCGTGATGATCAGCGAATAGGGGCCGACGTCATAGACATAATAGTCGCCGGGATTAGGGATATGCTCCTCGCGGCACGCCCATTGCCATGTGCGCGGCCACATCTTCTCCATTTCGGCCTTGAAGAATTCGGGGCTGATGTAGCGCTCGAAGGGAATGTCCCGGTCGCCCAGGAAGCGATAGGATTCGAGCTTGTAGGACGCCGGCTGCTGGTCATGATCCGGGTCGGCGGCGAGCACCTGCTGCACGCTTGGCGCGCCCGGACAGCGCGCGAATCCCCTCGCGCCTTCAGGGATATCCATCACCCGTCTCCTACCGCCGGTTTTATAAAACGGCTGTCACAAAACGGGGGGTAGTCCAAGCTGCGACATAGGTCAGTTGCCGCTACCGGGACGGGAGACGGATAGCAGGGGCAACGCTCCGTCAGGGGCATGCTGCGGGCAGGGAGAGGACCATGCTGCAGACCAAGCCGCCAACCGTTGCTACCTATCCAGTCGTCGCCGAATGCGGCGCGCAGCCGCTGCGTGGTGATCCGATCACTGGTGATCGTTATTATTCACGTGAGTTCGCTCAGGCCGAATGGGACCGGATGTGGACGCGCGTCTGGCATGTCGGGGGCCGCATCGCCCAGCTCGAGGAACCGGGCGACTATATCGTCCACACTTTCCTGAAAGAGTCGGTGGTGATGATGCGGCAGGAGGATGGCTCCGTCCGTGCCTTCTACAACACTTGCCAGCACCGAGGGAATCGGCTTGCCTGGACCGAGAGTGGCGGCGTCACCGAGGGTTTGCGCTGCTCCTACCATGGCTGGTTGTGGGGACTAGACGGCGTACTCCGAGACGCGCAGGACCCGGGCGATTTCCCGCAGGGCAACCCGTGCGGCAAGGTGCGGCTGAAGGAACTGCCCTGCGCCGTCTGGGGTGGTTTCGTATGGTATTCGATGGACCCGAACGCCAAGCCGCTCGCCGACTATCTCTATCCAATGCCCGATCTGCTCGCCGGGCGCGACATGGACAATCTCGTCCGCGTCGTGTGGCGCAGCGTGAAGGTCAACACCAACTGGAAGTTCTCGCCCGACAATTTCAACGAGAGCTATCACCTTCCGACTGTCCATCCGCAAATGCGTCAGATGATCGACGAGGATTACAAAAACACGGTCTTCGACATGTTTCCGACCGGCCACAACCGGATGATCGAACAGGGGCAACCGTCGATGCGGGCCGACTTCCCCAACATGGTCGAGCCGGTGTGGGAGATGATGCTGGCTGACTGGGGGCTCGATCCAGCCGAATATGAGGGGCGCGCCCGCGAGGGGCGTCGCGCACTCCAGGCGGCCAAGCGGGAGCTCGGGCCTTCGCGCGGCTACAATTATTTCGACGCCATGCTCGATGACGAGCTGACCGATTATTTCCACCACACGCTGTTTCCGAACGTGACGATCACGGGAACGCCGGATGGCGTGCACTTTTTCCGCACCGAACCGCTGGCGCATGATCCCGAATGGTGCACTTTCGATTACTGGTACATGGTGCCGCGCATTGCTGGCCGCGACGAGGTCGCGACTGTTTATGGCATGCGCCCTTATGAAGAGGCCGAGCACGAGATCTCGACCTATGGCGAGGGCGTCGGCAGCCATCATCTCGGTGACTTCATCGATCAGGATCTATCGGTCGCGGTGGCGCAGCAGGAAGGCTTCCACTCGCGCGGCTATTCGGATCCCTATCTGTCCGGACAGGAGAGTCGCGTGCGCCGGTTCCATGAAGTGCTCAACGACTATCTAGAGGGGCGGCGCTGATGGTGTTCACGGGACCAGTCGAGGACAGGCTCGCGATCCACGAGTTGGTCGCGAGCTACGGCGATGCCGTCACCTGTCGCGATGCCGATGCTTGGATCGGCAACTGGGCCGAGGATGGGGTGTGGAAGTTGCCCGCCATCCCAGGCATGGAACGGGTCGAGGGACGGAAAGCGATCCTCGACGCATGGCTGGCGGCGATGCCGGGCTGGCCGTTTCAGGTGAACTTCCAGCGCTGCGGTGCGATCGAGATCGAGGGCGATCGCGCGCAGGGTCACACCTACACTGACGAGATTTGCGTCGACACCGAGGGCAAGGCCGAGCGCTGGCTTAACCGATATGACGACGAATGGGTCAAGCGCGACGGCCGCTGGTTCTTCGCCAGCCGCAGCCTCACCGTGCTGCGCATCGGGCCCGGGTGATGGCGGGTCGGCGCGAGGGTGGCTGCCTCTGCGGCGCCGTGCGCTATTCGGTTCCCTGGCCGCCGCTGGCGACCGGGACGTGCAGTTGTCGCCATTGCCAGAAGCAGGCGGGATCGGCGCTGTCGGTGGTGCTCGTCTTCCCGCGCGACGCTGTGTCCGTTGCGGGCGAACTCCGCACCTATCGCGATCGCGGCACCAGCGGGCAGGACGTGTTCCGCCGCTTCTGCCCCGGCTGCGGCTCTCCGGTGCTGACCGACACGCCGCGCGCCGAGCGGCAGGGGCTGCTGTTCGTGAAGGGCGGCACGCTTGACGAGATCTCGGATCTGGAGCCGACCGACCATTATTGGGTTGCCAGCGCGCAGCCTTGGATGTGCTTTCCCGCTGGTGGCCGGCTGATTCCACAGGAGTGAGGGGGCGGGGCATGGGACGAGTCGAGGGCAAGGTCGCGCTGGTGACGGGCGCAGCCTCGGGGCTGGGCGCGGCGGATGCGAGGCGATTGGCCGAGGAGGGAGCGAAGCTGGTCCTCACCGATATGAACGCCGCGCTCGGCCGCGAGACGGCTGCCGCGATCCCCGGTGCGCTGTTCCTCGAACAGGACGTGCGCGACGAGGCGCGCTGGGCCGAGGTGGTCGCCGAAACGGTTGCACGGATGGGCGGGCTCCACATCCTCGTCAACAATGCCGGCCTCGTCCGCTTCGCCTCGATCGAGGACTGCGCGCTGGAGGACTTCCGCCTGCACCTGCAGGTGATGGTCGAAGGCACGTTCCTCGGTTGCAAGCATGGCGTGCCTGCGATGGCTAAGTCGGGTGGCGGCGCCATCATCAATGTTTCGTCTGTGGGGGCGCTCAAGGGGATCGGCGTGCTGCCGGCCTATGCGGCAGCTAAGTCGGCGATCATCGGCATGACCCGCTCGATCGCGGTCCATTGTCAGGAGCGGGGGTATGGCATCCGCGTCAACGCGATCGCGCCCGGCGCCCATGATACGCCGATGACGCGGCAGGCGATGGCGCAGCTTCCGCCCGAGGAGGCCGGCCTCGCCCAAATCCAGGCGCAGGGGCAGGGGAAGCCCGAGGATGTCGCCAATCTCGTACTATTCCTGGCCTCCGATGAGGCCCGGCAGATCACTGGAACCACACTTGTCATCGACAATGGGGAGACGATGAAGTGAGCGCGGACAATCCCCGCCACGACTTCGATCTGGAGGCCGAGGTACGCGACCTCGCGGCGCGGCGCGACATAACCGATGCGGTCCAGCGCTACATGCGCGGGCAGGACCGGCTGCTGCCCGATCTCCACCGTTCGGCCTTCCACGAGGATGCGTTCGTCGACTGCGGCCTCTATGCCGGCTCCGCCCATGGCTTCGTTGATTTTGCACAGGGCTTTCTGGGCGATCTCAAGGGGAGCCAGCACCTCATCGGGCAGGTCCGCATTGAGATGGATGGCGAGGCTGCGGCCAATGGCGAGGTCTATTTCATCGCCTGGCATCGGCTCGTCGAGGAGGACGGCGAGAAGGACCTGATCGTAGCCGGCCGCTATGTCGATCGCTACGAGAAGCGGCGTGGCGAATGGCGCATCGCTAAGCGTCGCGAAATCATCGATTGGGCGCGCACCGACCCCGCCGCCGACGGCTTCATGGCAGCCAATGCCGACAAGCTGGTCGTCGGCGGACGCCGCGACGAGGATTTCAGCGTCACGCGGGCGTGGGATCAGTGAACGCGCCGCTGCCGATCCGCCAGATCGCCTATTTCGTACGCGATGTGCGTGCGGCCGCGCTCCGCCATATGATGCTCTATGGCTCCGGCCCCTATTTCGTTGCCGATCATATCCCGCTCCGGCGCGTGCTCCATCGTGGGCGCGAGGCGGCACTCGATCATAGCTCGGCCTATGGCCAGTGGGGGACGCTGATGATCGAGTTCGTCCAGCAGAATGATCCCGGTCCCTCCGTTTTCCGCGACATGTTCCATGCGGGGCAGGAGGGGATGCATCATGTCGCGCTGATTGTGGACGAAGTCGCTGCCGCGCGCGCCCGTTTCGAGGCCGAGGGGATGGCTGTGGCGCTCCATGCCGAAATGAAGGACGGCTTCGTCTTCGAGATGATCGACGCGACCGCGCGCTACGGCCACATGATCGAGCTCTACCAAGGCGTGCCGAAGCTCGTCGGCTTCTACGACATGGTGCGCGACGCGAGCATCGGCTTCGACGGACAGAATCCGATCCGCGAGATCCACTTCTAGCGTTCGGCCGCCTTGGCGCGCTCCACCTGTTCGCGGGCGAGCGCGATCAGTTTGGGCAGTGCCTCCACCCGCTCTTGCGCCTGCGCCGAAACAGCAGTGCCGCGGATCACGCGGCCCTTGATGCCGTGGAAGATCGCCGCCAGACGGAAGACATTGAAGGCGATCGCGAAGTCGTAGCCCGGCAGCGAACTGCGCCCGGTCCGCGCGCAATAGGCTGCGACATACTCGGCCTCGGACGGGATGTTGAGCGCGGCGAGGTCCGCGCCCGCCAACCCCGCCACAATGTCCGGTGACACCCGATACATCATCGCGTGATAGGCGAAGTCGGCGAGCGGGTGGCCGAGCGTCGACAACTCCCAGTCGAGCACCGCGATCACGCGCGGCTCGGTGGGGTGGAAGATCATGTTGTCGCAGCGGAAGTCGCCATGGACGACGGAGCTCTCGTCTCCCGCGGGGATGTGGGCGGACAGCCAATCGATCACCCAGTCCATGTCGGCGTCGCGGCCTGCGTCGACATCGTCGCGATATTGCTGGGCCCAGCGGTTGATCTGGCGCTCGAAATAATTGCCCGGCCGGCCATAGTCGCCAAGCCCTATCGAGGCCGGATCGATGGCGTGCAGGGTCGCGATGGTGGCGTTCATCGCGTCGAAATAGGCGGGGCGGTCGGCGCGGGAGATATCGGGGAAGGTCGCGTCCCAGAAGATGCGCCCCTCCACCATATCCATCACGTAGAACCAAGTGCCGATCACGTCTTCGTCGGTACAGAGGCCATGAATAGGCGCGACCGGGAAGTCCGCCTTCGCCAGCGCCATTTGGACGCGCGCCTCGCGATCGACCGCGTGCGCGCCCTTGAGCAACTGGCCGGGAGGCTTGCGACGCAGGACGTAGCGACGCGTTGGGGTATCGAGCCGATAAGTGGGGTTGGATTGGCCGCCCGCGAACTGCGCGATGGAAAGCGGCCCTGTGAAACCGGCTACATTCTCCGCCATCCAGGCCTCGAGCCGGGCGGCATCGATGCCGAAACCCTCGCGGACCACGGTTATTCCGGGGGATATGTCGGCCGATCCCGTCATGTCGCCTCCTCCTCCCTCTTGTCCGGGCGCGATGCCACCCGATCCTACCTGCGAGACGCTGTTCCGCCACGAAATTTCATGGCCGGCCAATAGTCTTTAGGACGGTTGACCCGCGTGGAATGCCTCATGGTCTGGTGTGCGCCCGAGCGGCGAGGCACATTTCCGTCGGTTTTCTACCGCATGCGGGGAGAGACGATCATGTATCGATCAATTGCCTGTGTGGCGCTGCTCGTCTCATCGGTCGCCGGCCATGCCGCCGCGCCCGTGCAGACCTGCGAGACGAGCTGGACGGATCCGAGCCGCGACGACCGCCAGATTCCGGTGCGCATCCGCATGCCGGCCGGAACCGGCCACGTCCCGCTCGTGCTGTTCAGCCATGGCCTTGGCGGCTCGCTCGATTCGGGCACCGACTGGGCCGAGGCCTGGACGGAAGCCGGGGTTGCCGTCATCAATATCCAGCATCCGGGCAGCGACCGGGGCATATTGCGCGACGGAGGCTGGCTGGCGGCGATGTCGCCCGCCCAGCTGTTCGCGCGGGCCGGCGATGTCCATTTCGTTCTCGATCAGGTGGAGCAGCATCCGAAGGTCGGCGCCTGCGTTCTTTCGCGCATCGATCTCGCCCGCGTCGGCATGTCGGGTCACAGCTTCGGGGCGATAACCACCGAGGCGGTGTCGGGCGAGCGTTATGGGAAAGCGCGTTTGGAGAGCCTTGCCGATCCGCGGATCAAGGCAGCGATTTCCTTCAGTCCGTCGCCGCCCCGCGAGGGTGATGATGCCACGGCGTTTGCGGGCATCCGCATGCCCTTCTTCTCGGTGACCGGTACGGCCGACAGCGTGGCGATCACGCCCTGGGTCAAGCCGGAGGACCGCCAGCGACCCTATCGGGCGATGCCGCCCGGCGGCAAATATCTGCTCGTGCTCGATGGCGCCAACCATATGGAATTCAACGGGCAGGATACGCTGCGCGATGGCCTGAAGCCCGATCCGCACGTGCGCGCTGTCACAATCGCCGCCACCACCGCCTTCTGGCGCGCGACGCTGCTGGGGGACGACGCGGCACATCGCTGGCTGGCGAATGCCGGTGGGCTGAAGGCGATGCTCAGCCCCACCGATCGACTGGAACTGAAATGAGTGGATGCATCGGCGCCGCGCGTGCCGATGCCACTTCAGCGGGGGGCTTAGTCGCCGAACATATGGGTTGCGTGGGTGATCGCGCCGCCGGCCCGGATCGCCGCCGCGACGACCGCCGCCTCGGAAAGCTGGGCGTCACTGGCGCCGGCGTCGCGCGCCGCCTTGGTGTGGATCTCGATGCAATAGGGGCACTGGGTCGTCAGCGCGACAGCGACGGCCATGAGCTGCTTGTTCATCGCGCTGATGGAGCCCTCCGCGAAGGCGGCTTTGTCGAATGCCCAGAAGGCCTTCATGGGATCGGGCGCGTTTGCGTTGAGCTGCTTCAGGCGGCTCAGATTCTTCATGTCGAACATTGGTGCCTCCGCGAAACGAGGAAGGTCTCGTCGGTCCTGGGCAGGCGGCCATCCGCAGCCCAGCTGGAGGAAAGCGTTCAGCCGCGCCTTTGCCAAGTCCCTTCGTTCACCTTGTCGCTTTACCTCGAATTAGGAGCCCCTTTGCTAGTCTCCCCACCGGAAGGAGACGAAGGATGGCCCAACCCATCCTGCCAGTGCTCGCGCTCATCATGGGAACCTTGAGCATCCCGGCCGAAGCGCAGCTGCGCTTCGTCGCCGATGAACGGCTGCAGGAAACTCCGACGGGTGTCGCCCCCACCGTTCTCCCTGCCACCGACAGCGCGCTCGCCAGCCAGATGATCCCCGGCGCTGTCACCGTGACGACGGTCGAGACCACCGAGGAGGACGAAAACGGCAACACGATCCAGACCTCGTACGAGACGCGTATCGAGCCGGTCGCGGCGGTCGCCTATGCGCCGCAGATCCAACCAGCCATCTACCAGCCAGCCACCTATACGCCCGCCGCAACCGCGCTCTTCACGGCACCCTCGGCGCCCTCGCTGATGCCGGCGCCCCACCTCGACGTTGATCTCGCCGCGCTCCTCATTCCGGATCTGGGCCAGATCGGGAAACCACAGGTGCTCAGGATCGCGCGCGATCGCGATACCGGCCACTTCATCGCCCCGATCCGTATCAACGGCGTCGATGTGCGGGCAATCGTTGATACGGGCGCACAGGAAACCATTCTATCGGCGCGCGACGCCCGCCTGACCGGCGCAAACCGCGATGTCGTCAGCTCCGAACCAATGGCCGGCATCGGAGGGTACACCACGCTGGACGTCACCCGCGTCCGCTCGATGGAGGTGGCCGGCCAGCAGCTGGGCGGGTTCACCGCCGCGATAGGCCAGGAGGGTATTCCCTTCACGCTGCTCGGACAGACCGAGATCGCCCGCCTCGGCCGCATCGAGATCGAGAATGGCGTGATGACGATCACGCCGCGACAGGCGCTGCTCGCTTCCCGCTGACGACGGCCATCGCGGCCGGCTCATTCCTCGTCGAGAACCTTGCGCACCTTCCAGGCGAGCGCGTCGATGGAAAAGGGCTTGGCGAGGAACGCGACATCCTGATCGACCATGCCGCTGTGGACGATTGCGTTGCGGGTATAGCCGGTCGTGTAGAGGACCTTCAGCGCGCCATGCTTCGACCGCAACAGGTCCGCCAGTTCGCGGCCGGTCATGTCGGGCATGACGATGTCGGTGAACAGCAGGTCGACGCGGGGCTGGAGTATGAACTGCTCCATGGCCTGCCGGGCATCCCCGGCCTGGATGACGGTGTAGCCGAGCTCGCGCAGGGCATCGACTGACATATGGCGGACCTGCGCCTCGTCCTCGACGACGAGGATCACCTCGCCGGGCTTGCCGGGAGGGATGCGAGGTTTGCCGTCCTTCACATGATCTTCCTGATCGGCACCGGTGTAGCGGGGGAGGTAGATCTTGACCGTCGTGCCCCGGCTGATCTCCGAGTAGATCTTCAGGTGGCCATTCGATTGCTTGATGAAGCCGAACACCTGGCTGAGCCCGAGCCCGGTGCCGCGCCCGACGCCCTTGGTGGTGTAGAAGGGTTCGAACGCGCGCTCGATCACTTCGGATGACATGCCGGTGCCGGTGTCCGTCACCGAGATCATCACATATTGGCCGGCCGTCACCTCCTCGTGCGTGCGTGCATAGCGGTCGTCGAGCTCGGCGTTGGCCGTCTCGATGGAGAGCTGGCCGCCGTCCGGCATGGCATCGCGTGCATTGACGGCGAGATTGAGCAGAGCACTCTCGATCTGCGCAGGATCGGCGCAGACTTTCCAGAGCCCACCCGCCAATACGGTCTCGATACGGATCGTTTCACCCAATGTGCGCCGCAACAGTTCGGACATGCCTCCCACGAGCTTGTTGGAATCGAGCACCTTGGGTTCCAGCGGCAGCTGGCGCGAGAAGGCGAGCAGGCGCGCCGTCAGCGTCGCTGCGCGTTCGGCGCCCTCCTTGGCATTGCGGATGCATTTGCCGACATCCTCATACTCGCCGCCGGTGAGCTTGCGCCGGGCGATGTCGAGGCTGCCGATGACGATGGCGAGCATGTTGTTGAAGTCGTGCGCGATCCCACCGGTCAGCTGGCCGACCGCCTCCATCTTCTGGAGCTGGCGGACCTGTGTCTGTGCGGAGCTTCGCTCGAAGATTTCGTCGCGGAGCCGTCGATTGGCGCGCTCCAGTTCACTCTCTCGCCGATGCCCATCGCGCACCGCGATGATGGCGAGCACCAGAACCATGATCGCGCTCGCAACGAGGACGGTCCGCGCCAGCATGGTTGCCCAGGCGGCGCCTTCGGTGCGCGCGGCAAGGAGCCGCTCCTCCTCCCTGATCATGCGGGCGATGATCGCGCGGATCTGGAGCATGGAAGCGCGCGCCTCGCCGCTGCGCATGACCCCGATCGCATCGGCCGGCTTGTCCATGCGCATCAGCGCAACCGTGATCGCCAGCTCGTTGAGCTTGTTCCGGATCGCGGAGCGTAGCTGCGTCGCGGCGTCGCGCTGATGGGGGTTGTCGGCGGTCGCGGCCTGCAACGCGTCAAGCTCCCCTGGCAGGCGGGCGACCGCGTCTTCATAGGGGCCAAGATATTCGGGCTGCCCCGACAGGAGGAAGCCTCTCTGGCCGGTTTCAGCATCGAGCGCTAGCGCGAGAACATGGTGCAGCTTGCTTTCGGTCTCGAGCGTGTGTCGAACCCAGCCGACCGCGGTCTCCTGTCTCGCCGACAGCCACACGGCGCTAAGTGCGCTGGCGGCCAGCAGCGCAAAGCCGATGATGAGTGGCCACAATGTCCGAAGAGACCGGGGAATCACGAGCATTGAGCCCCCTTCTGAAAGCGCCCGCCGGCGGGCGCGCCTCGGCACCGGTCGTTCCTGCTTTCAAACAAACGCGTATTCCTGTTCGCGCAACACATGCCTCACGGTGCCGGTTCCAAGATGCTGGTATCGCTCCATGATTTTCGGCACCCTCCCGTAGAGAATCCCCAGTTCCGGTCGGGCCTGACGGCGGGAGGGAAGCATGGCGGGCGATTATGGAGAGTTCTGCGACCTTGTGATGAAGGGTGGCATCACGAGCGGGCTGGTCTATCCGAACGCCGTGCTCGCACTTACCGAGCGGTATCGCTTCAAGAATATCGGCGGAACGTCGGCCGGGGCCATCGCTGCGGCGGTATCGGCTGCCGCTGCGCTCGGTGAGCGCCGCAAGACGCTTGCTCCAGCGAGTCTGGCGGCCAGCGCCGATCATGCGGGCTTTGCTGGGCTGGCGCAGGTGGCCGCTGATCTCGCTGGCAAAGGCTTCATTTACGCGCTGTTCCAGCCGAGCCGTGGTGCACGTTCGGCCTATCGTCTACTCGTCAGCCTTTCGGCCGGCGGCGGGTTCGTCGGCGGGCTGTGGGCGATATTATTGGGGATCGGCTGCATTGCCGGGCTCGAATTTCTGCTCATCCTCGCCGTTTTTCTGGCGTTCGGCTATGGCTGGGCCGGGCGTGCCGGAATGGTCGCCGCCGGCCCCGCCGCCCTGATCTGCGCGCTCGCTGGGGGGGCGCTGCTGGGCCTCCTCCGTGTCGCGCGCGTCATGCGGCGGAACCATCTCGGCCTGTGCACGGGCCTCAGTCGCCCGCGCTTTCTGCGCAAGCGCCGGCCGGCGCTGACGGAATGGCTGATGGCCGTGATCCAAACTTTGGCAGGGCAATCGGACGGGGAGCCGCTATTGTTCGAGCATCTCTGGAACGCGCCCCGCTATGGAGATGAGCCGCCCGGTGAGCGCGCGCTGTCGCTGCGCATGATCACTACCGGGGTATCCCACCACGAACCGCGCAGCCTGCCTCTTGAAAGCGGGCGGTTCTGGTTTCTCCGCGAGGAGTTCGAGCAGCTCTTTCCGGCCGCCCTCGTCGACTGGATGGCGGCGCGCGATCCGTCGCCAATCGTCGTAGACGGCAAGACCTATTACGAACTCCCGCGCGACGGAGGCCTGCCTGTAATCGTAGGCGCACGGATGAGCCTCAGCTTCCCGCTGCTCATCAGCGCCGTGCCGTTGCACGAGCCGGATTTTCGGACTGCGGAGATGGAGCGCCGCCCGGTGGCTTCGGATGTTCCGGGTAAGGATCAGTCTCAGAAATCGATCCTCGAAAGCGCCAACGCGCTGGCCGCCGGCGGGGCGGGGGAGGGCTTCGTGGCATCGGGCGGAGAGATGGTGCCGTTCCGCGTGTGTTGGTTCTCCGATGGCGGCATCAGCAGCAACTTCCCGATCCATCTGTTCGATACGCCGCTGCCGCGCTGGCCGACCTTTGCGATCGACCTCCTCTATCCCAAGACCGACGACGCCAAGCAGAACCAGATCTTCCTGCCACAGGAGAACAACCAGGGCTGGCAGCGGCACTACCAGTCGATCGCGGCGCGGTCGGCGATCAGTGAGGTGAGCGCCTTCCTGTTTGCGATCATAGCAACCATGCAGAACTGGCGCGATCTTCTCCAATCCCGCGCGCCCGGCCACCGCGATCGCATTGTGCGTGTGCCGCTGTCGAGCGCCGAAGGGGGCATGAACCTCGACATGCCTGAGCCTGTGCTGGCTTCGATCGCCGCCAAGGGGACGACGGCGGGACAAATGCTGGTGCGGGAATTCGACTTCAACAACCACTGGTGGATCCGGTGGCGCAACGTCGCTGCAACCAGCGAGCGGTTCGCCCAGCAATTCGCGGTGGGCGGCGGTTCGCCCATCACCATGTCCTATGCGGCGGCTCATTCTAGTGCGGCGACGGGGAGCCCGGCTTCGCCGTCCTACAAGTTCACTGCGGCCCAACAGGCGGAGGCGCAGCGGCGATTCGCAGCGATGCTGAACGCGGGGTCGGCGTGGGGAATCTCGTCTCCCACGCTCACCCGCACCCCCCCGCGTCCGCAGCCGCAGATGACGATCACGCCCGTCTACTGAGCGCGGAAGGTGGTTTCTTCGCGGTGGTCTCGCCGACGAAGAGCGCGCCGGGCAGGCTGCCCAACCGCGCCACCAGATGCTCGATTAGCGACATGCTGACCGCAAGCGAGGCCGGCACGCCCATCAGCGCCATTAGCGCGACATAGCCGGCATCCTGCACGCCCAGGCCGCCGATCGTGATCGGCAGCATGACGATGATCCACAGGATGGGTACGACCATCGCCAGCTTCAGGATGGAAAGGTTCGCCCCCACCGCAAAGCCGAGCGCCTGCACGAAATAGATGCGGACGACGAAGGCGAGCAGGGTCAGCGCCGCCAACCCCGCCATCGCACGATATTCGTGGCGATAGGTAAGCGCCGCCTCCGCGATGTCATGGAGCGTTTGCCGGAAACGTTCGGGCACTCGCGGCAGCAGTGTCAGGCGCACCCATCGGCGGACGGACTTGTGCAGGCAGATCGCGCCGACCGCGAAAATGACCGCGGTTCCGGTTACGACCTCGTCCGTGATCTGCCGGGGGATAAAGGACTGCGCGAAGAACAGCAGCATCACCGCGCCCAGCAGCAGTGTGGCGAGGATCAGTGAGATCCGGTCGACGAGCGTCGCGGCGATAACCGCCGGGGCGGGCTCCCCCGCCCGGCACAGCGCGGCGATGCGGATCGCATCGACCCCGATCGAGGTGGGCAGAAAGGTGCCGAGGAAATTGGCCCCGAGCTGGATGCGCACGACCTTTGCGAAGCCGATGTCGACGCCGCGCGCCTCCAGCAGCAACTGCCAGCGCTGGTTAATGATCAGCCGGTCGAGTGCCGCCAGAGCAATGGCCGCCACGACCCAACGGATCTCGACTGTGCGCAGCGTCTGCCACACCTCCTTCCAGTCGGCGAGGAAGATGACGAGCGCCAGCAGGCCGACCGAGACGGTCACCCGCAACAGCCTGGTCACTGCCGGGTTCAAGCGGGATCTCCCGAGCGAAATCGTCGTCGCCATTTGCGACCTGCGCGGATGCGCCGGATCCGTTCGCGCATCATGTCGCCTACGGTTGCGCGTCCATCGCCGGGGAGTCGGCGGAGGAATTCGTCTCCGACGCGACTCACGAAGAAGGGAGAGTCCCCCGCGAGGTTTAGCGGCCGGTTGGGTCGATAGCCCCAGTAGCAAGCATCGAATCCGACTGAGCGCGCGATCTCCACCGCCTCAGCCGTGCCGATGTACATCGGAAAGCTCAGATGCCGGATTCGCGCCCCCGGCAGCCGCTCCTCCAGCATGGTGCGCGACAGCAGCAAATCATCGCGAAGGGGCAGTGGCGTTGATCGTCGCCGCGCCGCTTCCAGCCTCGGCTCGCACCCGACCAGAGCGGCGGGCGCAGGCCAGCGGGGCACATAACGGCTCTCGAAGGTGTGTGACTGGATCTCTACCAACCCTGACGCATGGATTTCGCCGAGCTGGCGCCAATCCATCGGCCTTGCAGCGATCTCGTCACCGGTTCCTTCGTCGGTGTGCAGCCCCGGTGCAACGAATGCCACCGCTCTCGCCGCGTAGGCGCGGAGCAGGGGAAAGGCGACATCGTGGAAATTCCGCGGCCCGTCGTCGAACGTCAGCATTACGGAGCGCTCCGGGATATCACTCTTTTCTGTCAGATAGGCCAGAAATTCCGCGGCGCTCAGCATGTGGTAGCCGTTGTGACGGAGGAAGCTCAGGTCCGCTTCCAGCCCTTCACTTTCCACCAGATGATAGCAGAAGACCGGAACGCCGAGATATGTATCGAGCGGCTTTCGAGCGGTCACGAAATCCGGGAGCGATCCGTCGAAAAGACCGGTCAGCTCGGGCGCATTCTTCCGCCAGACATCGTGCAGCGCTATCGGCAGCCGCACGGTCTAGCCCGCTGACCGTGACGGCAAGCCGGATCGGGCGGTCTGCGTATAGCAGGCCATGAGCTCGCGCACATGGTTGTCGATGGTGAAATGCGGCGAGCGGGCCAACGCCTCCCGGCCGTATCGGGCGAGCATGTCCGGATCCGCGAGCAGATCCAGCACCGCGCTGGCGAATCCATCGTCGTCGCCGGGCGGAATAAGGCGCCCACTGACGCCGTCATCAATAATGTCCCGGAGGCCGCCCGCATCGAAACCAACCACGGGGCGACTCGCCGCGCACGCCTCGATCGCCACGGTCGGCAGCCCTTCGGACTGCGAAGGCGCCACGACGAGATCTGAGGCCGTCAACAGATCGGGAACGTCCTTACGACTGCCTAAAAAGCGCACGCTATTTTGCAGATCGAGCTTTTCCGTCAGCGCTTCGCATGCCGATCGCTCTGGCCCGTCGCCCACCAACATGAGCAGCGCATCCGGGCGCCGCGCCGCGATCCGTGCCATGATCCGAAGCATAATCCTGTGCCCCTTGATCGGGTGCATGCGAGCGATCATCGCGATGACGCTGGCACTGTCGGGTATGGCGAGGCTCGCCCGGATACGTGATCGCGCGTTGGGCGCGGCCGCGCCGATCGCGTCGAGCGCGATGCCGTTGTGGATCACATGGCATTGTCGTGGGGCGAGGTGATAGCCTTGGACCAGCACATCTCGCACCGCCCGCGAGACGCCGATGCCGACGTCCGAAGGGCGTGCGAACAGGCGGTGCATCATGGCGACGGGGGGTGCCGGATAGCCAAGGTCATGGGCATGCACGATGACTTGCGCGCCAGCCAGTCGGGTCGCGATCCGCGCGATCAGTGTGGCTTTAATACCGGCGGCGTGGACGATGTCGCAGCGACAGGCCCGGATGATCGCCGCGACACGGAAGGCGACCAGAGGGCTCCATTTTGGGGCCGACAGGAAGATCGGCTCAATCCCGTGCCGCCGCAATGCGTCGGCCGCCGGATGCGGTCCGCGAAGGAAGCAAGCGCGTAGGGGAACGCCGCGTTCCACCAGTGCTGGGAGCGTGTGAAGATAATAGGTCGTTACGCCATGGACGACGTTATCGGGATAGCCGAAATGGTCCCCGAGGATCAGGACCGACGGAAACTCATCTCTGCTCGGAGGGTGCTGGATGGTGCTGGCCTGAATCGATCGGGAAAGAGGGGCTTCATCCGGCGCGAGGGGGGAAATCCAGGGGGACGTCATCAAGCGATCTCCGGCGTGGCAGGCCGATTCGGGAGCCAGGCGTCCACCCCGTGCGGGCTCGATCGGGCCCGCCACGCTGCTCCTCGCGTGGTGGACCATCATCAAAAAGCCAAGTCCAGAACTCTTTCGGAGGCAGCTATGTGCGGCCGCTAGGAACGGGAACGAGGGCAAGGGGCGAGGCCGGCGAGAGGCGCGAGATCCGCATGGCCGGCTAGTCGGGAGGACTAATGCCAAAGCCTGTCTTGCGCACCCGAAGGCGACGTCCGGCGCCGGAGCGAACGGAGACGCGTAATCGTTGATGGTCGGTCGTGGTTGCGGAGCGGATCGGCCCACATGTCCTCAACATCAAGCAGGCAAAAACGGCGCGAGGCTGAAGTCTTGCGGGTCTTGGCGAGCCGACCGGCCAGCGCGTCGCTGGCCGGCCAGATGCGGAAGCTCCTGACTGATCCGGGATACGCGCTGCGCGGCGTACGTTATCTGCTGAACCTGCCGATCCCGATGGAGACGGAGGACCGCCGGGTCCTCGAGCAGGTGATCTTCCCGTATTTCCGGTCCTTCGCCGAAATCCGCTCGATCCTGTTCGTGGGGTGCGACTGGTACACCAAGCACTACGAACGCACGTTTTTCGCGGACAAGGATTATTGGACGATCGACCCCTTGCCCCGGGCGCGGAAGTTTGCCGGGCGGCAGCACATTATCGCGCCGCTGGAGGGGCTAGACGATGCCTTTCCGCCGGGGCACTTCGATCTCATTCTGTGCAACGGCGTCTATGGCTACGGGCTTGATAGCCGCGGGCAGTGCGAGCGCGCGTTTGACCTCTGCCATTCGCGGCTGATCGCTGGTGGCCACTTCGTTCTGGGTTGGGATGACATTCCGGTCCGAACGCCGGTACCGTTCGATGAGATTGCCAGCCTGCAACGCTTTCGGAAGGTTAATTTCCCTCCACTCGGCAGTTGGCGATACCGGACGGACACGCCCTATCGTCACACCTATGATTTCTATCGCAAATAAAGCCACGCATCGAATCGGGCCTTAAAAAAGCAGAAGGCCGCTCCGATCCCCCTTGATCGGAGCGGCCACTTTTCGCCTGCATGACGAACGGGATCAGGCGACCTGGCTAGCACTCACATCGTTGGGATCGCGCAGCACATAGCCGCGACCCCACACGGTCTCGATATAATTGTCGCCCTCGCAGGCGAGACTGAGTTTCTTGCGTAGCTTGCAGATGAACACGTCGATGATCTTGAGCTCGGGCTCGTCCATGCCGCCATAGAGATGGTTCAGGAACATCTCCTTGGTGAGCGTGGTGCCTTTGCGGAGCGAGAGCAGCTCCAGCATCGCATATTCCTTGCCCGTCAGGTGCACTCGGGCGCTGTCGACCTCTACGGTCTTGGCGTCTAGGTTAACCGACAGCTTGCCGGTCTTGATGACCGACTGCGAATGGCCCTTGGAGCGGCGCACGATCGCATGAATACGCGCCACCAGTTCTTCGCGATGGAACGGCTTGGTGACATAGTCATCGGCGCCGAAGCCGAGCGCGCGGACCTTGCTGTCCATCTCCGACACGCCGGACAGGATCAGCACCGGCGTCTGCACCTTGGCGACGCGCAGCCGCTTTAGTACGTCGTAGCCGTGCATGTCGGGCAAGTTCAGATCGAGACAGATGATGTCATAATCGTACAGTTTTCCAAGATCGAGGCCTTCTTCGCCGAGATCTGTCGTATAGACGTTGAAGCCTTCCGCACCGAGCATCAGCTCGATTGCCTTGGCTGTCGTCGGATCATCTTCGATTAGAAGAACGCGCATCGGTCCATCCCCGTCAGCCCTGTTACGCCACCCCGCGCAACTGCAACTGCATTAACCATTACGGAGATGAAGGAGAAAGGTTAATCTCTGGTAAAGCCGGGTTAACGCGATCCGATGACGAATTTGCGGCAGCGTGGCCAACATGGCACAGGGGCGCCATGCTCACCGATCGCATTCTGTTCATCGACGCCGAGGCGCTTGTCCTGAACAAGCCGGCGGGCCTGCCAGTGGATGCGCCCCGTGCCGGTGGTTTGAGCGTTGAATCTCTGCTGGAATCCCTGCGTTTTGGTTTCCAGCGGAGCCCGTCGCCGGTGCACCGTCTAGACCGCGACACGTCGGGCTGCCTGCTGCTCGCGCGCAACCCCAAAGCCCACAAGCGCTTCGCCGCCGCGTTCGAGGCGGGACTGGCCGAGAAAATCTACCTGGCCGTGCTGGAGGGCGTGCCGACCGAGACGGAAGGGCGAATCACCCTCGCTCTATCCAAGCGATCGACGCGGGAAGAGGGCTGGCGGATGGTTCCCGACCGCCAGGGCAAGCCGACGGTGACCGACTGGCGCCTGCTGGGCACGGCGGACGGGCGCGCGCTCGTCGAGTTCCGCCCAAGTACCGGACGCACGCACCAGCTCCGCGTTCACGCGGCGCAGGCGCTGGGCCATCCGATCGTCGGTGATCCCGTCTATGGGCGCGGCGGCTCGGCGATGCTGCTCCACGCGCGCCATCTGCGCCTGCCGCGCGATCCCAAGCCGGCGATTGAGGGTGAGGCGCCACTGCCGGAAAGCTTCGCGCGCTGGACGGACTTCGTCGATGTCGCTGCCTGACGGCTTCGCGCTGCCTGAGGACGCGATCGAGGAGCGTTTCCTCGCCGCCACCGGCCCGGGCGGGCAGAATGTCAACAAGGTCGCGACCGCGGTGCAGCTTCGGCTCGACGTCTATGCGCTCGGCCTGCCGCCCTCGGTGTTCCAGCGGCTGAAAGTGCTGGCGGGCAGCAAATGGAACGCCGACGGCAGCATCCTCGTCACGGCGCGCAGCCATCGCACCCGCGAAGCCAATCGCGAGGAGGCCCGCGCTCGCGTCGCGTCGCTTGTCGAAAAGGCGTTCGAGAGACCCGAGCGGCGGATAAGGACCAAGCCGACTAAGGCTTCGAAGGAGCGCCGCCTTACCGCTAAGGCCTCCCGTTCCGGGGTAAAGGCCGGCCGGGGTAAACCGCGACTGGATTGAGTCGGCTCGGCGACCAGATTTTCTCGTGCTCGGCCAAGCAGGAATGCGCCTTTCGCCGTCGAGACGGAGCGCCTATCTGGCACGGCGATTTCAGGAGGCCCATCATGTTCGATTTCAAGCCGCAGGCCGATGCCGACAAGGCCACCGCCTGGGCCGATCTGATCAGCGCCGCCGACGGTGTCACTTCCGGCGAGCGTGATGCCATTGCCAACATGGCCAATGTCGCCGCGCTGGCATGGGAGCTGATCCCCGGCCTCAACTGGGCGGGCTTCTATCGCATGGTGGACGGAGAGCTGGTGCTCGGTCCGTTCCAAGGGCGGGCGGCCTGTATCCGCATCAAGCTGGGCTCCGGCGTGTGCGGAACCGCCGCGGCGTCCGCCGCGACGCAACTTGTCGACGATGTAAACGCCTTCCCCGGCCATATCGCCTGCGACGCCTCGTCGGCTTCCGAGCTGGTGGTGCCAATCGTCGTCGATGGTGCGGTGATCGGCGTGCTCGATCTCGACAGCCCGACGCCTGCGCATTTCGACTCCGAGGACGCGGCCGGTGCCGAGCGCCTGTGCGCGTTGCTCGCGGAGCGGCTCGCCGGCTGACCCGATTCGGGACGCAGGCGCCGCGCATCCCCTTGGGGTGCGCCTGCTCGTGATGATACGCACCCCTGATCCAAAGGGGGTGCGCGCTCGTCGCTGCACCCCGATTACAAAGGGATGGCGGAGATGGGCAGGATCGGCATCTTGGCGGGAGCGGCGCTGCTCGGAGCGATTCCCGCAGGTGCGCTGATCGCCCAGACCCCTCAGCCGACCGCATCGACGCCGGCTCTTTCGACATCTTCTCCACAGGCCGGCGCCACCGCCGGTGCCGTTTCGCAGCCAGGGGGCTGGGGGCAGGGCGGCTGGCAGTCGGGCTCCGCGCTCGCGCCGGCCGCCCTTAGCACGCCGCCCGTGCAGCCGGCTGCGGCCCCGGCATGGGCCGCGGATTCCACGCCGCGCGTCACGACCTATCAGCCCGACGCCAACACCATCGTCACCCGCACCGAGCGGCCCGGTCCGATGCCCGCCGTCGTCGGTGGAGCGTTGCCGGGCTACGCTGCGGGCGCCTCGGTGGTCTCCGCGACGCCTGGCACGATCATCACCACGACCACCACCAAGACCGACTATGTGACCTCCTATCAGGGCGGCACGTTCAGGAAGGCGCCGGCACGGCGGACCACCCGGCGGCGGACCGCACATAAGTCGGGCTGCTCCTGCCGCACCTGAACGCGGCGCCTTCCGATATCCATTCCTCGATGGCCATCGTATCGCCGCCGAGCCGGATCAGGTTGAAGCTGTTGGGCGATCCGCGCCGCCGCCACGAGGTGGTCGTGCCAGCCTGAACCACCATCACCTGCGGGTCGATTGATAGCGTCGGTCCGGCGATTCCAACGCCATGGGCATGATGATGACCGGCGAGCATGAGGTGGACGCCCGCCGCCTTGACCGCGCGCAGCGCCCGTCGCGCCCCGCGCAGCGCCGGTTCGATCGTGCCGGCCTCGTCGCCGGGGAGCGGCACCAGCGGATGGTGAGTGACGAGGATGCGCGTCACCTCGGCCGGAGCCCGCGCGAACCATTCGCCAATTAGTCGGGTTTGAAGTCGCGTCAGCCGCCCGTCTTTAATGGTAAGGCCGTGTGCGGAGGCGAGGCCCAGCACGGCGATCTCGCCATCGGCATACCAGCAGGAACGGTTCCTCATGATGAAGTGTCGATACCGGCGCAGCGGCCAGAACAGGCGCGCCAGCGGCTTGTGGAGAGGAACGTCGTGATTGCCGGGGACGACCAGCAGACGAAGCCCGTCCGTCTCCAGTTGGTCGAAAAAGGCGGCGGCCTGCGCGAACTGTTTTCGTCGCGCGCGCTGGGTGAGGTCACCCGAGACCACCACCAGATCAGGCCGAATCGCCATCAGGATCGCGTGCAGATGGGCCACGACGGTGGCCTCGTGCGCGCCGAAATGGAGGTCGGAGATCTGGGCCACGATCCGCATCGACGGACTCTACGGGCCGAGGGCGCTCCGGTTCCGGCGGATGTCGGCCCGTCAGCTCAGCCTGTCGAGCGCCTCGTCGTCGAGCGAGCCCGGCACGATCATCACCGGGCACGGGAGCTGCCCCGAATCATTGCCCGTAAAGTGGTTGACGAGCGGCCCCGGGCCACCCGTCGCCTGCGCGCCGAGCACCAGCGCGGCGATACCCGGTCGCTCCTCCAAAAGCGCGCGGACCGTCTTGGTCGGGTCGCCCTGCCGCACGGTAAGGATCGGTTTCAGCCCCAGTTCGTCGACAATCTCGCCGGCCGCCTGGTGGAGCAGTGCCTCGGCGCCGAGGCGCGCTTCCTCTTCCAGTGCTTCCTGCACGCCACCCCACTGAACGAACTCGGCAGGCGGCACGATCGCGAGCATTTCCACTTGGCCCGCCGTCTTGGCGGCACGGCGCGCGGCGAAGCGCAGCGCCACCCGCGCTTCGGGGCTGCCGTCGAGGACGACGAGGTAGGTGCGGGGCATCATCGCGTCTTCCATGACGGTGACGGTGCGGCATCCTGCCCTCTCACGCAAGCGTCAGCCTTGACCATGGGCCGCCAAGAGCCGAAATGAGCGCCTCGCTTGACCGACTGCCAGAGAGGCCCTCGCCGCGATGCCCATCGAACTGAAGATGCCCGCCCTGTCTCCAACGATGGAGGAGGGCACCCTTGCTAAATGGCTGGTCAAGGAGGGCGACGAAGTGAAGTCCGGCGATATCCTGGCCGAAATTGAGACCGACAAGGCGACGATGGAGTTCGAAGCCGTCGACGAAGGCACCGTCGCCCAGATCCTGGTACCGGAAGGCACCGACGGGGTGAAAGTTGGCGCATTGATCGCGATCCTGTCGGGCGAAGGCGAGGATGCCGCAGCCGCCAAGGCGGCTCCTGTTACCAAGAAGGAGGAAGCTAAGGCGCCTGTCGCCGCACCGCTGAAGCAGGAGGCCCCGGCCGCCCGCACAGAGCCGAAGTCAGCCGTCGCTCCGGCGCCGAAGGCCGCTGCCTCAGGTGACCGCGTCAAGGCGAGCCCGCTCGCGCGCCGCCTGGCCGAGCAGCAGGGCATCGATCTCGCTGTCGTGCAGGGCACGGGTCCCAACGGCCGCGTCGTGAAGGCCGATCTCGCCGGCGTGAAGCCGGGCGCTGCCGCGCCGGTCGCCCGCGCCGAAGCGCCGGCCGCTGCCGCTGCTCCGGCCGCTGCTCTGGCGCCCGCGCAGATCCCCGACATCCCGCACGAGAGCGTCAAGCTCTCCAACATGCGCAAGACGATCGCCCGCCGCCTCACCGAATCGAAGCAGCAGATTCCGCACATCTACCTCACCGTCGACATCCAGCTCGATGCCCTGCTCAAGCTGCGGGGCGAGCTCAACAAGGGGCTGGAGAGCCGTGGGGTGAAGCTGTCGGTCAACGACATGCTGGTGAAGGCGCTGGCGGTTGCGCTGGTCGAAGTGCCGAGCTGCAACGTGATGCTCGCCGGCGATCAACTCGTCACCTTCCAGCGCGCCGACATCTCGGTCGCCGTGTCGATCCCGAACGGACTCATCACGCCGGTGGTGACGGGCGCCGACACCAAGAGCCTGTCGGCGATCGCTACTGAGATCAAGGATCTCGCGGCCCGCGCCAAGGAAGGCAAGCTCCAGCCGCACGAATATGCCGGCGGCACGGCGTCGATTTCCAACATGGGCATGTATGGCATCAAGCAGTTCGAGGCGGTCATTAACCCGCCGCAGGGCATGATCATGGCGATCGGCGCTGGCGAGAAACGCCCGTACATCGTCAATGACGAGCTGACCGTCGCTACCATCATGTCGGCGACCGGCAGCTTCGACCATCGCGCCATCGACGGCGCCGACGGTGCCAAGCTGATGCAGGCGTTCAAACGTCTGATCGAGAACCCGCTCGGCATGCTAGCGTGACGAAGTCGCTCGACGCTCAGCCGCCCGCCGAGGCGCCGGCAGTTCGCGTGGTCGCCATGCCGGCGGACACCAACCCCTATGGCGATATCTTCGGCGGCTGGCTGATGAGCATGATGGATTCGGCCGCGGGTTCAGTGGCGTCGCGCCACAGTCATGGACGCGCGGTCACCATCGCGATGGAGGGAATGACCTTCCATCGCCCCGTATTCGTCGGAGACGAAGTCTCGGTGTATGCTAAGCTCATCGGTACGGGGCGGACATCGATGAAGGTCGCGGTCGAAGCGTGGCGCCGTGCGCGCCATGACGAGAGCAGCTATAAAGTGACGGAGGCAGTTATCACCTTCGTCGCAGTCAGCGAGGATCGCCAGCCCCGCCGGGTGCCGCCGCTGGCGCCTGAAGGCGAGGTCGCCTGACGCATGGCACTCCCCACCGCCCTGGGAATCGGAGCGGTGGCGGCGGTGGCAATCCCGTGGCTTGCCGAACGCAATGAGGAGACACTGGGCGGGCTGCTCGAGGGGCAGTTCTTCCGGCTCCCGGTCTTCGACACTCCGCTGCACTGGTCCTGGCTGATCTTCTCGGTGGTAACGATGATCACCTGGGCTTCGCTCGCGGTAGTACGCACCAAGTGACGGGCTAATCGGCCCGTCTGTCTATCGCCCGCCCGTACGCGGCGGGCTCTGAGGAAGGACAAGCATGGCTGATACCTACGATCTTATCGTGCTGGGTTCGGGCCCGGGCGGCTATGTCGCGGCGATCCGCGCGGCGCAGCTCGGCCTCAAGGTCGCGATCGTGGAGCGCGAGTTGTTGGGCGGCATCTGCCTCAACTGGGGCTGCATCCCCACCAAGGCGCTGCTCCGCACCTCCGAGATCTACCACTATATGACCCATGCCGACGCCTATGGCCTTTCGGCGGAGAAGCCGGGTTTTGATCTCGCCAAGGTGGTGAAGCGCTCGCG
>FTCZ01004970.1_pt1 | contig 62951 bp, 55 predicted proteins | sample 1658871 | NCBI WGS metagenome assembly FTCZ01 (sample SAMEA3914864, study PRJEB12502) | metagenome | biome: forest; material: soil | place: USA | collected 2012-03-12 | depth 0.3 m | reverse complement strand
CGCCAGCGCCGTGCCCAACCTCCAGGTCAGCAGCCCCTATGGCTCGACCCAGCCCAATTTCTCGCTGCGCGGCATCAGCGTCGCCAACGAATATAATTCCAACCAGGCCTCGCCGATTGGCGTCTATATCGACGACGTCTATCTCGCGAGCCGCACCGCGCACGGCATGGGCCTGTTCGACCTCGACCGTGTCGAAGTGCTGCGCGGGCCGCAAGGCACGTTGTTCGGGCGCAATACTACCGGCGGCGCGATCAATTTCATCACCAAGTCGCCGACGCTCAGCGGCAATGAAGGCTATGCCGAAGCGGGATACGGCAATTTCAACACCTATTCGGCGCAGGCGGCGATCGAGACGACGATGGTCAAGGACCAGCTTGGCCTGCGCATCTCGGGCAATTTCATCAAGGGCGACGGCCAGATCGAGAATGTCGCCGCGGGCGGTCGCGACCCCAATTCGCAAAACACCATCCAGGGCCGCGCGATCCTGCGCATCCGCCCAGGCGATGGCCCGCTCGACATCAAGATCAAGATCTATGGCGGTCGCGACAAGGGAACGCAGGCGGCGGTCCAGGGACTGTTGCCGTTTCGCGCCGGGCTCGGCTTCTTCCAGGTCAACGAGAACCGGATCGGGCTCAACCGGACCGAGGCCTATGGCGCCTCGGCGACGATCGCCTACGAATTGTCGCCCAAGCTGAAATTCACCTCGATCACCTCGCGCGACGGCGGCAAGCAGAACCTCCAGCAGGCGGCCGACGGCTCGCCGCTCGATGTGCTCGACATCAACTGGCAATCCACCTTTCAGCAATTCAGCGAGGAAGCGCGGTTCAATTATGACGGCGGCAAGCTGAAGTTCGTCGGCGGTGGCTTCTACGGCTGGGACCGCACGATCACCGACAATACGTTCGACATCGGCAGCGCGCTCGGGCCAGGGGTCAATGGCGGCTTCTTCCAGCATTATCGGCAGACGCGCCGCTCCTACGCGATCTTCGGACAGGGCGACTACAATCTGACCAGCAAGCTCGTGCTGACGGTCGGTGCCCGTTACACCTGGGACCGCGCCCAATATGACGACGGCTATGCCTATCTGTTCCTGGGCAATGTCGGCGGGCCGCAGACGCCGCTCGCGACCACGGTGCCGTGCCCGGGCGTGCCCGGGACCTGCGCCTATAATCCGGCGCTGCGCTACGCGATCCCCGGCAAGAACAATGCCCTGACCGGTCGCGTCTCGCTCAGCTACACCTTCGACGGCGGTACGCTGGTCTATGCCAGCTACAATCGCGGCTATCGCTCGGGCGCGTTCAATGGCGGTGGCTACACTTCGTCATCGGGCATCACCTACATCGCACCCGAACGCGTCAATGCGTACGAAGTCGGCCTGAAAGGCCATTATTTCGGTATGCTGACGCTGGCGGCGGCGGCCTTCTACTACGATTACCAGAACCAGCAGGTGCAGGACACGCGCGCCGGTCCGGTGTCGTTCCTGGTCAACGCGCCCAAGGCGGAGATTTACGGCGGCGAGGCCGAGGCGCGGTTGCGGGTATCGCCCGCGATCACCTTCACCGCGGCGGCCGGCTATCTCCATTCGACCTACAAGAGGCTGACGCTGCAGAACACCGTGCTCGACGGCAACGACCTGCCGTTCGCGCCGCGCTTCACCTTCCAGGGCGGCGTCGATCTCAGCCTGTTCAAGACCGGCAATAGCGGCCTGACCATCTCGCCAAGCGTGGCCTATTTCTCGCGGCAATATTTCTCGCCGTTCAACGACATCAACGCGGTCGGGACGGGCCAGCTCAACAGCGAGCTGAAACAGCCGGCCTATGCCAAGGTCAACATTACCGCCGCCTATACGATCGGCCGCATCACCTTGAAGGCGTTCGCCAACAATCTCTTCAACGCCAGGACCTATGCCTATGGCCTCGATCTCCGCGGCGCCGGCTTCCCCTACAATTTCCTCGTGCCCTCGACCCCGCGCACGTACGGCGGCTCGATCCGGGTGGCGTTCTGAGCCATGGCAACGATTGCTGCGCCCGATCTGAAGGACCCGTCGCTGTACGAGGCGGACGTCCCCTGGGATGCCTTCGCCGAATTGCGGCGCGACGATCCGGTCCATTGGAATCCGGAAAGCGACGGGGCGGGGTTCTGGGCCGTGACGCGCCACCCCGACATCGTCGCGGTGTCGCGCCAGCCGTTGCTGTTCTCCTCCGCGCACGAAAATGGCGGGCACCGCATCTTCAACGAGAATGAGGTCGGGCTGACGGGCGCGGGCGAGTCGGCGATCGGCATCCCGTTCATCTCGCGCGATCCGCCGATCCATACCCGCTATCGCAAGTTCATCATGCCCGCTTTGTCGCCGGTGCGGCTGGGCGACATCGAGGCGCGAATCCGGGCGCGCGTGGAATCCCTGGTCGCGGAAATCCCGCTCGGCGAGACGATTGACCTGGTCCCGGCGCTCGCCGCGCCACTGCCGCTGATGACGTTGGCCGAGTTGCTCGGCGTGTCGCTCGACCTGTGGCCCAGGCTCTACGACTGGACCAATGCGTTCGTCGGCGAGGACGACCCCGAATTCCGCCAGAGCCCCGAAGCGATGGGCGCCACGCTCGCCGAGTTCTTCGGGTTCGCGCAGGAATTGTTCGAGGCGCGCCGGGCCGAGCCGACCGACGACATTGCCTCGCTGCTGGCCAATGCCGAGATCGACGGCGTGCCGGTGCCGTTTCGTGACTTCGTCGGCAATCTGATCCTGGTGCTGGTCGGCGGCAACGAGACGACGCGCAATTCGCTCAGCCACACCGTTGCGGCCTTCTCGCGCCATCCGGAGCAGTGGCGGCTGATCCGCGACGACCATACGCTGCTCAAGACCGCAGCGCCGGAAATGGTGCGCTTCGCCAGTCCGGTCATGCACATGCGCCGGACCGCGACCGAGGATACCGAACTGTCGGGGCAGACAATCGCCAAGGGCGACAAGGTCGTCCTCTGGTATATCTCGGGCAATCGCGACGACACCGTATTCGAGCGGCCCGACGATTTCGACGTGACGCGCAAGGGGCCGCAGCATGTGGGGTTCGGTGCGGGCCAGCATGTCTGCGTCGGATCGCGGCTGGCCGAGATGCAATTGCGCGTGGCGTTCGACATCCTCGCGGACCGTGTTAGTCATTTCGACGTGCAAGCGCCGCCGCGACGGTTCCGGTCGAACTTCATCAACGGCCTCAAGAACCTCGACGTCGTCCTGCGGCCGGCCTGAGGAGAGGCGCGTGACCGAACCGACGAAATGGACCAACGAGGCGATCATCTCGGACGCGCTGGGGCGCGGCGCCGACCTCGAAATCGGCTCCGCGCATGACGGCTGGCGGCTGTCGCGCTGGCGCCAGTTCGTCGGCAGCTACGATTTGCCGGCACTCCCCGATCCGACCTTCGTGGTGCACATCGCCGGCAAGCCCAAGGTGCGAACCTGGGAGCGCGACGGCTGGAGCGAGACGAGCTCGATCCCCGGATGCGCCACGATCATCCCGGCCGGTCGCCCGACCGGATGGCTGGTCGATGGCGAGCTCGACGTCGTCACGCTCAGCCTCGCGTCGAAGGAATTACAGGCAGCTCCCGCCAAGGACCAGTTCCAGCGCATGCGCTTCGCCTTCACCGATCCGCTCGGCGTCGCGCTGACTCGCCAGGTGCTCGCCGAGCTCTACGCGCCGCAGACCGACGAACGGACGGTCTATGTCGGGGCCTTGGTCAATGCCTTGAAGGCACACATGCTACGCGGTCCGCTCGCAGCGAACAGCGCGTCGTTCCCGACCTCGGACTTCTCCGCCTATCGCATCCATCACATCATGAACGCCGTGCTGTCGAAGCCCGAGGCTGATCACAGCCTGGAAGCGATGGCGGCGGATGCCGGGCTGACGCCGTCGCATTTCTGCCGCGTGTTCAAGAAGGCGACCGGCATCACGCCGCACCAATATGTGATGAAGGCCCGGCTCGACCGCGCGCAGGAACTGCTCGGATCGTCCGATCTGTCGATCGCCGCGATCGCCGAATCCCTGGGCTTCACCAGCCAGAGTCATTTCACCCGCGCCTTCCGCCACTATGCCGGCCAGACCCCCAGCGGCTGGCGAAGCACCGTCCAGTAACCAGGGAACCCGACATGCAGACGACAGCCGCGGTCGCGCGTCAGCCGAAAGGCGATTTCACGATCGAGACGATCCATGTCGAGGCGCCGCGCGCCGGCGAAGTCATGGTGCGCATCGCAGGCGTCGGGCTGTGCCACACCGACCTCGTGTTCCGCGACCAGTTCGCGCCTTATCCGCTGCCCGCCGTGCTGGGACATGAAGGCGCCGGCATCGTCGAGGCGGTCGGCGAAGGCGTCGAGCGGCTGGTGGTCGGTGACAGCGTCGTGCTGGGCTTCTCGAGCTGCGGTCATTGCGCGCGCTGCGACGAAGGGCTGCCGAGCTATTGCCGCGAGTTCCCGCCGCTCAATTATGCCGGCATGCGGCTGGAGGACGGATCGAGCGCGTTCCGTGCCGGCGAGGAAAGCTTGTCGTCGCACTTCTTCGGTCAGTCGTCCTTTGCCGCGCATGCGATCGTGCGCGCGCGCAACGTCGTGAAGGTCGATGCCGGCGCGGATCTGCTGCCGCTGCTCGGCCCACTCGGCTGCGGCTTCCAGACCGGCGCCGGCGGCGTGATGCGATCGATGGCATGCCCGGCGGGGTCGAGCATCGCCATTTTCGGCGGCGGCCCGGTCGGGCTGGCGGCAGTGATGGGCGCGGTCATCCGGCAATGCGCCACGATCATCATGGTCGAGCCGCTCGCCGCGCGCCGCCAATTGGCGAACGAGCTCGGCGCGACGCACGTGATCGATCCGGCCGATGGCGACGTTCCCGCCGCGATCCGCGCGATCCTGCCCGATGGCGTCGAGTTCGCGTTCGACAGCAGCGGACGGGTCGGCGTGATCGAAGGCGCACTCGCCAGCCTGGCGAGCCATGGCATGCTCGGGCTGGTCGGTGTCCCGCCCACCGCCGATGCCGCCTTGTCGGTCAACCTAGCCAGCCTCGTCACCTACGGACACCGCATCGTCGGGATCATCGAGGGCGACAGCGACCCGCAGATGTTCATCCCCGAGCTGATCGGGCATCATAAAGCAGGACGCTTTCCGTTCGACCGGCTGGTCAGGACCTATCCCCTTGCCGAGATCAATACCGCCATCGCCGATCAGGCCAGCGGCGCATGCGTGAAGGTCGTGTTGATCCCGTGACCTCTCAGGCGGCCGCTTCCAGATAGGCGTCGCGCAGCTTGCGCTTCATGAGCTTGCCGGTCGGCTCGCGCGGCAATTCCGCGACGAAATCGATCCGGCGCGGTGTCTTCACGCCGCCAAGATGGCCGCGCGCATAGGCGATGAGCTCGGCGGCGAGGTCATCGCCCGGCATAGCGTCGGGTGCGGGCTGGATGATGGCGATCACCCGTTCGCCCATTTCCTCGTCGGGAATGCCGATCACCGCGACGTCGGCGACGGCGGGATGCGTGACCAGCAAATTCTCGATTTCCTGCGGATAGATGTTCACCCCGCCCGAGATGATCATGAAGCTCTTGCGGTCGGTGAGGAAGAGATACCCATCCGCGTCGACATGGCCGATATCGCCGAGCGTCGCCCAGCCGCGCGCATCATGCGCCTCGGCGGTCTTTTGCGGATCGTTGAGGTAGCGGAAGGCGGGGCCGCCGCTGAAATAGACGTGACCGGTCTCGCCGGCGGGCAGCTCGTTTCCCGTGTCGTCGACGATATGGACCTTGCCGAGCACGGGGCGACCGACCGAGCCGGGTTTCGCCAACCATTCCGCCGATGACAAAGCGGTGATGCCGCAGCTCTCGGTGCCCGAATAATATTCGTGCACCACGGGTCCGAACCAGTCGATCATCGCGTGCTTGACCGGGATCGGGCAGGGCGCGGCGGCATGGACCACGGCCTGAAGCGAGGCGAGGTCGTGGCGTCGCCTGACCTCTTCGGTCAGCTTGAGCATCCGCACGAAATGGGTGGGGACGAAGGTCGCGTGGGTCACCCGATGGCGCTCGATCAGCCGCAATGCTTCTTCGGCGTCGAACCGCTCCATCACGATCACGGTCCCGCCGATCTGCTGCACCGCCATCGCCCAGCGCAACGGTGCCGCGTGATAGAGCGGCGAGGTCGAGAGATAGATCGCGTCCGGGGACATGCCGTACAGCCCCATTCCCATGCGCGTCAGTGGGGTCTCGGCCCCGATCGGGCCATCGGGCAGCGCCGGCATCACGCCCTTGGGTCGCCCGGTAGTGCCCGAGGAATAGAGCAGGTCGGTGCCGGCACTTTCGTCAGCGATCGGAGTCGCCGGCATCGCGGATACGATCATGCTCCAATCGGCGAGCCGGCCGTCGGAGCCATCCCAGCAATAAGCGGGAAGGCCCGGCAGGCTGAGCAGTGCGGCGTGCGCGAGGTCGGCATAGCCAGGCGACACGACTAGTAGCCGCGCGCCGGAATCGGCGAGGATATAAGCGATGTCGGCCGGGCTGAGCTTGTTCGAGATCGCCGTCTGGAACAGGCCCGAGCGCTGGGCCGCCCAACCGAAGGCGAAGACTTCGGGCGCGTTCGCGAACAACGTCGCGACGACGTCGCCGCGCTTCAATCCGAGTGATCGCAACAGGTGCGCGCTTTGGTTCGACTGCGCCTCCAGCGCGGCGAAACTGATCGCGCGGCCGGTTGCGGCCATGACGATCGCGGGTTTGTCCGGCGCCCGCGCGGCGTGTTCGGCCGGGTGCATGATCCTCTCCATTTTGTTGTAGAAGAGGCAATCACGCTGCGCCGATCGCGGCAATCGATGCGCAAGAAATGTCGAAAAGCGCGCGACGGCTGAGCAAAGCCCCCGGCCGCATGGTTCGCTATCGTCCCCGCCAAGCCACCCGCAGGTGAACCCGTGGCGGTGAGGAGAGAGGCGCATGCAAATCGGCGGAGTCGCGGCGATCGTGACCGGTGGGGCTTCGGGCCTGGGCGGCGGCACCGCCGAACGGCTTGCCCGGTCGGGCGCCAGGGTCACCATATTCGATCTCAACGCGGATCTCGGCAGCAAGCTCGCAGCATCGATCGGCGGCCATTTCGTCCGGGTCGACGTGACCGACGAAGCCGCGGTGGCTGCCGCGATCGCGGAGGCCGAGGGCGTCAACGGCAAGGCCCGGATCCTGGTCAATTGTGCCGGTATCGGCCCGCCCGCCAAGGTCATCGACCGCGATGGGCGGGCGCTGCCGCTCGAGGGGTTCGGCCGGATCGTATCGATCAACCTGCTCGGGACATTCAACGTGCTGTCGAAATTTGCCGCCGCGCTCCACGCCGCCGATCCGATCGGCGAGGAGCGGGGGGTGATCGTCAACACCGCCTCGGTCGCCGCGTTCGACGGGCAGATCGGCCAGGCGGCCTATACGGCGTCGAAGAGCGGCGTGGTCGGCATGACCTTGCCGATCGCGCGCGAACTGGCGCGCTATGGCATCCGCGTCATGACGATCGCGCCCGGCATCTTCATGACGCCGCTGCTCGCGAGCCTGCCGCAGGAAGCCCAGGACAGCCTGGGCGCACAAGTGCCGTTCCCGAGCCGGCTCGGCCAGCCCGACGAATTCGCCCGGTTGGTCGAGGCAATCGTGACCAACCCGATGCTCAATGGCGAGACGATCCGCATCGACGGCTCGATCCGGATGGCGCCGCGATGAGCGCGCCGAGCGACCGCGCCGCCGGGATCGGCGCCCGAGTGGAAGCATTCGTCCGTGATGTGGTCGCGCCATATGAACGCGATCCCCGATGCGGTACGCATGGCCCGTCCGACGATCTCGTCGCCGAACTGCGCGGCCTTGCCCGCACGGCGGGGCTGGTCTCGCCGCATATCCTGGCGGACGGCAGCCATCTCGACCAGCGCGAGACGGCCCATGTGCTCCAGCGTTCCGGCCTGTCGCCGCTCGGGCCGATCGCGGTGAACACGGCAGCGCCCGACGAAGGCAACATGTACCTGCTCGGCAAGGTCGGCAGTCCCGAGCAGAAACGCCGCTTTCTCGACCCGCTGGTGCGTGGCGAGGCGCGCTCGGCCTTCTTCATGACCGAGCCGGCATCCGAAGGCGGGGCCGGATCCGATCCTGGGATGATGCGGACCACGGCGGTAATGGACGGCAATCATTGGGTCGTGAACGGTCGCAAAGCGTTCATCACCGGTGCCGAGGGCGCGCAGATCGGGATCGTGATGGCGAAGTCGGAGGACGGTGCCTGCATGTTCCTGGTCGACCTGCCCGATCCCGCGATCATCATCGAGCGCGTGCTCGACACGATCGACAGCTCGATGCCCGGCGGGCATGCCATCGTCCGGATCGATAATCTGCGCGTCCCCGCGGACCAGATGCTCGGCAATAGCGGGGAGGGGTTCCAATACGCCCAGATCCGGCTCGCGCCCGCGCGCCTCTCGCATTGCATGCGTTGGCTCGGCGCCTGCGTTCGCGCCAACGAGATCGCGACTGATTATGCCTGCCGGCGCCAGGCGTTCGGCAAGCCGCTGATCGATCATGAAGGCGTCGGCTTCATGCTGGCCGAGAACATCATCGACCTGCGCCAGGCCGAGCTGATGATCGACTGGTGCGCGGGCGTGCTCGATACCGGCGCGCTGGGTAGCGCCGAGAGTTCGATGACCAAGGTCGCGGTCTCCGAAACATTGATGCGGATCGCCGATCGCTGCGTCCAGGTGATGGGTGGTACCGGCGTGTCGGGCGACACGATCGTCGAGCAGGTGTTCCGCGAAATCCGCGCCTTCCGCATCTATGATGGCCCGACCGAGGTCCACAAATGGAGCCTCGCCAAGAAGATCAAGCGCGACTGGCAGGCGGCGCAGCCATGAACGCACTCGACCAGGCGGCCAATGCCGGCACGACCCCGGTGCGCGAGGGTCATCGCTTCGACGAAGCTGCGCTCGCCCGATGGATGGCGGGCAATGTCGACGGCTTTGCCGGTCCGCTGACCGTCGAGCAGTTCAAAGGCGGCCAGTCCAACCCGACCTATCGGCTCGCAACGCCGTCTCGCGCCTATGTGCTGCGCCGCAAGCCGCCGGGGCCACTGGTCAAGGGCGCACACGACGTTCTGCGCGAGGCGCGTGTCCTTGCAGCGCTGGCACAGACCGACGTACCGGTCGCGCCGGTGCATGGCATTTGCGCGGACGAGACCGTGATCGGCACGCCATTCTTCGTCATGGGATTGGTCGTGGGGCGCATCTTCTGGGACGCGACCTTGCCCGGCATGCCGAACTCAGAGCGCGCGACCTGTTTCGACGCGATGAACGCGACAATCGCCGCGCTGCACCGGGTCGACTACCAGGCGATCGGCCTGGGCGATTATGGCCGTCCGGGCAATTATTTCGCCCGGCAGATCGGCCGCTGGACGCGACAATATCTCGACGACGCCGATGCCGGGCGTGACGCCGATATGGACGCGCTGATCGACTGGCTGCCCGCCAATATCCCGGACGGCGACGAGACGAACATCGTCCATGGCGACTTCCGCTGCGACAACATGATCTTCCACCCGACCGAGCCGCGTGTTCTGGCGGTGCTCGACTGGGAATTGTCGACCCTGGGCAATCCGCTCGCCGACTTCGCCTATCACGCGATCATGTACCGCATGCCGCCCGACATCGTCGCCGGACTGGCCGGCGCCGACACCGCCTCGCTCGGCATCCCGAGCGAGGAGCAATATGTCGCCGCTTATTGCGACCGCACCGGGCGCGCGGGGATGCCCGACTACGACTTCTATATCGCGTTCAATTTCTTCCGGCTGGCGGCGATCTTCCACGGCATCAAGGGACGCGTGATCCGGGGAACGGCCGCGTCGCAACACGCGCGCGAGCGCGCGGCGAGCTTTCCACGGCTCGCGCGTTTCGCCCGCCAGGCGATGGAGGCATGCCGATGACGCCGGTGCTTCTCGACCGTGAAGGCGCGATTGCCCGGATCACGCTGAACCGGCCCGACGCCGGCAATGCCATCGACCTGGCAATGGCGCAGGCGCTCGCTGCTATGGCCGACGAGTGCGCCGCTGATCTATCGGTCCGCTGCGTCGTGCTGACCGGTGCCGGTCGGTTGTTCTGCGCCGGTGGCGACGTGCAGGCCTTCGCGGCGGCAGGCGCTGACGCCCCTGTCTTTCTGCGGAGGCTCGCCGATACGCTGCATGGCGCGATCGCCACGCTGGCGCGGATGGACAAGCCGCTGGTGGTCGCGGTCAACGGACCCGCCGCCGGTGCCGGGCTCAGCCTGGCTTTGCTCGGCGACGTGGTGATCGCCGCCGCGTCGGCGCATTTCACGGCCGCCTATACCGGCATCGGCCTGACCCCTGATGGCGGGATGACCTGGCTGCTGCCGCGCCTGATCGGGCTGCGCCGGGCGCAGTCGATGATCCTGACCAACGAGCGCGTCGTTGCCGCCGAGGCTGCGGCGATCGGTCTCGTTACGCAGGTCGTGGAGGATGTTGATCTGCCCGGCGAGGTCGCGGAGATCGTGGCCCGGCTGGTTGCCGCGCCGACCGCGGCGATCGGCGCGGCGCGCGGGCTGCTGCTGGCGAGCGCCACCTCGGCCTTCGAGGAACAACTCGACCGCGAAGCGGCAAGCATCGCGCGCGCCGGCGGGCACGCCGAATCGCGCGAAGGCGTCGCTGCCTTCCTCGCCAGGCGCACACCCGATTTCGAAGGAGCCGGACATTGAGCGAAGCCTATATCGTCGAGGCGCTGCGCACCGCGGGCGGGCGCCGGGGCGGCAAGCTGGCGGGATGGCATCCCGCCAATTTGGCGGCCGAGATACTCGATGCACTGGTCGCCCGTGCCGGGATCGATCCGGCGGCGGTCGAGGACGTCATCCTCGGCTGCGTCACCCAGGCCGGCGAACAGGCGTTCGCGTTCGGCCGCAACGCCGTGCTCGCCTCGTCGTTGCCGGCGAGCGTGCCGGCGGTGACGATCGATCGCCAGTGCGGCTCGTCGCAACAAGCGGTGCAGTTCGCGGCGCAGGCGGTCATGTCGGGGACGCAGGACATAGTGATCGCCGCCGGTGCCGAGAGCATGTCGCGCGTGCCGATGTTCAGCAACGTCGCGCTCCACCAGCAGGCTGGGATCGGCACAGGCCCGATCAGCGACCGGATCCGGGCGCGTTTCGGCGTCGAGAATTTCAGCCAGTTCGAAGGCGCCGAGATGATCGCGCGCACCTACGGCTTCGATCGCGCCGACCTCGACGCCTTCGCGCTCGAAAGCCACCGGCGCGCAGCGGCGGCAGCAGCGTCGGGCGCATTCGACGCCGAGATCGTACCGGTGGCGATCGACGGCGGGATGCACGTACGCGACGAGGGAATCCGCGACGATGCCACGCTGGAATCGATCGGCGCGGTCAAGCTGCTCGGGGAAGGCGGGGTAATCAGCGCCGCCAATGCCAGCCAGATTTGCGATGGCGCCTCGGGGGTGCTGGTCGTCAGCGCGCGCGCGCTGAAGCAGCACGGGCTGACCCCGATCGCGCGCATCCACAATCTGACCGTCACCGCGGGCGATCCGGTCATCATGCTCGAGGAGCCGATCCCGGCCACGGCTCGCGCGCTGCAGCGGGCGGGGATGCGGATCGAGGACATTGACCTGTACGAAGTCAACGAGGCGTTCGCGCCGGTGCCGCTCGCCTGGCTCAAAGCGACCGGTGCCGACCCAGCCAGGCTCAACGTCCATGGCGGCGCGATCGCGCTCGGCCATCCGCTCGGCGCGTCGGGCACCAAGCTGATGGCGACGTTGATCCATGCACTGCGCGCGCGAGGCGGCCGCTATGGCCTGCAGACGATGTGCGAAGGTGGCGGCATCGCCAATGTCACCATCGTGGAGGCGCTGTGATGGTGCTGAGCACGCGGATCACCGAGTTGCTCGGCATCGAGCACCCGATCGTCCAGGGTGGCATGATGTGGGTCGGGCGCGCCGAGCTCGCCGCCGCGGTGTCGAATGCCGGCGGCCTCGGCATGTTGACCGCGCTGACCCAGCCGACGCCCGATGACCTGCGACGCGAGATCGATCGGTGCAGGACGATGACCGACAAGCCGTTCGGCGTGAACCTGACCATCCTGCCTTCGGTGACACCGCCACCTTATGCCGACTACCGCCGGGCGATCATCGACAGCGGCGTCACCATCGTCGAGACCGCGGGCCACAGGCCGCAGGAGCATGTCGACGAGCTCAAGGCGCACGGTATCAAGGTGATCCACAAATGCACCGCCGTCCGCCACGCGCTCTCCGCTGAACGGATGGGGGTCGATGCTATCTCGATCGACGGGTTCGAATGCGCCGGCCATCCCGGCGAGGACGATATTCCCGGGCTGGTGCTGATCCCGGCGGCGGCGGACCGCGTCACGGTACCGATGCTCGCGAGCGGCGGCTTCGGCGACGGACGCGGGCTGGTCGCGGCGCTCGCGCTGGGGGCCGACGGCATCAACATGGGAACGCGCTTCTGCGCGACGGCCGAAGCGCCGATCCACGATGCGGTCAAGCAGCTGCTCGTCGCCAATGACGAGCGCGCCACCAACCTGATCTTCCGCCGCTTCCACAATACCGGGCGCGTTGCCCGGACCAGCGTGTCCGACCGGGTCGTCGAGATATCCGCCCGGGCCGACGCCCAATTCGACGATATCCGCGCGCTCGTCTCGGGCGCCAAGGGACGGGTCGCGCTCGAAACCGGCGATCTCGACGCCGGCCTGATCTGGGCCGGGCAGGTCCAGGGGTTGATCCACGATATCCCGACCTGCGCCGATCTCATCGCCCGGATCGTCGGCGAGGCGGAAACCATCATTGCGGGCCGCCTGGCCAAGCTGCGCCGGCACGTGCGGGAGGCAGCCTGAAATGCCGTCAATCATTGTCGTGACGCGCGACGGCGAGGAGCATGAGATCGAGGCGGTCGCCGCGCATTCGGTGATGGAGACGATCCGCGATGCCGGCTTCGACCAGTTGCTCGCAATCTGCGGCGGCTGCTGTTCCTGCGCCACTTGCCATGTGTTCGTGGAGGCGGGCGGCGACCAGCTCCCGGCGATCGGCGAGGACGAAAGCGATCTGCTCGACAGCAGTTCCAACCGCACCGTTCAGTCCCGGCTGTCCTGCCAGCTGATCATCGGGTCCCGCTGGAACGACCTGCGCGTGCGCATCGCGCCGGAAGATTGAATGGCCGATCCGTCGCCGTCAGCGGCGCGACGGACGGTCGTCGACGGACAGATCGCCGGTTGCATATTGGATGCCGGCCAGCATGTGCCGCAGCATCGCGGGCATTGCATAGATATGTTCGCTATGGCCCAGCGCCTCGTAAAAGACGCGACCACGCCCCTCGCGGCGGACCCAGCCGAGCGGATAGTCCTTGTCGGTCCGCCGCGTTGCCGCAGGCTCCTTGTCGCGGTCGGCCGGTGACATGGCGCCATAATCCATTGTCATGAGCACATGGGTGTCGGACCGTGAAAAGCTGTTCATCGCGAACGTGTAGATCTCGTCGTGAATCGTGAACGCCCGTCCGCCGAAGGCGGCATTGATCGGGTTGCGCGGGTCGTCGAATTTGACGGTCACCTGCTGCGGATAGAGCCAGTGCCATTTGAACAGGCCGCCGGTCATGCGCGTATAGTCCGGCCAGGTTGTCTTCGCGTCGCGATAGGCGGCGGTGGCGGCGTGGAGGAGGACGAGGCCGTGCCCGCGGCGGACGAAATCGAGCAATGCCGCCCGGCGCGCCGCCGTCGCGTTCGCATCGTCATCGTCGAGGAAGGCGCCGGTCGTATTGTTCAGCACGATGGCGTCGAACCGGGCGAGATTGGCGGCACTGATGTCCTTCAGATCGTAACTGACCTCAGCGCGAAAGGCGCCGGTTCGCTCACCCATCTTCTGGACAGCGAAAGTCGCGAGCGGGATCACCGAATGGGCATAGCCGGTCGCGCGGCAAAAAATCAGGACGCGCCGTTCGCGCCTCGGTTTGACGACAGGCGCCTCCGGCAGCGCATCGAGCGTGGCGATGGCATCTTCGAGCCAGGGCATGGTGATCACGGGCACCCCGTTGATCGCGCTTTGCGGCCTGTACCCATCGGGCGATGTTTGCTGAGCGGAACCGAGCGTCGCGCAGGCCAGCGCCAGCATGCCCACGACGAACATCCGGCCGGTCTGCCGATACGCGGGCTGCATCCGAATCAGTCCTCGTTTTTTGCCGGGGCGGGTCGATGACACCGGTACTCGATCAGCCAAATCGGCTTTGGTGACAATCCATCCCGAACTCGTTGCCCTGCCGATCGTCGGACTGTCGGCCGGAACTCTCCGCGTAAGAGAAAGTCGCGAAGCTGCGATCGGCACTATGCCCGACTTGGCCCGCGCGAAAACGACCGCTTGTCATCGTGCCGTGCGGTGTAGGGTTCGCGCGCGCCTCATTACCGGCCCGAACAGGCCTCCTCGCCTCGCTCGATATGATCGAATGACTGAAAATGATTGTTGACATGATCGAAAAAGATCGAGAATGAATGATTGTGCAAGGTCGGCTGAGATCGACCGCACGGGCCGGTGCGTGCGCCGGTTCGATCTACAGAGCCCCGATGGGCCTGAGGGGAGGCGATATGAGCGATCAGAAGATCCGGAATCCGCAACAGGCGACCCGTTGGGCGCGAGCGGGCCTGTCGATGCTGGCGGTGTCGACCGCCTTGTTGTGGTCAGGTGCTGCATCGTCGCAAACGCTTCCGCCGAGTGACGCGCCGGCTGCCGCCACGCCCCCGCAGAGCGATGCCGGCGCCGATACGACAGCGAAGGACAAGGACATCGTCGTCACCGGCACGCTGCTGCGTGGCGTCGCCCCGACCGGTACCAACGTGATCGGGGTCTCGCGCGACGATGTCGTCGCCAGCGGCGCCGCCTCGTCGAACGACTTGCTGGCGGCGATCCCGCAAGTCGGCAATTTCGGCAACGTGCCGACCGGTTTGCCGTCGTTCGGCCTGCCGGTCGTGCGACCCAATATCCGCAATCTCGGCGCATCCGGGGGCGTCACCACGCTGGTGCTGATGAACGGCCATCGCGTGGTGGGCGCCGGCGTGCTCCAGACGACGATGGACCCGGCGATCATCCCGCCCGACATCATCGACCGAGTAGAGATCATCCCCGATGGCGGTTCGTCCATCTATGGATCGGACGCGATCGGCGGCGTGATCAATTTCATCACGCGCAAGCGTTTCGACGGCGTGGGGGCAAGCGCGCGGTACGGCTTTGCCGACAATTACGCGACCTATGACGCCAACCTCACGGTCGGCAAGGATTGGGGCAGCGGCTCGCTGTTCGTGTCCTATGCCTATGTCTGGCACAACGACATCCTGGGCATCGACCGCGACTATGTCACCGCCAACAATAGCGCGCGCGGTGGCACGGACTTCCGGACCACCACCTGCTCGCCGGGCAACATCACCGTGGCAGGGGTGAGCTACGCGCTGCCGGGGCTGCAGCCGAACACGGCCAACAAGTGCGATTCGACCGACTATGCCGACATCTATCCGCGCGAGCAGCGCAATTCGGTGTTCGCCGTTCTGACCCAGGCGCTAAGCCCCAATGTCGACTTTTCGATGACCGCCTACTGGTCGCGCCGCAACAGCAGTTTCCGTGAGACGCAGGGAACGCTGACCGGCACGATCACTGCCACCAATCCCTATTTCAAGCCGATCAACGGCGCGCTGGCCGAAAGCGTGGCCTTGTCGTTCGACGATGTGTTCGGGCACAGCCTGACCAGCCGCCAGCGTTTCGAATCCTACGGCACCACGCCCGGCTTCGCGTTCAAGCTCGGCGGCGGCTGGCAATTGCGCGCCGAGGCCAATTTCGGCCGCAGCTACAATCAGGTGCGCGAGGCGGCGCTCAACACCACCGCCGCGACGCTGGCGCTGGCCGGGACGACCACCGCGACCGCGCTCAATCCCTACAATCTTTCGGCGACCGATCCGGCGGTCCTCGCGGCCATCTCGAATTTCGAGAATTACGGCGATGCCAGGCAGGAACTGGCCGAAGGGCGGATGATCCTCGATGGCCCGCTGGCAAGGCTGCCCGGCGGCGATATCCGGCTCGCGGTCGGTGTCGAATATCATTTCGAGGATCTGATCTCGCGGATCCTGCAGGACCGCCGCAACAATTTCGCCAACGCGATCCGCTCCAACGTGTCGCGCGAGGTCAAGTCGCTGTTCGGCGAAATCTTGGTGCCGATCTTCGGCGCGGACAACGGCATCGCCGGGATGCGCAGCCTGCAGCTGTCGGGCTCGGTCCGCTATGACGATTACAATGACGTCGGCGGCACCACCAATCCCAAGGTCGGCGTGAGCTGGAAGCCGTTCGGCGACCTGACCCTGCGCGGCAATTTCGGCACGTCGTTCCACGCGCCAAGTCTTGCGGACACGACCAGCACCGCCGACAGCCGCGCGCAGATCCTGCTGTTCAGCCCGTTCCGCGCGGCCAATTCGTCGCCGTTCGACCTCTTGCGGCCGACCATCGTGCTCGCCGGCGGCAACCCCAGTCTCAAGCCCGAGCGGGCCGATACCTGGTCGGTCGGGTTCGACTGGAAGCCGACCTACATTCCGGGGCTGGCGGTCAGCGCAACCTATTACAACGTCAAGTTCAAGGACGCGATAGGCCTCGCGCCGTTCACCTCGCCGACGCTCTATTCCGATCCCAATTATGCCAGCTTCTACATCCTGAACCCGACGCTGGCGCAAGCGAAGGCGGCGGTCGGCACGCTGCTGCTCAACGGTGCGCCGAGCCTAGACAGCCTGTATGTCGGGACCTCGCCTTATGTGCTGATCGATGCCCGCCGCAACAATCTCGGCGCGGTCCACACCGACGGCATCGATTTTAGCATGGCCTATGCGCACAATACCGGCTTCGGCTCGGTCAATGCGAGCGTTGCCGGTACCTACACGCTGAGCCGCAAGTCCGAAGCGATTGCGGGTGGCCCGTTCACCGACAACCTGAAGAATGGCACCGGACGCTGGGCGCTCGTCGCAACGGCAGGTGGCAAGGTCGGCGGCTTAACCGCCAGCGCATCGCTCAACTATCGCGACGGCTATCCGATCCTCGGCGTGACCAACCAGGCCCGCGTCTCGTCGTTCAAGACGGTGGACCTGTTCTTCAGCTATGATTTGTCCAAAATTGGCTTGTTGAAGAACACGTTGCTGACCGTAAATGTGGACAATGTGTTCGATGAGGATCCGTCGTATCTCAACAGCTCGACCGGCTACACCAACGGCAGCACCCTGGGACGGCTGATCACGTTCGGCATCCGGACCAAATTCTGACAAGCCAAATTCTGACAAGCCAAATTCTGACAAGGGGGAGCGCGTGCCGATGCAGTTGAGAACATCGGCCGCGCTTTTTGTCGTTGCCGCGATCGTTGCCGGCGCCGCCATGGGCGCCGGGAATAGCGAGCCGCTGGTGCCGTCGGCGCTGACCGTCGAATATACCGACGCCGCGCTCGGCATCGACGAGCCGGCGCCGCGGCTCGGCTGGCATTCGGCGGCGCGACGCCAGACCGGCTGGCGCGTGCGCGTCGCGACCAGCAAGGCAGCGCTCGCCAACGGCCCGTTCGTCTGGGACAGCGGCAAGGTCGCCTCGGGCGAAGACACGCAGATCCCCTATGCCGGCCCGGCGCTGGCGGCGCGGACACGCTATTGGTGGCAGGTCAAGACATGGGGCGCCGATGGTGTCGAAAGCGGTTGGAGCGCGCCCGGCTGGTGGGAAATGGGACTGCTGCGCCCAGCCGACTGGGCAGCGAAGTGGATCGCCGGACCAGCACGTACCGATCATGACTGGCGCAACGTCAGTTTCGAGAGCGACCTGACCCTGACCGGCAAGTCGCTCGACCTGCTGTTCCGTGCCCGTCCTGCTGGCAAGACCTATGGCGAGGCCTATGTCTGGACGCTCGTCGACGACAAGGATGGACCGGTGCTCATCGAACGGGTCCGCCACTATCCGGGTGGCAACAGCTCGGGAGTCAAGGTCACCGACCTCAAGCGCGTGCCGCTCACCGGCATCACGCTCCGCAACGTCCGCCATCGCATCACCATCGTCGCGCGGGGCGGCAGCATTACGACCGCCATCGATGGCAAGTCGGTCGACACGCTGACTGACATCTCGCAATCGCACGGCACGATCGGCTTCGCGTCGCGGGAAGCCAGCGGCGCGACGATCCATGCGGTGCGCGTGACCGGCAGCGGCAGCCCGGCTTTCGCGACACGGTTCGAGGCCAATGACAACGCCTTTGTCGGCGGCGCGGTCGAGCCCACGGGCCTCGTCGTCTCGAGCGGCGTGCCGACGGTCGATATCGTCCTGCCGATCGAATCCCCGGCGCCGCTCGTCCGCCGCGCCTTCACGCTGCCGGCGAAAAAGATTACGGCGGCACGGCTGTACGTTGCAGGAGCAGGTTGGCCGCGACTGCATCTCAACGGTGCGACGGTCGGCGCGTCAGCGCTGGCCAGCGGCTGGACCGCCTATGACAAGCGCGTCCTCTACCAGACCTACGATGTGACCGAACGCGTGCGCGCCGGCGCCAACATGCTCGGGGCGGAACTGGGCCGCGGCTGGTACGGGCTGACCGATCCCAACGAATGGTATTTCAACCAGGCGCCATGGCATGCCGAGCCGGCGCTGCGTGCGCAGCTCGACGTCACCTTTGCCGACGGCTCGCGCCAGACGATCGCGACGGATGCGAGCTGGCAGACTATATCGGGCCCGACGCTCGACGACTCGCTCCATCGCGGCGAGCGCTACGACGCGCGCTTGTTGCCGGTCGGGTGGGACCGGCCGGGCACGGCGATGCGCTGGCCTGCGGCGCGCACGGTCGCGGGGCCGACCGGTGTCCTGCGCGCTGCCAATCTGGAGCCGATCGCGCCCGTCGAAACGATCGCGCCGGTATCGCTCAGGGAAGTGAGGCCGGGCGTCTGGGTCTATGATTTCGGTCGCATCTTCTCGGGCTGGACCGCGATTGACGTGACAGGCCCGCGTGGCCGGACCATGTCGCTGGTGGCGAGCGAGCGGATCGGCGACGACGGCATGATCGTTCCCGCCTCGGGCCTGATCGACGCCCAGCTCCAGACTGATCGCTACACGCTCGCCGGGACCGGGCGCGAGCGCTGGGAGCCGAGCTTCGGCTATCGCGGCTTCCGTTATGTCGAGTTGCGCGGTTTCCCCGGCATGCCGACGCTCGCCACGCTGACCGGCAAGGTGGTGCATTCATCGGTTGCCACCGTCGGCACCTTCGCCAGCGCCAATCCCCTGCTCGGCGAGATCGACCAGGCGGCGATCCGCACGATCCTCAACAACATGCACGGCTATCAGACCGACACGCCTACCTATGAGAAGAACGGCTGGACCGGCGATGCCCAGGCCTCGGCCGGCGCCGCAGCGCGCAGCCTTGGCGTGGCGCGGGTGTGGAGCAAATGGCTCGCCGATTATCCCGACGCGCAGGCACCGAGCGGCGAGCTTCCGGAGATCGTCCCGGCAACGCCCTGGTACGGTTATGATGGTACGCCCGGATGGCAGTTCGTGTGGGGGCCGTCGACGCCATGGGACGCAGCGGCCATGGTGCTGCCCTGGGAACTCTATCAGACCTATGGCGACACCCGGATCCTGCAGCGGATGCATGACACGCAGCGACGGCTGGTCGACTATACCGCGACCGTGTTCAAGGCGCCCGATTACCGTCACACCAACGGGCTGAGCGAGTGGAGCGCCCCGGGCGGGATCGACATCCTCAACACTAATAATGGCGGGATCGACGCGGTCACCTGCGCCTATTTCTTCCACGAGGTCGACCTGCTTGCGAAATCCTCGGCGGTGATCGGCAACACCGTCGATGCCGAGCATTATGGCGCGCTCGCCGCCGATATCCGCCGTGCCTACAATGCCCGCTATTGGGATGCCGCCAATGGCTGGTATCGGACGGTCGACGACAAGGGCATGGCGGGCAAGCCGACCCAGTCACAGAATATCCTGCCGCTCGCTTTCGGCATGGCGCCCGACGGACAGGAGCAGCGCGTCGCCGATACAATCGCCGCCGATGTCGATGCCCGAGGCTTGCGCGCCGGCGTGTTCGGCACCCGCTATCTGCTCAACATTCTGAGCGACTACGGCCATGCCGACATCGCCTATCGCGTCGCGACGCGCACCGATGAACCGGGCTGGGGCTTCTGGCTGAAGAGCGGGCACAAGACCTTGCTCGAAGCCTGGGGACTCAATGCGCGGTCGCGCGACCATCATTATTTCGGGTCGATCGCCGACTGGTTCCGCCAGCGGCTCGGCGGACTGCGTTCGGGGGCACCGGGCTATCGCATGGTGCTGGTCCGGCCAACCATCCCCAAGGGACTCGATTGGGCCGAAACAACGATGGAAACGCCGCGGGGCAAGGCGCGATCGGCATGGCGGATCGAGAACGGCAAATTGCGGATGAGCGTCACGATACCGATGAACGCGACCGGCGAGATCTGGGTGCCCGCCGGTTATGGCGACGTCGCCGCACCGCCCGGCGCTATCCTGTCGCGGCGGAACGACCAGGCCGCGATCTATACGGTCGGCCCCGGAACGGTCGAGTTCACGACGGGAGGACGATGATGCCCCGGCTACCTTTCCTGCTGGCATTCGCGCTGACCGCCGGGGCACCGGCGGTCGATCCGCCGGTTACGAAGACCGACACCGGCGCGGTGCGCGGTGTGATCGCCAACGGCGTCGCGAGCTTCAAGGGCATTCCCTATGCCGCCCCGCCGGTCGGCCCGCTGCGCTGGCACGCGCCGATGCCGGCGACGCGCTGGGCGGCGACGCGCGACGCCACTGGCTATGGCAACGACTGCATGCAGGCGCGGTTCGCCGGGGACATCGCCAACACGACGCTGCCGATGAGCGAGGACTGCCTGTTCCTCAATGTCTGGACACCGCAGCCCAGGCTGGGCGCGAAGCTGGCGGTGATGGTCTATATCCATGGCGGCGGCTTTTCGGGCGGGACCGGGAGCTCGGCGATCCTCGACGGCGGCCGGCTCGCGGCGCGCGGCGTCGTGGTCGTCACGCTCAATTATCGCCTCGGCCGGCTCGGTTTCTTCGCGACCCCGGCGCTGACGCGCGAAGCGGGTGGCGGCGCCACCGGCAATTGGGGGCTGATGGACCAGATCGCCGCACTGCAATGGGTCAGGCGCAACATCGCCGGGTTCGGCGGCGATCCCGCGAACGTCACGATCTTCGGCGAATCGGCGGGTGGTGAATCGGTCGACCGGCTGATGGTGTCGCCCGCCGCGAAAGGCCTGTTCGTCAAGGCGATCGCGGCATCGGGCGGCGGTCGCGACAGCTGGCCGGGGCTTGCCACGGCGGAGGCGAAGGGCGTTGCCTTCGCCACTGCCCAGGGCGTTGCGGGCGATGATCTCACCGCGTTGCGTGCCTTGCCCGCCGACAAGGTGCAGGGCGGAATCAACCTGCTCAATGGCGACGAAGCACATTATTCGGGCCCGATGACCGACGGGCGGATCGTCACCGGCAATACCGATCGGCTGCTCGCCGCCGGCAAGGCGAAAGGCATCCGCTATATCGTCGGCTCGAACAGCGACGAGCTCGGCTTCATTCCGGCAGGATTCCTGGGCGGTTTCGTTGCCAAGGCGACCGAGGCGCTCGGGCCCGGCGTCGATGCGGTGCACGCGGCCTATGGTTCGCCGGCGGCCTATACCCGTAACATTCCCAGCGACTTCACTTTCACCGAGCCGGCTCTCGCGCTCGCGTCGCGGCAATCGGCGAGCGCGCCGACCTGGCTCTATCGCTTCGGCTATGTGGTCGAGAGCAAGCGCGCGACGTTGTCGGGCGCCTCGCACGCATCCGACGTGCCGTTCCAGTTCGACAACCTGTTGATCGCCGACCCCAAGACGACGCCTGCCGATATGGCGGTCGCGAAGCTGGTCGCCGATTATTGGGTCAGCTTCGCCAAGACCGGCGATCCCAATGCGGCGGGGCTGCCATCCTGGCCGCGCTTCGCCGGGAAGGCTGCGCCGATGGTGCTGATCGGGACCGATACCAGGGCCGCTGATGCTGGCAGCCTTGTACTGCGCGCCATCGCGGCGGCGCGCGACGCCACGGGCGGCAAGTGAGGAGCGAATGATGCGTATCCTGGCGATGATCCTGTCAATCTTTGCGCTGCTCGGCGGTAGCGTCGCGGCGCAGGCAACCGATGGCGAGCGCATGAAGCTGTGGCAGGGCAGCCCGCCCGGCAGCATCGGGGCGACCGCGCCCGAGACCAATGCCGACCAGCCGCCGTTCGGGCGGATCACGCGCAACGTCTCCGAGCCGTCGCTGACCATATTCCGGCCCGACCCGGCGATCGCGACCGGCACCGCGGTGATTATCGCGCCGGGTGGCGGCTTCCACTTGCTGTCGATCGAGAATGAAGGCGACGGCGTCGCGCGCTGGCTCAACAGCCTGGGCATCACCGCCTTCGTCTTGCGCTATCGCCTGCTGCCGACCGGCGACGATTTCGCCGGGGTGCTGATGCGCCGGCTGATGAACTTCAAGGAGCTCGAGACGGCGGTGGTGCCGCTCCGGCCGCTTGCCACCGCGGATGGCGAGCAAGCGGTGCGCTATGTGCGCGCCAACGCCAAGCGCTTCGACATCCGTCCCGACCGGATCGGGATGATGGGCTTTTCGGCGGGCGGCGCGGTGACGATGTGGACCACGCTGGCGGGCAACGCCGACAGCCGCCCCGATTTCGTCGTCGCACTCTATCCCGGGCTGGTCGGCGATCCGTTGACGGTCCCGGCCAAGGCGCCGCCCTTGCTGGCGATCGTCGCCGATGACGACCCACTGGTGCGCGCCGAAGCGCCGCGGCTGGTCAAGGCGTGGCAGGATGCCGGGGCCGATGCATTGCTGGTGACCTATGCCAAGGGCGGACACGGCTTCGGCATCGCCAAGAAGGGCACCGCGTCCGACGCGTGGACGGCGCGGGCGCAACAATGGTTCGAGACAAAGGGGTTGCTGCGGAAATGAGCAAATTCGCTGCCGTCGGCGCGCTGGGCGCGCTGGCCGGGATCGCCGTCGCGGCGTGGGGCTCCGGACCGGCGAGTGCGCTGCCGCCCGCCGATCCGCCGGCCAGCGCCTGCGCTGCGCTCGTCGGCATGACGGTGCCCGAGGGCAAAGTCGTCGCGGCCGAGGACGTCACCAAGGGCGGCATGGTCTCGACCCAGGAAGGCAAGCCGGGCCTGCCGTCGCAAACCGCCTTCTGCCGGGTCAAGGCGGTGCTGACGCCGACGCCGGGATCGTCGATCAAGGTCGAGGTCTGGCTGCCCGCGGCATCGGCGTGGAACGGTAAGATGCTCGGTGCCGGCAATGGCGGCTATGGCGGCAGCCTGCTGCTCCCCCAGCTGACGATGCAGGGTGCGCTCGCCAAGGGCTATGCGACGGTCGGTACCGACATGGGCCATCTCGGCACGGCTGACACCGATGCCAGCTGGGCGCTCAACCAGCCCGAACGGATCGTCGACTTTGGCCATCGCGCCAACCATCTGGCGGCGGCGGTGGGGCGCGCGGTGATCGCCGCCTATCTGGGCGGCAAGCCGAAGGCCGCCTATTTCCAGGGATGTTCCGATGGCGGCCGCGAGGCGCTGATGGAGGCCGAGCGCTATCCGGACGATTACGACGCGATCGTCGCCGGCGCCCCGGCCAATGCCTGGACCCGGCTGATGAGCGCGTTCATGGCCGACGACCGCGCGGTCTTCTCCAACCTCGCCTCGGCGATCCCCAATGCCAAGCTGCCGCTGCTACAGAACGCCGCCATCGCGCAATGCGACGCCGCCGACGGCGTCAAGGACGGCGTGATCGACGATCCCCGTACCTGCAAGTTCGATCCGGCCGCCTTGCTGTGCAAGGCCGGCGACGGCCCGAATTGCCTGACCGCGCCGCAGGTCAAGGCGGCGCAGGCGCTCTATCGCGGCGCGCTCGACGGCAAGGGCCGCCAGTTCTTCCCCGGCTATATGGCGGGCGCCGAGGCGGTGCCGGGCGCATGGGATTTGTGGCTGACCGGCCCCAAGGCGCAACACGGCATCTTCGCGACCGAATTCTTCCGCTACATGGTCTATTCGAACGCCAGTTGGTCGCCCGCGTCGTTCAACCTCGATCGCGATTATGCCGCGGCGAACCGGCTGGGGCCGATCCTCAACAGCGACAATCCCGATATCGGCGCCTTTCTCAAGCGCGGCGGCAAGTTGATCCTCTATCATGGCTGGAACGACGCCGCGATCGCGCCGGGCAACACGATCGACTTCTACAAGGCAGTGGTGAAGCGCCAGCCGGCCGCGGCCGCATCGTCGGTCCGCTTGTTCATGATCCCGGGCATGTCGCATTGCCTCGCCGGGCCGGGTCCGAACGTGCTCGACACGCTCAGCTCGCTCGATGCGTGGCGGCAAGGCGGCGCGGCACCGGCGTCGATCGTTGCGACCAAATATGACAACGATCTGTTCGGTTATCTCGGCTTCCCGGCCAAGGTGGTGCGGACCCGGCCGGTCTGCGCCTACCCGCAGGTCGCGCGCTGGACCGGCAAGGGATCGACCGACGAGGCGGCGAACTTCACTTGCGTGGCGCCCGGCCGGACGAAATGAGCCTGGCCGCCAGCCTGGTCCGGGGAGCGGATGAGCCGCAGCTGATCGAGCATACGATCGGCGAGGCGCTGGCGCTCGCCGCAGCACGCTGGGGCGAGCAGGAGGCGCTCGTTTCGGTCGAGCAAGGCATAGGCTGGACCTTCGCCGACCTGCTCGACCGGGCCGACCGGCTCGCCGCTGGACTGCTCGCGCTTGGGCTCGAACCCGGAGAGCGGATCGGAATCTGGGCGCCCAATTGCGTCGAATGGACGCTGACCCAGTTCGCGGCGGCACGCGCCGGTCTGATCCTCGTCACGATCAACCCGGCCTATCGCGCGACCGAGGCGGCGTTCACGATCGCGAAGGCTGGGCTCAGCGCGGTGGTGTTCGCGGAGCGTTTCAAGACCAGCGACTATGCTGCGATCGTCGCGGAGATCGCGCCGGGCCTGCCGTTGCTCCGTACCATCGTTCAGATCGGCGGGGATTCCGGCCACTGGATCGCGTTCGACGATGTTGCGGGTCGGGCGCGTGACGAGCATCGCGAGCGCCTGGCTGAGATCGGCACGACGCTGAGTGCCGGCGACGCGATCAACATCCAGTTCACCAGCGGCACCACCGGCCTGCCCAAGGGCGCGACGCTCAGCCATCGCAACATCCTCAACAACGGCTATTTCGTCGGCCGCGCGCAAGCGCTCGCAGTGGGCGACCGGATCTGCATTCCGGTCCCGCTCTATCATTGCTTCGGGATGGTGATGGGCAATCTCGCCAGCATCACCCATGGCGCGACGATGGTCTATCCGGCCGCCGGGTTCGATCCCCGCGGGGTGCTCGAGACGATCGCGGCGGAGCGCTGCACGGCGCTGTACGGCGTGCCGACGATGTTCATCGCCTTGCTGGCGCAGCCCGATTTCGCGCGGTTCGACCTGTCGTCGCTGCGTACCGGGATCATGGCCGGGGCGGTCTGCCCCGAGCCGTTGATGCGCCAGGTGATCGACCGGCTGCACATGCCCGACATCACCATCGCCTATGGGATGACCGAGACCAGCCCGGTCAGCTTCCAGACCGCGATCGACGATCCGGTCGAACGCCGGGTCGGCTCGATCGGCCGCGTGCAGCCGCATCTCGAGTGCAAACTGGTCGACGAGCAGGGTGAGATCGTGCCGGTGGGCACGCCGGGCGAGCTCTGTACGCGCGGCTATTCGGTCATGCTCGGCTATTGGGACGAACCCGAAAAGACCGCGGCGGTGATCGATGCCGACGGCTGGATGCATTCGGGCGATCTCGCGGTGATCGATGCCCACGGCTACGGGACGATCGTCGGGCGGCTCAAGGACATGGTCATCCGCGGCGGCGAGAACATCTATCCGCGCGAGATCGAGGAATTCCTCTACACCCATCCGGCGGTCGAGGATGTCGCCGTGGTTGGCGTGCCGGACGATCGCATGGGCGAGGAGCTTTGCGCGTGGATTCGCCTGCGCGCCGGCATGACCGGTGACGAGGAGGAAGTCCGCGCCTTCTGTCGTGGTCGCATCGCGCACTACAAGGTGCCGCGCTACGTCCGCTTCGTCGCCGACTTCCCCACCACGGTGACCGGCAAGGTCCAGAAATATCTGATCCGCGAGGCGATGATCGCCGAGCTTGGCGTCGGCGATCCTGCCGTCGTCCCACCGAAAGGATGAATCGATGAAACTGCTCGTTCTGGCTGCCCTCGCCATCGTGCCGGCGACTGCCTTTGCCCAGACCAGCCCCGCGCCTGCCCCGACGGCTCCGGCCGCGCCTGCCGCGGCCGCCGCGAAGTTCAACCTCGATACGCCGATCCAGGACATCGTCGCCGATGCGGCGGGCAAGGCCGTACTCGAAAAGGACCTGCCGGGGCTGATCGGCCTGCCGCAATATGAGATGTTCAAGGCGCTGAGCCTCAAGCAGCTGCAGGGCTATTCGGACGGCAAGCTGACCGACGAGATGCTGGCGAAAACCGCGACCGACCTCGCGGCGATCAAGTGATGCGCAAAAGGGGAATGCTGCACCTTGCCGTCGCGCTCGTCGTGGCGGGAGTGGCGGTCGGCGTGCAGGCCGGCGCGCAGAAGAGCCGGATGGTCTATCGCGACCGGAGCGCGTCGCTCGAACAGCGGGTCGACGACCTGATGGCGCGCCTGACGCCCGACGAGAAAGTGTCGCTGCTGGCCGGCGCCGGATCGATGACGCTCCACGCCATTCCCCGGCTCGGCATCCCCGAGGTGAAGATGACCGATGGCCCGACCGGCGTGCGATCGCCCGACGGCAAGCCCGCGACGGTCTTCCCGGTCGGCGTGGCGCTGGCGGCGACCTGGAACCCCGACCTCACCCGCTCGGTCGGCGGTGCGATCGCCGACGAGGCGCGCGGCTATGGCGCCGCGGTGCTGCTGGCGCCCACCGTCAACATCGTCCGCACCCCGCGCTGGGGCCGCAATTTCGAGACCTATTCGGAAGATCCATTGCTCGCCGGCCGGATGGCGCTGGGTTATGTCCGCGGCGTGCAGGGTGGCCGGGTCGGCGTCTCGATCAAGCATTTCGCCGCCAACAACCAGGAGACCAACCGCTTCGTCGTCGACTCGGTGGTCGGCGAGCGGGCGTTGCGCGAAATCTATTTGCCGGCATTCGAAACGGTGGTGAAGACCGCCGATCCCTGGTCGGTGATGGCATCGTACAACAAGGTCAACGGCACCTATGCCAGCGAGAATCGCTGGCTGCTGACCGATCTGCTCAAAAAGGAATGGGGCTATCGTGGCTTCGTCGTGTCGGACTGGGGCGCGACCCATTCGACCGTTGCGGCGGCCAATGCCGGGCTCGATCTCGAAATGCCGGGGCCGGCCAAATTCTTCGGCGACAAACTGGCCGCCGCGGTCAAGGCGGGTGAGGTCAGTCAGGCGCAGCTCGACGACAATGTCCGCCGGATCGTCCGGCTGATCGTCCGCAGCGGCGTGCTCGACGGGCCCTTGCCCAGGGGTGAGATCGGCGGCGACCGCCACCGCGCGGTCGCGCGCGCTGCGGCCGACGAGGCGATTGTGCTGCTCAAGAATGCTGGCGTGTTGCCGCTTCGGCCGGGCATCCGCACGCTCGCGGTGATCGGCCCCAATGCGGATATCGCGCGGATCCAGGGCGGCGGCAGCTCGGCGGTCGCGCCATTCGCGAGATTGCAGACCCCGCTCGAGGCGATCCGCGCGGCCTTGCCCGGGGTCGACGTGATCTATGCGAAGGGCGTCGACAGCGAGGAGACGCCGCCGACCGCCGATCCAAAATTGTTCAGCCCGGCCCTCGACAGCAATGAAACCGGCCTGACCGCCACCTATTTCGCCAGCCCCGATCTGGGCGGCACGCCGACCCGGAGCGAGCGGGCGACCGACTTCACCAAGCGGATCAGTGGGAACATCGCCGGGCCGCAGGTGACGGGCTATGCAGCGTTGCGCTGGTCGGGTGTCTTCCGCGCGCCGGTCAGCGGTACCTACGAATTCAGCGTGCGCGGCACCGGCAGTGCCGCGCTCGTGGTCGATGGCAAGACCATTCTCGACAAGGCGACCCCGGCCGCTCCCGACAATCGCGACGTCGTGGGGTTCCCGGTCGGGCGCCGTACGGTCCGGCTCACGCTGGAGGGCGGCAAGGCCTATCCCGTCCGGCTCGACTATCGGACCGGCCAGACGCCGTATGAATCGCTGTCGTTCGGCGTCCGTCTGCCGCGTCCCGATTTCGACGAGGCGATCGCCGCGGCGAAGCGCGCCGACGCGGTGGTGGTGATCGCCGGATCGGCGTCGCTGACCGAAGGCGAAGGCTATGACCGGCCGTCGATCGACCTGCCGGGCGAGCAGGACCGGCTGATCGCCGCGGTCGCCGCAGCCAATCGCTCGACCGTGGTGGTGGTCAATGCCGGTGCCGCGATGACCATGCCCTGGGCCGGGCAAGTACCCGGTATCCTCGACATGTGGTTGCCGGGGCAGGAAGGCGCCGCGGCGCTCGCGGCGGTGCTGACCGGCAAGGTCAATCCTTCGGGCAAATTGCCGGTGACCTTTCCGATGAAGAGCGCCGACGATCCGGCGGTACTGACCGATGCCAGGAGCAAGTACAGCGAAGGTTTGCTGGTCGGCTATCGCGGCTATGAGACGCGGGGCGTCGTGCCGCTGTTCGCGTTCGGCCACGGGCTTTCCTATACGCGCTTCGATTACGCCGCACTCACCGCCCCCGCGACGGTCGCACCGGGCGTGCCGGTCAAGGTTCGCCTCTCGCTCCGCAACGCCGGCAAGGTCGCGGGCAAGGAAGTCGTCCAGCTCTATGTCGCGCGTGCCGACCGTTCGGCCGACGAACCGATCAAGCAGCTTGGCGGCTTCGCCAAGATCGCGTTGGCGCCCGGCCAGGTAAAGGCGGTCGAGCTGACGCTCGATCCACGCGCCTTTGCCGGCTGGGATGTCGCGGCGCACCGCTGGGTCGCGCGTGCCGGCCGCTATCAATTGCTGGTCGGCGGCGCCTCGGACGATATCAGGCTGAAGGCCGACATCCGGGTCACGGCAAGCGCTGCCGTGCGCTAGGTAACGGGCACTACGACCAGGCGAATCCCCGCCTGCTCGATCATCCGCGCATCGGCGTCGCTGATCCCGTCATCGGTAATCAGCACGTCGATATCATCGATGTCGCAGACGACATGGCCGGCCGGCGCGTCGAACTTGCTCGAATCGACCAGCACGATCACTTCGTCGGCGCGGTCGAGCAGGCGGCGCTCGGCCTGGACCAGGATGACGTCGGTCTGCATCAGCCCGTGCCGTCCGACCGAGGCGGCGCCCATGAACAATCGCGAGGCGCGATAGCGGCTGGTACCGTCCTCGCCGAACGGCGCGAGCAGGATGTTCTGTTCGCGGAACAGAGTGCCCGCGGGGACCGATATCTGCGTGCCCGGCTGGTTGATCAGTGCGCTCACGATGTGCAGCGAATTGGTCAGCACGTGGAGGCCGAGCGGCTCGAGCGCCGGGCACATCTGGAGCGTGGTCGAGCCGCCGTCGATGATGATCGATTCGCCGGGCGTACAGAGCTGCGCGGCGGCGCGGCCGATCGCTTGCTTGGCGGCGCGGTTGAGCTCGATATTCTCGTGGAAGGGAACACCCGTCAGGTGCTGTTCGTCGGCTGCCGCCGCCGCCGCCGCGGCCGAGGCTCGCTCGGCCAGCCGGGCGCCGCCGCGGACCCGGACGATGACCCCGGCATGTTCGAGCCGGTCGAGATCGCGACGCAACGTCGCCGCCGACGCATCGAGCGTGCGGTCGAGCTCCTGGAACGAGACGAAGCCCCGTTCCCTGACCATTTCGAGGATACGCTGGTCGCGTTGTTCGGCGTGCATTGGATGTTCCCTGCCGAGCTATCCGCGCAACCGCGCGCAGATGCAAGCAAGAGCGATCGCGGGCGTCACACGATCCCCGAGCCGAGCCCGACCGCCGGGCGCTCCTGCGCCTTGCGCGCGCGCCAGCCGCTGGCGCGGTAAAAGGCGATTGGATCGGCAGCGCCGCCCGCTTCGACCCGCGCCATCGCGACGATTGGCGAGACGTCGACATTATAGGCCTGTCGCAGTGTCTGGAATGCGGCCATCGCGTCGTTCGCTTCCTGTGCGGCGTGGAGCGCGGCGCGATCGACCAGCAAGGCGCGGGCATAGGCACCGGCGATCGCTTCGGCCGACGACAAGAGGCTCTCGATCGGGTCGGTGACGTTGTGCGACTGGTCAATCATATAGGCGGGATCGAGCCCGTCGCGCGGCGCCAGCTCGGCCTCGACCAGCTCGTTGAACACGAGGAACAATTGGTGGGGATTGATCGATCCCGAATCGAGGTCGTCGTCGCCGTATTTGCTGTCGTTGAAATGGAACCCGCCAAGCTTGCCGAACCGGTGGAGCCGGGCGACGATCTGCTCGATATTGGTGTTTGGCGCATGATGGCCGAGATCGACGAGGCACTTCGCCTTGGGCCCGAGTTGCTGCGCGGCAAGGATCGAGCTGCCCCAGTCGGCGATCACCGTCGCGTAAAAGGCCGGCTCGTACATCTTGTGCTCGATCAGCATCCGCCAGTCGTCGGGCAAGGCGGCGTAGATTGCCGCCGCCGCGTCGAGATAGCGGTCCATCGCCCGACCGAGGTCCTGCTGGCCGGGCAGGTTGCTGCCATCGCCGATCCAGATGGTGAGCGCGGTCGACCCCAAGGCGCGGCCGATCTCGATACAATCGATATTATGCTCGACTGCTTGCGCCCGCACTGCCGGGTCGGTCGCGGCGAGGCTGCCGTTGCGGTAGCTCAGGCGCTGGCCGGGCTGGTCCTGGAAGGTGTTCGAATTGACCGCGTCGAAGCCGAGCCCGAGCGCCGCCGCTTCCTCGCGCAGCCCGCGATAGTCGTTGACGCAGTCCCACGGGAAATGCGGACTGACTCGCGGGGTGACCGAGGAGAGCTGCTGGATGACCGCGCAGTCTTCCAGTTTCTCGTGGATGTTGGTCGGCTCGCCGGGGATCGCGAACTTGGCGAACCTGGTGCCGCCACGGCCGGTCCCCCAGCTCGGTACCGCGACCGCGAAGGCGCCGATCCGCGCGGTGATCGCCTCGATATCCAAATTGCGCCGCGCCAGCCTGCGCCGGAGCGCGTCATAGTCCTCGTCCAGCGCGATCATCGCCGCGCGGTTATGCTCGTCGATTCGTTCGGACGCGAAGGGCAGGTCGGTCGTCATCATCTCTCCCGCCGGGTCAGCGCGTGAAGGCACCGGCGTTACCGGCGTCGACATTGATCAGATTGCCGGTCGACTTTGCCGACATATCGCTGGCGAAGAAATAGACCGCTTTGGCGACATCGGCGGGAAGCACGTCGCGCTTGAGCAACGAGCGTTCGCGGTAATGCGCTTCCAGCTCCTCGCCGCTGCCGATGCCGTGTGCGCTGGCGCGTTCCTGGCGCCAGCTGCCATCCCAGATGCGCGAGCCCTTGATCACGGCGTCGGGGTTGACAGTGTTGACCCGGATGCCGTGCGGCGCGCCTTCGAGCGCCAGGCAACGCGCGAGGTGGAGCGTCGCTGCCTTGGCCGAGGCATAAGCGGCGGCGTTGGCGGCAGCAGCAATGCCGTTCTTCGATCCGATGAAGATGATCGACCCGCCGCCCGATTGGCGCATCAGCGGGAAGGCGGCGCGGCAGGCGAGGAAATAGCCCTCGGCCAGGACGTCGTAATTGTGCCGCCACAGGTCGATGGTGGTTTCCTCGATCGGTGCCGACGACGCGATCCCGGCATTGGCGACGAGAATGTCGAGGCCGCCAAATTCGCGGGCGCAAGCGGTGAAAGAGTCCGCCACCTGCTGCTCGTCGGTGACGTCGCAAACCACGCTTCGAATGACGTCGGCGCCATGGCGTTCGACCAATCCGGCATGCGCGGTGTCGAGCGCGGCGGCGTCGCGGTCGATGATCATGACGCAGGCGCCTTCCGCGGCGAGCCGCTCGGCACTCGCGGCACCGATCCCGCCGGCACCGCCGGTGACAAGGGCGACCTGGCCGACCAGCGGCCGGGGCGGCGGCATGCGCTTGAGCTTGGCCTCCTCGAGCGCCCAATATTCGATGCCATAGGCCTCGCGCTCGGGCAGGCCGAGATAGCCGCCTACGGCTTCGGCGCCGCGCATCACGTTGATCGCATTGGCGTAGAATTCGCCGGCCAGCCGCGCCGTGGTCTTGTCCGCAGCGAAGGTCATGCGGCCGATGCCGGGGATCAACACCACCACCGGATTGGCATCGCGCATCGCCGGGTCGCCGGGCGAGACGCAGCGCTGGTAATAAGCGGCATAAGCGTCGCGATAGTCGCTGATGCGTTCGCCCAGATAGGCGTCATCGTCGAGCCGCGCCGGATCGAGCGTCATGGGCGCAATCTTGGTGCGCAGGAAATGGTCGGGGCACGAGGTGCCGATCGCGGCGAGCCGCTCGAAATCGGCCGAGGAGACGAATTCCATCGTCTCGGCATCGTCGGCGAAATGCGCGACCTTGCCATGGTCGCCGCGCATCATCCCGCGCAGCCGTGGCATCAACCGGGCAGCCTTGTCCGTCCGGGCCGTCGCATCGAGCGGCGGGCATATCTCGCCACCGAACGCCGGTCGCCCAGCCATCCGGGCGTTGAGATAGCCTGCCGCATCGGCGATCAGGTCGATCGTATTCTCGTAACAGGCCTTGCTGGTGTCGGCCCAACAGATCAGCCCATGCCCGGCAAGCACGACGCCACGGCATCCCGGGTGTGCGGCGACATGGTCGCGCAGCCGCAGCCCGAGATCGAAGCCGGGACGTTTCCACGGCAGCCAGCCTACTGCGCCGTCCCAGATTTCGCGCACCGCGGCTTCGCCACCAGCGGCGGCGGCGAGCGCGATTACCGAATCGGGATGGACGTGATCGACATGCGCGAACGGCAGGAAGGCGTGGAGCGGGGTGTCGATCGATGCCGCGCGCGGATTGAGCGCGAACGTGCAGTGCGGCAGATAGCCGACCATCTCATCCTCATGCTCGACCCCGCGATAGAGCCGCTCGAGTCCGAGCAATTTGTCGAGATAGAGCGTCGCGAACCCGGCGATCGTCATCGACCCGATATCGCCACCCGATCCCTTGACCCACAGCACATCGGTGGGCGCACCGGTCAGCGGGTCGGATTCGACGATCTTCGCCGAGGTATTGCCGCCACCGAAATTGGTCACCGTCAGATCGGCGCCGAGCAGGTTCGAGCGATAGCGCAGCAATTCGGCCGGGCTCATGCCCGAGGCGTCGCCATCGGACCACCGCCGCGCCGGCACGGCAAACGGCGATGCGGCCGCACCGGCACCTGCCGGATGATTGTGCTCGGCCATTCAGGCGAACTCCCCTCGTTGTTGACCCCGCTCTATAACAGCCTATGACAATGAACAATCAATTTCGATAGAAATAGATCAAAAGCGATCTAAAGCGGGCGGGAGAGGCAGACTGATCATCGTCCTCGACGTGGGCAAAACGCTGAGCAAGCTGACGTTGTGGGACGGCGTCCGGCTGGTCGAGCGGCGTACCCGGCCCAATGCGCGCTGCGACGGCGGCGACTATGCCGCGCTCGACGCCGATGGGATCGAGGCGTGGCTGATCGAGACGCTCGCCGACTTCGCGCTGATGGGCCGGGTCGAGGCAATCGTACCGGTCGCGCACGGTGCCGCCGCTTCGGTGCTTCGCGACGGCATGCTGGCCGCGCCGCCGGTCGACTATGAGCAGGAGATCGCGCGCGAATCGCGCACTGCCTATGACGCGCAACGCGATCCCTTCGCGCTCACCGGCTCGCCCGCGCTGCCCGGCGGTCTCAATCTCGGCGCGCAACTCGACTTGCTCGACAGGGTGCAGCCGGATCTGCTGGGTCCGGGTGCGACGATCGTGACCTGGCCGCAATATTGGGGCTGGGTGCTGAGCGGGGTCGCCGCGGTCGAGCTCACCAGTCTTGGCTGCCACAGCGATCTCTATCGTCCGGTCGAGCGCCGGACATCGGCGCTTGCGCAGCAACGCGGCTGGGTCGGTCTGCTCGCGCCGCTCAGGGGCGCCGGCGAGACGCTAGGTCCGATCCGGCCGGCGCTCGCCGAGCGCACCGGTCTGCCGGCCGATGTGCGCGTCCATGTCGGGATGCACGATTCGAATGCCGCCTTGCTCGCGGCGCGCGGTTTTCCGGAGATTGCCGGACATGAATCGACCGTGCTGTCGACGGGTACCTGGTTCGTCGCCATGCGGTCGCCGCCGCCCGGCACGGTGCCCGATATCGCGACGCTCGATCCCGCACGCGATTGCCTGGTCAATATCGATGTGGCGGGCACACCGGTGCCATCAGCGCGGCTGATGGGCGGGCGCGAGATCGAGTTGCTGAGCGGAATCGATTCGCGCCGGGTCGACATCCTGCCCGACCAGCCCCGGCTCGTCGCGGCGGTGCCAGGCCTGGTCACCTCGGGAGCGATGGCGCTGCCGACGCTGACGCCAGGAGTGGGTCCGTTTCCTGCGGGCGAGCATCGCTGGATCGCGGCACCCGACGAGCCTTATGCCCGTCGCGCAGCGGCGTGCCTCTACGCCGCACTCGTCACCGATGTCGCGCTCGAGCACATCGGCACGCGCGAGCGCCTGCTGGTCGAAGGCCGCTTCGCCGAAGCCGAGGTCTTCGTCCGCGCGCTCGCGGCGCTGCGCCCCGATCTGCGGGTCTATGTCAGCAACGCACATAATGACGTGTCGCTGGGTGCGCTCCGGCTGCTCGATCCCGCCATTCGACCCCAAGGGGAATTGCGGCTGGTCGCACCGCTCGATGTCTCGCTCAGCGCCTATCGCGCGGTCTGGCGCGAACTCGCTGCTGACACCCGTATCGGTTCCGGGGAAGGGAAGAGATAGATGGACGCGAATCCGCTGATCGGCGTGGTGTTCCACTGGCTCGGTGGGCTCGCCTCGGCGAGTTTCTACGTGCCGTACCGCAAGATCCGCGGCTGGTCGTGGGAGATATTCTGGCTGACCGGCGGGCTGTTCAGCTGGGCGATCATGCCCTGGCTGTTCGCTGCCATCCAGACGCATGACCTGATCGCCGTGCTGGGCAGCGCCCCCGCCACGACCCTGTTCTGGTGCTGGTTCTGGGGCGCGATGTGGGGCTTTGGTGGCCTGACCTTCGGCCTCACCATGCGCTATCTCGGCCTGTCGCTGGGCATGGCGGTGGCCTTGGGCCTGACGACCGTGATCGGCACATTGGGGCCACCGATCTTCCGTGGCACCTTATCCGCGCTGGCGGCGACCTCCAGCGGGCAGATCACCTTGCTCGGCATCCTGGTCGCGGTGCTCGGTATCGTCATCGTCGCCGCGGCAGGGCGCCGCAAGGAGCGCGAGATTCCCGCGGACGGCACTACCGACGGCGTGGCCGAATTCGACCTCAAAAAGGGCCTGGCGATCGCGCTCTTCTCGGGCGTCATGTCGAGCTGCTTCGCCTTCGGTCTCGACGCCGGCCAGCCGATCCGGGCGCTGACGATCGCCGCCGGCACCGCGCCGCTCTGGCAGGGCCTGCCGGTGCTGTGCGTGGTGCTGTTCGGCGGGCTGACCACCAACCTCATCTGGTGCCTGATCCTGATCGCGCGCAACCGCACGGCCGGCGAATTCGTCGGCCGGCCGGGCATCGCGGCAGAAGGCGGCGGCACCCGCCCGCCGCTTGCAGCCAACTATGCGCTCGCCGCGCTCGGGGGCTCGCTATGGTATTTCCAGTTCTTCTTCTACACGATGGGCGAGAGCCAGATGGGCCGGTTCGGCTTCTCGTCATGGACCCTGCACATGGCGAGCATCATCCTGTTTTCGTCGAGCTGGGGATTCGCCTTGCGGGAATGGGCACGGGCAAGCGGCGCGACGCGGCGCCTGGTGCTCACGGGTATCGCGACGCTGGTGGCGGCCACGATCGTGATCGGCGCGGGCAATTTCTTGGCGACCTAGGGGCCGCTGATGGAGCGGAAAGACTGACGCGAAACGCGCCCTCGACCACACAGCATGGTCTCGAGGATGGCCGCTCGCCAGCTGCACTTCGATGCGACTTCAAAGCCTTCCGATGATGACGGGCTGCTCGGTCAGGGCCAGGCGAATACTGTTGCTCGAACATTTGGCGGGAAGGGGCGACCCGTCGATCGTGAGCGTTCTACAGTCGATCCCCGAGCGCGGAAGCGTCACTGTTGCCGGTGCCAGGATGTCGCCCCGCTTTTGCGGGCGGCGCCAGGCAACAAGCAGCGCGGGCTTTTCCTTCCGTGTTATCCGGTAGGCGTAGGTGTCGGGCGTCCCGCTGATCGACGCACGGACGACCGAGGTCGCGCTTCCGAGCACCTGGGCCATGCGACCGAATGCGCTGCCCAATGCGTTGGGATTTCCGAGGGCTTGCGGTGTTCCCTCGAACAGGCCGGTCGGACTGTTGATGATGTTGGTCGGGGCGTCGGGATCGGTATCGTCATGCCAGATGTCGAACCACGCAGCTCGTTCTACGCCGGCCGCCAGCGCCAGCATGTTTCGCACCATCATGTCATCGGCCTGAATCCGCAACAGCAGACGGCCGGCATCCGAACTCGGCGTGTCGAGGAACATCCGCGCCTCGACCGGAAGGTCCGCCAGCGATTGGCGGAGCCGGCGAACCGCCGCGGGCCCGCCGGCCGGGCCGAACAGCGCCCCGGCAAAGCGACGGTTGGACCTGATCTCGAAAAAGCCCGGCCCCGAAACCTCGGATGCGATGATCGGCCTCTCGCCGCCAGCGGAGCGCATCAGTGATCGAACGAATGCGACGCGGTCGGGATGGTGTAGGGATCCGCATAGAGATGCAGATCGAACAGGTCGTAGCTGCCGCTCGCCTCGTCCACGACCGTCTTCAAAAATGCGGTGGTCGCGGTTTGATTGGGCAGCGGGTCCAGGCCGCTCGGATCGAAAAGTCCGTCGCTGCCGCCCAGCACCACCAGTGCCTTGGGGTCGGTGCTCTTCACCGCTCGATAGAAGATGCGTTGCTGCGTGGCATATTCGGACGCCGTGCCGGACCAGAAGAACGCATTGCTCGGCTCGGTGTCGGCCTGGAAATAGCGCACCCGGCCGGCGCAATGGGAGACCACCCGCCTGACGAATGCTTCGTAGGTACCCGGATCGTTGGCAGGGGATGATGGAAAGACCGCGGCCTTTACGCGCGTTGCCCAGGGTGAGGCGGAAGCGATCGTGATCATCGCTTCGCCGGGCCGGTCGATCTGCGCCAGATAGGCATCGAGCTCGTCCCAGCGCTCCGTTCCGGGTTTCGGCTCGAGCTGGGTCCAATAAAGCGTGATGCGCGAAAAGCCCGCACCCAGCTTGCGAATGGGCGGTACGAAGCTGACCGCTCGGGCGGGCGGGAGACCGTAGACCGGCTGCCACGCCGCGCCAATTCTTCCTTCATCCGCCGGCGAACCATTCGCCGCCATCGCTGCCAGCCCGGCGAGAACAGCCGTTTTCATCGCGGAGCCTTTCGCTTAAAGTGCGTCACATAGATAGTCTATAATTAGACTAAATGACAGGGCTTTCAACAATGGCTTCTGCCGGACCCGATGCTGCGTCGCCTTCGATCGGCTTTCTTCTGCAACGTGCTCACAATCTGTTGCGCATGCGCATGATGGCGGCCTTGTCGGACACCGGCCTCCATCTCGGCCATGTCGCCATTCTGGGCATCGCCCAAGGTGCGCCCGGTCTCAGCCAACGCGAGCTCTCCGCGCGGACGGGGATCGAGAAGTCATCGATGGTGTTGTTCGTCGACTCGCTCGAACGGGATGGCCTGCTGCGGCGCGAACCACATCCCGGCGACCGTCGTAGTCATGCATTGTTCGTAACCGATCGCGGTGTCGATTTCCTGGTGCGGACAGGCCCGAAATTGAAGGACGTGGAAGCTGCCTTCATGTCCGCGCTATCGCCTGGCGAGCAGCAGGCGCTGGCCGCAAGTCTTGCGAAGCTGGTCGACTCGGCGAACTAGTATACGGCCCGGTCGATGGCCCATTGTCTAGAGCCGCCGGACCAGCGCGAGCGGGGCCACGGCGCACGAAATACGGGCTGGCTGGCGGCGCTGTCGGTCTAATGCGAACCGCTCTCTGCCCGATCCAATTCGGCCTTTGAGGGCAGGGGGCTAGTTCGCCAGCGATGACCACTCAACAACGACCCGAACCGGTTCCACCAAAACCTCACCGTCTCGCGACACAGGTCGATGCCGCGCTCGAACAGCAAATCCTCCACGTTGCGCAGCGACAGCGGGAACCGCACATACATCAGCACCACCAACCGAATCACCTCGGGCGACGAGTTGAACCGGCGAAATAGGCTCAGTGGAAGGGCTCTCGATGTGCGGCTCATCCAGCGCCGTTAGCATCTGCCCCCGTTCGCCTGGGCTCGGTCCTGACGAGCGGTGCATTTGGTCTGACAGAGTCGCCGCGTCCGCTTCGGACGCCTAGAACACAGGAAGCCAGTGGTCCTGTCTCGCCGAATAAAGTCCCCAGCGCTCGCTAATTGGCGCACCGTTGCGAACGGCCGGCTGAGAATCCCAGTCCGTCTCTGACATTCCCGAGCCTGGCGTGCCACCCGGTCCACGCCAAGACCGGCGCTGCGGTCCTCTCGTCCCGGCCGGCGTCGAGCGATACTCCCGTCTTTTTGAGAGGCTCGTTATCATTTTGCGCGGCTGCCGCGTGAAACCCGGCACGCCTAAATGCCTCGGCGTCGCAAGACGTCGCAACGGTGTGACGCCTCGCGTTATCGAAGAGGAGTCACCGAAATGACAGGTACCAGGGGAACCGCCGTCGTCACCGGCGCCTCGAGCGGGATAGGCGCGATCTATGCCGAGCGTCTCGCGCGGCGGGGCTATGATCTCGTGCTGGTCGCGCGCAGCGCCAACAAGCTCGCGGAATTGGCCGCGCATATCCGCACGAAGACCGGCCGTAACGTCAACGTCCTGCAGGCAGATCTCGCCGACCCGGCGGACCTCGCTTTGGTCGAAGTCTTCCTGAAGGATGCGCCCGATATCACGATGCTGGTCAACAATGCCGGCCTGGGCGGCGCGCTGACGTTGCTCGAGTCCGATGTCGACCAGATGACCTCGCTGATCGCGCTCAACGTCACCGCGCTGACGCGGCTGACCTATGCGATCGTGCCGCAATTTGTTGCGCGCGGTGCAGGCACGATCGTCAACATTGCATCGATCGTCGCGATCAATCCGGAGGCGCTGAATGGCGTCTACGGCGGCAGCAAGGCGTTCGTCGTCGCGTTCAGCCAGAACCTCCGTCACGAACTCGATGGCACCGGCGTGCAAGTGCAGGTCGTCCTGCCTGGCGCCACCGCTACCGATTTCTGGGCGATCGCCGGTCGGCCAGTCGAGCAACTGCCCAGCGCGATCGTGATGAGCGGCGAGGATCTGGTCGATTCCGCGCTGATCGGGCTCGACCGCGGCGAGTTCGCGACGATCCCATCGTTGCAGGAGGGCGACCTCTACGATGCTTACGAAACCGCTCGCGTGGCGATGATCGGCAAGCTTTCCACCGCCACCCCTGCGCCGCGCTATCGCGCCGCCTGATCCCCGAATTCTCAGGAAGGACCCAAGCCATGACTGCCAAGACCTTGTACACCGCGCGTGTCCACACTGTCGGCGGCCGCGAAGGCGTCGCGAAGAGCTCGGACGGCCAGCTCGACATCAAGCTCTCGACCCCCGGCGTCGGCCGCCCCGGTACCAACCCGGAACAGCTCTTCGCCGCCGGCTGGTCGGCGTGCTTCGAAGGCGCGCTCGGGCTCGTCGCCAGGCAGGCGGGAATCGCGCTGCCGGCCGATACCGCGGTCGATGCGTCGGTCGAGCTGCATCTCGACGACGTCGAGGGCTTTTTCATCAGCGCCAGGCTCGAGGTCACCATTCCCGGCATCGCCGACGACGTCGCCGGCCAGCTGATCGCCGCGGCGCACGAGGCCTGCCCCTATTCCAAGATGACCCGGCACGGGATCGACGCCGAGGTCACGCTGGCGGTGCGCGAAGCGGCCTGAACCCCCGCACCGCGCCAGCGCGAGGCGGTCATTCGAAGAGGAGACTGACATGATTGCGACGTTGCGGAAGCCGATTGCGCGCGTGGAAGACGATCGCGCGCTCGAAGCCGGAATCGAATGGATCGTCGCGCGCCAGCTGGCGCCGATGCAGGAGGAATTGCTCCGCCTGCGCGCCTATGTCGCGGCGCTGGCCGAGATGGTCGATCCGTCATGACCGATGCGCCGGTGAGCGAGCAAGCCGCGGTTACAGAGGCGGTCGGCGCGGGCCTGTTCCAGGTCCGCGTCAGCGCCGGCGGCCATGACTTCTGGATGGACGAGCCTGTCACCAACGGCGGGCTCGACAGCGGCCCGAGCCCGTTCGACCTGCTCCGTGCGGCGCTCGCGTCGTGCACGCTGATGACGATCAAGGCCTATGCCGAGCGTAAGGGCTGGCCGACCGGCGGGTTGCGCGTCCGGGTCACGCATCACAAGGGCGAAGGCGGCGCGCGCGATCGTTTCGACCGGGTCATCGACCTCGGCGACGTGACCGACGAGCAGCGCGACCGCCTGGCCTGGATCGCCGATCGCTGCCCGGTGCACTTGCTGCTCGACAAGGGGGCGGACTCACCCGTCACCTTGGCCGGCTGAAGCCTTCCGCCTCGCGATAGGTTGCCTCCCGCCATCGCCGTCTACCGGCGGCGCCCCTTTCGCCTCAGATTTCCATAGCCCCCCGCCGCCCCGCGGCCCCAATCGAAGGAACTGACATGGCCACCGCACTCAAATCCCCGCCCAAGCCGTTGCCGGCACCCGACAGCGATTTCTACGGCATCGAGGACGCGCTGAGCCCCGCGGAGCATGCGATCCTGATGAAGGTGCGCGACTTCACCGAAACGAAGGTCGCGCCGATCATCAACGACTATTGGGTCCGCGACGCGTTTCCGTTCGAGCTGATCGAGCCATTGAAAGCGCTCGACATCGGCCATCTCGGCATCGGCAGGAGCGGTCGGCCGATTCTCATCGGCCTCGTCGCCATGGAATTCATGCGGATCGATCCGTCGTTCGCCACTTTCTACGGCGTGCATACCGGACTCGCCATGGGGTCGATCGCCTTGCTCGGCTCCGAGGAGCAGAAGGCGAAGTGGCTGCCCGCGATGGAGCGGTTCGAGACGATCGGGTGCTTCGGCCTGACCGAGCCGCTGGTCGGCTCCGGCACCGGTGGCGGTCTGACCACCACCGCCAAGCGCGATGGCGACAGTTGGATCCTGAACGGTGAGAAGAAGTGGATCGGCAATGCCACCTGGTGCGACATCGCGATCGTCTGGGCGCGCGACGTCGACGACAATCAGGTCAAGGGCTTCATCGTCGAGAACAAGACCACCCCGGGCTTCAGGGTCGAGAAGATCGAGAACAAGATGGCGCTGAAGGTCGTGCAGAACGGCCACATCATCATGGAGAATTGCCGGGTTCCGGAGGCCAACCGCCTGCAGAAGGCGAATACGTTCCGAGAGACCGCTCTGGTGTTGCGCGAGACCCGTTCCGGCGTGGGCTGGGCGGCTACCGGGATCCAGAAAGGCGCGTTCGAGCTGGCCGTCAGATATGCGCAGGAGCGCCAGCAGTTCGGCAAGCCGATTGCCGCGTTCCAGATGGTCCAGGAGCTGATCGCGAAGATGCTCCAGAACCTCACCGCATGCCAGTCGATGATGCTCCGGCTTGCCGAGATCGAGGAATCGGGCAAGCTCACCGACCAGCAGGCCTCGTTGGCCAAGGCGTTCACCACCGCGCGGATGCGCGAGACCGTCGCCTGGGCGCGCGAGCTGCACGGTGCCAACGGCATCCTGGTCGACAACAATATCGGCCGGCTCTTCGCGGATGCCGAGGCGATCTATTCGTATGAGGGCACATTCCAGATGCAGAATTTGATCGTCGGCAAGGCCGCGACCGGCATCAGCGCCTTCGTCTGAAGCCAGAACCAAGGAGTAAGATGATGACTATGCTCGCGGCCGCTTCGGCGGCCGAGGGGACCCGCGTGCCCGCGCTCCAGCTCGAAACCATCGTGTACGAGAAGAGCGAAGGCATCGCTTACGTCACCTTCAACCGCCCGGCGGTGTACAATGCGGTCAACGACGCCACGTTGCGCGACTTGCGCACCGCGCTGACCGATGCCCGTGACGATGCCGCGATCCATGGCATCATCGCCACCGGCGCAGGCAAGGCGTTCGCGGCGGGTGCCGATATCGGCGGACTCGCGACGCTCAGTGCGGTCGATGCGGAGAAGCAGAGCCGCTTCATCCAGGACACGCTCGACCTGCTCGAAACGCTGGGCAAACCGGTGATCGCCGCGGTCAACGGCTTCGCGCTGGGCGGCGGCTGCGAGGTCGCGATGGCCTGCACCATCCGCATCGCCAGCGAATACGCCAAGTTCGGTCAGCCCGAGGTCAAGCTCGGGCTGCTGCCGGGCGGCGGCGGGACACAGCGTTTGCCCGCGCTTGTCGGCAAGGGCCGCGCGCTCCAGCTGATCCTGACCGGCGGCATGATCGGCGCGGACGAAGCGTACCGTATCGGGTTGGTCAACGAAGTCGTGCCCGCAGCCGAACTGATCGCTCGCGCCGAAGCGATCCTCCGCGAGATTGCGGCCAATGCGCCGCTTGCGATCCGATACTCGCTCCAGGCGGCGAACGCGCACGGGCCCGAAGGGTTCGCGCTCGAGGCCTCCTGTTTCGGCCTCCTCGCCGGCACCGAAGACAAGAGGGAAGGCACCGCCGCCTTCCTCGAAAAGCGCACGGCGGAATTCAAGGGCCGCTGACACAAGGCGAGTTCAGGAGATTTGCAATGAGCGAAGACAACATCTTTTCGGGGCTCAAGGTCGTCGACCTGTCGAGCTTCATCGCCGGGCCGGGCGCCGCGGTGATCCTGTCCGACTTCGGGGCGGACGTCATCAAGGTCGAACCGCGGAACGGTGACTTTTGGCGGCTTGGCAACAAGCTCTCGATCGAGCCGATGGCCGACGAAGCGTATCAGTGGCATCTTTCCAACCGCAACAAGCGCAGCCTTACGCTCGATCTGAAGAACCCGGAGGCGCAAAAGGTCCTGTTCGAGCTGGTGAACTGGGCCGACGTGTTCATCGTCAACACCCCGCACGAGGCGCGCAAGCGGTTGAAGCTCGAATATGACGATGTGGCGGCGTGGAACCCGCGGTTGATCTATGCTGACCTGACGGGGTTTGGCGAGAACGGCCCGGACGCTGCTCTGCCCGGCTTCGACCTGACCGCTTTCTGGGCACGCAGCGGATTGTTGTCGATGACTCGCGATGCGGGTGCTTCGCCTACCTGGCCGGTCAGCGGCAGCGGCGACAATGCCACCGCGGTCGATCTGTATGCGGCCATCGCGACCGCCCTCTATCGTCGCGAACGCACGGGCAAGGGATCGTACGTGACGACATCTCTGCTCGCCGCCGGCGTATGGTCGGCCGGCGTCATGGTCGCGGGCGCCCTGGCGAACGCCACGATGCCGGCGCTTCTCGACCGTGCGAATCCGGCGAATGCCGGGGCCAACGTCTATCGCGCCTCGGACGGCGCGTGGTTCGTCCTCGTCGTCCAGCCCGATCGCATTGTGCCGCTCGCCAAAGCGATCGATCGAGCCGACCTTCTGACGGATCAGCGCTTTGCCGATCCGGCCGCGCTTGCCGCCAACCGCGGCGAGCTCGCGGCGATCCTGGCCGGCGTCTTCGGCGCGCAGCCGATGGCGCATTGGGCCGAGCTCCTGACCGGCATCAACGTCACGTTCGGCGTGGTCAACGGCGCCGAAGAGGTAGCCAGGGATCCGCAGCTGACCGCGAACGACATCGTCGTTCCGCTCGAAGGGGCGGGCACGCTGACCCAGACGATCAGCAGCCCGATCCAGGTGCACGGCGTCGCCAAGGTTCCGGCGCGGCGCGGCCCGGGTCTCGGCGAGCATAATGACGAGATCCTCGCCGAACTCGGCTTCGATGCGCGGAGCATCGCCGACCTGCGCGCAAGCGGCGCGGTCCCCGGAATGGAGAAGCGCGCCGCCTGACGGTGCCCTTCCCGATCAAGGAGCAGACGATGAGCGATATCAATACCGAACTGGCCGACGGCATCCTGCGCGTCGAACTCAACCGCCCCGACAGGAAGAACGCCATGACGGGCGCCATGTACGATCGTCTCGCCGGGATTCTCGACGAGGCCGACCAGGACGACGGGGTGCGCGTCGTGCTGTGGCACGGCGCCGGGGACTCCTTCACCGCGGGCAACGACATCCAGGATTTCCTGCAGAACCCGCCCGGCGAGGGCGGCTCGCCGCAGGGCCGCCTCACCGATGCGTTCATCCGCTTCAATAAGCCGCTCGTCGCCGCCGTTCACGGCGTCGCGATAGGCGGCGGCACCACCATGCTGACCCATTGCGACATCGTCTATGCTGCCGACAACGCGCGCTTCCAGATCCCGTTCGTCGACCTCGCTCTGGTCCCCGAATTCGGCTCGAGCTTCTCGATTCCGGCGCGCGTCGGGTATCAGCGCGCGGCGGAGCTGTTCCTGCTGGGCGAGCGGTTCACCGCCCAGCACGCGGCCGAACTCGGCTTGGTGACCCGCGTGGTACCCGACGCCGAACTGCTGGCGACCGCTCGCGCCACCGCTGCCAAGCTGGCGGCGAAGCCGGCCGGAGCGCTCCGCGCCTCCAAGCGGCTGCTCAAGGCTGCCTGGTTCGCCCCGGTCCGAGAGGCGGTGGAGAATGAAGCGCAGGAATTCACCGCGCGCGTCCGCGGGGAGGAAGCCCGGGAGGCATTCTCGGCTTTCCTCGAGAAGCGCCCGCCCAACTTCGCGAACGCGGCGATGCCTTTCGCTGCCAAGGCGGCATGACCGCCATGGCCGACGATCGTCAGACCGCGCTCACGGAGTTCAAACGCTCGATGCGATGGATCGTGATCGTCGCCGCACTAATGGTGGTCGGTGCGCTGGGCTATCTCCAGGCGTTGGGTACGCTCACCCCGACCACCGTCATTGCGACCGCAAGCGGCGTCTTCTTCTCGGTCGTGCTGGGCAGTGGACTCTTCGCGCTTGCCTTCTTCAGCGACAAGAGCGGCGTCGACCAACAGGTGACGGATGCCGCGCGATCCGAACGCGACCACGGACAAACCCAAATCCCCGATCGGGAGAAGACATCATGACCATGCATCAAGCGATTGCATCCGTCCCGGGCCGGACCCGCACCGGCCGCCTGTTCGTCCTCGAACTGAGCGGCGGGCGAATCCACGCGATGAACCCCGACGGATCCGACAGCCGGGTCATCGTCAGCGATTGCCGCCACCCCGACGGCATCGTCGCCGATGCCGTGGCCGGGCACATCTACTGGACCAACATGGGTGATCCGAAAGAGGCTGACGGCTCGATCGAGCGCGCCAATCTCGACGGCGGCAACCGCACGATGATCGTGCCGCCCGGTGTCGCGTTCACGCCGAAGCAGCTTCACCTCGATAAGGCCAATGGCAAGCTCTACTGGTCGGATCGCGAGGGGATGCGCGTGATGCGCGCCAACCTCGACGGCTCGCATGTCGAGACGCTGATCGAGACCGGCCTGGGCGATTCCGACCGCCGCGACGCAAAGCGCTGGTGCGTCGGGATCACCGTCGATCCGGTCGGCGGCAAATTCTACTGGACGCAGAAGGGTGGCGACAATGAGGGTGTTGGTCGCATCCTGCGCGCCAATATCGACATGTCGTGCGACGAGAGTCCGGCCAGCCGCTCGGACGTCGAAATACTGTTCGACGGCTTGCCCGAGCCGATCGACCTCGAACTCGATGCCGAGAACCGCATCCTTTACTGGACCGACCGCGGCAACCCGCCCACCGGCAACACGGTCAATTGCGCGGCGATCGACGAGAGCGACGCCGCGCCACAGATCCTCGTCAGCGACCTGATGGAAGGGATCGGCATCGCGCTCGATGTGCCGGGCAACCGGATGTTCGTCACCGATTTCGGCGGATCGATCTACCGCGCCGATCTCGATGGATCGAACAAGCGCACCTTGCTGGGCGCGCAGGGCAATCTTGCCGGCATCGCCTACACCGACATCTGACACGGAGACATGACATGACCGACCGAAATATCCGCCGCATCGCCGTCGTCGGCACCGGCGTCATTGGCGCCAGCTGGACCGCCTTGTTCCTCGCAAAGGGTTTTGAGGTTGTGGCGACCGACCCGGCACCGGGCGCGGAAGCGGCCCTCTATCATTTCGTGCAAAAGGCCTGGCCGGCGCTCGAGCGCCTCGGGCTCTCGAGCGACGGCTCGATGCAGAACCTCTCGTTCAACGCCGATCTCGAAGAGGCGCTGGTCGGGGTCGATTTCGTCCAGGAAAACGGACCCGAGCGGATCGAGCTCAAACAGAAGCTCTACGCCCAGCTCGACGCGCTGCTCCCGCCCGACGTGATCATCGCGTCGAGCTCGTCGGGGCTGCCGATGAGCCAGATCCAGGCTGGCGCGATTTTGCATCCCGAACGCTGCATCATCGGCCACCCGTTCAACCCGCCGCACCTGATCCCGCTGGTTGAGCTGGTCGCCGGGGAGAAGACCTCCAAGGACGCGATCGACCGCGCTGACGCCTTCTACACCGCGATCGGGCGGCGCACGGTGCGTCTCAACAAGGAAATGCCCGGCCATGTCGCCAACCGCCTGCAGGGGGCGTTGGCGCGCGAAGTCTATTTCCTCGTCACCGAAGGCGTGGTGAGCGCGGCCGATGTCGACACGGCCCTGTCCTGGGGTCCGGGTCTGCGCTGGGCGCTGATGGGCAACATGATGCTCAACCATCTTGGTGGCGGGCCGGGCGGCATCGAGCATTTCTTCGAGCAGTTCGCCGGGCCGATGACGCATTCGTGGAAAAGCCTAGGCGAGCCCGAACTGACGCCGGAGGTACAACGCCGGCTCATCGACAGTGTGCATGAAGAGGTCGGATCGCGCTCGATCGACGAGCTCGAGGCGGAGCGCGACACGCTGCTGCTCGGCCTGCTCGACCTGCGGACGCGGTATGAACGGAACAGCGCCGCGCTTGCCAAAGCGGCCTGAGGGGAGAGGGTCGGCGATGACGCTGCTCGAAGAGATAATCTATGCGCACGGCGGACTGGCCCGTGCGACGTTCGATCGGGTCCAGGCCTCGGTCGTCACCACCGGCGGACTGTTCCCGCTCAAGGGCCTCGCGACCGACCCGACCCGGCGCCGCATGACCGTGGCGCTGCACGACTTGCGCGCGTCGGTGTCGCCGTTCGGTGCGCCCGGCCAGCGAACCGCCTTTTCCGCCGACCGCGTTGCCGTCGAGAAGACCGACGGCGCGATCGTCGCCGAGAGCCGCGACCTGCCCGCGCTGTTCGCCGGACACGGAATGAGCACGCCCTGGGGCCCGCTCCATCGCGCCTATTTCAACGGCTATGCGATGTGGCTCTACCTCAACTCGCCGTTCGTGCTCGCGATGCAGGGTGTCGAGGTGCGCGAGCTCGATCCGTGGCGCGAGGGCGACGAGGAATGGCGCGTGCTGCGCGCCTCGTTCCCAGGCTCGATGGTCACGCACAGCCGGCAGCAGGACTTCTTCTTCGACCGGAACCTCGATCTCCGCCGGCACGATTATCGCGTCGACATTGCCGGCGGCTTTCCTGCGGCGCAGATGATCGGTGACTATGTCGAGGTGCAGGGCATCCGGGTGCCGGCGCGCCGCCGCGCTTATGTGCGGGGGCCGGACCATCGTCCCGTCGAGGACCTGCTGATGGTTTCGATCGACATCGACGACGTGGAATTCGACTAGGCACTTCCTCGGCCAATGCCCCCGCTATGCGTTCCTCGCGGAAATCGCTATCGTCCAAGGGCAGGGACGAATGGGGGTCATATGGACCGTCTCGATGCGATGCAGGTGTTGTTGGCGGTAGTCGACGCCGGCAGTCTGTCGGCGGGCAGCCGCAAGCTCAACGCGCCGTTGCCGAGCGTCAGCCGCAAGGTTGCCGATCTTGAGCGTCATCTCGGCACGCGCTTGCTCATCCGGACCAGCCGCAACGTCCAGCTGACCGATGCCGGCCGCGACTATGTCGAGGCGGCACGCCATATCGTCACGCAGATCAAGGATGCGGAGCTGCGTGCATCGGGCGAATATGAGGTGCCGCGCGGCGTACTGACGATCACCGTGCCACTGGCGTTTGGCCGCCAGCGCGTGCTGCCCCTGGCCTATGACTTTCTGTGCGAGCATCCCGAAATCTCGCTGAACGTGAGATCGGTGGATCGCGTGGTCAATCTCGTCGACGAGCATGTCGACGTCGGCGTTCGCCTCGGGGATCTCGCCGACAGTTCGCTCTATGCGATCAAGGTCGGAGAGTTTCGCCTCATCACATGCGCGAGTCCTGCCTATCTCGACCGCAAGGGCTGGCCGACCACCCCGGAGGAACTGTCCGACCACGATGCCGTCTTCTATCGTGGTATGGGCGAGGAGACGTGGCTCTACGAGCTCGGCGGCCGCAGGCTCCGCGCGACGCCGAACGTTCGCGTCTCGACCAATACCAGCACCGGCTCGGTCACCGCCGCCGCGCGCGGCCTCGGCATTGCGCGCGCGCCGAGCTACCAGGCGCTGAATGAACTGCGCTCGGGGGCGCTGGTCACCATCCTCGACGAATATGCGACCAAGATATTTCCGGTGCACCTCGTCTATGTTCGGCAAGGCCTGTTACCGCTGAAGGTCCGGGCGTTCCTCGACTGGATGACGCCGCGGCTGCGCAAGGCGCTGGCGGATCTCGATGCGCTCGACGTATCGCCCGTCACCGAGAAGGCTCACGCTGGAGATGAGGCCAGCGCCGCTATACCGACGACTTGAAAGCCCGGCGCGGCTGTCCGGAACGGTTGGGCTCTGTCACGCCTGCGCGACGTCGAACATCCCCTGGACGAAGGCCGCCGGTGGTTCTTGCCGCAGGTTGTGGCCGATGCCACCGGTGATCAGGAATCTAGGCCAGCCGTGGAGCAGCACCGCCGCCGGCCCGGCGGCCGGGCCGTATTCGGCATAGGCGATCTGGAGCAGGTCGGCGCGGACCGTCTTGAGCGTCGGCATCACGGGCGCCGCCACCGCCGCATTGGCGATGGCGGGCACGAGCGGGGCTGCGGCGGCGATCATGGCGGCACCCAGCAGAACAGTCGCGTCCGTGGATATGCCGCTACCTTATCGCGTCGGGGTGGCGCTTGCAGCCTCTTCGATGAGTGCCGCGACTTCGTGCGGGTGCGAGATCATCACGACGTGCGACGCGCCACGTACGACCACGATCTTCCTGGCCCGGGCGCGATCGGCCATGAACTTGATCGCGGCGGGCGGGATGGCGAGATCTTTCGAGCCGTAGATGAACCATGACGGGATCGTCTTCCATGCCGCCAGGCCGACCTTCTCCTCGCCGGCCTGCAGTGTGAGCGGGCGCTGCGCGAACGCAGCGATCGTCGCCAGGTCGGCCGGCAGGTCGCCGGCAAAGGCGGCGGGAAACTGGTCGGTGCGGATATAAAGGTCCTGCTTGCCCTCGGGCGTCGTCACCGGCTGGGCCAGAGCGGCGTTGAGCACCGAGCCGGGGAACTTGCCGGCGAGCTCGAAGCTGCTTTCGCCGACATCGGGCGCAAAAGCGGAGACATAGACGAGTGCCTTGACGTTGGGCGTGCCGCCGGCGGCCTGGGTGATGACCGTGCCGCCATAGGAATGGCCGACGAGAACGACCGAACCATTGATCGACTTGACGATCGAGGAGACATAGGCGGCGTCGCTCGACGCGCCGCGCAACGGATTGGCGGCGGAGACCACCGGATAGCCGTCGCGGCGGAGCTCGGCGACAACGCCGTTCCAGCTGGTAGAATCGGCGAACGCGCCGTGGACGAGGACGATGGTCGGCTTCGCCGGTTCAGTCGGCGCCGCGGGTGCGGCGGCGGCGGTCAGCATGATGCCGGCCATCATGGTGGCAAACTTCAAGAAGGTCATGGGATGGTCCTTTGAGGGAGAAGGGGTGGGCGGCGCGCATTGGGGAGGGGGCGATGCGCGCCGCCCGGCTCCGCTCGGGGTCAGCGGAGCGACTTGAACGCGATACGCATCTCGCGGGCGAACGAGGCTGGTTGCTCCCAGGCGGCAAAATGGCCGCCTTTGGGCAGTCGATTGTAGTGGATCAGCCGGGGATAGGCTTTTTCCACCCAGCTCCGTGGCGCCTGGTAGATTTCGTCGGGATAGGCACTGATCGCCGTCGGCAGCGTCACTCCCTTGGGAGCGAAGAACGGCAGCTTGCTTTCCCAGTAGAGCCGCGCCGAAGAGACGGCGGTGTCGGTCAGCCAGTAGAGCGCGACGTTGTCGATCAGATCCTGCTTCGAGAGACCCTCTTCGGCACCGTCGAACACGCGCGTGATCAGTTCCATGCTGCGGACGTCGTGGTCGAACATCCAGGCGGCGAGGCCGATCGGCGAGTCCGCCAGCGCGTAAAGCGTCTGGGGCCGGTGAGCCATCTCGTTCGCATAGCCCAGGCCGTTCTTGTAGAACCAGTCGAGCTGGTCATAGGCACGCTGCTCGTCGGCCGACAGGCCGGCCGGCGCCGCGCCGCCTGCGGCCAGCGCCTTGGCGATGTCATCGGGGACCGACGCGGGCATGTTGGTGTGGACGCCGATCAGTCCCGGCGGCCGGAGTAGCGCCAGTTGCTCGGTGACCGCATTGCCCCAGTCGCCTCCCTGCGCGACATAGCGGGTATAGCCGAGACGCTGCATCAGCACGGCCCAGGCCCTGGCGACGCGGATCGGATCCCATCCTAATTCCCGTGGCTTGCCCGAAAAGCCGTGGCCGGGGAGCGACGGGATCACCACGTCGAACGCGTCGGCGGCGGTGCCGCCATAAGCGGTCGGGTCGGTCAGCGGCCCGATGATCTTGAGTTGCTCGATGATCGATCCCGGCCAGCCATGCGTGACGATGATCGGCAGCGCATTCGGGTGTTTCGACTTCACATGGATGAAGTGGATGTCGACGCCATCGATCTCGGTGACGAAATTTGGCAGCGCGTTGAGACGGGCCTCGACCTTGCGCCAGTCGTGATCGGTTGTCCAATAATGCGCGACCTTCTGCATCGTCGCGAGCTTCAGGCCCTGCGACGTGTCGGCAACGAGTTCGCGGTCGGGCCAGCGGGTCGCAACGATGCGATGCCGCAGGTCGGCGAGCGCAACGTCGGGAACGTGGATCCGGAAGGGGCGGATCGCCGTCGGGCCGACCGCGGCGCGGCCCGACGCGATCGCGTCGCGCGCTTCGGAAAATATACCGACCGCACCGGCGATCGATGAGGCGACAATGAAACCGCGTCGGTTCAAGCTGGTATCAGAACGCATGTCCGGCCTTTCCAGGGTGCCGCTTCGATCGCGGCAAACTCGGCAGCCATATGCGGCGCGGGGAACGAGCCCGGCAGATAGCGGAATCGAAAGGCAGCCTCTCATTTTGCCGGGCTGCTTGCCCGAACGAGCGGTCCCTAGGTCATGGCTTCCGAATGTTCCCACAATACGGGAGAAGTCACCATGCATCCGCTGCGTAAGTTACGAGAATCCGGCAGCTCCACGCCCGCTCAGGTGCGCGAGTTGCTTGCCGACAACGTCGTCTTCAACAGCCCCATCCTGGCGCGGTCGATCGAAGGGCGGGACACCATCGCGGCGATCTTCGCCCAGTCGAGTTCGATGCGCGGTTCCGGCGCCTATACGGCAGAGTACAAGATCGATGACCGCACGACGTTCCTGCGCTGGGAAGGCGCCATGGATGGCCACAAGCTCGAGAGCCTTGAGGTCATTGTGGACGATGAGCAGGGCTTGATTGTCGAGCGCACCATCGCGCTTCGGCCGTTTCCGGCGGTGAAGCTGTTTCGCGATGCGATGTACGCCTCGCTCAAGGACAAGTTGCCGCCTGATGTCTGGGATTATCCGGCGGCCTGACGCGGCCGCCAATTCGAACTCCCTACGATGGTCGCTTGGAGCGGTGGTCATGCAGATTGCGATTTTGACGTTTGACGGCTTCAACGAGCTGGATTCCTTCGTGCCTGCGACGATCCTCAATCGCATGAAGGCGCGGGGCTGGGCGGCATACATCACTTCGCCCACCGAGCAGGTCACCTCGATGAACGGCATCGTCGTCCGGCGCCAAAAGCCGCTGGAGTTCGCTGCCGAAGCCGATGCGGTACTGATTGGCAGCGGCGTTCGAAGTCGCGAGTTGGCAGGCGATGCCGAACTGCTGTCGCGGATAACACTCGATCCCTCCAGTCAGTTGATCGGTGCGCAATGTTCGGGGACTCTGCTGCTTGCCAGAAAGGGGCTGATCGGTGACCTGCCGGCCTGCACCGATCTCGCGACCAAACCTTGGGTGATCGAGGCCGGGGTCGAGGTTCTCGACGCACCGTTCGTCGCTCATGGCAACGTCGCGACCGCAGGAGGCTGCCTCGCATCGCAATATCTCGCGACGTGGATGATCGCTCGCGGGGCGTCGATGCGTGATGCCGAAGAGGCGATTTTCTCCGTTGCTCCGGTCGGCGAGAGAGAGCGGTATGTCGGCCAGGCCATCGCCGCCATTGCCCCCTTCACCGGATATGCTGATATCGTCCATGGTGCAGATGCTTCGAGGTGACCGGCACTCCTTGCAACACAGAGGAACAAACTCCGTCGCTCGACGTAACGAACATTGTCGATCCGGCGGGATGTCCGGAATTGGCCCGGTAGCGGCGCGACCGCTTCTGAGGTATGATTTCGAAGGCTGACCGTCGCAGAATTGCGGGGTTTCCGCCGGATCTCGCGATTCATGTCCAGGGAATTGGGACCGGCTGGCGGAGCGGGAGGGATTCGAACCCTCGATACGGTTTTGCCGTATACTCACTTTCCAGGCGAGCGCCTTCGACCACTCGGCCACCGCTCCGCATGCACCGGAAGGGGTTCGCCCCTAGAGGCAGGCGGGCGGACGCGCAAGCGCTTGCCCGCTGGCCCGTCATTATGGCAGCCTCTTTTGCATGCCTATCCTGCTCCCGCTCGCTTTCGCTCTTGGGTTTGCCGCGCAACCCGCCCCGCAGAAGAAGGAAACCGCCAAGCCGCCGCTTTCTCCCGGCGAGATCGCCAACAAGGCGCCGGCCTCGTCGTGGAAGACGATTCCCGACGACGACATATTGATCTTCACGCTGGCGGGCGGCCGGCAGGTGATCATCCAGCTCGCGCCCGGCTTCGCGCCGCAGCATGTCGCGCGGATGCGAATCCTCGCCAGCAAGCGCTGGTGGGACGAGACCAGCGTCTATCGCGTCCAGGACAATTACGTCGCGCAATGGGGCGACGTGACCGAGAAGAAGAAGCTGCCCGAGGGCGTCGCCGATGCCGGTCCCGCCGAATATACCAGGAGCGGCGGGCAGCCGGTGGTTCGCATGACGCGGCCCGACAGCTATGCCTCGGTCGCCGGGTTCACCGCCGATGGCTGGCCGGTCGGGTCGGACGGGCGACGCAGCTGGCTGACGCATTGCTATGCGATGGTCGGCGTCGGTCGCGACCTTGCGCCGTCGATCGGCAGCGGGGCCGAGCTTTATGCGGTGATCGGCCATGCGCCGCGCGCGCTCGATCGCAACATCGCGCTGGTCGGTCGCGTGATCGACGGGATCGATGCCTTGTCGTCGCTCGAGCGCGGTACCGGCAAGCTAGGTTTCTATGGCGATGGGCAGCGACCGACGCCGATCGTCCGCGCCCGGCTGGCGAGCGCCTTGCCCGCCGGCGAACGGCCGCGCTTCGAATATCTCTCACCCGCCACGCCCGATTTCGCGAAATATCTGAAAGCGCGTGAGAATCGCGAGCCGCCCTTCTTCACCGTTCCCGCGGGCGGCGCCGATATCTGCGCCGTGCCGGTGCCGATCCGCCGTAAGACTTGAGCAAGATAAGACTTGAGCAAGATTCAAGGCAATCTCGTCCCCAACATACGAATTCTTGCCACGATCCGCGCTGGTCGGGCCGTATTGGCGCCCCATATCCCCGCCAGACCGCAAGGCCGGAAAAGTGGGAATCATCATGTCGTTTCGTGTGTTCATGGCTGGCGCCGCCGCGGCGTTCCTCGCGCTTTCCGTCCAGCCGGCGTCGGCGCAGGGCGTCGAGGGCGTCTGGGCCAATCCCAAGGGCAGCGTGCAGGTGCGTACCGGCTCGTGCGGTGACCGGCTGTGCGGCTGGATCGTCTATGCCAGCCCCAAGGCGCAGGCCGATGCGAAGAAAGCGGGCGCCGATCCGTTGCTCGGGACCGCCCTGCTGCGCGGCTATCGCGCCAATGGCGATGCGCAATGGGCGGGGCAGGTCTATGTCCCCGACCGCAAGGAAGCCTATTATTCGACGATCCAGCTGATCGATGCGCAGACGCTCAAGGTGTCGGGCTGCATCCTCGGCGGATTGCTCTGCAAGAGCCAGATTTGGCACCGCGTCCCCAGCCCGGGTGCGATGGCCGCGCGTTGAACGCCGGCGCTCAACTCCCGACCCAGTCGGCGACTTCCCCGGCGACCTGATTGGCCGCCTGGTTGAGCGCGGGGCCGATCGTCATTGCATCGATCGCCGTCAGCGGCACGCGCGCCTCGAAGCGTTTCTTCTCCACCTTGGCGGCGTCGCTGCGGATCAGCGACCCGTCGAACGTCACCACCGCTTCGCGCGTCGTGCCATCGATCCCGAAATTGCGCAGCTCGCCTGACAGCCGCGCGCCGGGATCGCTGAACGATTGCGCCGGGCTCAGCACGACGCGACCGGTCTTGGCCGCGATCGTGTCCGACATCAGCCGCGCGAACAGCCGCTGCGGCGCCTCGACCCAGGCGGCGCCGACAACATAGCTGACCTGATCGCCGCTCTGGACCGGCACGCGCGCCACCGCGAGCGATTGCGGCACGACCGGTACCTGGATGGTGATGGTCTTGGCAGTCGCCGAACTCTGCGTCGATCCAACCGGCAGCGTGGCGGTCGGGTTGATCGTCAGCAGCACCTTGGGCGGCTTGCCGCCGAAGCTCAGGCAGCCGGCGAGCGGCAAGGCGAGCAGCAGGGAAAGGGACTTCGTCTTCATCTCACTTGCCCTTGTAATCGGGGAGCTTGGGGCTGCCGACGATCGACCCGGCGCCGCCGCGGTCGATCTTGTCGGCGACCGAGGACAGGGCCTGCGACATCTGGCGCAGATCGTGGATCAGCTGGCCGAGCTCCGGGACCGTCTGCTTGGAGAAATTCTGCAGTCCCGGCCGCGCATCGCTGATCGCGGCATCGAGCGTGTCCATCGACTTCTGCGCCGACGCGACCGCCTTGTTGAGGTTGCCGACGGTGGGCTTGATGTCGTTGGCGAGCAGGCCATTGGTCGTCGCGGCGAGGTCGCCGATCTGCTGCGAGGCAATGCCGGCCTTCTGGATCGCGATCCGCGTCTCGGCGAGCGTGGCGGCAATCTCGGGGCCGCGGTCGCTCAGCGCCCTGGACAGCTTGTTGGTATTGTCGAGGATGCCCGCGATCGACGCCTGGTTGCGGTCGCTCAGCAGTCCGGTGAGCTTCTCGGTCAGCCCGCTCAGCCGTTCGAGCAATTGCGGCGCGTTCGACAGCAGCGCGCCGAGCCCGCCCTGTCGCGCCGGGATCAACGGCACGCCGAGCGGACACGAGCTGTTGCTGCAATCGATCAGCGGCGTGCCGGCCTTGGCGCCGTCGAGCTGGACGGTCGACGGGCCGGTGAAGCTGCCCTGGATCGAGGCGGTGGTGCCGAGCAGGATCGGCGTCTTGTCGTCGACGGAGACGCGGACGCGGACAAATTCAGGCGACTTGGCGTCGAGCCGGATGTCCTTGACCTGCCCGATCGGCACGCCCGAGAAATTGACCGACGATCCCTTGGCGAGCCCGTCGACCGATTGCTTGAAGAAGATGTCATATTCGCGTTTGCCCTCGGCGCCGAAGCGCGAGATCCACACCATGAACAAGGCAAGCACCGCGAGCAGGATCAGGACGACCCCGCCGACCAGCACGTGGTTGGAACGCGTTTCCATCACTCAGCCCCTATTTCCCGGCTCGTTTTTTCCGTCGTGCGCTTCCTGCGTCGCGATCGCCGCGCGTCCTCGCGGTCCCTTGAAATATTCCTCGATCCACGGGTGATCCAACGCGATCAGCTCGTCGATGGTACCGACCGCAATCACTTTCTTGTCGGCGAGCACCGCGACACGGTCGCAGATCGCATAAAGCGAGTCGAGATCGTGCGTGATGAGGAAGACGGTCAGCCCCATCGTCCGCTGCAGCGAGAGCGTGAGCTCGTCGAACGCCGCCGCACCGATCGGATCGAGCCCGGCGGTCGGCTCGTCGAGAAACAGCAATTCGGGATCGAGCGCGAGCGCGCGGGCAAGGCCGGCACGCTTCCGCATCCCGCCCGACAATTCGGCCGGATATTTGGGACCGGCATCGGCAGGCAGTCCGGTCATCACCACCTTGTACGACGCGATCTCGTCCAGCAGCACCGGGTCGAGCTTCGGATAGAATTCCTTGATCGGCACCTCGACATTTTCGGCGACGGTCAGCGTCGAGAAGAGGGCGCCACCCTGGAACAGCACGCCCCAGCGCTTGCGGATTTCGATCGCCTCGGTCTCCTCGCGATCAAGGGTCGATTCGCCGAATACCGTGACGTCGCCGGCATCGGGAGTCTGGAGACCGATGATCGATCGCATCAGCACCGACTTGCCGGTGCCCGATCCGCCGACCACACCGAGAATTTCGCCGCGCTTCACGTCGAGGTCGAGGTCCTCGTGGACGACCTGATCGCCGAACGTGTTCTTCAGACCGCGGACGCGGATGACCAGGTCGTCCGCCATCAGATCCAGCCCACCGTCGAGAAGAACACGGCGAAGAAGGCATCGAGGACGATGACGAGGAAGATGCCCTGGACGACCGCCGCGGTCGTTCTGAGGCCGACTTGCTCGGCATCGGCTTCGACCTGCATTCCTTGGAAACAGCCTGCCATCGCGATGATCGCGCCGAACACCGGCGCCTTGATCAGCCCGACCCAGACGTCGCTGACCGGAACGACTTCGCGGATGCGCTGGACATAGGTGACCGGCGGAATGCCGAGCACTGCCCAGCACAATACGCAGCCGCCCATGATCGAGATCAGCGCCGCGTAGAAGCCGAGCAATGGCATCATGACGACAGCAGCCAGCACGCGAGGCACCACCAGCGATTCCATTGGCGATACCCCGATCGTCCGCATCGCGTCGATTTCCTCGGTCAGCTTCATCGTGCCGATCTGCGCGGCAAAGCTCGATCCCGACCGACCGGCAACCATGATCGCGGTCATCAATACGCCCAGTTCACGCATCGACAGGCGGCCGACCAGGTTGATCGTATAGACCTCGGCGCCGAACTGGCGGAGTTGGACCGCCCCTTGCTGCGCGATGACGATGCCGATCAGAAAGCTCATCAACCCGATGATGCCGAGGGCCGAGACGCCGACTACCTCGAACCTCTGGACGGTCGCGTTGAACCGAAAGCGACCGTTCTTGACGATCGAACCGAAGGCGATCGTTGTCGCACCGAGAAAGCCGAGCAAGCCGACCATGGTGCGGACGCTGGTGATCGTCGCCGCCCCGATCTCGCCAAGCACGCGGTAAAAGGCCGGGACGCGCACGCCGCGGATCGCGACGGGCTGGTCGGCGGCGGCGACCTGGTCGAACAGATGCTGGGCATCCTTCGACAGTCCTTCGACGCTGGCGCCGGTGCGTTGCGCGAAGCGGTGGATCATCCATGCCCCGATCGTATCGAGCCGTTCGATCCCCGACAGGTCGAGCCGCCCGACCTTGCCGTCCAACGCCGCGAGTTCATCGGGCAGCGCGCCGAGTTTCGCGAGCGACAGGCTGCCGGTGAAGCGCAAGGCGCCGCCGTCAGAATCACGGGTGAAGGCGGCAGGGGCGCTCATCGAGCCCTTCCATGAGCGATTATGGCTGGATCGGCAACAACATGGCCGTAAGACGCGGCAATATGCAGCGGCTCGCCATTTACGACATGGACAAGACCATCACCCGGCGGCCGACCTGGGTACCTTTCCTTGCGACCTATGCGCGGCGCCAATGGTGGGGCTCCATCGCTTTGGCGGCGACGGTGGGGCCGACCATTTTGTATCTCATGAAGCAGATCGACCGTGCGCGGCTGAAGGAGATGACCCAGCGGCTGGTGATGGGCCGCCGCGCCGACATGGCGACGGTGGACCGGATGGCGGCACTGTTTGCCGGGCGTGTGGTGGCGGAGGACGTCTGGCCGCAAGCGCGCGCGCGGATCGCGGCGGACCGCGCCGAGGGCTGCCGCATCGTGCTCGCGACTGCCTCGTACGATTTCTACGTTCGCCCGATCGCCGCGGCGCTGGGGATCGACGATGTCATCGCCACGCCTTCGACGGTCGAGAACGGCCATATGCTGCCGAGGATCGCCGGCGAGAATTGTTATGGCCCGGCCAAGCTCCGGATGATCGAGGCGTGGATGGCCAGGCAGGGGATGGCGCGCGGCGATGCGCATATCCGCTTCTATTCGGACCATGTGTCCGATGCCCCCACACTCGACTGGGCCGACAAGGCCTTCGCGGTCAATCCGCACCAGCCGTTGCTCGATCTCGCGGGCGCGAAGGGGTGGGCAGTGCTCGATTGGAGGCACTGATGGGGACGAGCTACGTCACGTTCGGCCGCAAGGCAGATGCCGACGGGGTCTCTCGCGGCGGTGATCTGGCCGGCTTCTGGATGACGGACGGCCTGCTGGAACTATGGCTGCGGCTGCTTGCATTGCATGTGGAGGATGCCCTGCCTGGCGAGCCGGAACGCGGAGCGATCGCGCGGGCGATCCGCGACGACTGGCTGCTTGCGTCGCGAGGGTGGTTCGGCGGATGCGTGCCTCATGGACTGCAGGAAGCGGTCGCGACCGAAGAAGGTATGGATATCGTGCGGCGAGCGATCTGTTCATTGCAAGCGGCATTGGCGGCTTCACCCGACGAACTGACCCCTGAAACACTCAATTTGATGGGGATCGAAAGAGCGTTCGCAATGCCGATAGCGACTTGGCGCCTGCGCGACACCGCCGTCGCTTTTCTGGACCTGCTTGAAGGCCGCATAACATCGACAAACCACGATTGCGCTCTGATGCCCGGGAGCATCCCGCTGCCGCGCTGACGGCCTCTAAAGCAGCACGTCCACGGTGTGGATGACCAGGCCAACCAGCCCGCCGACGACGGTCCCGTTGATCCGGATATATTGCAGGTCGCGCCCCACGGCATTTTCCAGCCGCCGGGTGATGGTCCGCGCATCCCAGCCGCGCACCGTCTCCGACACCAGGCGGACGATCGCGTCGCCATAATCGGCAGCGGTGCCGACGGCGGCGCGGCGCGCGAAGCGGTTGATCGTGCGCGCGAGCTCGGGATCTTCCTGCAGCGTCGTGCCGAGCTGGCGCAGTGCTTCGCCGAACCGGCCGGCCATCATCGCGTCGGGATCGCGTGCAATCTTGAGCATCGCGCCGCGCAATTGCTCCCAGATCCCCTGCCACCAATCGGCGAGCGCGGGATTGTCGAGCATCTCGGCCTTGAAGCCCTCGACCCGCGCCCGCATCACCGGATCGTGCTGGAGGTCGTGGGCGAGTTGCGCGAGCCCTTCGTCGGCCTTGGCGCGCAACGGGTGGTCGGGCTGCGCCGCCATGTCGTGGATCAGGCCGTCGAGCCCGGCGATGATCTTGTTGGCCAGCGTCTCGTCGAGCCCGGTCCAGCGCATCAGCCCGCCGGCGCGTTCATGGACCATGGCCCGAATCACCGGCTCATTGGCGGTCAGTATCTTGGCTGCCCATTTGACGATGCCGTCGAGCAACGGGACGTGGCGGTTCTCGGCGATCGCCGCGCCCAGCGCATTGCCGAGCAGTGGGGAGATTTCGAGCGCGCGGAGCCGTTGCGCGATCGTCGTGCGCACCATCCCGCCGAGCCGTTCCTGATCGAGCGATTCGAGCATGTCGGCGGCGAGCCGCGCCGCGCCGCGCCGCAACCTCCCTTCGGTCGCGCCATGCGGATTGGATAACCAGCGCCCGGCGGCGCCGGCAACGTCGAGACGCCGCATCCGTCGCGCGACCACGCCGGGGATCAGGAAATTGTCGCGCAGGAAAGCGGCGAGCGTATCGCCGATCCGGTCCTTGTTCTTCGGCACGATCGCGGTGTGCGGGATCGGCAGGCCGAGCGGGTGGCGGAAAAGCGCGGTGACCGCGAACCAGTCGGCCAGTCCGCCGACCATCGCTGCTTCGGCAAAGGCGCGGACGAATCCCCAGGCGGGGTGATGGCCGTCGAGTGCACGTGCGACGAGGTACAAGGCCGCCATCGCCAGCAGCAACGCGGTCGCGACGATCCGCATGCGCCTGAGCGCCGGCGGGGTGACGGTCGGGCCGGGAACAGGCAGACGTGCCAGCTTCATGCCCGAAACAATCCCTCAATCGAGGGATTGTTCAAGGTCGGACATTCGGATGACGTCACTCCGCCGGATGGATCCCGGCATTGCCGTCGGCGATGCCGATCGGAGGATGGCCGTGCGGCCCCTCGATCGCCGGACGGGTATCATCGCCCGGACGATAGGTCAGGAGCACGCGGCGCAGCCACGGACCGGCCCATGCCTCGATCCCGGTCGCGAGGCTGAAGGTGCCGGGCACGATCAGTAGCGTGAGCACGGTCGACAAGGTCAGGCCGCCGATCACCACCGTTCCCATCGGCGCGCGCCACGAGGCGTCGCCCGACAGCGAGATCGCCGTCGGCACCATGCCCGCGACCATCGCGACCGTGGTCATCACGATCGGCTGCGCGCGCTTGTGGCCGGCATCCTCGATCGCCACGAGGCTCGGGACGCCCTTGTTCATCTCCTCGAGCGCGAAGTCGATCAGCAGGATCGAGTTCTTGGCGACGATGCCGATCAGCATCAGCAGACCGATATAGACCGGCATCGAGATCGGCTGTCCGACGATCCACAGCGCGATCAGCCCGCCGAGCGGCGCGAGCAGCAGCGAGCCCATGTTCACGAACGGCGGCAGGACGCGGCGATAAAGCAGCACCAGCACCAGGAACACGAGGAAGATGCCCGCCCCGACCGCGACGAGGAAGTTGTTGATCATCTCGGCCTGCCACTTGGCCTGGCCCAGCGTCAGCCGCTGCACCCCGGTCGGCAGGTTCTTCATGATCGGCAGCGCGTCGATATCCTTCATCGCCTCGCCCGAGACCAGCGGCTTGCCGGTTTTGGGATTGAGGCCGAGGTCGGCACCGATCGTCAGCTGGCGTTGCAGCTGCACGCGCTGGATCTTGGACGGGCTGGCGCCGAACCCGATATCGGCGACGGTCGACAGCGGCACGCTGCCGCCATTGATCGTCGGCACCGGGATGTTCTCGATATTCGCCATCTTGGCGCGCGCCGATTGCTCGAGCGCGACGGTGATCGGGACCTGGCGGTCGCTGAGCGAGAATTTCGCCTTGTTCTGATCGATGTCGCCGAGGGTTGCGAGACGCACGGCGTTCGACAGCGCCGCGGTCGTCACGCCGAGGTTGGCCGCGAGGTCGAAGCGCGGCCGCACGACGAGCTCTGGCTGCTGCAGGTCGCCCTGGATGCGCGGCGCGACCACCGACTTCAGTTTCTGCATCTGCGCGACGATCTTTTGCGCGGTCTGGTTGAGCAATTGCGGATCGTCACCGCCGAGCACGATCGTGATGTCACGGCCGCTCGACCCCCAGCCCTGCTGCGAGCGGAACGAAACGCGCGCGTCGGGGATGGCGGCCAGGGTCGGCGCGAGGTCGCGCTCGAACTGGACGCTCTTTTTGGTCTTGTCCTTGCCGGTCTTGTAGATCGCGGTGACGCGGCCATTGCCGACGAATGCGCGCGAATAGACGTCGGCGACCTGCGGCTGCTTCTTGAGCAATGCCGCCACCCTGTCGACCACTGACTGGGTCTGGGCGAGCGTGGTGCCGGGCACCATCTCGATGGTCGCGGTCGAGGCGTCCTGGTCCTGGTCGGGCTGGAAGGTCTGCGGCAGGACCATGAACATGGCTGCGGTCGCCACGAACGACAGGCCACCCATGCCCACCACCCAGACGCGGTGATCGCGCAGATGCGCCAGGAAGAGCCTGAAGCTCGACATCGACCAGCCGGTGAAGGTGGCGGGCCGGAACCCGAGCACGAGACCGAGCAGCAGGCCGATCAGCACGACGAACGACAGCACGATATAATAGGTCACGAACGGGCCGATGAGCATCCCGAAGATGCCCGCCACATTCCCCATCACGACCATGACCAGGCTGCCGACGAACGACAAGGCAGCGAACGCCATCGGCACGATGATGTAGCGATAGCGCGTCGCCACGACATCGATCCGCGACCGGGCGGCGTCTGCCCAGCGCGTATCGAGCGTCCAGCGCAGGACCTTCATATAGACGTCCATGAGCCGGCCCTCGCCATGCGTGGCATGGCCGTGCGCCTTGAGGAAATAGGCCGCGATCATCGGCGTGATGAGGCGCGCGACGGCGAGCGACATCAGCACCGAGGCAACGACGGTCAGGCCGAAATTCTTGAAGAACTGGCCCGACACGCCCGGCATCAGGCCGACCGGCAGGAACACCGCGACGATCGACATGGTGGTGGCGAGCACCGCGAGGCCGATTTCGTCGGCGGCGTCGATCGCTGCCTGATAGGCGGATTTGCCCATGCGCATGTGTCTGACGATATTCTCGATCTCGACGATCGCGTCATCGACGAGCACGCCTGCGACGAGGCTCAACGCCAGCAGAGTCATCTGGTTGAGGTTGAAGCCGAGCAGGCT
>FTCZ01003637.1_pt1 | contig 65823 bp, 55 predicted proteins | sample 1658871 | NCBI WGS metagenome assembly FTCZ01 (sample SAMEA3914864, study PRJEB12502) | metagenome | biome: forest; material: soil | place: USA | collected 2012-03-12 | depth 0.3 m | reverse complement strand
GTACGGAATCTCGATCTCCACAGCAAAGCCGCCCCCTGGTGTAGACCGAGCATCGAAACGGTGGTCAGGTCCGTACGCCTGCGCCAACCGATCCCTTATATTGGCGAGCCCCACGCCGGTTGAAAGGCTCGGCCCTAACTTGTTCTCGATCAACCCGGGGCCGGTGTCCGACACGCTGATCCGGACACGTTCGCCGACGAGGCGTGCCGAAACTGCGATTTCCGCCCCCTCTTCGCTCGGCGTGACGGCATATTTGATCGCATTCTCGACCAATGGCTGGAGCAACAGCGACGGCAAGCGCGCGCGCTCAGCGCGCGGATCGATGTCGAAAACCGGGCGCAGGCGCTTCTCGAACCGCATCTTCTCGATCTCGAGATAGAGTTTCAGCGTCTGTACTTCCTGCGCCACCGTCACCAACGCGGTCGGCTCGTAGACCAGGGTAAACCGCAGGAAATCGGCCAGACGCGACAGCATCGCATTGGCGCGTTCGGTTTCCTTGAGGAGCACCAGTGTCGAGATCGAGTTGAGCGTGTTGAACAGGAAATGCGGGTTGAGCTGGTAGCGCAGCATTGCCAGCTGCGCCGACGACGCCTGGCTTTCCAGCATCACCAGCTGGTCCGATTGCTCCTCGACGATCAGATAGAAGTTGATCCCGAAATAGAGCGCCGACCAGCCCGCCAGCACGGTGAAGTTGATGAACAACTGCCCCAGCACCAGGCCGATATTGAGGCCGGGATTCTCCTTGATGATGCTGTAGGAAAAGCCGTTCAGCACCGCCGCCAGGAAGGTCGCGCCGGCCAAAGTGACGACCGTCAGCAGGACGCCGCTGATCCGCGGCAAGCGACGGTAATAGCCGTAGAGCGTCGACAGCAGCAGGGTGGTGCAATAGCCGATGATCGATTCGATGATGCCCGGCGCCAGTGCCGACATCGGCGCGCCGTTGGAAATGGTCGAGACCGAGCGCAGCAGCAGATAGCCGCCCCAGCCGACGCCCTGCAGCGTCCAGAAGGCGCGGCTCTTGTCCTCGAAGAACGGCCGCGTGAAGATCGCGGGCACCCAGAACCGGCGCTTGCGCACCTCCACGGACGCGTCGCTGGACGCCGGGACGGGGGGCGAGATCGTGGCCATGAAGCGCGCCCTTTATACCGGTTGCACCCCCGACGGGAAGCACGCGATCGATACCTTGTGTCCTGCGGATGGAATAGAAGTGGCGTTCGGCCGGTCCTGATCCTAGGAAGCCCCTTGATGAGTCCCACCCGCCACCTCGACGATCTCGGCCGCCGCCTGGCGTGGCTGGTGCTGCTCGTCGCCTTGCTGCTGGCGCGGGGCCTCACGCCCGATGGCTGGATGCCGGTCGCCAGCGCGTCGGGCGGGATCGAGCTCGCCGTCTGCAACGGCCTGGGCTCGGAGGACCGCATGGTCCTGACCGCCGACGGCAAGATCCAGCACAAGGCGCCCGCCAAGGGCCAGGCGAGCGATCACCCCTGCGCGTTCGCGGGTATCGGCATCGCCGACACGCCACCGCCGGTCGCGACCGCCACCATGCCCATCGTCCGGGCCGGCAGGCTGCCGCCGGCATTGCCCGCCGCCGCCATGCCCGGCCGCGGTCTCGCCGCGCCCCCGCCGCCTTCGACCGGACCACCTGCCCTCGCCTGAACCACGCGCCGCAACCCGCGGCCATTTGTGTTTCAGCAAGGGGAATTTTCGTGACCACGTCCAAGCGCGCGCTCCTGCGCGCCTCGCTCGCCGTAATGGCGAGCATCATCGCCACGCCCGGCTGGGCCGCCGACGATCCGGCGCCCGCCGACAGCGCCGACGACATATTGATCACCGCGCAGCGCCAGAAGCAGACGATCGAGAACACGCCCAACACCCGGGCCGGCGTGGACGCCGAGACGATCGCGCGCACCGTCAACGCGATGAACGTCGAGGATACGATCAAGTATCTGCCCAGCCTGATCGTGCGGAAACGCCATATCGGCGATACCCAGGCGCCGCTGGCGACGCGGACCGGCGGGCTCGGGGCGAGCGCGCGCAGCCTGATCTACGCCGACGGCGCGTTGCTCTCATCGCTGATCGGCAACAACAACACATCGGCCAGCCCGCGCTGGAGCGCCGTCGCGCCGCAGGAAATCGCGCGGATCGATGTGCTCTACGGTCCCTTCTCCGCCGCCTATCCGGGCAATTCGATCGGCGCAGTGGTCAACATCACCACGCGGCTGCCCGATGAATTCGAAGCGACCGCAACCGCCGGCGTCACCGTCCAGACCTTCGACCTCTACGGGCGCCGCAACACCTACCCGGCCTATCAGGCTGGACTGACGGTCGGCGACCGCTTCGGTCCGCTCGCTCTGTTCGCCAGCTACGACCATGTCACCAGCAAGGGGCAGCCGCTCGGCTATGTCACGACGCCCGAGGTCAAATCTGGCAGCCCGAGCGGCGTATTGGTCGGCGGCGCGATTCCCGACCTCAACCGGACGGGCGGCCCGATCCGCGTGCTTGGCGCGAGCGGCCTGGAGAATCAGGGCCAGGACCGGCTCAAGCTCAAGGCCGCTCTCGACCTCGGCAGCAATGTCCGCGTGACCTATGTCGGCGGCCTGTTCCTCAATCGCACCAATGCCGGCGTCGACAGCTTCCTCACCTCCACCGCCGGCCAGCCGGTCTATGCCGGCGCGATGACGATCGATGGCCGCCCCTACAGCATCGCGTCCTCGGTTTTCTCGAACGGGATCTATGTCACACGCCAGCGCCATTGGTGGCATTCGCTGTCGCTCAACGGGTCGAGCAACCGGGTCGACTGGCAAGTGATCGGCACGCGCTACCGTTTCTCGTCGGACGAGCAGCGGTCACCGACCGGCGCGCTGCCGAGCGCCTTTGCCGGCGGTCCGGGCAACATCACCCGGCTCGACGGGACGGGGTGGGACACGTTCGATGCGAAAGCCGTGTGGCGGTCCGGCACGGGCGACGCCAACGCGCTGAGCGCCGGCGCGCATCTCGACCGGTTCGTGCTTGCCAGCAACCGCTTCGCCACCACCGACTGGGTGTCCGCCGCGGCCGGCGCGCTCAACCAGCAATCGCTCGGCAAGAGCCGCACCGCGGCGTTGTGGGTACAGGATGCCTGGAAGATCGCGCCGGCGGTGACGCTGACCGTCGGCGGGCGGTACGAATGGTGGAAAGCCTATGGCGGCGTCAATTTTGCGACCTCGCCGGCCATCGCGAAGAACCAGCCCGAGCGCGACGCGGGCCGCTTCTCCCCCAAGGCATCGATCGCGTGGAACCCGGCGAAGGACTGGAAAGTCCAGCTGTCGTTCGGCCAGGCGTGGCGTTTCCCGACCGTGGGCGAGCTCTACCAGGTCGTGACGACCGGCGTGGTCGCCTCATCGCCCGATCCCAACCTCCGGCCCGAACGCGCACGCTCGACCGAGCTCGCGATCGAGCGCAGTGACGGCAAGGGCACGATCCGGCTCGCTTTGTTCAACGAAGTGGTGAGTGACGCGTTGATCTCGCAGAGCGGCACGCTGACCGTCAACGGCACGCCGACGCTCGCGACCTTCGTCCAGAATGTCGATCGGACGCGGGCCCGGGGAGTCGAGTTCGCCTTCACGCGCACCGACCTGGTGCCACGCGTCGACCTGTCGGGCAGCGTCACTTATGCCGATGCCACGACCCGCGCCGATGCCGCTTTCCCGGCCGCGGTCGGCAAACTGCTCCCGACCGTGCCGCGGTGGAAGGCCAGCGCCGTCGCCACCTGGCGTCCGGTCGACGGCATCGCGCTGTCGGCGGCGGCGCGCTATTCGAGCCGGATGTACGGCCAGCTCGACAATGCCGACCTGGTCGGGAACACCTATCAGGGCTTCTACAAGTTCCTCGTCGTCGACCTGCGCGCGCAATTCCAGGTGGCGAAGAACTACACGCTCGGGATCGGCGTGGATAACGTCAACAACGACAAATACTTCCTGTTCCACCCGTTCCCGCAACGGGCATTTCATGCCGATCTGACGATCCGGTTGTAGCGCGGTCGCTGCGATGTCGGCGGGCACGAAAAAGGCCGCCGTCCCGGGTGGGACGGCGGCCGATTTCGTGGCCCGCGGGCCGCGCGATCAGAACGTGAAGCGCGCGCCGATGCGGATCAGGTACAGCGAGTTCGACGTGCTCACCGCGGTCTCGTTCGGGCTGCGGAACGAGCTGTAGCGATACTGCACGCACGGCTGACTGATCGTCGAGGTCTGACCGGCGGTTGCCGCCGTCCCCGTCGCCACCGCCGTGTTGAGGCAGGTCACCTGAACTGCGGCCGCCGTCTGCGGGAAGCCGAACTGGCGCAGGCCGCCCCAATTGTGGTTGATCAGGTTGGGCAGGTTCTCGATGTCCGCGAACAGCGAGATGCGCGACTTGCCGACGAAGGTCGGGATTTCCTGCTCGAGGTGAAGATCGATGCGCGTGAACGCACGGCTGCGAGCAATGTTCTTGGCCGCGATCTTGCCGCGATAGTCCTTCAGCGCAGTGTTGCCGATCAGCGTTTCGAGCGAGGTCTGCGTCGCCGTGCTGTCATAGCTGACCAGCGGATCGCTGGTGCCGGTCGGCACGTACAGCAGATAACGGTCAGTATTGCCGATCGTACCGAACACCGGCGAACGACCGCTGACGTTGTTCTGCATCGTGAAGCTGTACGGACGTCCCGCGCGGGTTTCGCCGAACAGCTGGATCACGGTGCGATAGTCGCCGAAGAAAGCGTGATCGAAGCCGACGCTGTACTTGAACGCCCACCGGATCTGGTCGGACGACGTGCCGTATGCCGGGAAGTTCGAGTCCATCATCGCAGCGTTGCTGTAGAGCGAACTGGCGGTCGACGAGGTGGCCGGGCTCACGTCCTTGACGCTGGTCCAGGTATAGCTGCCAGACAGCGACAGACCCCAATCGAAATCCTTGCTGAAGCGGATGTCGGCCAAGTGGCTGCGCCCTTGGGTCACGTTGTAGATCAGGAAGTCCGAATTGGTGTCGGCGGTCTGGCCGACAACACCCGGGGTCGGCAGGAAATTGTACCGCGTACGGCCGTCAGGCAGCACGCCGCAGGTGGCGCAGGCCGTGTTCTTGACCGACCGCAGATCGGTGAAGCTGACACCCTGACGCGTCCGGCTGAACAAATAGTCGGCGCCGAAATTGATGCCCCAGAACTTGTAGTCGACCGACAGATTGGCCTTCCACACCGACGGCAGCTTGAAGTCCTGCGACAGCGAGTTGGTCGGCGCGGTCGCCAACGAGGCGAGCGAGGTCGACAGGAAGGTATTGATCGCGCCCGGGATGGTGTTGCCGGTCACGCCATTGAGCGCCACGCCGCACAGCGCCGCATTGGCACCGGTATAAGGCGCCCCGCAGGCCGTCGCGATCTGCGAACCGGCCACCGTGCCGGCCGCCGTGCCCGCACGATTGACCGTCGAGATGCGATTGGCGAGCACGCCGGTGTTCGAGAACGAGTTCGACAGATAGATGTCGGGCGAACCGCCACCGAAGATGCCGACGCCGCCACGAACCTTCAGGTTGTTGACCGGCTTCCAGTTGAAGCCGATGCGCGGCTGGAAGTTGCCCAGGCCCTTGTAGGTGCGGTTGTTGTTGAAGCCGTAGCGCGCGACGTAGAAGGTGTTGAGCGCCGGTGCCGACCGCATGCCGTACAGGTCGTAGCGCACGCCGTAGGTCACGGTCAGCTGACCGTTGACCTTCCAGTCATCCTGCAGACCGAACGTATACTGGGTATATTTGAAGTTCGCGGCAACGTCCGGCGTGTTGAGCGACACGGCGTTCGCATAGTCGAAGCTCGCCGCGCTGCGGTTCTGGAAATCGGCCAGCGAATCGAAATAGTACGAGCCTGTCACGTATTGCTGGAACAGGTTGTACGTGCGGTTCTCCGACATTTCGAAGAGCAGTTTGAATTCGTGGCCGCCGGTCGTGTAGCGACCGAGGAACGAGCCCGCCCAGGTGTCGAAGAACAGCTGGTTGGCCTGACGGCTGATGTCCGGGCCGAAGGCGACGACCGGCGAGGTGCCGCAACCGGTCGCGGTATTGCCGCTCGGATTTGCGACGCTGGTCGGGTCCGTGCAGACGCGGAACTGCGCGAAGCCCAGGCCGTTCATCGGCGTCTGGTTGACGCGGTTCGACTTGTAGATGCCGCGGATTTCTGTCGAGATCTTGTCCGACCAGTCCGAGTTCAACTGCACGATGCCGGCGCGGAGCAGCACGCTGCGCGTATAGGCATCCGACGACAGGCCCAGCGACGGCGACGCGGTCGAGGTCGAAGTGTTGTTGAGGACGTCGGCCGATTCGAACGCATTGATGTACGAGATCGACAGGCGCTGGCCGGTCATGATGTTCCAGTCGATCTTGCCGACGATCTTCTCGTCCTTCTGGTTGTTCACCGAAAGGACGGTACCGGCATCGTAATTGTAGACGCTCTTGGCGGTGTTGACGACGCTCGAGACCAGCGCGTCGGTCAGCCCCGGGACCTGCGCGGTCGACGACGGGGTGAACGGACGAGGGTCGGTGTTGCGCTCTGCAGCGACCATGAAGAACAGCTTGTCCTTGATGATCGGGCCGGCCAGGCGCGCGCCATAGGTCTTCGAGTTATAGTTGGGAACGACGAACGTGGTCGAACCGATGCGCTTGCCCTGCAGATTGTCGGTGCTCGACGAATAGAAGGCCGTGCCGCGGAACGTATTGGTGCCCGACAACATCGTCGTGTCGATCGCGCCACCGACGAAATTGCCCTGGCGGATGTCATAGGGAGCGATCGAGACCGAAACCTGCGCGATCGCGTCGAACGGGATCGGGCCGCGGCCGGTCGGGTTGGCGTCCGAGTTCAGACCGAAATTGTCGCCGATCTGCACACCGTTGATGGTGAAGCGGTTGAAGCGCGGGTTGACACCGGCGAAGCTGACGGCGCGCGTGTTCGACAGATCGAGCGTGGCGAACGGATCGCGGCGCTCGATGTCGCGGATATCGCGGTTGACCGAGGCGACCTTCGAGATGTCCTTCGCGGTCAGGACGGTCTGCGGGCCGTCCGACTTGACGCCCGCGCCCTTGATCGAGGTAGCGGTGATGACGATATCACCGGTCGAGCCGGCCGCCGGCGCAAGGTCGATCGGCAGTTCGTAGGGCTGGCCGACAACCGTGTAGATGTCGGTGACCTTGGTGTTGCCCGACGCGCTGGTGACTTCGACCTGGAAGGGACCGCCGGCGCGCAGGCCGGTCGCGGCGAAGTTGCCCGAGCTGTCCGTCGCGGTGGTCGAGCGGGTACCGGAGTTGACGTCGGTGATGACGAGCTGGGCATCGGCGACCGGTGCGCCGTTCGCGGTCACGGTGCCGCGAATCGTGGTGGTGGTTTCCTGCGCGTAGGCCGCAGCAGGAATCATGAGCGCAGCAACGGCTGCACCGATAAACAGTTGATTTCGCATGGTTTCCCCTTTGAGGCGCGAATGGCTTACGCGCGGTGTTTTTTCACCGTCGCGTGCGCCCTTGGGACCAGATTATTTCCGTTGAATGACAACGCAAGACTGGCGGGATTTTACTGTGGATTAACTCATGCTGCGTTGCAAAAAAGCATCAGCTTGCAGCAGCGACGATTGCGGCCCAACCGGCCTCATCTATCACCTCGATATCGAATTCGGTGGCCTTCTTGAGCTTCGATCCGGCGCCCGGTCCGGCGACCACCAGGTCGGTCTTGGCCGACACCGATCCCGATACGCGCGCGCCCAGTTTCTCGGCCTGCGCCTTGGCCTCGTCGCGGCTCAGCGTCTCGAGGCTGCCGGTGAACACCACGGTCTTGCCGCTGACGCGCGATTCGCGTGCCTCGAACACGAAGGCCGGCGGGCTGACTTCGACAAGCAGGTCGTCCCACACCGCGCGGTTGTGCGGCTCGTGGAAGAAATCGGCGAGCGCATTGCCGACCGCCGCGCCGACATTGTCGACCCCGATATGCTCGGCGATCGCCTTGTCGCGGCGCGTCCGGAACTTCGCCTCGTCCTCGGCCAGCGCGGGTTCCAGACCGTCGCGCAGCGCGATGACCTCATCGGCCAGATCCTGGATCGCCGGCAGGGTCGCATAGCGTTTGAGCAGGTCGCGCGCGGTGACCGTGCCGACATGGCGGATGCCGAGCCCGAACAGCAGGCGGACCGGATCGGGCGTGCGCTTCGCCTCGATCGCGTCGAGCAGATTGTCGACCGACTTGTCCTTCCACCCCTCGCGCCCGAGCAATTCGTCACGATGCGCCTTGAGGCGGAAGATGTCGGCGGGCTCGGCGATCCAGCCGAGATCGAGGAATTCCTGGATCGACTTGTCGCCCAGCCCCTCGATGTCGAGCGCGCCACGACTGGCGAAATGGCGCAGCCGTTCCTGGCGTTGCGCCGGGCAGATCAGCCCGCCGGTGCAGCGGATGTCGACCTCGCCTTCCTCGGCCAACGCCTCGGAATTGCATTCGGGGCAATGCGTCGGGAAGGTCCAGGCAGGGCGGGGCTCGTCGCGGGTGAGGTTCTCGACGATCTGCGGGATGACGTCACCGGCGCGCTGCAGCACGACGCGATCGCCCGGGCGCACGCCCAGCCGCGCGATCTCGTCGGCATTGTGGAGCGTCGCATTGGTCACCACGACCCCGCCCACCGTCACCGGCTCGAGCCGCGCGACCGGGGTCAGCTTGCCGGTGCGCCCGACCTGGATGTCGATCCGCTCGAGCGTGGTTTGCGCGCGCTCGGCGGGGAATTTGTGCGCCAGCCCCCAGCGCGGCGCGCGGCCGACGAAGCCCAGCCGATCCTGCCAGTCGAGCCGGTCGACCTTGTAGACCACGCCGTCGATGTCGAACGCCAGGTCGGCGCGCTCGGCCTCGATCGCCTTGTAGGTCGCCAGTGCCTGGTCGAGGTCGCCGGCCGGCTGGAATTGCGTCGTAACCGGGAAGCCCCATGACCGGATCGCCGCGACGACCGCCGATTGCGTGTCGCCGGGAAGCGCACTGGTCTCTCCCCAGCCCCAGGCGAAGAAGCGCAAGGGACGCGACGCGGTGACACTCGCATCCTTCTGGCGCAGCGACCCGGCCGCCGCATTGCGCGGATTGGCGAATTGCCGGGCGTCCTTGCCACTATTCTCGGCCTCGGCGAGCAGGCGGGCATTGAGCGCCGCGAAGGCCTGCTTCTCCATATAGACCTCGCCGCGCACTTCGAAGATGTCGGGTGCGCCGTCGGGCAGGGACGCGGGGATATCGCCGATCGTGCGGACATTGGCGGTGACGTCCTCGCCGATCTGCCCGTCGCCACGCGTCAGCGCCTGGACCAGCCGTCCCTTCTCGTAGCGCACCGAGCAGGACAGGCCGTCGATCTTGGGCTCGGCGGTCAGCATCACCGGCTCGCTTTCGGCGAGATTGAGGAAGCGCCGGACGCGACCGACGAAATCACCGACTTCCTCGTCGTCAAAGGCGTTGTCGAGGCTGAACATCGGTCGCGCATGGGCAACCTTGGCGAGGTGCCCACCGGGGGTGGCCCCGACCTTGATGCTGGGCGAATCGGCGCGGACGAGTTGCGGGAAGGCCGCCTCGATCGCCGCGTTGCGCCGCATCAGCGCGTCGTATTCGGCATCCGAAATCTCGGGTGCGTCCTCGGCATGATAGAGACGGTTGTGATGCGCGATCTCGGCGGCGAGCCGCTCGAGCTCGGCGGCGGCTTCGGTATCGTCGGTGGGGAGCGGCGCGGACATGATGCTTGGCTATCGACGCCGGGCGCGGCGATCAAGCGCGAGAAGCTGCCTCAATTCGGCTGCGTTTCGACGCAAGGATGGCCGCGGACATCGCAGGAGGGGTCGATGCTTGCCTTGATGCTGATGGTACAGACCATCCCGGCATCGCCGCCGCAGCCGGCCGTCGGGCCGATCCTCCCTAAATTGCCGGGCGCCGCCGAGCCGGGATGCCAACGGTCCGACGACGACATCGTCGTGTGCGGCAAGACCGATAGTGAGCAATACCGGCTGCGCCCGATCGGCCCGCCGCCCAACAGCCGGGTGATGCCGCCGGCGACGATCCCGATCGGCCAGGGCACCGCCGATCTCAGGGCCGTGCAGCGCGCCTTGCCCAACGGCGCCAGCGCACCAGCAGCGATGGTGACCTTGAAGCTGCCGTTCTAGTCGCCGAGCACGGTCGCGACGACCAGCACGACGATCCCGGCCAGCGCCAGCACCGACAGCCGCACGGTGCGCTCGATCCAGAACGAGCGCCGCCGCGTCAGGGCGAGCGTTGCCGCAATCTCTCGCGAAAATGTCGTGAAATCCGCGACGTAGCCCCAACGCGCGCGAAACAGATTAAGACAGATGGCGCTCGACGCGGCAAGCAGCCCCATCAGCAGCAGCACCGATGCTCGATGCGCCATCGAGATATCCAGGGTCGTGGCGCTACGCGCGGTCAGCCCGAGAAAGGCCAGCATCAACCCGTCGAACGCCAGGATGCCGCGCGCCTTGGTCAGCTGCCGGTCGACGATCCGGTCGACATAAGCAACCGCGGCGTCGCCCAGCACGGGGTGATCGTCGATGACATCGTCCGGACTTTTCTCGAACCGCGCGGTCAGCGCCTCGTGATGCCCCTCGGTGCCGCGCGGAATGTCCGGGAACCAGACCATCGCCACGGTCGTCGCGACGCCGAGCACGCCGACGAACACCAGATCGAACATGCCCATCATGCCGCGCCGAACGTCCAGGCGGAGATACCGAACAGCACGAGCAGCAGCAGGTCGGCAATCCCCGTCATGATCAGCACGACCCGCGTCACGCGCCGCCGGATCATCGCGACGGCCAGCCAGATCCAGGCAAGCAGCAGCACGATGCACGCGCCGATCAGTCCGTTGATCGCCAGCGTCCCGAGCGTCCCGCAATCGAACTCGCAATAGCCGACCGCGAGCAGGGTCATCCAGCCGAGTGGCACCAGCCCGAGCGGGAGCAGGATCGCGCTGACCCAGGCGAATATGCGCGTGCCGGTCATGCCGCCTCCAGCAGGCGTTCGGCCTGCGCGCGCGCTTCATCGGTGATCGTCGCGCCCGACAGCATCCGCGCGATCTCCTCGCGCCGCGCCGCCGTGTCGAGCGCACTGACGCCGGTCCGGGTGACCGTGCCGTCGGACGATTTGGCGATGAAGAAATGATGGCCGCCGCGCGCCGCGACCTGCGGGCTGTGCGTCACCACCAGCAATTGCGTGCGCTCTGCCAGCCGCGCCAGCCGCTCGCCGATCGCCGAGGCGACCGCGCCGCCGACACCACGATCGATCTCGTCGAAGATCATCGTCGCAGCGCCACCTTCCTCGGCCAGGCTGACCTTGAGCGCGAGGATGAAGCGCGACAGCTCGCCACCCGAGGCGATCTTGGTCAGCGCGGCGAACGGCGCGCCGGGATTGGTCGCGATCTCGAACTCGACACGATCCTTGCCGCCCGGGCCCCATTGATCGGGCTCGAGCGTCTCGATCACGGTGCGGAAGCGCGCGGCATCAAGCTTGAGCGGGGCGAGTTCACCCGCCACCGCGGCATCGAGGCGGCGCGCGGCGACGTGGCGCTCGGCCGACAGCGTATCGGCGGCGGCTTCGTAGGCAGCACGCGTCTCGGCGACCCGACGGTCGAGCGCGGCGAGCCCTTCCTCGCCCGCCTCGATCGTCGCGAGCCGCGCGGTCATGTCCTGCGCGAGTTGTGCGAGGTCGTCCGGCTGGACGCGATGCTTGCGCGCCATCGCGCGGAGGTCGAACAGTCGCGCCTCGTCGTCCTCGAGCGCGCGTGGATCGAACAGCAAGGCGTTACGTGCCTGTGCCAGCGATTCCTCGGTCAGCGCGCCTTCGTTGATCGCGCGGTCGAGCGCGGCGAGCGCCTCGGCCAGGGCAGGATGCGCGTCGGCGATCCGCTGCAGCACGCGCGCTGCCTGGCGCAGCCGCGCCAGTCCACCGTCCGACCCGCCGAGATGCTCGTCGAGTGCGTTCATGTCGTCGGCGATCTTCTCGGCCCGCTGCATCGCGCGACGGCGTTCGGCGAGCGCTTCCTCCTCGCCCGGCTCGGGCGCGAGTTGCTGCAATTCGGCCACCGCATGCGCGAGATAATCGCGGTCGCGCGCCGCCGCATCGATCTCGGCGCGCGCCGCCGCGAGCGTATCCTCGGCACCGCGCCAGGCATGATAGGCCTGCGCTACCGCGCCCGATTGCGATCGCCCGAACGCGTCGAGCAAGGCACGATGCCCGCGCGGGTTGAGCAAGCCGCGATCGTCGTGCTGGCCGTGCACCTCGACCAGATATTGCGCCAGCTCGCGCAGCAGCCCCGCAGACGCCGGCTGGTCGTTGACGAACGCGCGGCTGCCGCCATCGGCCTTGACGATGCGACGGATGATCAGCGGCTCGCCGGGATCCACGTCGAGCGCGTTTTCGGCGAGCAACGCGGCAATCGGGCCGCCGTCATGCGGCGTATCGAAACTCGCGGTGACCACCGCCTGCACAGCACCTTGCCGCACCAGCCCGCTATCGGCGCGCGCGCCGAGCGCGAGACCCAGCGCATCGAGCAGGATCGACTTGCCCGCGCCGGTCTCACCGGTGAGCACGCCGAGCCCGGCTCCGAAATCGAGCTCGAGCGCTTCGATCAGGACGACATCACGGATCGCGAGCGAGGTCAGCATCGCGACATCCTTAGCGGCAAAATCGATGCCGGGTCATCACGCTTGTTTCGCCTCTCCCGCAAGCGGGAGAGGCGCAATGCCTATTGCTTGATCGGACCGTTGCCGGCGCCACCGGTGTTACTCGTGCCGGTCGAGCCCGCGCCCTCGTCCTTGGCCGATACGCCCGGGGTGCCCGGGGCCACCGGCTGCGCATCCTTGAAGCCGAGCGGGATCGGCAGCTCGCCCGCCGCGAGCGGCGCGGTCGGCTTGTAGGGATGGTCTTCCATCAATTTGTACGCGCGCTTGTACCAATCGGTGCCGGGATAATTGGCGCCGAGCACCGCGGCCGATTTCTGCGCTTCCTCGGGCACGCCGAGCGAGAGATAGGTCTCGGTCAGGCGCATCAGCGCCTCAGGCACGTGCGTGGTCGACTGATATTGGTCGATCACGTTGCGGAAGCGGAGAGTCGCCGACATCCACTGGCCGCGCTTCTCGTAGAAACGTCCGATCTCCATTTCCTTGCCCGCGAGGTGATCGCGGACGAGATCCATCTTCAGCCGCGCATCGGCGGCATATTTGCTGTTGGGATAGCGACGGACCAGTTCGCCCAGGGCGTCCATCGCCTGCTGGGTGATCTTCTGGTCGCGCGTCACGTCGGCGATCTGCTCGTAATAGCCGAGCGCGACGAGATAATAGGCATAAGGGGCGTCGCGATTGCCGGGGTGGATCGAGATGAAGCGCTGCGCCGACTGGATCGATTCGGTGTAGGACTGGTCCATGTAATAAGCGAACGCGCTCATCAGCTGCGCGCGGCGGGCCCAGATCGAATAGGGATGCTGGCGCTCGACCTCGTCGAACAGCACCGCGGCTTCCTTGTAACGACTGTCGTCGAGGCGACGCTTGGCCAGCGTGTAGAGCGTGCCGACGTCGCGGGCGATATAGGGCACGTCGCCCTTCTTGAGGCCGCCGCCGCGGCCGGCACAACCAGCGACCGGAAGCGCGAGGAGGGCGATCAGCGCGAACGCGAGCGGACGGGACATGGCAATACGCATGGCGCGAGGTCTTAGCGCAGCGCGCGCGAGGCGCAAACAGTCCTTTTCGCGTGTTATCGACGGATCGCATCGCATCGCCGGAGCGTTCCGGGTAGGGCTGGACCAAAGGGAGGACCGAGCACCGATGAGCGCCACATTGCTTGCCACCAAGCGCGTCGAAAAACCGTGGGGCCGCCACCATTTGTGGCCCGGGTTCAGCGATCCGGCACCCGATGGCGATGCGGTCGGCGAAATATGGTTCCAGACTGCCGACGCCGGCACGCCCGACCTGCTGATCAAATATCTGTTCACCAGCGACCGGCTGTCGGTGCAGGACCATCCCGACGACGCGGCGGCGCGCGCGGCGGGTTATCCGCGCGGCAAGGACGAATGCTGGGTGATTCTCGCCGCCGATCCGGGTGCGACGATTGCGCTCGGCACGAAAGAACCGACCACGCGCGAAGCGCTGCGCGCCGGTGCGCTCGACGGCTCGATCGTCGACATGCTCGACTGGAAGCCGGTCAAGGCAGGTGATTTCCTGTATTCGCCCGCGGGAACGGTCCATGCGATCGGCGGCGGCATCACGCTGGTCGAGGTGCAGCAGAATGTCGACCTGACCTATCGCCTCTATGATTATGGCAGCGATCGCGAGCTGCACCTCGACGCCGGGCTGAAGGTTGCCGATCCCAACCCGTTCGAACCGCAGCCGATCGTCGGCGAAATATCCGAAGGCCGCACGATCCTGTGCGAAGGGCCCAAATTCGTGCTCGAGCGTTGGGCAGGCGGCGACCGCGAGGCCACGTTACCCGATGGCGTCACGGCCTGGCTGACGCCGTTGCGCGGCGAAGGCGTAGTCGACGGCGTGGCCTGGCGCGCGGGCGAGTGCGTCACGGTCACCGGCATGGCGCGGGTCTCTGCGAGCAGCGATAGCGACTTGCTGTTCGCCTATCCGGGAACCACGCGAATTTGAACCCGGGGGGCCGCAGCCCCTCATTAACCATATCGATCTAGGGAGGACGCCATGCTGCGCGTCCTGACGTTGTCCACGCTGTTCCCCGACGCCACGCGGCGCAATTTCGGGGTGTTCGTCGAGCGCCAGACACTGGGCCTCGCAGCCCATCCCGATGTCGACTTGCGCGTGGTCGCGCCGATCGGCCTGCCGCCCTTCCCGCTTGCCTTGCGCGGACGCCATGCGGTGCTGGCCGGATTGCCGCTGGGCGAGCAGTGGAAAGGCGTCGACGTCTACCGCCCGCGCTTCCTTGCCATGCCGGGGACGGCGGGGCGTTTCCACGTCCGCTTCCTGACGCACGCGCTGATCCCATTGCTCGACAGCCTGCGCGACGATTTCGCGTTCGACGTGATCGACGCCTCTTTCTTCTTCCCCGATGGCCCCGCCGCAATCGCTTTGGGCAAACGCTATGGCGTACCGGTGTCGATCAAGGCGCGCGGCAGCGACATCCACCATTGGGGCACGGCGGCGGCAACCGGCGGTCAGGTCCGCGCCGCGGGCAAGGCGGCCGACGGATTGCTCGCGGTGTCCGAGGCGATGAAACGCGACATGGTGGCGATGGGCATGCCCGCCGACCGCATCCGCGTGCATCGGACCGGCGTCGACCTCGGCCAGTTCGCGCCGCGCGACCGCAACGCGGCCAAGGCGGCGCTCAAGCTGGCCGGTCCGGTGGTCGTCTCGACCGGCGCGCTGATCGACCGCAAGGGCCACGACATCGTCATCCGTGCGATCGCGTCGCTGCCCAACGCCAAGTTGCTGATCGCCGGTGAAGGCGCTTACCGCCCGGCGCTCGAGGCGCTGATCGCCTCGCTCGAGCTCGGCGATCGCGTCCGCCTGCTCGGCGCGGTGCCGCATGGCGACATGGCGGCGGTGCTCGGAGCGGCCGACGTGTTCGCGCTCGCCTCGGCCAATGAAGGTCTCGCCAATGCCTGGGTCGAGGCGCTCGCCTGCGGCGTGCCGGTGGTGATCCCCGATATAGGCGGCGCGCCCGAAGTCGTCACCGAGCGCGCCTATGGCCGCATCGTCGGGCGCTCCCCCGCGGGATTCGCGTCGGGGATCGCGGCGGTGATCGCCGATCACAGCCCGCCCGCCGCGGTGCGCGCCGGCGCCGAACGCTTCACCTGGGAAGCGAACACCGCCGGACTGTACGAGCATTTGACGGGATTGGTGAGGGGCTGACCTTACCTAATCCTCCCCCTTGCGGGGGAGGATCAGCGGCCCCTTCACTTCTTCTTCGGCTGCTCCATCGGCACCCCGCGCCACGCCGCCGCCTGGCGCTCGCTCAATGCGACGAGGTCGCCCATCTCGACCGGCATGTCGATCAGGTGCAGGCCCCAGTCCTTCAGCACCACGCCGTTGACCACGATATCGCCGACGATTGTGTCGGTGCGCGGGTCGGCCGGGTTGGCGTTGACCGTCACCGCCAGATAATTGAACCCGCCATTGGAGACGCATTCGGCCGAGATCAGGCCGGGGACCGAGACGAACGGCGTCGTCACCGGCGCATTGTCGCTCGACCACGGCCCCATCGGCAGGCTGGCGAGCCCGGCGCCCTTTGCGCCAAAGATCGCGTCGGTCACTGCCTTGCCCCCGCCCAACGCTGCCGGATTGGTGCAGCCCGCCACCATGCCGGCCTGCGGCACCTTGGCGAAGCGGCTGTTCTCCGGCGGCGGCGCATCGGCACGGAAGGTGGTGTAGGTCACCACGCAATTATATTGATCGGCGCTGCGGCACAGCCTGGTGCGCGCGAAGTCGCCGCCAACATCGCCGCCCGGCGGCACCGCGACATTGGTGCCGATCAGATAGGCCGAGACCAGCACCCGGCGCATCTCGGCATTCTTCTCGATCACCTCGGCGAGCAATTGCTTGAGGATGCCGGCGCCCTGGCTGTGCCCGATCAGCACGACGCCATGGCCCTTATTGTCGTTGAGGAAATATTGGTACCACGCCGCCTCGACGTCGAGATAGGCGAGCTTGCGGTCGGCGGCACTCGCCTTGCCCGCCATCAGGTCGCGCAACGCGGTCAGGGTGACCTGGCGATAGAGCGGCGCGAACACGCGGCATTTCGAGGCGAAGCGTGCCGCCTGCGACGCGGCGACATTCTTTTCCTCGTCGCCGATATTGAGGTCGCTGTTCGGCGTCGGGTCGAGCGAGACGGTCGGATAAACGTAGAAGCAATCGTACATCGGCGCCGGTTCGGGTTTGAACTTGACGATCTTGCGCTTGCCGTCGGCGCCAACCACCGTGACGTTCTGGTCGACCGCACAGGCGTCCTTGCGACCCGGGCGGCACAGCCAGCCGGCATCGGTCTTGTAATCGGGCGCCGGGATCGGGGCGAATGTCGGTGCGGGCGCCGGTGCCGGCGCGGCAGCCGGCGCTGCCCCGGCAGGCTCGGGCGCGGGTGTCGTGGGGCCGGCCGGAGCCGCGGGCGCGGTCTGCGCGGCCGCGGGTTGGGCGAACGCCATCATCAGCGCGCCGATCGTCAGCAATGTCTTCATGCCCCTACCCCTGATTGTGCCCTGTCGTTGCAAGGCATAGCCAAGGAAACGCGGGGATCAAGTGAGCGGATAGAAGGCGCCGGCGATCCAGCGCCCTTCGGCGCGCAGCACGCCCCAGGCCCGCGCCGCGGCCCGGCTGTCCATCGCCTCGACGCCGATGCCGCGCGCCTCGAGCGAGCGCACCAGAACGAGCGGCGGCCGCACCAGGCTGGTGCCGGTGCCGAGCAGGACGAACTCGGGCTGCGGGTCGAGCGCGAGCAACGGCGCGAGCGCCGCCTCGTCGAGCGAGTCGAGCGCCGGCGGTTCCCAGCCATCGGCACGCTCGGGGGTGATCGCCAGCGCGCGATAGACATTGTCGTCGACCCGGAAACCGGCCGTCGACAGTCCCGAGACGACCGGCCCGTCGGCGCGGGCGCGGTCCATCCGCATCGCGGTTACTCGCCGCGCGGGCCGACGCGCTCGGCGCCGCTCGCGACGTTCGGCCGAATCGGCTTGTCGGACGCGGGCTCGGCACGCAGGCCAAGCGTGATCAGCAGCGACGACGATACGTAGATCGATGAATAGGTCCCGACGAACACGCCGAGGATCATCGCCGCGGTGAAGCCGCGCAGCACGTGCCCGCCCCAGATCAACAATGCGAACAAGGCGAGCAGGATGGTCAGCGAGGTCATCACCGTGCGCGGCAGCGTCTCGTTGACCGACAGGTTGATGATCTCGCGCATGTCCATCTTGCGATAGCGCCGCATATTCTCGCGGATCCGGTCGTCGATGACGATCTTGTCGTTGATCGAATAGCCGATGATCGTCAGCACCGCAGCGACGATGTTGAGGTCGAATTCGAACTGGGTCAGCGCGAAGAAGCCCATCGTCATCAGCACGTCGTGCATGATCGCGACGCCGGTAGACACGCCGAACTGCCACTCGAAGCGGAAGATCGCGAACAGACAGATGCCGACCACCGCGAGCACCACGGCAAGGATGCCGCGGAACTTGAGCTCGTTGGATACCTTGCCGTCGACCGTCGCGTAGCGCGCGAAGGTCGCGCCCGGGAAGTTCTTGGCCAGCGCCGCCTTGACGCTCTCGACCACGGCATTGGTCGCGCTTTCGACGCCCTTGCCGGCGATGTTGCCGCCGGCTTTCTCTTCCTGCTTGGGCAGGCGGATGCTGACCGTCTTGCCATCGCCGATCGACTGGACGTTCGCCTCGCCGAAGCCGAGCTTGTCGATCACCTCACGAACCTTCCCTTCCGACGGAGGCGTGGGGAAATTCTCCTCGATCGTGATGCCGCCGACAAAGTCGACGCCGAAGTTCAGGCCCTTGAGCGGCACCAGCGCGACCGCCGCAATGGTCAGCAGCATCGTCAGCCCGAACGCCCAGAAGCGCAGGCGAACGAAATCGATATTGGTGTTGTCGGGAACGATCTTGAGCAGGCGCATGTCTCGCGGCCTCAAATGTTGATGGTCTGCGGACGATGTTTCCGCAGCCACAGGACGACGAGCATCCGGGTGAAGGTGACGGCGGTGAACACCGAGGTGCAGATGCCGATCAGCAGCACGATCGCGAAGCCCTGGACCGGTCCGGTGCCGACCAATGCCATGATCACGCCCGAGATTGCGTGGGTGACGTTGGCCTCGAAGATGGTGCGGCTGGCTTCCTTGTAGCCGAGATCGACCGCCTGGACGACGCTGCGGCCGCGTCGCCGTTCCTCGCGGATACGCTCGTTGATCAGCACGTTGGCGTCGACCGCGGTACCGATGGTCAGGACGAAGCCGGCAATACCGGGCAAGGTCAGCGTGCCGTTGATCAGCGCGAGCACGCCCATGATGACGACGACGTTGATGACCACTGCCCAGTCGGCATAAAGCCCGAACCGGCCATAGGTCACCAGCATGAAGATGACGACCAGCACGACCGCGATGATCGACGCGGTGATGCCCGCCCGGATCGAATCGGCGCCGAGTTCCGAACCGACGGTCGATTCCTCGACCACCTTGAGACCGACCTGCAATTTGCCCGAGCTCAGCGCGATGGCGAGGTTGTTCGCCGACTGAACGGTGAAATTGCCCTCGATATAGCCCGAGCCGCCCAGGATCGGGCCGTTGATCCGCGGCGCCGAGATGACCTGGCCATCGACGATCACCGCGAAGCGCTTGCCCTGGCTGGTCTGGGTGATCTGCGCGAAGCGCTTGCCGCCGACGCTGTCGAAACTGAAATTGACGATCGGCGAATTGTCTTCCTGCTTGTAGCCCTGGCTGGCGCTGGTCAGCTGGTCGCCGGTGATGATCGCCCGGCGGTTGACCAGGATCGTCGCGCCCTTGCCGCCTTCGGGATAGGGCAGCAATTGCGAGCCCACCGGGAGCGGCTGGCCGGGCACCACCGGGGTCTCGTCGACCATCTTGAATTCGAGCTTGGCGGTCTGGCCGACCAGCTTCTTGAGCGCCTCGGGGTCCTTGACCCCCGGGACCTTGACCGCGATGCGGTTCTCACCCTGCTTGCGGACGTCGGGCTCGGTCGTGCCGAACTTGTCGAGACGCTTGCGGATGATCTCGACCGCGTCGTTCATCGCCTGGGTAATCGCCTCGTCGACGCCGGCCTTGGTCGGGGTCAGCACGAAGGTCGATGTGTTGATGACCGAAATGTCCCAGATGCGCTGGCCCGACATGCCGGCGCCGCCGCCGGTGATGTTGACCAGGCGCTGGCGCGCTTCCTCGAGCTGCTGGCCGTTGCGCAGCATGAAAGTGATCTTGCCGTCGTCCGAGGCGATCGGACCGATGTCGATCTTCGGATCGGTGCGCATCGCGTTGATGACCGATTCGCGCATGTTGTCGAGGCGCGTCTTGACCAGATCGTCGGTGTTCGCCTCGAGCGTGAGCGACACGCCGCCGGCGAGATCGAGGCCGAGGTGGATGCGCGGATGGACCGGCCAGTTCTTGGTCTGCTCCTCGGGAAAGAAGCTCGGGATCGCTAGCGCCATCAACGCGACCAGCAGGCCGACGATCGACAGCACTTTCCAGCGCGGGAAATCGAGCATCAGTCGTTCGCCGGCTTCGCCGAGGTCGGCGACACGACCTCGCTGATCGCGCCCTTGGCGACCTGTACCTTGACGTTGGGCGCGATCTCGACCTCGACATAATGGTCGAGCGTGCGCACGACCTTGCCCAGGATGCCGCCGGTGGTGATCACCTGGTCGTTCTTCTTGAGCGCGTCGACCGAGTCACGCAATTGCTTGGCGCGGCGCTGCTGCGGACGGATCATCAGGAAATAGAAGGCCGGGATCAGCAGCAGGTAAGGCAGGAACACCAACAGGCTGCCGTCACTGGAACCGGCGCCACCGGCGACCTGGGCATAAGCGGGAGGAATGAGCATCGTCGTCCTGAAATGGAGTGGCTGACGCGCCCATCAGGGGCGCCGGCGTCAAGCGCCGCGCGCTATCACCATGCGCGGGCGGGTGCAACATGGCGTGCGTCCGCCACGGGACGCCGCCGACGCTTGCATCGCGGCGCCCGAGCGCTTAGAGGCGCCGCTCCGGCTCGCAGCGCATGTCGCTACGGGTCCGCTCTGGTCGGGGCGTAGCGCAGCCTGGTAGCGCATCACACTGGGGGTGTGGGGGTCGCAGGTTCGAATCCTGTCGCCCCGACCAATTCGCTTCAACGGCATATCGAACTGAAATGCCCCGTTTGCCCGGCTTGCGAGCCGTGCCGGGCATTTGGACCGGGCATTTGGTTTGACACGTTTCATGTTCCTCCGCACCGTTTCCGCCATGGGGTGGAGGCAGTGCGTTGATCGAATGGATGAATGACCCTCCCCCGGCGGTAGCGGAGTCGATGATCGCGATGCTCCGCCGCGCGGCAGAAGCGAGCCCGTCCTCGCGAGCGATACGCGTCGAATTGGCGCAGCTGCTCGAGCGGCAGGCGCGGTTTTCCGAATCGAGCGAAATCTGGCGCGCATTGCTGTCCGAGCCACCGGACGACCTGGACATGCGTCTGAAGCTGGCGAGCGCGCTCGAACGGCTTGGCGCGCTGGATGAGGCGCTGGCTTCGCTGGAAGGCGCCGGCGAGGACGACGCGCTGGATTCGATGCGACTCCGGCTCCTGGCCATCGCCCGGCGATGGAACGACGCCGCGCGATTGGTCGAGGAAAGGGGCGACGACCATTTCCATGCCGGGGCGATGCTGAAATATCTGGGAGCCCGGCCCGGCGCGCCCGATCCGGCTACCATGCTTGCCCTCGCGGACAGGATATTGGCGAAAAATCCCGGCAATGCGGGAGTCCTCTATCAGCAGGCGGTCGCGCTGGCGAAGCTGGGCCGTACGGCCGAGGCCAGGGAAGCGATCGGCGCGGATCGCTTTGTCGAGGTCCGGCAATTGCCGCACGACCAGGGACCGGCGTTCACCACGGTGCTGCGCGACGAGATCCTGCGGAACGACACGTTGCGCCCGGATCCGCTGGAAAACACGACACGGCAAGGCCGCCAGTCGCGAATACTGGTCCGGAAAGGCGATGTCGCGACCGTGGCGCTCTGCGAGCACATTCGCGCGGCGGTCGACGATTATGCGGCGCGTCTGGCCGGCGATCACCCGTTCGTACGCGGCCGACCGGCCCGTGCGACCCTGGAGGCCTGGGCCGTGGTTTACGGCAAGGACGGCCATCAGGGTCCGCATCGCCATCCGTCGGGATGGCTCAGCGGCGTCTATTTCGTGAGCGGCGACGGCGCTTCGCCGGCGCCGTTGCGGATCGGTGTGCCCGACGAGAATGGCGTCGATACCTGTGGGGAAGAGCGGCAAGTGATGCCGCTGCCTGGCCGCATCGTGCTGTTCCCGTCGGCCGTCACCCATGCCACCGTACCGGCATCCAGCGCCGACACGCGCATCGTCGTCGCGTTCGACGTCGTCGCAATGCCGTGACCGACGGGCGCAGCTCGCTCTTGCCAAGCGCCGATATTCGGCCGAGGCGCTGGATCACCAGCGTTCCAGGGACTTTTCCATGCGTCGGATCCTCCTCGCCTCCCCCCTCCTGTTCGCGGCCGCGGCCAGCGCCGCGCCCGACACGCCATCGCCGATCCTCACCACGCCTGACGCCAGGGACGAACTGACCTATGCCCGGCCGGAGATCGCGCGGGTCACCCATGTCGATCTCGACCTGACCGCCGATTTCGCCGCGCGCGTCATGCGCGGCAAAGCGACGCTCGACATCCTGGCGGCACCGGGCGCGCAGGACATCGTCCTGGACGACGACAAACTCCAGATTGCCACGATCACCGATGCCGCCGGCAAGCCGCTCAAATGGTCGGTCGGCGCCCGCGACGACTATAAGGGCGCGCCGCTTACCGTCGAACTCGACGGCGCGCGGCGGATCGTCATCACCTACCGGTCCGACCCGTCGGCGAGCGCGCTGGGCTGGCTGCCGCCACAGCTGACCGCGGGCAGGACCCGGCCCTATCTGTTCAGCCAGGGCGAATCGATCCACAATCGCAGCTGGATCCCGACCCAGGACAGCCCCGGCATCCGCCAGAGCTGGTCGGCCAGGATCACCGTGCCCGCCCCGCTCGTGGCGGTGATGAGCGCGGAGCGGCTGACCCCGAACGGTGAGCCCGCCGGCCGCGGCTGGCGCAGCTACCGCTTCCGCATGGACCACAATGTCCCGCCCTATCTGATCGCGCTCGCAGTCGGCGACCTGCGGTTCCAGCGGATCGACGGCCGGACCGGTATCTATGCGGAGCCGTCGGTGCTGGCGCGCGACGCGGCCGAATTGTCCGACACGCCGAAGATGGTCGCTGCCGCCGAGCGGCTTTACGGCAAGTATCGTTGGGGCCGCTATGACGTGCTCGTCCTGCCCCCGTCCTTCCCGTTCGGCGGGATGGAGAATCCGACGCTCACCTTTGCCACGCCGACCATCATCACCGGCGACAAGTCCAATGTCGATGTGATCGCGCATGAGCTGGCGCACAGCTGGTCGGGCAATCTCGTCACCAACGCGACCTGGTCGGACAGCTGGCTCAACGAGGGGTTCACCACCTATTTCGAGAACCGCATCGACGAAGCGGTCTATGGCAAGGAGCGCGCGGCGACCCTGGCCGATCTGTCGTGGGACGATCTGCAGCGCGACCTCAAGGAGGCACCCGACCTCGAATCGACACGCCTCCACGGCAAGCCCGAAGGCGTGTATGGCGAGCTCGACTACACCAAGGGGTCCACTTTCCTCCGCACGATCGAATATACTGTCGGCCGCGACCGCTGGGACGCGTATCTGAGCTCGTATTTCGATCGCCATGCTTTCCAGCCGCAGACCAGCGCCGGGTTCCTCGCGGACCTGCGCGCCAATCTGATCAAGGGCGACGCGACGCTCGAGGCGCAGCTGCAGCTCGACGATTGGGTTTATGGCACCGGCCTGCCGGCCAATGCCGTCCATGTCCGCTCGGGGACGCTGGCGAAGATCGATGCGACGCTGGCCAGGGTTAATGGCGGGGCGCCGATCGCCTCGGTCGACACCGGGCGCTGGTCGACCCAGGAATGGCTGCGCTTCCTGAACGGACTGCCGCGCCGGCAAAGCGCGCAGCGACTGGGCGAACTCGACCGGACGTTCCGACTGTCGGTCTCGCCCAATGCCTATATCCGCTCGGCCTGGCTCGTGCTCGCGATCGGCAATCGCTACGACCCGGTGAAGTCCTCGATCGCGCAATTCCTGCCCAGCGTCGGTCGCGGCCTGCTGATCTATCCGGTCTATCGCGCACTCAAGAAGCAAGGCGATTGGGGCATGGCGATCGCGCGCCGCGACTATGCGGTGGCGCGGGGCGGCTACCACCCGACCGTGGTGAACGGGCTCGACCGGCTGCTCGACTGGAAGGACAGATTGCCCGCCAAATGACCGGTGGCGTCGCCCCGTCACTCTCGAAACCCTGACCGGCATCGCTATATCGGGGGCAGGAGACGAACGTGACGAGCAGCGACGGGCCCAATAGCGGGACCAATGACGGACAAGGCAAGAGCGGGCAGATGATCCGCCGCGCCCAGGCGGTGGCGATGGGCTTTGCCGAAACCGGCCTGACCCAGGCCGAGGAAATGCTGCGCCGCCTGTCGCCCGAGGGCCGCGCGCAGGCGCAGCGCGAGCGCGAGGCGCGTGCCCGCCGCCGCCAACGCCTGATGGTCCGGCTGATGTTCGCCGCGCTCGCGTCGCTGGCCGTGCTCGTCCTGCTGGGGCAGGTGATCGCGCCTGCGCTCTCGATCCTCGCCGCGATGGCCGTCATGGTCGCGCTGACGACGTTGATCGTCTCGAATGCCGCACCCCGCGCGCCAGGGCGCGAGGCGTTGGTCGGTGCCAAGCTCGCCGCGTTGCCCGCCGAGACCAGCCTGTGGCTGGCCGCGCAGCGGCGCGGGCTGCCGGCGCCGGCGGTGCAGCTGACCGACACGCTGGCTCGGCGGCTCGACGACCTGGCACCACAGCTTGCCCGGCTCGACCCGCACGAGCCCGCGGCGGACGCGATGCGCAACCTGATCTCGGTCGAGCTGCCCAGGCTGGTCGAGGGCTGGCGCGCGGTGCCGCCATCGCTGCGTGACGTGCCCCATGCCGATGGCAGCTCGCCCAATGCGCAATTGGTCCATGGCCTCGAGCTGATCGACGAGGAAGTCGCGCGCGCGACCGAGGAACTAGCCCGCGGCGCACGCGACGAGGTCGCCACCCAGGGGCGCTATCTGACGCTCAAATATCGCAGCTTCGGGCTGAAGCCCGACTGACCCAAAAAAGATGGGCCGCAATGATGTGCGGCCCAGGGGGAGGAAAATTGTCGGCCGGATCCGGCTCCCAGGTTGGCAGGATCGAAGGGGTCGATCCCGCCAACGCCCGGGGAGTAAGGTTCAGAACTTGAAGCCGATTCCGACGAGGAAAGTGCGGCCGTATTTCTCGTAGATTTCGGGCAGCGCCGTGTTGTTGGCCGTCCCTCCGGTCGCCGCACCGTTCCCGTCATGCTGCACCGTCCGATAGGGCGAGTTGAGCGCGTTGAGCAACTGCGCGGTGAAGCTCAGGCCGGCGAGCGGGCTGCCCTTCTGGAAGGTATAGCCGATCTGGCCGTCCATCTGCTTGTCGCTCAGGATCGCGGTGTTGCTGACGGCGCCGAACAAGGCGTCGACCTCGCCGGTATAGCTCGACCGGAAATGGTAGTTCACGCGCGCCTGGAAGCCGTCCTTCTCGAAATAGCCGGTCAGCTGATAGACGTTCTTCGACAAGCCCGGGAGCTCGCCGCTGCTGCCCGGCCCGTTCGGCTTGATCCCCGATTTCGTGTAGGAATAGGCCGCCTGCATGCCGAAGCCGTCGAGGATCTTGGTGAGCTTGCCGAACTCCAGCGCTGCCGCCGCCTCGATGCCCCAGACATAGCCGCCCTTGCCGTTGGCCGGCTGCGAGAAGAAGCCCGCGGTGTCGACATAATAAGGCGTGTTCACGCCAGGCGGGAAGAAGTTGATGTTCGAGGGCAGCGTGTATTTCGAATAATCGGTCGGCAGGGCCTGAGTGTAGATGTAGGAATCGAGCTTCTTGTAGAAGCCGGCCACCGCGACATAGCTCGCTGGGCCGAAATATTTCTCGACCGATACGTCGACCGCGGTCGCGCGCCACGGCTTCAACCGGGTGTTGCCGCCCGATCCCGACCAGCAATAGACGCGCGTTCCGACCGGCAGCTTGGAGACGATCGGGTCCTGCGGACACAGGCCCAGCGAATTGGTGTAATTGACGCGCAGATCGTCGGTGCGCGGGCGAACCATCGCCCGGCCGATCGAGAAGCGCAGCAGCAAGGGATGCGCCCCGTCCTGGACGCTGTAGATGAGGTTCAGATTGGGCAGGAAATCGACGTAGCTGCTCGCCGCTCCCAATTTCTCTCCAGCCAGCACGTTGCTCGCGGTGCCCGGGGGCAGCAGGCTGCCATCGACGGTAATCGATCCGCCGCCGTCCGACGCCTGTTTGGTGAAGACGAGCTGGGCGCCGATGTCGCCGCGCAGCCGCCCTTTCTTCAACGTCAGCTTGAAGCGGGCAGTGACGAAATCCTCCTTCAGCGTCCAGGAACGGTCATAGCTGTTCGGGCCGACATTCTCCTGGATCGTGTAGTAATTCCCGAGCACGCCGGGGACATTGTACGAGAGGACATTGCCGAGCCCGGCAAAACCGAGCGACGTCGGCGCGACGAGGTATTTGGAATCGACGCCGACCTCGGCGCGATTGTTCTTGAGGAACGCGTAGAATTCGTCGCCGACCAGATGCTTCTCGTGGCGCTGGTAGTTCACGCCGAAATCGAAATTCTCGAAAATACCGTGGTCGATCCGGTAGACGCCGCCGAGATCCGCACTGAACACACGGTCGACGACATCGGGCTTCTCGATCGTGCCGTCACGGCCCCAGCCGCCCCAGGCCGACGATCCGCGATCGCCGAGCGAGGTCTTGGTCGCATCGGCGTAATTGAGGCCGGTGCTGTATTGCGGGAAATCGCTCGCATCGAACGGGATGTTGAAATTGAGCTTGTCGTTGACCCACTGGATGTTGCCGGGCGCGCTGCCCCCGGTGCCGGTGCCGGAGAAGGTCTCGATCGTGTTCAATTTGTCGTGGTCGCGCGAATAATTGAGGTCGAGCCCGATCGTCGCGCGGTCCGACAAGGAGAAATCGGTGTGGCTGCCGACGGAGAACAACCATTCGCGTTCGGTGTTGAACTGGTTGTTGATGATCGGCTGCCAATTGTTGAGCGTGCCCGACGTCGCCACCGTGGTACCACCGATATTGGCGGTGTTGACGTTGGTGTAATAGGCATTGGCGATCGCGCTGGGATTGGCGAAATTCTCGATCCCGCGCATCGTCTCCTTCTGGTAGAATTGCGAATACATGACGTCGAGCGTGCTGTGCACCTTGTCGCTCGGCCGCCATTCGAGCGTGCTCGTCACGCCGTCGCGGACTAGGCGCCGCGAATAGGCGCGCGCCTCGAGACCCTGAAGGAAGAGCGCGCCCGATGCCGAAGCGGGGCTGACCAGCGGCGGCACCGTCGGATTCGCCGGATCGTTGGCGATCGTCCCGTAATACCAGTTCTTGGTGTGCTCGGTGATGCTCGGCGAATCGATATGCGCATAGCCGATCGAGAAACCCAGCTTACCGTCGGCGAACTGGTCGATATAAGTCGCCTCGGCGCGGAACCCCTTGTTCGGGACGTCCGAATTGAGCCGTCCGATCGAATTCGCCTCGCCGCGGACATTGACGGCGATGATCCGCTTGCTGAACGACAAGGGACGCAGGGTCTTTAGGTTGACCGTGCCGGCCAGCCCCATGCCCGGCATGTCGAGATTGGGCGTCTTGTAGACGTCGACCCCGGCGAGCAATTCGGCCGGATATTGGTCGAACGACACCGCGCGACTGTAGCGGGCGCTCGCCAGCTGGCGGCCGTTGAGGAAGGTCGAGATGAAATCGGGCCCGAAGCCGCGCAGCGAAATGATCTGGCCGCGACCGGCGACGCGCTGGACCGACAGGCCGGGAAGCTGGGCCAGCGAATCCGCGATCGAAACGTTGGGGAGCTTGCCGATATCCTCGGCCGCGATCGACTCGACGATCGACAGTGAGTCCTTCTTGGTGCGCAGCGCGCTTGCGATACTGCCCTTGATGCCGGTGATGACGATGTCGCCATTGTCCGCCTGGTCGCCGGGTTGCGACAAGGGGGCAGCAGGCGGTGTTTCCTGCGCCGCGGCTATTCCCGAAGTCCCGGCAAGGAGCGCGGGAAAGGAAACACCGGCAAGGACCAGCCGGACCGTGCGCCGATGAAAACGGGATTTATCTGAAAACGAGCCCAATTGTTCCTCCCCTGCCGGCCGCGAAGCGGCCACGTCTCGGGGAGGTCGGACAGCGCCCTTGGTCTCTCCCCTTTTCACTCCCTTTGTTTCTAGTTTGTAACCGAATTGGGAGCGGTTCCAATCGTGATCACAGCGCCCGAATCTGTCAAGTGGAATTGGCTGGAATCGAACCGCGCGGCGATGCACGGGCGCCGCCTGGCCCCGATTTCGGCGCGGGTGTTGCGCTAAAAGGACGCGCGCGCACCGGGCCGGCCCAGCGCAAGGTTGCGGCGCTGCGCCCCGGCAAGGCCAGGCCGCGCGCCGCATCGCCGATCCGCAGCGAGACGGTCCGCGTCGCGTCGGAATCGTTATAGACCAGCACGACGATCGCGCCGTCGTCGCGATTGCGAAAGGCGACGCTCTCGATTCCCGATCCGGCGGGCGAGCTGCTGGCGATGCGATCGGCGCCGGGATGGACGAACCGGCTGACATGCGCGAGCGCGTAATATTCGGGATTGCGCGTGACCGCGCCGCTGGCCGGGTCGACCGTGACGACGCCGCGACAGGTCGCGCACCCGCCCTTGTGCGGCCCGCGATCGGGATCGAGCACGAGGTTCCACAGGATCACCCCGCGCGACCAGTTGCGCACCGAGCCGATCAGCAGATTGTGGACGACATCGCTGAACCCGTTCTGCCAGCCGGGATTCCATTCGCCGCCCGAACATTCGGTCAGGAACGCGTCCTTGTCGGGAAAAGCGTCGCGCACCCGCGACTGGGTCGGGACCTCGCCGCCATAGCAATGCCAGGCGACTCCCGCGACGTAGCGTCGCGCCCGCGCGTCGCCGAGCACGCCGAGTGGCTCGTCCGGCTTGTCCCAATTATGATCCCAGTCGAGGATGCGCGTGCCGAGACGCGCGCGATCCAGCGCGGGCCCGAGATCGTTGGCGATGAAGCGTGCACGGCCCGCCGCCGGCCACAGCATGCCGGGATAATCCTTCGGCTCGAAGCCCGGCTCGTTCTGGATGGTCAGGTAGCGCAGCTTCACGCCCTCGGCCGCCAGCGCCTGGGTCCAGCGGACGAGGTAGCGCGCATAGACCGGATAGAGATCGGGCTTGAGCGTGCCGCCGATCATCGACCCGCCGGTCTTCATCCAGCCGGGCGGGCTCCAAGGACTGGCCATGACGACCAGGCCGGGATTGATCGCGAGCGCTTGCCGGGTCGCCGGCAGCAGCGCGGTGCGGTTGGGCGCGATCGAGAAATAGCGCAGCGCCAGATCGCTCTTGCCCGGCGGCGGGTCGTCGAGGCTGTAATGCGTCGCCGAGAAATCGGACGCACCGATCGTCAGCCGGGTGAAGCCGAGCCGGAGCGCGCCGGGGCCTTTCCCGAACAATTCGCGCATCAAGGCGGTGCGCCGGTCGGGCGTCATCCGCATCAGCGTGATCGCCGAGGCGTCGGTAATCGCCGCGCCGAACCCGACCATGGTCTGGAAGCTTTTGTCGGGATCGACCGCCACCGGGACCGCATCTGGGCCGGGCTTGCCCAGCGCAACCGAAGTCATCCGCTCGCTGCCGTCTCCGGTCGTGCGCCACGCCTCGATCGTCGGCGCCGGGGGTGGCGCGGCACCGATCAGGGCAATTGCGCTCAAGGCACCCAGCGCTGCACGCGCAGCGAGCGTCACGGCTTTACCCACACGTCGCGCATCACGGTCTCGCTGCTCAGCGCCGCATCGCCGGCATAACGGCCGACCGATACCGGATAGCGCCCGGCGCTCACGTGCCAGCGGTTTGTCGACACGTCGAAATCGGCCAGCAACCGCGGATCGACATCGACCGAGACCTGGCGCTGCTCGCCGGGGCGAAGCGTCACACGCGAGAAACCCGCGAGCCGCGTCGTCGTGCCATCGCGGCGCCCTGCACGGACATAGACTTGCGGGGATTCAGCCCCCGCCGTCTTGCCCTGATTGCGTACCCAGAAGCTGACCCGCATGCGTGCGCCGCCTTCCACCTTGAGGCCGCCATAAGCGAAGTTGGTATAGCTGAGGCCATAGCCGAACGGGAACAGGGGTTTGAGCCCGTTCTTGAGATAGCGTCGATAGCCGACCGCGGCACCCTCGGCATAATCGCTGCCCGCGGCAGGATCGGCGACATTGGCGGCCCCGGCCTTGCGCGCGGCATCCGCCGCCTTCATCGCGGCGAGACCGGGAATGACGGGTCGCGGCGCCTGGTTCTCGTCGCGGGGAAAGGTGATCGGCAGGCGGCCCGATGGATTGACCACGCCGAACAGCAAATTGGCGATCGCCTGACCACCGCGCTGCCCCGGATACCAGGCCTCGAGCACTGCCGGCACCTTGTCGAGCCACGGCATGAGCACAGGACCGCCGGTCTCGAGCACGACGACGGTATGGCGATTGGCCGCCCCGACCGCGTCGATCAGCGCATCCTGGCCATCGGGCAGGCCGAGCGTCTCGATATCCTGGGCCTCGGTCCGCCATTGCGTGGCGAAGACGATCGCGACATCCGCCATGGCCGCCGCTCGCGCCGCCGCCGCAGGGTCGCTGCCATCAACATAGGTAACCTCGGCTCCAGGTGCCATCGCGCGGATCGCCGCAAGCGGCGACGACGCGTGCCAAGTCACCCGGGCGAACGACGCGGCGGCGCCTTCCTTGAGCGGTATCTCGACCGGCGCGCCGCCGACCGAGCGGACCTGGCTCGACCCGCCACCCGACAGCACGCCGACATCGGCGCGCCCGCCGATCAGCACGATCCGGCGCGCGGCCCGCGCCAGCGGCAGCACATTGCCTTCGTTCTTCAGCAGCACCGCGCCCTTTTCGGCGGCTTCCTGCGCGACCCGGGCATGCGCGGCATAATCGATCGGCTGCGCGGTGGTCGGGATCGGATTGTCGATCAGGCCGGTCGACACCACGCCCCACAGGATGCGGCGGTTCATGTCCGCCAGCCGCGCCGCCGACACCGTCTTGTCCTCGAGCGCGGCAGCAAGCGGCGCACCGAAGAAGATCGAGCTGTCGAGCTCGCGGCCCGATTCCTGGTCGAGCCCGGCGTTGATCGCGCGCGCGGTCGAATGAACCGCGCCCCAATCGCTCATCACCCAGCCCTTATACCCCCAGTCGCGCTTGAGCACCTTGTTGAGCAGCCAGTCATTCTCGCAGGCATAGTCGCCGTTGATCCGGTTGTACGCGCACATCACCGACCCGGGCTGGCCGCGCTCGATCGCGATCTCGAACGCGAGCAGGTCGCTTTCGCGCAGCGCCGCCTGGTCGATCTTGGCATCGAATACCCCGCGCAGCGTCTCCTGCGAATTGAGCGCGAAATGCTTGACCGTCGACACGATATCGTTGGACTGGACGCCGCGGATCGAGGCGCCGGCCATCATCCCGGCCAGCAAAGGATCCTCGCCGAGATATTCGAACGCCCGCCCGCCCCAGGGATCGCGCGAGAGGTTGACCCCGCCCGCCAGCAGCACGTTGAAGGTCTTGGCCCGCGCCTCGGCGCCGATCATCGCGCCGCTGCGATAGGCGAGGTCGGGATCGAAGCTCGCGGCGAGCGCCAGGCTCGACGGCAAAGCGGTGGCGACATCGCCCTTGCGCTGCTCGACCTGGTTGGCGACGCCGAGGCTCGCATCGCTTTCGCGCAAGGTCGGGATGCCGAGCCGCGGCACACCGGGGACATAGCCCGCCGAGGGGATCATGTCGGCTGGGCGATCCTTGCTGTCGGGCGGGAAATAGCCAAGCACGTAGCGGCGCTGATCGTCCGGGCTCATCGCGGCGAGCAGGCGCTCGACCCGCGCATCGACGGCCCCTGAAGGCGAGGGTTTCGGCGCCACCGCGGTACGAGCCGGCCGCGCCGCCGAGCCCTTTTCCCGCGCGATCGCCGTCCCCGCCGCCGCACCCGCCAGCGCCATCGTCAACACGCCGGCGACAAGGATGCGCCTTCCGTCTTTCACATCCCCGCCCACGCTCTTCACCCTTTATTGGAACCGCTCCCAACAATCGAACCGCGCGCCAGACAAGTCAATCGCGACCCGGCGCGGAAGATCAATGCGCGTCGGCTGGCGGTGGCGCGGTGGTGCCGCGTTCGATCAGCGTGAAGGGCAGATATTCGATCGTCGGCGGCGGCATGGCGAAGCCGTTGGCCTTGAGCCGTTCGGCGACCAGCTCGACCGCGCGCTGCGCCATTTCCTGGAGCGGCTGGCGGATCGTGGTGAGCGGCGGCCAGACCAGGGCCGAGACCGGCGTGTCGTCGAAACTGGCGATCGACAGGTCCGCCGGGACCCTCAGCCCGATCTGGTGCGCCGCGAACAGCGCACCCACTGCGGTATCGTCATTGCCGCAGATGATCGCGGTCGGCCGGAGCGGCGCCTCGAGCAATTCGGGCAGCAAATCGCGCCCCGCCCGGAAAGTGAAATTGCCGCGCCGCGCGACCATCTGCTCGGGACCGAGGCCATGCGCCGCGAGCGCGTTGAGCGCGCCACGATAGCGCCCTTCGGCCGAGACGTGACGCTCGAGTCCCTGGATGAAACCGAACCGCCGATGGCCAAGCGCGATCAGCGCCTCGGTGACCGCGAAGCCCGCCGCCTCGTCGTCCATCGCCACGCCATAGACGACATCCTTCATCTGCGGTCCCGGCGAGATGCAGACGACGCGGGTGATCTTCTCGATCCGGTCGAGCAACGCGCGGTCGTCGGAAAAAGGTGGCGTCAGCACCGTCGCGATCGGACGGCTTTCCTCGATCAGCGCGCAGATCTCATCGATATGATCGCCGCTGCCTTGCGTGACCATGTGGGTGGCGAGGTGGAACCCCAGCCCGGCACAGGCGCGCAGAGCACCGACCTCGAGCGCGGATTGATAATAGGAATTGGGCTCGGAATTGATGTCGGACGCGCAGATCAGGGTCAGCAACCGCGCCATGCCGCCGGCCAGCGATCGCGCCTGGACGTTGACCTGATAGCCGAGATCCTCGACCGCCTTGAGCACGCGCTGGCGCAGCCTGGCGCTGACATTGGGGCCATCGTTGAGCACGCGCGACACGCTTCCCCGCCCGACCCCGGACAGGGCAGCAACGTCGTTGATCGTCGGCCTGCGCACGCTCAGCTTCCCTCTCCCCACATCCGGACCGGCGGCACCATGGTCGATCCATGATTCAAACGAAAGTACCCCGGCGCGCACGGTCGCCATCGGGGCGTCCGGCTGGACAGCGGGGGAAAGCCGGTCATATTGCCGCGCCGCGGCCGGTAGCGCGCCGCGGAGGGGTGTCGGACGGAATCGTGCGTCAAATCAAGGACATATTGATCGTCGGCGGCGGCTCGGCCGGCTGGATGACCGCAGCGTTGCTGTCGCAATTGCTCGGCAAGATCTACCGGATCCGGCTGATCGAATCGGATCAGATCGCGACGATCGGGGTCGGCGAGGCGACCATTCCGGGGATCAAAAGGTTCAATTCGCTCCTCAAGATCGACGAGGACGATTTCATCCGGACGACCCAGGGCACCTTCAAGCTCGGCATCCAGTTCAACGACTGGTGGAAGAAGGGCGAGAGCTACATCCACTCGTTCGGAATCATCGGCCAGGATCTCGAATGGCTGCGTTGCCACCAATATTGGCTGAATGCGCAGCGGCGCGGCAAGACTTCCGATTTCGGCAATTACTCGATCAATTGCGTCGCGGCACAGCACAACAAGTTCATGCGCGCCGACCCCAAGATGAGCCAGTCGCCGCTCGGCCACATCACCCATGCCTATCATTTCGACGCCGGGCTCTACGCCGCCTATCTGCGCCGCTATTCGGAAGCGCGCGGGGTCGAGCGGATCGAGGGCAAGATCCTCGACGTCGCGCTCGATGGCGAGAGCGGCGAGATCCGCTCGGTCACGCTCGACGGCGGCAAGACGGTCGAGGCCGATTTCTTTGTCGATTGCTCGGGCTTCCGCTCGCTGCTGCTCGGCGAGGCGTTGGGCGTCGGGTTCCAGGACTGGCAGCATTGGCTGCCCTGCGATCGCGCGCTCGCCATGCCGTGCGCGCGCAGCGCGGACTTCACGCCCTATACGCGCTCGACCGCGCATGACGCCGGCTGGCAATGGCGCATCCCGCTGCAGCACCGCACGGGCAATGGCCATGTCTATGCCAGCGCCTTCACCAGCGACGATGCCGCCGAGACGGTGCTGCGCGCCAATCTCGACGGCGAGGCCGAGCGCGATCCGTTGAGGCTGCGCTTTCGCGCCGGGCGGCGCGAGGCATTCTGGCACAAGAACTGCGTCGCGATCGGGTTGGCTGGCGGCTTTCTCGAGCCGCTCGAATCGACCAGCCTCTACCTGGTCCAGTCGGCGGTGCTGCGGCTGGTCCATCTGCTGCCCGACCGTGATCTCGCGCCGGCCAACATCACCGAATACAATGCCCAGACCGGGTTCGAATACGAACGCTGCCGCGACTTCATCATCCTCCATTACAAGGCCACCGCGCGCGACGACACGCCGTTCTGGGATTATTGCCGGACGATGGCGATACCCGACACGCTGCGCCACAAGATCGAGCTGTTCGAGGCCAATGCGCACATCTTCCGCGAGAATGAGGAATTGTTCGCCGAGGAGAGCTGGATCCAGGTGTTCCTCGGCCAGGGCGTAATGCCGCGCAACCACGACCCGGCAGTCAACATCAAGGGCGCGGCGGAGATCGACCAATATCTCCACGACATCGAGCAGGTCATCGCCAAGTGCGTGCAGCTGATGCCCGCCCATGCCGATTATGTCGCCCGTTATTGTGCCGCGCCGGCGCTGAGTGATGCCTGAAAGCCGGGCGTCCCCGCCCCGCCTGCGATGAAGCCGATCGACTCCCGCGCGGCCGCCTTTCCGGCGGTCGTCCTCCTGTTCTTCGCCTGGGGGTTCGTCAACGCCAATAACGACCCGCTGATCGCGGCACTGCTGCACGTCTTCGGACTGACGTTCACCCAGGGCATTTCGGTGCAGCTGGTCTCGTTCCTCGCCTTCATCACCATGTCGCTGCCGATGGCGGCCTTGCTTGCCCGGATCGGGGCGCCGCGGACGATCCTGACCGGCCTTGCGGCGATGGCCGCGGGATGCACGATCGTCGGCGGCGCCGGCTGGGCGCCGCATTTCGTGCTGATCCTGGGCGGCCTGTTCGTGCTGGCGTCGGGCGTGGTCGCGTTGCAGGTCGCGGCGAACCCGCTCGCCGCGGCGATGGGCCCGCCCGCGCGCAGCCATTTCCGGCTGACGCTGGCGCAATCGTTCAACGCGCTCGGCGCGGTGCTCGGGGTCCATTTCGGCGCCTGGTCGATGCTGCGGAACGACAGCGGCGCGCTGCCGGGCCTTGCCGCGATCAGCCATGTCTTCCTGGCGCTTGCCGCGATGCTGGTCGTGCTCGCCTTGCTGACCCTGTCCCTGCGCCGTCAGCTTGCCGTGGCGCCGCCGGTCGCCGCGCCACCATCGCCGGTCAAGCGGTTCGAGGCGTGGCGGTCGCGCTGGGCGATCGGCGGCGCGGGCGCGATCGCTTGCTATGTCGGGGCCGAGGTGTCGATCGGCAGCATGCTGGTCCTGTACCTTGCGACGCCGCAAAGCCTCGGCCTGACGCTCGCGGAATCGGGCGCCTGGGTCGCCAATGTCTATTGGGGCGGGGCGCTGGCAGGCCGCTTCATCGGCAGCTGGATGTTGCGCCATGTCGCCGCTCGTCACTTGCTGCTCGCCGCCGCGATCGCCGCGACATTGCTGTGCGGGGCGTCGCTGATCCTGCCGGGTCATGTCGGCGGCTGGTGCCTGCTGTCGATCGGGCTGTTCAATTCGATCATGTTTCCGACGATCTTCACGCTGACGCTCGAACGCTCGACCGCCTCGCCCGCCGCGACCTCGGGCCTGTTGTGCGCGGCAATCGGCGCTGGTGCGTTCCTGCCGTTGCTCGCCGGGCTGATTGCCGACCATGCCGGGCTCGGCTGGAGTTTTGCGGCGGCGCTGGCGGGGTATTTGTATATTGCCGCCTTTGCGGCACTGGTCGTCGGGCTCGGGCGGCGGCACGGTGCGGCTATGCCGATGGGATGACCGCGACCGCCTGGATCTCCACCTTCGCGCGCCGCTCGACCAGCCGCACGACCTGGACCAAGGCCATCGCCGGAAAGTGCCGGCCGATCACGTCGCGATAGGCGCGGCCGATCTCCTTCGCCTGCGCGGCATAATCCTCGATATCGGTGACGTACCAGGTCAGCGAGACGAGATGCTCCGGCCCTGCCCCGCCCGCCGCCAGCACCGCGACAATATTGGCGAGCGTCTGGCGAACCTGGTCGACCAGGTCGTCGCTCTCGAACTGCTGCTGGGCATTCCAGCCGACCTGGCCGCCGACATGGATCGTTCGTCCCTCGGCCGCCACGCCATTGGCATAGCCGATCGGCGGCGCCCAACCCTCGGGCTGGAGTGTCTCGTGCATGGTCATCCTCCCCGGGCGCGCAGCCGGAAGCGCTGGATCTTGCCCGTCGCGGTCTTGGGCAGGCTGTCCACGAAGCGCACCGAGCGCGGATATTTGTACGGCGCGATCACGGCCTTCACATGATCCTGGAGCAATCGGATCGTCAGCGCGCCGGGGTCGATGCCCTCGACCAGCACGACATGCGCCTCGACGATCTGGCCGCGATCGGGATCGGGCGCGCCGATCACCGCGCATTCGCGGACCATCGGATGCGCGAGCAGCGCCGTTTCGACCTCGGGCCCGGCGATATTGTAGCCGGCCGAGACGATCATGTCGTCCGACCGCGCGGCGAAGCGGAAGCGGCCGTCCTCGTCCTGGTAGAAACTGTCCCCGGTCAGGTTCCAGCCGTCCCGGACATAATCGCGCTGCCGCTGGTCGCTGAGGTAACGGCACCCGGTCGGCCCGCGCACCGCGAGCCGGCCGATCTCGCCCGGCGGCACGTCGGCCATCGCGTCGTCGACGATCCGTGCTTCATAGCCGCGCACCGGACGGCCGGTCGCGCCCGGTGCGCGATCGTCGACCCGGTTGGTGATGAAGATATGGAGCATCTCGGTCGCGCCGATGCCGTCGAGGATCGGCTTGCCGGTCCGCCGCGTCCAGTCGTCATAGACCGGCGCCGGCAAGGTCTCGCCCGCCGACACCGCGAGCCGCAGCGAGGAAAGGTCGGCGCCTTCCTCCATCGCCGCCATCATCGCGCGATAGGCGGTGGGGGCGGTGAAGCTAATCGTCGCGCGGTGCCGCTCGATCAATTCGACCATGTTGGCGGGCGAGGCCTGTTCGAGCAGTGCCGCCGCCGCGCCGAACCGCAAGGGGAAGATCGCGAGGCCGCCCAGCCCGAACGTGAAGGCCAGCGGTGGCGAGCCGACGAACACGTCGTCGGGGGTCACCTCCAGCACGTTGCGCGCATAGCCATCGGCGATGATCAGCAGATCGCGATGGAAATGCATCGTCGCCTTGGGTTCGCCGGTGGTGCCCGAGGTGAAGCCGAGCAGCGCGACATCGTCGCGCCCGGTCCGCACCGCGTCGAACCGTACCGGCTTGGACAAGGCCGCGCGGTCGAGCTCGGCATCGTGATTGGCGGTGCCGTCGAAGCCGATCACCTTGGCCAGGAAGCGGCTGGCCTTGGCGCAGGCGACCATCTCGTCGAGGATGCGCGTGTCGCACAAGGCCAGCCCGATCTCGGCCTTGTCGACGATCTTGCCGAGCTCGCCCGAGCGCAGCATCGGCATGGTGTTGACCACCACTGCGCCGGCCTTGGTCGCCGCCAGCCAGCACGCTACCATCGCCGGATTGTTGGGCGAGCGGATCAGTACGCGATGCCCCGGCACCACGTCATAATCATCGACCAGGGCATGGGCGATGCGGTTCGACCAGTCGGCGAGCTCCTTGTAGGTCCGCGCGCGGCCATTGCCGATCAGGGCGACGCGGTCGCCATGCCCGGCGGCGACCTGCGCGTCGCACAATTCGACCCCGGCATTGAGCCACTCGGGATAGTCGAACCCGTCGAGCGGCAGGTCCGGCCATTGCTCAACCGGCGGCAGGTTCGCCCGGGCAAAGCCGTCGACATGACCGGAGGGGCCCAGCATCTCAGTCGCCCTCGAACACCGGCTGCTCCTTCGCGACGAAAGCGCGATAGGCGCGCTCGAAATCGCGCGTCTGCATGCAGATCGCCTGGGCCTGCGCCTCGGCCTCGATCGCCTGTTCGAGGCCCATCGACCATTCCTGGTTGAGCTGGGTCTTGGTGATGCCGTGCGCAAAGGTCGGGCCCGCGGCGATCCGTGCCGCCAGCGCGATCGCCTCGCTTTCCAGCGCGTCGGCGGCGACCAGGCGGTTGTAGAATCCCCAGCGCTCGCCTTCCTCGGCGCTCATCGTCCGCCCGGTATAAAGCAGGTCGGCGGCTCGCCCCTGGCCGATGATCCGCGGCAGCATCGCGCACGCTCCCATGTCGCACCCGGCCAGCCCGACCCGGGTGAACAGGAAGGCGGTCTTCGCCTCGGGCGTGGCGAGGCGCAGGTCGCTGGCCATCGCCATGATTGCGCCGGCACCGACCGCGACGCCGTCGACCGCGGCGATCACCGGGCGGCCGCAGCCGATCATCGCCTTGACCAGGTCGCCGGTCATCCGGGTGAAACGCAGCAATGCCTTCATGTCCATCGCGACCAATGGACCGATGATGTCGTGGACATCGCCGCCCGAGCAGAAATTGCCGCCATTGGGCAGGATCACCACGGCATCGACATCGTCGGCGTCGGTCAGCGCCCGGAACGTGTCGCGCAGCTCGGCATAGCTATCGAAGGTCAGCGGGTTCTTGCGCGCCGGATTGTTCAGCCGGATCCGCGCGATGCGGTCGGCGACCTCCCAATGGAAATGCGTGGGGCTGAGGTCCGCCATCGCCGTCATGCGTCATTCTCCCATTGGCTGCGGAACGCGGCGAGCGTCGTCGCGATATGCTGTGCGGTGTCGGGGTCGACCGGCGCGAGCAGTTCGTCGATCCAGCAAGCATGCGCCGCCGCCATCGTCGCGAACAAGGTACGCCCGGCCGGGGTCAATTGCACGATCGCGGCGCGGCGGTCGCCGTCGCGATGCGCGCGGACCACCAGCCCATCGCCGACCAGCCGCTCGACGATCCCGGTAACATTGCCGTTGGAGACGAGCAGGAAGCGCGACAATTCGCCCATCATCATGCCGTCGGGCGCGCGGTCGAGCGCCGCCATCACGTCGAAGCGCGGCAAGGTAGTGTCGAACTCGCGGGCGAGCCGCTCACGCAACTGGCGTTCGATCGCGCGGGTGGTGCGGAGCAACCGCAACCACAGTCGCAGCCGCGCGCGGTCATCGCTCGTGACCGAGGCGAGCGCGCTCACCACGTCTCGCCGCCCGACACCGATATCGCCTGCCCGGTGATCGATTTCGCCGCGTCACTGACCAGCCACAGGACCGCGCCGGCGACTTGCTCGGGCGTGACGAACCCGCCTTGCGGATTGGCCAGAGCCGCGCGCGCCTCGGCTTCCGAGCGGCCGGTCTTGGCGGTGATCTCGTCGAGCGAGCGCGCCAGCATCTCGGTCTCGGCAAAGCCCGGGCACACCGCATTGACCGTCACCCCACGCCGCGCAGTCTCGGCGGCAAGCGCGCGCATCAGCCCGATCACGCCGTGCTTGGCGGCGACATAAGGCGCGACATAGGCATAGCCCTTGAGCCCCGCGGTCGAGGCGATGAAGATGATCCGCCCGCTGCCCACCCTGGTCATCGCCGCGAGCGCCGGCTGGACCGAGAGGAACGCGCCGGTCAGATTGACCGACAGGCTGGCATTCCAGTCGTCGAGCGTGACTTTCGCAGCAGGCGCGCTCATCGCTGCGCCGGCATTGGCGACGACGATGTCGAACGGCCCGCGCGCCGCCTGGGCAGCGTTGTACAGCGCCGCGATCGAGGCGGGATCGGTGACGTCGGCGACGATCGCGTGGATCCGCGGATGGGCGACCGCGTCGAGCGCCTCCTGCCGCCGCCCGCAGATCGTCACCACCACCCCTGCCTCGGCCAGCTCCAGCGCGATCGCGCGGCCGATACCGCTGCCGCCGCCCGTCACGAGCGCGTGGGTCCCGGCGATCGTCATGACAATTCTCCACGCTCGGCGAGGCGCTGATATTGGTCGCGCCCGGGCAGATAGGGGTCGGGCCAGCGCGTCCCGGTATCGCCGAGCCGCGCGGCGGCATGAAGCGTCCAATAGGGATCGGCGAGATGCGGCCGGGCGAGACAGACAAGGTCGGCGCGCCCCGCCATCAGGATCGAATTGACATGGTCGGGCAGGTAGATGTTGCCGACCGCCATGGTGGCGATGCCGACCTCGTTCCTGATCCGGTCGGAGAAGGGCGTCTGGAACATCCGGCCATAGACCGGTCGCGCCTGGAGCGAGGTCTGCCCGGCCGAGACGTCGATGATATCGGCGCCGGCGTGCTTGAGCATCCGCGCGATCGTCACCGCTTCCTGCGGCGTCACGCCGTCCTCGCCGACCCAGTCGCTCGCCGAGATTCGCACCGAGATCGGCTTGTCCTGGGGCCAGGCAGCGCGGACCGCGGCGAACACTTCGAGCGGATAGCGCATCCGGTTGTCGAGGCTGCCGCCATAGTCGTCGTCACGCCTGTTGGTCAGCGGGGTGACGAAGCCCGACAGCAGATAGCCATGCGCCATGTGGAGCTCGATCATGTCGAACCCGGCGCGATCGGCCATCTGCGCCGCGGCGACGAACTCCTCGCGCACCCGGTCCATGTCGGCGCGGTCCATTGCCCTGGGGACCTGGTTGGCCGGCGACCAGGGCACGGCCGAAGCGGCGAGCAGCGGCCAGTTCCCCTCGGCGAGCGGCGCGTCCATTTCTTCCCAGCCCAACTGGGTCGATCCCTTGGCGCCCGAATGGCCAAGCTGCGCGCAGATCCTGGCCGGCGTCTCGGCATGGACGAAATCGACCAGCCGTTTCCATGCAACCTCGTGCTCGCGGGCGTAGAATCCCGGACAACCCGGGGTGATCCGCCCTTCGGCGCTGACGCAGGTCATCTCGGTATAGAGCAATCCCGCCCCACCCTTCGCGCGCTCGGCATAATGCGCGAAATGCCAGTCGGTGGGACAGCCCGCGACCGCCTTGTATTGCGCCATCGGCGAGACCACGATGCGATTGGCGAGCGTCATCCCGCGCAAGGCGAAAGGCGCGAACATCGGCGCGCGGGGCGTGTTGCCGGCGCCGGCCTGCGCCTGGAACCAGCCCTCCGCCACGCCGAGCCAGGCCTGGTCGCGCAACCGGAGGTTCTCGTGGCTGATCCGCTGCGACCGGGTCAGCAGCGAATAGGTGAACTGGACGGGATCGAGGTCGAGATAGCGTTCGACCTCCTCGAACCATTCGGCCGAATTGCGCGCCGCCGATTGCAGCCGCAGCACCTCTATCCGCCGCGATTCCTCATAGCGGTCGAGCGCGACGTCGAGCCCATCACCCTTCTGCAGCTCGTCGGCGAGCGTGATCGCACTTTCGAGCGCGAGCTTGGTCCCCGAGCCGATCGAGAAATGCGCGCTCGCCGCGGCATCGCCCATCAGCACGACGTTCCCATGCCGCCAGTTCTCGCACAACACGCGCGGAAAACTGATCCAGGCCGATCCGCGAATATGGTTGGCGTTGGACATCAACCGGTGCCCGCCGAGATGCGCCGCGAACACCGCCTCGCAGGCCGCGATCGACTCCTCGCGCGCCATCTCGCCGAACCCGGCGCGTGCCCAGGTCTCGGCCGAGCATTCGACGATGAAGGTCGCGGTGCCGGGCTCGAATTGATAGGCATGCGCCCACATCCAGCCATGCTCGGTCGGCTCGAAGATGAAGGTGAAGGCGTCATCGAACGTCTGGTGCGTGCCGAGCCAGACGAACTTGTTGGCATAGAGTTGCACATCGGGCCGGAAGGTCGCGGCGAACGCCTCGCGCGTCCGTGAATTGAGCCCGTCGGCGGCGATGACGAGGTCGTGGTCGCGGGCGAGCGCCGCGACATCGGCCACCTCATCCTCGAACCGCAGCTCGACGCCCAGCGCGCGCCCCCGCTCCTGCAGCAGGAGCAGCAGCCGGCGCCGGCCGATCCCGCAGAAACCATGCCCGGTCGACACGGTGCGCGTGCCGCGATGCACCACCGCGACATCGTCCCAATAAGCGAAATGCGTACGGATCGCCGCGGCGCTGATGGGATCGTTGGCGGTCAAATTCTGCAGCGTCTCCTCGGACAGCACCACGCCCCAGCCGAACGTGTCGTCGGGACGGTTGCGCTCGAACAAGGTGACATGGTGGCGCGGATCGCGCAGCTTCATGCTGATCGCGGCATACAGCCCCGCAGGCCCACCGCCGACAATCGCGACCTTCATCCGACTCCTCGCGCTGACGGGTTGGAGGCTAGGCGTTTGGAAGGTGATATTTCAAGTATGAAATAATTTGGCTGGCCGACGACACGTGGGGAGGTACCCCTCCACGTGCTCCCGTCCTCATCGTCACCCCGGTAGCGTCGCAAAGATACCAACCCTACGCGTGAGTCATTTCTGACGGCGGGCAAGCGTCGCAAAAGTACCGATTCTATGCGTGAGTCCCGAGCGAGCCAGTGGCCGGTGTCGATGAGCGGGAGTGTCCACCTATCCATGACCCAAGGCTAAGCCCGATGGCCCGGGGTTGAATTCAACGCACCGCCACCCTCAATTGCACACCAACCCATCCCGCCGCCGGACCAGCCCCTGCTTCACCTGCGCGCATGACAGATCGCGCCCCGCCGCCTCGCAGCGCGCCAGGGCATTCCCCGCGCGATCGGTGGTCGGTTTGAGACACACCGTCTTGCCTGCCGCGACCAGCGTCCGGAGATTGGCGGCACTCGCCATCGCGAGCTTGTCGTCAGCCGCGGCGATCCCGGCCAACGCCACGCGCCGCGACCCGCATTGCAGCGTCATGCCGTCGATCACGTCTGCCCGCCCGCAATCGAACCCGGCAACGGGCCGCGAATTCGCGACCGAGCCGACCGGAATCTGCGTCAGCCCCAGCCCGACGGTGACGCCGACCAGTGCGCCGATCGCGGCCAGCGGGGCATAGCGCCGCGCCGGGCTCGGCGGGCGCCCTTCGGGGACCAGACGGGAGATGTTCGGCGTACGGCGCGTCATCGCAATTGCGGGGCCCCGGGTCGCCATGGACAGGAAGGCCCCCACCCTCCTCCAGCAAACGCGCCTCAATTGCGGCCAAAACCGCCCGTCGGCAAGATCAAACCGCGTCGCGATCCTACCCGATCTGCGCCCCGGCCTGGCCGTTGTCGCTTCCAGCCGCCCCCGCTTTGTGGTTGAGTCCGCCGTCCAACGGAGAGCTGGAACGGGCGTGCGGGAATTCGACCTGGCCATTATCGGCGACGGCCTGACGCCCTGCATCCTGGCGCTCTCGCTGCTTGCCGAACGGCCGGGAGTGAAGCTTGCCCTGGTATCGAGCGATGCCCAGATCGGTGGCAACCGGCTCGAGCTCGTTCTGCCCGACCGCCTCCCCGCGGCCTTCGTCGATCCGCTATCGGCGGCAACCACGCTCGAATGGGGCGCCTTTGCGCTCAGGGCCCGCGGCGAGACCGACCTGGTCGAAGAACGCGTCTGGCTGGTCGACCCGATGCAGGTGTGGATGGACCTGCGCGACCGGCTTCCGACCAGCGCCCTGTTCCCGCGCCGCGACGGGCTCGCGGTCGAGGGCGATGTGGTCAGCTGGTTCGGCGGCGGGATCAGGGCGGCCGCGCTGGCCGATGCCCGCGGCCTCGTCCGGGCACGGCGCGACGAAATCGTCGAGGCGCGCGTCTTTGCCGAATTGCCCTATCCGGTGCTGGCCGATTTCGATGTCGGCAGCGCGAACTGGGGCTATCTTCAATATGTCCCGCTGGGCGCCGACCGCGCGCTGATCAACCGGATCGGTCGCGGGGACGGGGACCCGATCGAGGACATCGCCGCGTCCCCGGCGCGTATCGCCGACCTGCCGACGATCGCCTGCTGGCCCCGGCTCGGGGAGCTTCGCGCGAAACTCGGTTAGCGCCAAAGCTTACCGCGCGCTTTACCAAGAAGGACGACCGCATCTTCACACGTCGCTGCGAAAAGGGGCGTGCGGGTTTCAAACAGGATTGCGGTCATGAAGAAGGTTATTTTTGCTCTTGCCGCGGCGTGCGCCTGCACGGCGACCGGCGCCCAGGCGGTCGACCCCCATGTCGCTTTGGGTTCGGGCCAGTACACGATCGGGATCAGCGGCTTCGTGCCGGTGATCTGCCGCGCAACCGTCGACGCGACGGCGGTGCCGACCCAATCGGGCCAGGTCTCGCTCGGCTCGCTCAACGAATTCTGCAACAGCCCCAACGGCTATGAAGTCTATGCCGATTATTCGGCCAACCTCGCCAAGGCAAGCCTGGTGGTCGACGGCAAGAAGGTCAATCTCGGCACGACCGGCTCGACCCGCGTGAGCAAGTCGAACACGGCGGGCATCGCTGCCCATAGCGTGTCGCTCGACCTGCCGAAGGACACGCAGTCGGGCACGATCTCGTTCCGGATCGTCGCGCTTTAAGTCGGTTTCAGCTGCGCTGAAGCGCGGTGCCGGCCCGCGCCCCCTCCCGGCCTCCCAATCAGGATATTCTATGGGAGGCCGGGAGGGGGTGCGGGCCGACACCGCTACCGTTTCAGCGCAGCTGAAACAAACTAGAGCGCCGGGCAGGTCTGTTGCGATGGCGCGCCCGAGAGCAACGGCGTCACGGTGACCGTGAGAATGTCGTTGTAGAGCCCGGCCGGCGTCTTGCCGACGCCGCCTTCGAGCAGTTTCGCACGGATCGGCAGGATCCCCAGCGCGGCGTCGGTACCGGCGCGGACGCAGGTGACGGTGTTGAAGGTCGGGCTGGCGGTGGTCGGCGACTGGCCCAGGAACAGGGCCTGGTACAGGACCGTCTGCGCCGGGTTGCCGAGATTGCCGCCCGAGAAGGTCAGCTTGTAGTTGTTCTGCGACGTCATCGCGACCGAATAGGGTCCCGAGCTGGCGACGCGGATATAGTTGGTGCTGGGCGTCGTATAGGTACCCGGCGCGCCGGTTACGGTCGCGGTGGTGAGGTTGCCGATTTCGCCGAAATCGAGATTGGTGCCGACATAGCTGGCCTGCAGGCCGCTCAGCACGGTGATGTTGACGACGATCGCGTTCGACACCGTGCCGGTGTCGGTGAACGGACCGCCGCCGCCGGTGCCGTTGCAGCTGTAGACGATGTCGAACGGCAGGGTCGTGCCGGCGATCAGGTTGAGGTTCGGCGGCAGCTGGAAATTGATGTTCAGCGTGAAAATGTCCGATGCCGCATTGTTGCCGGTGAAGGCCCAGCGGAACACGCCGGGCGCCGGGCTGCCGCTGTTGATGTTGAGGATCGGCGGCGTCTGGTTGGTCCCGAAGAAGATGTTGCTGCCGGTCGGGCCGCCCGAGCCCGAGCCCACCGCGCTGGTCGGGATCAGGATCGTGCCGTTCTGCGCCGCGCTGTTGCCCTTGACGTAGAATTCGATGTTCGCGGTCTTCTGACCGCCCCCGCCGTTGACGCGCGACAATTGCAACCCGGTGATGGTCAGGTTGGTCGTCGTGCCGCTGAACGGATCGTAGGTGAGGTTCGCGGTACCCCCGCTGACGGTGGTGAGGCCGCACTGCCCGGCCGCCATGGCGGTGCTGGGGAGTGCAATGCCGGCGCAGGCCAGCGCGAGCAGCATCTTACGGAACGGAGACCAGGCCATAACTATTGCCCTTTGATCGATTTGAGGTCGTCGACGCGGAGGATTCCGTCAGCATCGGCGGGAACGGTGAGCACGAAGCTCGATTTCTTGTCGTCGAGCATCTCGATCCGCCATTTGCCCGGCGCCAGCCCGCCAATGCCGAACCGGCCTTCGCGGTTGGTGAAGACGGTGATCGGCGGCCGTTCGGGATGCGCCAGCTCGGTCGCGGTGCCGCTGACCAGCGAGACGGCCTCGCCATCGACATCGAACAAACGTCCGATCGCGGTAACCGAATAGGCCGAACCTACAACCAGTTTGTAACCACTGCGGTACGGTGGCAACAGGCGGAACGAGCCCTGGCCGATGTCGATGCCGGGCTTGGTGCCCAGCACGTTCACCGGCACGGTGCGCTCCGCATAGGAGCTCAGGCTCGGCAAGGTACCGGCGCGCAATGCCCCGGTATTGGCGGTGAAGCCGAACGGCGACGGTTCGACCACGACATTGGCGCCGTCGAGCTTCTTGTACGGCGTGACGATCGCGAAGCTGTCGTAGATCGGCCGGCCGATCGACAAAGTGCCATCGGCGATCGCGATCGAGGTGCCGAAGCGCAGCGAGGTGCGCTCGCTGGTGACGTTGCCGAACGTATTCTCGAACGTGCCGAAATGGGTGATCCCGAGCTCGGCGCGGTTGGTGTAGTAATTGCCGGTGAAATTGACCGCCGAGCCGCTGTCGCTGCGCTCGACGTCGGCGGTGACGTTGTACGACCCGACGCCCTGGCCATAGAGCGTCTGGAACGACGTCCGCACCCGGTTGCCGCGCGAATCGTAATCGGCGCGCGCGGTCGAGTAGCGGCCGAGCCGCACCACGAGCGAGACCAGGCCGGCGATACGGCTGCCGAAATTGTCCTTTTCCCAGCGGACATCGCCGGTCAGCGAGGCAGTCGCCGAGATGCGATAGCCCGCGGTGATGCGATAGCTCTGCAGATCGGGCTGCGCGCCGCGCCCCTTGGAGAAACGCGCGTCAACCCCGGCATAGATCCGCTCGTTGAAGGTATGCGAATAGCCGCCGCCGATTTCGTAGGTGAAGGCATTGCTCGGGACGATCACGCCGACCGGCGAGAACAGCCGGCTGCGCGTTTCGACGAACAGGTTGAGCGAATCGGCCTGGCCGCTGGAGCGCTGGATCAGGCGCTGGAAGGTGACCGAAATCGCGTGGCCGGTACCGATCCCCTCGACCCGCGACAACGAGAAATTGCCGGCAAAGGTGCCGAACGGCGAGGCAACCACCGCTTCGACCCCACCCATCTGGGTCTTGTTGTCGGCCTGGGCATTGACGCCCAGCGTCACAAAATCGCTGAGGCCGCGGCGGTAGAAACCGCTGAACGCCCATTTGTCGGTATAATGCGGCCCGCGCACGCCCAGCGGATTCTCGACACCGGCATAGAGGCCGAATTCGCTCAATCCCTTGGCGAGCTGCGACTGGTCAAGGAACAGGTTGAAGCGCAGCAAATCGGTGCGCCCGGTATCGTCGATCACCGACAGCTTGATGTCGTTCCCGCCCTGGGTGAACGGGAAGTCGCGCAGATTGTAGGTGCCGGGCGCGAGCTGGAGCCGGCGCACGATCTGGCCGTTGACCTGGACCTCGACGGTCGAGGGACGCGTCAGCTGGAAGCTGCGGTCGCCGCGCGGACGGACCAGCTGCTGCGGCTGCAGCACGCTGTACGACCGGAAGATCGAGAGACCGGCAATGTCGGGCGCCGACTGGAAACCGCGCGACACCGTCTGGAGGTCGCCCGCGGTCCAGCGGACCAGGTTCTTCTCGTCGTCGAATACCAGCCGCGAGCCGAGCCGCTGGAGGTCGACACCATTGGCGCCGGGTTGCCAGATCGCTTCGCCCTCGGCGACCACGCCGCCCAGCCGGACGGCGCCGTCGAGCGAGAAGATCGGCGGGGCGAAGCCCTTGTCGCCGCCGGCATGGATATAGTCCTCCGACCCGCGGATGTTGATGTACGCGCTGTACATCGACGGCTGGACGAAGCTGCCGACCCTGTTGCGGTCGAGCGGGCTGACGCCGATCGAGCGCGATGCGCGCCGTTCGGCGGCGATCGTCAGGTTGAGTTCGAGCGTCTGCGGATTGTAGCGGATGTCGACGCCGATCGCGGTGAAGTCCGCCGGCGTCAGCGACGCCTTGGTCGAAAAGCTCGCCTGCAGCGCGGTATAGGTCGACGGGTTGAGCACGTTCGACAACAGGTCGACGAGCCGCTGCGCCGGGAATTGCAGCTTGCCATCCGCGGTGATCGTCAGCGGCATGTCGCCCAGATACGTGCCGCCATCCTTGACCGGCACGGTCAGGACGATGTCGCGGCCGGTCGGATTGATGTTGGTCTGCGGCGCATTGCCCGGCGCGATCGGCGCGTCGATCGTGACGCGGCGTTCCTGCGATTGCGGAACGGTCCCCTGCTGGTCCGAGGCATAGGCCGGCGTGCACAGCACGCTCAGGCTCACGCCGCTGAGGATCAGCGCCAGGGTGCGGCGGCGCGAGCGCTCAGCCGTCGGGAGTGAAGCTGACATCGACGCTGCCCCCCTCCACCGGCAATTCGATCGGCAGCGACATGCGGCGCGTCTGGTTGGCGCCGACCAGGCCGAACCCGATCGTCTGCTGCGTTTCCGGCCCCGACAAGGTACGCCGGAAGACTTCCTTGCCGCTCGCATCCTTCTCAACGATGCGCAGCCGCCCTTCGGACAGATAGCCATAGGCCGCCGAGGCGTTGCTCAAGGTCACCACCGGGATCGGCTTGCCGGCTTCGTTATGCCCGATCTCGGCGCTGTCGACCTTGATCGCCGGCTTGGCGCCATTGGGCGCGATGCTGACCAGCACCTGGAAATTGTACAGGATCTGGATCGCCGACTGGCCGGCCGGCAATTTGACCGGCAGCTGCGCGACGGTGACGTAATAATGCTTGCTGGTCTTGAGGTCGGGGTCGCCGACATATTGGACGCGGAACGACTGCGTCTGCCCGGGCTGGATCAGCGCCTGGGGCGGAAAGATCAGCAGGTCGCCCGGATCCTTGCCGGTTTCCTTGACTCCGTTGGCGTCGAAATCGAGCGCCTGGACGCGCAGTTCGACCGGCAGCGGCGTCGCGAACGTATTCTCGACGGTGATGATCTGCGTCATCCCGTTGCCGGACTGTTTCAGGTTGATGATGACCGGCTGTACGGTCATCGCCACAGCCAATTGCTGTGGCACGACGATTGCGGCCATCAAGGCCGCACTCGCCAGCATTGTCCTTAGATGCTTCATTTCCCCCCTCCCGCAAGGTGGTTTTTAAAAAGCTGCCTGGAACTGCACCGTCACCGTGTCGCTGTAGCGGCCCGCGACCAGCGGACCGCCCCCCGGCGGCACCGCAAAGGTCAGTCCCATGTCTCCTGCCCCTCCCTGCGCCGCGGCGATCAGGAGAGTGTTGTTCTGATTGGTCAGCACCGAGGCGTTCTGCCCGGCCCAGCTGGCGTCGATCCGGTAGCCGACGAACTCGCCGAAGCCGTTGGCCGGCCGGTTGCGTGAATTGCCGCCGTCGCGCAGCATGCCGCCATTGGCGCTGGTGACGGTCAGCCGGTGCGGCGCGTTGCAGATCACCGGCAGCGACAGGTTGATCGTCGCCGCGCGCGGCTGCGCGGTCACCGGATCGCCGAATTCGACGATGCGGATCTCACCGCTATTGGCGCCGGTCGAGGCGAAGGTCGCGTTCTGCCCGCCGCTCGCGGTTGGTGCGTTGAGCACGCAGGCAGGCGGCGCCTGGCCGGCGATCTCGAGCCGGCCCTGGCCGGTATCGATATTCTGCGCGTGCGCGGCCACCGTGGTGCCGAGCAGTGCAACGACGAAAAAGGCGGCGCGGGTCATCAGCGCGGCTCCACGAAAATCCGCATCGTGTCGGCGTAGTCGCCGGCCTGAAGCGGAGCGTTGTCGCGGGCGTTCGAGGCGCCCGGCGCGATAGCGAGCCTGAGGTCGATCTGGCCCGCGGTGGGCGCGTCGACATTGAAGAACTGGTCGGCAACGCGGCGCGACTGGGCATCGGCGTTAAGCACGCCGTTGACCGTCCCCCAGGTCACGGTGGCGCGGTACGGCACTGCCGAAGCAAAGCCCGGCGCCGGCGGCGCCGCGCGCTGCACGGTCGGCCACAGGCCATTGTTCTGGGTCTCGAGCCGCAGGCGGTGCGGGTAATTGCACACCGCGTCGAACTTGACGTCGACCGACGCCGCGGCGACCGCCAGCGTGGCGGGATCGACCATGCGATCGATCTGCAGCGTATTGCCGCTCAGGCCCCGGAAATTGATCTGGTTGCCGCCTTCGACGCGCGGCGCACCCACCGCGCAGACCGGCGGCGTGTTGCCCGTGACCGGAAGGGTCTTGGTCGCCGAGGTCGTCTGGGCCTGTGCGGGGGAAGCCCAGGCGATTAGCCCACCGACGACCAAGACCGTTTCAAGGCGCAGAGCGCGTGGCATCTCAGGAGGCCACGGCCAACGTCACGGTGACGTTGCCCTGATAGTTCGTGTCGGCGACGAGCCGCTGGGTTGCCCCGCCGCCGGTCGAGAAGCTGCCGATCGAGACGGTGATGTCCCCCGAAAAGGCGGTCGCGCGGGTCTGCACCGCCGCCGGATTGCTCGCGGCACCGGTGACGAAGCTCGCCGGCGTGGTGGTCCAGCCCGAGGCGGTCGCGGTGTAATTGACGGTCCGCGAGAAGCCGGTTGGCGGCGTCGCGGTGAAGGTCTGCGCGGCGACCGGGGTCGCATTGACCGTGATCGTGCTGCGCGCGCTGCAGAACGAGCCCGCGAGCACCTTGGGGGGTGCCGCCAGGTCGGTGCGCAGCAGCCCGGTATTGACGTCGATCAGCACGCCGAGATCGAAGGTCGCACCGGTCCCGGTCAGGGTCCCGCCCGCGCACATCGCCGGCACGTTGCCGATCACCGAGAAGCTCTTGGTGTCGCTTTGGCTCTGCGCGGCGGCAGCACCGCTCCACAGCAGGGCGGTGGCCGCGACGGCCAGGCCTGCGAGGTTACGCTTCATGATCACTCTCCCCCACCGGCGGCGACGGGACCGAGCGTGATCACGACGAGGCCGCTATAATTGCCCGCGTTCAGCAACAGGTCCGAAGGCGCGGTGAAATTGGACAGGTCGACCGACAGGTCGGCGACCTTGGGTGCTCCCTGGGTCGGTCCGGTCGACGAGCTGGTCGGCGATCCGCCTGCGGCATTGGCCGCGGTGGTCACCGTCGCCGGTCCCGGCGCCCAGTTGGTCACCGACGCGGTGTAATTGACCGCGCGGGCAAAGCCGGGCTGGACCGGCGCAGGGTCGGTCGCGACCAGCGCCGTGGCGGTCACGGTGACCGCCGATCCGGCGAAGTTGCAGAACGAACCCGGCAGGGTGACGGTGCGCGTCGCGATGGTCGCGATCCGCCCGACCCTGGTCCCCGACGTATTGGCCATCTGGCCAAGGTCGACGGGGGCCGGGGTCGGCGTGCCCAGCATGCAGAGCTTGGCAACCGTTCCCGAGACCGCCACGTCGGCGGTATCGGTATCGGACTGGGCGTGCGCGATCCCCGGCACGGCGGCCGCTGCGAGCAGGATCAGAGCAAGGCGCTTCATCGCGAAATCTCCGTCGATCGCCGTTACGGCAGGCTGATGGTCGGGGTCAGCGTCACCAGGACCTGGCCCGAATAATTGCCGGCGACGAGACGCCCGCTGGTCGGGCTCGACGAGCTCGACAGCGTGACGACGACGTCACCCGAGAAGATGCCCACCGGGACGCCGGTCCCGGCGCCGTCGGTGACCGAGGTGTCGTTGGCGGTGGCGCTGTTGGCCAGCGCCGATGCCGAATAATTGACGACGCGGTCGAAGCCGGCCGGTGGCGTGGTCAGGAAGCTGGTGTTGACCAGCCGCTGCGCCTCCACCGCCATCGTCGCGGCGGTGCCGTTGCACCACCCGACGAGGGTCCGGCTCTGACCGTCGAGCTTGCTGGTATCCAGCTTGCCCGAATTGGCCCCTGCTCCCTGCAGCGCCAGCTCGCCGGCGTTGATCACGGCGGAAGGCGTGGTGAACTGGCAGCGGTCCGCGACCGAGCCGTTGACCGTTACGGTACCCGTGGCCGTCTGAGCGGCGGCCGGCAGGGCAGCAGCAGCGGCGATCACCGCGGCGACTGCAAGGAGAGAGGTCTTCATCGTCATTTCCCCGCTTGGTTGAGCTTACGCGCCAGGCTTGATCACGACGGTGATCTTGCCGGTGTAGGTCGGATCCGCGGCCAACAGGTCGTTGACGGTGTTGGTGCGGAAGTTCGAACCGCTGATCGCGATATTGTCCGAGCCGTTATTGGCCAGGCGCCCGCCGATCGCGGTGTCGGTGCCGGCAGCATTGGCGCTGTCGTTGGTGAACGGTCCGGCCGGACCAGCGGTCGTCGTCACCGCGACGCTCGCGGTGAAGTCGATGCTGTTGTCATAGCCGCCGCCACCGGTGGCGGTCGCCGCGGTGATCGGATCGGCATCGACGCTGATCGTCGGCGCGGCGGTGGTGCAGACCACACGGGCGGTAAGCCCGGCGGCGGCATTGAAGTCCGTCGCGATATTCGGACGGAGCTTCCCGTCGGCGCCTGCCAGTTCGCCGAGCGCTACGGTCGTACCGAAGGTCGAGCCGTTGCCGGGCACGACCAGGCACTTGCCCGCGACCGACCCGGTGATGTTCACCGTGCCCGTCACCGTTTGCGCGGCGGCCGGCGCTGCCATCGCGATCATCGAAGTGGCGCCGAGCGCCATAAGCATATACTTTTTCACGTCTTTATTCCCTTCCCCACAAATGTTTACCCGTTGGCGCGCACGGCCCCCCGCGGCATCGCCGCCCCCGGTTGAAGATCGGACCGCTTCCCCGAGGGCGAGAAAGCCGTTCGCCGCGCGATCGTCATGACGCCGCGCTCACCGTCACCACGAGGGTGTCGGAATAGCTGCCCGAGACCAGCGCATTGGACCCGGCATAGGCAGGCGCGCTGACACGGAGATACGAGCCGGACTGGCCGACCGATGTCGAATTGAGCAGGAGCCCCTGCGACGGCGTGACCGGACCGCGGAACGAGCACGGCGTGCCGCTCGACGAGGTCAGGTTCGCGACAGGGCAGCTCTGGTTGGCGGTAGCAGTCGAGCCAACCAGATTGAGCGTCACCGAATAGGGGGCGAGCGTCGTATAGCCCGCCGGCACCGAGCCGCCGGTCAGCAGCCCGCCATTGGTCGACACCACCGCGACGCGCGACGGCCCGGTGCAGTCGAGCTGGAATGTGAAATCGTGGTTGAGCCCCGCCGTATCGAAATCGGGCTGGTTATAGGTACCCGCGGGCGCCGTGCCGGTGGCGAAGCCGCAATGCCCGCCGATCGACGCGGTGACCTGGACTTGGAGCGTGCGGAATCCGCCGGTGACGCCGGGCTGCCCCGCCGCATAGACCGTCTGCGCAGCGGCGGCATGCGGCAGCATCGCAGCGCCGATCGCCAGCCCGATCGCAGTAAATGTTCCCCGCCCAACCACTGTTCGTTGCCCCTCCCGGACACATGAACGATGGGGTAATGATCAAAATGGTGGGAACAAAAGGCAAGAAAAATATTTTACTCTTGATTAACCGGTTTTCCGATTCACGAGTATTACTGATATATATACTGCTATACATCCTATATCTTCGGTTATATATTCAACAACACACCTCAATCTTTTCTGTTTAATGTTGGGACATTATTTTCTTATTAGAGTGTGTATCGCGTAATATTGATGTACATCATCAAGATGACTACTAAAGTAGTGGATTGGTATTCGATTTTATTCGACTCCTATTGATCCGCTTGAATGGCGATTCCCGACTCTCTCCTAGAAAATCAGGGTTAAAGCGCGAGGTTGAAAATTACATCTGCCTGTAATTTAATTACAGGATCGGGCCCGGTCGTTAACCTTTTGGCGGCTTCGGAATGACTCTTCCGTCGCGACTCGGGAATCACGGCAGCGAATCGGTCGGCCCAGCCACCTCTGCTAACTGATTGAAATCACAGCAGGTGTCGATTCCATCCAATTCCTGGACACCATATCGAGTCGCGCGCGGGCGGTTTCGCTGGCAAAGGGTCGTTGCGGAACTTTACCGGTCATCAATGCTTCTCGTTGATACTTTAGCGACCATCAGACCGGGGGGCCGATGCCGCGCCTGACCAAAGATACTGCCGACCGTTTCCTGTCCGCGCGCAGCCTTGCCCTGGTGTGCAAGCTCGAGGTCGGGCTGCCGCGGCTGATGCTGTTCTGGGTCGCGTTCGCCGGTTTCGCCTGCGGGTTGCGGCTCGCCTTCGCCGCAACGCCGATGGCGACCACCGGCCAGGCCCTGGCCAATGCGTTGCCCTATCTGCTGCTGGTCGGCGCGCCGATCGTCACCATCCTGCTCGGCCTGTCGCTGTTCCCGGCCGACGCGCTGCATGCCCAGCCCGAGACGCGGCTGGCGCGGATCGGGCGCTGGCGCCGGGTCGACCCGGTCGCCGCGCGGTCGATGCCGCTCTACGGCGTCAGCGGATTCATGGCCTCGCTGCTGGTCGGCATCCTGATCAACGTGCCGGTGCGCACCGTCGAGTTCCTGACCGGCATCCCCGCGCTCGGCGGCATGGCGCCCGACTGGTTCCGCACGCTCTACACGATGATGTTCGCCGACCTCGTGCTGCTGTCGTGCCTCTACGCCTTCGCGTTCGTGCTGGCGTTGCGCCACGTGCCGATGTTCCCGCGCTTCCTGGCCGCGGCCTGGGGGATCGATATCCTGATGCAGATCTGCATCGCGCGCGTGATGGGCCATGTCGCGCAGCTGCCCGGCGATGTCGGCACTTCGCTCGCCGCGATGCTCGAGGGCAATTTGCAGAAAGTGCTGATCAGCGTCGCGCTGTGGCTGCCCTATCTGCTGCTGTCGCGGCGCGTGAACCTGACCTATCGCTGGCGCGTGCCGGCTTGACCCGCAGCGGGAAGGGATAGCCCTGCCCGTTCGGAGACGTGGATGACCGCCCATTTGTCGGCATAGAGGCGCCGCCAGCCCGGCTCGCGGTCGAGCAAGGCGACCAGTCCGGCATCGGGCGGCAGGATCGTCCAGCCGAACTTCCATTTCGCCTCGGCCGCGCGCCAGCGCGCGATGTCGCCATTGGCGATCCTGACATAGTCGCTGGTGAAGGCATCGCCATACATGTCCGAGCGGCCGTCGATAAAGGGCGCGATCCCGTTGAACACGAGCAGGCCGCCAAAGCTGTATTCGTTGAACACCGGCTGGCCCCGCAGCGCCGGCGGCAGCTTGGCGAGTGCGGTCATCGGCACCCCGGCGCTGTCGGGCCGGTGGAACGGCGTGGCGAGCCGGTAGGTCGCGGTCCCCAGGAACAGCAACAGCCCGACCCCGAGCAACGGCGCGAGCTCGCGCCACCGCGCGCGCCATTGCGGCAGCACGGCTGGCCGCGGCCGCTCGCCCCCGTCCGCCCAGGCGCGACCGATCGGTTCGGCGAGCAGGATCGTCGCCAGCACGACGAGCACGGTCTGGTTGCGGATGTGCTCGAGCGCGAGGTGGAGCGCGCCGAGCAGGACGAGCAGGCGGACCACGGGAATCCGCACCGGCCGCAGGAACAGGAAGAACAACCCACTGAGCAGCAGCACTTCAAGGACGGTGATGCGGCCGAACTTCGCGGGCTGCCATTCGGCGATCAGCGACAGGAGCGAGAGGCTGTTGACGTAGAAGGGATAGAGCAGACCCTCGATCCCCGCGGGCGTCGCCAGCGCAGCGAGCAGCAGCGCCAGCCCGAACAGCCCCCATCCGCGGATCGCCGCTAACCGCTCCCCGCGCCCCGACATGACCTGTGCCTCGAGCCCCATCGCCGCGGCCAGCGCGAGCCCGAACACGAAGCTGCCATGCAGATTGGCCCAGAAGAGCATTAGTACCGCGAGCGCGAGCGGAGGCGCGCGCCCGCGCTCACGCGCGCGAAGGAGCGCGACCAGCCAGAGCGCGAGGACCGGCAGCGCGAGCAGGTGCGGCCGCGCGAGCAGCCAGGGGCCCAATCCGATCGACAGATAGACCAGCATCAGCGCCGCTGCGCCCGGCCGCTGCCAGCGCAGCAGGTGCAAGGTGACGATCGCGTAGAGCGCCGCCGCCGCCAATCCGAACAGCACGATCAGCCCGCCCCAGCCACCGGCCGACCAGGCCGCGTACATCAGGATGTCGGACAGCCATTCGTGCGCGACCCAGGGATGACCGCGCGCGCTGAACGAGAAGGGATCGGTGCGCGGCACGCTGCCATGCGCGACGATCCAGCGGCCGGTCGCGAGATGCCAGCCGGTGTCGCCATCGGCCAAAGCCGAAGTCAGCACCGTGACGAAGGCAAATGCCGCAAAGCTCACCAGGACGACCAGCAGCGTCCCGGCAAGATCAGCCCCTGCCTCTTCGTCCCTACTCATTCCGGTTAGTCAAATTGTCGCATTGTGGCGACGCCCCTTCCCGCGAATCAGTCTAGTCGCGACGGCCTGTCGGCAAAAGGTGATTCGCGGACGTTTGTAGAAAACGGACAGTCTTTTCTGGGCGTTGTATAAAAACGACAAATAGGAGAGCTTGGCACACCCGAAATGGGTATATCCAAAGCTATAATGGGTATGTCCCTTGTCTCGATTGGCACAATTTTTCTGCGATTCTGGATAGTTAACCGGCAGCAGTCCTGACCGTTTTGAACCTATCTAAGTTGTTGATCTCCAAGGTTTTTGCCGGAAATGGTTAACAAAAAGTTGCAATAACCTTTTGTAAATCAATCCTTTTATTCGCTTGTTGACACGTCCTTCAGTTGCGCGCCCACTGATCGTGCATCCCGGATTGATCGGCATTGTCCGATCGCCAGCCGGCCCAAGCGGGGCTCGCCGGGCGAAACAACATTTCGGGATAGACAAGGGGCCGGGCTGTCCGGCCGGGAGTGGGGAAGTGTTATGACGATGATCAAGCGACTTCTGGTCGATGAAAGCGGCGCTTCCGCCGCCGAATATGCGCTGATCCTGGCGATTGTCGGGACCGGTATCGCGGTGGCGGCGTACACGCTCGGCACCTCGATCAGCAATGCCATGAACAAGGCATCGAACTGCATCAACCGTACGCCGTCCAGCGCGGCCTGCTGATCGCCGCGAGGCGCTTCTGCGGGGGGGCGTCTCGCGGTCTCTGAACGGAGACTTGTGATGACTTTGATCAAGAATCTGCTGAACGACACCAGCGGTGCCTCGGCGGCCGAATATGCGCTGATCCTGGCGATCGTCGGGACCGGCATTGCCGTCGCCGCCTATACGCTGGGCACGTCGATCAGCAACGCCATGAACAAGGCGTCGAACTGCATCGCCAACAGCGCGGCAGGCGTCTGCTGATGATCCGGGCAGGGTTGCGGAGCGTCCGCAATCCTGACCCGGGTAGCTGTTGCGGTTGACCGGCGGGGGGTCGGTATCATGCGTGGACAAGGGCTTATCATTCTGGGCGTCGCGATCCTGATCGGGCTCGCGGCCGTTTTCCTTGCCAATTCCTATCTGGGCCGCGTCGAGCAGCAGCAGGCGACGACCCCGCTAGGGATGATCAAGGTCGCCGTCGCGCGCGTGCCGCTCGATTTCGGCACGGTGATCACGCCCGACAAGGTCCGCCTGGTCGACTGGCCGACCGACTCGCTGCCCCAGGGCACATTCGGCTCGATCCCCGAATTGCTGCCGATGAACCGCACCCGCGTCGCCTTGCGCCCGATGGCGGTCAACGAACCGATCCTGCGCTCCAAGATCTCCGGTGAAGGCGGCCGCGCCGCGATCTCCGCCGTACTCAAGCCCGACATGCGCGCCGTCGCGGTGCGGGTCAGCGACACCGCCAGCGTCGGCGGCTTCGTCCTGCCCGGCGACGTGGTCGACGTGCTCGTCACCCGCACGCCGATGAACACCAATGGCAGCGGCCAGCAGATCACCGACGTGCTGCTGCAAAAGGTCCGCGTGATCGCGATCGACCAGGATGCCAGCGACGCTTCGGACAAGCCGACGATCGGCAAGACCGCGACGCTCGAAGTATCGCAGGTCGACGCACAGAAGCTCGCGCTCGCGCAGCAGGTTGGCCAGCTCAGCCTTGCCTTGGTCAATCCGACCGGCCAGACCAGCCCCACGGTCGAGACGGTCAGCACCGACGATCTGCGCGACGGCGCCTATGTCGGCGGCTATTCGGACGGCGCCCCGCGCTATCAGCCGCCACCCCTCGTCGCCGCGCCGCCTCCCCGCGCGCCCGCCGCGCCAAGCAAGCCGAAACCGACCGGCGACACCGTGACGGTGTTCCGCGGGACCAAGGACTCCAGCTATGAGGTGGGCCGTTATGCCGGGCGTTGAGAAGCGGACGATGGTCCGTGCAGCCGCGCTCGCCTTGAGCGCATCCGTGTTGCTGATCCCGATGGCGACCCAGGCGCAGGAAGCCTGGGCGTCGAGCGCCGCGTTGCGCGCCGGCCAGCTCGACGTGCCGGTCAACAAGAGCCAGGTGGTGACCTCCGACCGGCCGTTCGCCAAGGCGCTGATCGGCAATGCCGAGATCGCCGATGTGCTGCCGCTGACCAACCGGTCGCTCTATGTGCTCGGCAAGAAGATCGGCACGACCAGCCTGACGCTGTACGACGCCAAGAACAACCTGATCTCGGTGATCGACGTCGCGGTCGGGCCCGACGTGATCTCGCTGCGCCGCCAGCTCAGCGAGCTGATGCCGAGCGAGAAGATCGGGGTGCAGGTGTCGGGCGATTCGATCGTGCTGACCGGCACCGTGTCGAGCGGCCCCGCCGCCGACCGCGCCAAGCTGATCGCCGCGACCTATGCCGGCGACAAGGTGGTCAATCTGCTGTCGGTCGGTGCCGCGCAGCAAGTGATGCTCGAGGTCCGCTTCTCGGAAATGAACCGCCAGGTCGCCAAGAGCCTGGGCCTCAACACCTCGTTCACCAACGGCAATGGCCTGCAGACCTTCCAGGGCGGGATCGGCAATACCGCGACCGGTACGGCGCTGCTGACCAACCAGAACGGGACGCCGACGGTCAACCTGGCCGGCATCCTCGACACGTTCGGGATCGTCTCCAAGGGCATCACGCTCGGCAATCTCAATATCTTCACCGCGCTCGACGCCCTGGAGCGCAAGGGGCTGGTGACGACCCTGGCCGAACCGACGCTGGTCGCCTTGTCGGGCGAGCCGGCCTCGTTCCTGGCCGGTGGCGAGTTCCCGGTGCCGGTGGCGCAGGGCAATGGCGCCGGCACGGGCAACAGCAGCACCGCGATCACCGTCGAATACAAGCCGTTCGGGGTCAGCCTTGCCTTCACTCCGACCGTGCTCGACGACGGAGTCATCAACCTGGTAGTCGCGCCCGAAGTGAGCTCGATCGACCCGTCGGCATCGATCAACATCAACGGGCTGACCATTCCCGGACTGCAGACCCGCCGCGCCAAGACCACGCTCGAATTGCGCGACGGCCAGTCGTTCGCGATCGCCGGGCTGCTGCGCAAGGACTTCCAGAGTACCGTGCGGCAATTCCCGTTCCTCGGCTCGATCCCGATCATCGGCGCCCTGTTCCGCTCGACCGGGTTCCAGCGGCAGGAGACCGAATTGGTCATCATCGTCACCCCGCGCCTGGTGCGCCCGGTGCCGGCCGACCAGATGCGGCTGCCGAGCGATCGCGTCCAGCCGCCCAGCGAGTCCGACCTGTTCCTGATGGGCCGCACCGACAAGGCGGTCGGGTCCAATCCGTTCGATCCCAAGGATGGCCCGAGGAATACCGTCACACCGCCGGCCGGCGGCTTTTCCGGTCCCAACGGCACGCAGAAGCAGAGGTGACGCCCATGACCCACATCCGCATCGCGCTCGCCGTCCTGCCGCTCCTCGCCGTCACCGCGTGCACGCCGATGGACATGAGTTTCGGCGATGCGGTGAAGACCGATTATTCGCTGCAGGTCGCCAATCCCGACGCCAGGCCGACCCGGCCCGACATCAAGGAAGGCGGATCGGGCGAGCAGGCGGCGGCCGCCGCCGAGCGTTATCGCAAGGGGACGGTCAAGCAGCCGCAAAGCATCCAGACCACCAGCGGCAGCAGCAGCGCCGGGGGTGGCGGCGCGGCGTCGAGTTCCTCCGGGACCAAATGACATGAAACGCGCGGTTCTTCAGCTCTGGAGGTCCGACGCGGGGGCAGTCGCGCCGATCGTCGCGGTTTCATTGTTCGGGATCATCGCCGCGGCCGGGATCGGTTTCGACTATGCCCGGCTCGCGGCGCTCGACACCGAGTTGCAGGACGCCGCCGACCATGCCGCGCTCGCCGCCGCCGCGCAGCTCGATGGCAAGAGCGGGGCGCGGACGCGCGCGACATCGTCGGCGCAGAATCTGCTCAGCAACCTTGCTTTGTTCGCCAATGACGGCAACAGCCGCGCGGTCGGCGTCGCGGCATCGGGCGTGGTCTTCTATTCGGACAAGGCCAAGACGACGGTGGCGACCGGCGACAGCGACGCCAAATTCGTGCTGGTCACGGTCAACAGCAAGCAGGCCTTTTACGCGCTGACCCCGGTGGTTGCGGCGTTCAACTCGGCGGCGATCGACGCCAAGGCCTTCGCCGGCATGGGATCGGCGATCTGCAAGGTGCCGCCGGTGCTGATCTGCAACCCGCAGGAAACGTCGACCAACAAGGATTTCGACGCCGCCTCGCTGGCCGGCGACGGGCTCAACCTGGTGTCGGTGGGCAATGGCAGCGGCGGCTGGTCGCCAGGCAATTTCGGCTACATCAACACCCATGTGGGCAGCAACGGCGCCCCGGGGATACGCGAGGGACTGGGCTGGCTGACCCCGGCGGGCGATTGCCTGCCGCAATCGGGGATCGACACCAAGCCGGGTGCCAGCGTGTCGGTGACCGACGCGCTCAACACCCGGTTCGATATTTACGATTCGGGACAGAGCTGTCCGTCTGGCGGCACCTGTCCGCCCTCGGCAAATACCGTCAAGGACCTCGTCTGGACATCGAGCAACGGCAACGGCAACGGGAACGGCAACGGCAACGGCAACGGGAATGGCAACACCCCGACCAATGCTTGCACCCTGGGCAATAACGGCTGGCATGAATCGGCCAGACCCTATCTGCCAACCAGTGCGACAACGCCATTGACCAACGGCCTGATGCCCGACGCGATGGGCTATCCGCGCGACATGTGTCACGCGATCAGCGCCAACGGGTCGTGCACCAACGGCCGGATCGGCGACGGGCTGTGGGACCGCAACGCCTATTTCTACGTCAATTACGGGTCGAGCTTCGACTGGCAGTCGGCAATGACCGCCGCCGGCTACACGCCCTCCACCGTCACCCGCTACCAGGTCTATAAATGGGAACTGACAAGTACCTCGTCGCGGATCAACACCCCGCGCTCGGTGACCGGCGGCTTCACCGCGACCAATGCCCCGATGTGCTGGGCGGGCACCCCGACCGGCGGCATCGTGCCAGGCGGCAATAATGTCGACCGGCGGCGCATTTCCGCCGCGGTGGTCAATTGCCAGCAGAACAGCGTCAATGGCGCGTCGACCAACGTGCCGGTGGTACGCTGGGTCGAGCTCTTCCTGGTCGAGCCGTCGGTCAACCGCACGCGGACCAGCGCCGGCGACATTTATGCCGAGATCATCGGCGAGACCAGCACCAACGGCGCGGGCGGCACCGCGGGACAGGTCGTCCGCAAGGACGTTCCGTATTTGATCGAATGAGCCGCGGGATCGCCTCGATCGCGCGGCGCGCGTTGGCCAGTCGTGATGGCGCGGCGGCGATGGAAATGGCGCTCGTCGCGCCGATTTTCCTGGTCATCCTGTGCGGCGCGGTCGACCTCGGTAATTACTTCATGTCCGAACATGTCGTGGTGAAGGCCGTGCGCGACGGCGCACGCTACGCCTCGCGGCGCTATCCGCTCGCCTGCACCGCGACCTCCAACGACACGTCGACGATCGCCGACGAAGTCCGCAACCTGGTGCGGACCAACACGATCGCGAGCGGCGGGCAGATGCGGCTCAACAATTGGGGCAATGCGAGCACGATCACCGTCGCGATCTCGTGCAATACCAGCACCAGCTATCGCGGTGGGGTCTATCGCAACACGACCGCGGTGCCGATCGTGCGGGTGACCGCGGCGGTGCCCTATAGTTCGCTGTTCAAGGCATTCGGCATCACCAACACCACGCTGACGCTCAATGCCTGGTCCGAAGCCGTGGTGATCGGGGCATGAGCACCATCCGCGCCTTGCTCCGCTCGACCCATGCCTCGACCGCGGCTGAGTTCGGGCTGCTGACGCCGTTGCTGCTGTCGTTCATGATCGGGACGATCGATTTCTGCCGCTATCTGTGGGTCTGCAACCGCGCCGAGAAGGCGACGCAGATGGGCGTGCGCTACGCGGTGGTGACCGATGTGATACCGAGCGGCCTCGCAACCTATGATTTCGCGACGACCGGCGGCATCCCGCAAGGTGACGCGATCCCGTCGAGCGCCTTCACCAGCGCCGAATGCGTCGAAAGCACCGCCGGCACGGTGACCTGCACCTGCGTCCCCGCCACTTGTCCGGGCGGCAACACGTTCAACAAGACCGCGTTCGACAACATCGTCGCGCGGATGCAGATCTTCTACCCGGGGCTCACCGCCGACAAGGTAAAGATCAACTACAATTATTCGGGGCTCGGCTATGCCGGCGACCCCAACGGCATCCAGATCGCGCCGCTCGTCACCGTCAAGCTCGACGGGGTGACGTTCACGCCGATGCTGTTCCGCTTCTTTGGCAGTGCCTCGGTCACCCTGCCCAGCTTCACGGCGTCGCTGACGCTGGAAGACGGCAGCGGCAGTTACGCGAACTAGGAGTATAGAGTGTGGGAGCGGTAGAGTTGCCCGAGTTCGAACCGAACAGCTGGACGATCAGGCGATCCGGGGCGGCCGTCGAGCTGATCCTGTCGCACGAGGAGATCCTGGCCGCCGAATTCGGTCCCAGCGTGATCGCGGGCATGTCGCTCGACACCAGCGAGCTCGGCCCCGACACCGAGATTCCCGACGAGATAGTCAAACGCGCGCGCGTCCTGGTGGTCGAGGTCCGGCCCGAGCGCACCGCATCGCTGCGCCGGCTGGTCCGGCTGCACGAGGCGAACAAGTCGCTGGCGATCGTCGCGGCGGTGCGCGACGCCTCGATCGGCACGATGCAGGCACTACTCCGCGCCGGGATCAAGGACGTCGTCGCCCTGCCGCTGGTGCGCAGCGACCTTGACGCAGTGATCGACCAGTTGCGCGACGAGATCGAGCGCGGCACGGTCAGTGACGCACCGACCGGCAAGATCGTGTCGATCATCCAGAGCGTCGGCGGGGTCGGCGCCACCGCCTTGCTGACCCAGGCGGCCGCCTTGTACGCCCGGCGCGAGAGCGATCGCGGCTTTGCCACCTGCGTGTTCGACCTCGACCTCCAGGGTGGTAATGTCGCCACGCATCTCGGCATGCGGCCCGAACTCACCGTCAGCGACCTGCTCGACGCGGGCAAGCGGCTCGACAAGGCGGTGTTGCTGTCGGTCGCCACCGAGCATGGATCGGGGCTGCGGGTGTTCGCCGCGCCGACCGAATTGATGCCGACCGACACCGTCGGCACCGACCAGATCTGCGAGATCATCCAGCTCGCCGCGGCCGAATATCGAACCGTCTTCCTCGACCTGCCGAGCGACTGGACCAACTGGTCGCTGTCGCTGGTCGCGCAATCCGACCTCGTCTTCCTGGTGGTCGAATTGTCGATCGCCAGCCTGCGTCAGGCGCAGCGCCAGCTCGCCTTGCTGGCCAAGCTCGGCGTGCCGGTCGAGAAGGTCCAGATCGTCGTCAACCGCGTCGACAAGGGCCTGTTCAAGCAGATCAACCTGCGCGACGCCGAGGAAGCGATCGGCCGCTCGATCGCGCTCAGCGTCGCCAGCGACTTCGCGTTGATGAACACCGCGCTCAACCGCGGCACGTTGATCGGCGACATCAAGGGCAAGAGCATGATCGGGCGCGACCTCGCCAAAATGCTCGACGCGGTCGACATGCTGCTCGAGCGGGATTGATGAGCGTGTGGCAGATTCGCCGCGGCAATGATCTCGGGGCGGCGGACCAGTCCGCGGCGCCGGCCGACGCCGAGCGTGACGCAGAGGCGGATCGCCACACCGCGCTCAAGGTCGAATTGCACCAGAGGCTGCTCGACCTGATCAATTTGAGCGCGCTCGAGACGATGACGCGCGACCAGATCCAGGGCGAGGTCGGCGAGATCGTCCACGAACAACTGTCGCTGCAAAAGCACGCGCTCAACCTGGTCGAGCGCAAGCGGCTGGTCAGCGACATCCTTGACGAACTGCTCGGGCTGGGGCCGCTCGAGCCTTTGCTCAAGGACGAAAGCATCACCGACATATTGGTCAACGGCCATGACGCGGTGTTCGTCGAGCGCCACGGCAAGCTCGAACCCTCGTCGGTGCGCTTCAAGGACGAGCGCCATTTGCTGCGCATCATCCAGAAGATCGTCGCCGCGGTCGGTCGCCGGGTCGATGAGAGCTCGCCTTATGTCGATGCGCGGCTGGCCGACGGGTCGCGCGTCAACGCGATCATCCCGCCGCTCGCGGTCGACGGCTCGCTGCTGTCGATCCGCAAGTTCGCGCGCGTGCCGATCGACATGGAGCGGCTGATCGAACTGGGCAGCGTCCCCGCCAATGCCGCCCGGGTGCTCGAGGCGATCGTCGCGGCGCGGCGCAACATCCTGATCTCGGGCGGCACCGGGTCGGGCAAGACGACCATGCTCAACGCGATGTCGGCCTATATCGATGGCGCCGAGCGGATCGTGACGATCGAGGATTCGGCCGAGCTCCAGCTCCAGCAGGCGCATGTCGCGCGGCTCGAGACGCGCCCCGCCAATATCGAGGGCAATGGCGAAGTCACCCAGCGCGAACTGGTCAAGAACGCGCTGCGCATGCGCCCCGACCGCATCATCGTCGGCGAAGTCCGCGCCGGCGAGGCGTTCGACATGCTCCAGGCGATGAATACCGGCCATGACGGGTCGATGACTACGGTCCATGCCAACACGCCGCGCGATGCCTTGTCGCGGATCGAGCAGATGATCGGGATGAGCGGGATCGATATCGCCCCGCGATCCGCGCGCGGCCAGATTGCCTCGGCGATCAACGTCGTGATCCAGGTCGGCCGCCTCGCCGACGGCAAGCGCCGCCTGATGAGCCTGTCCGAGCTGATCGGCATGGAAGGCGAGGTCGTCACCATGCAGGAGATCTTCCGCTTCCGTATGACCGGCCGCGACGAGCATGGCGCCGTGCTCGGCCGGTTCGAGGCGACCGGCATCCGCCCGCATTTCATGCAGGAACTGGAGGATCGCGGCATCCGCCTGCCGGCCGACATCTTCAATCCCAACGCGCCGATCGAATGATGACGGGGAACGCGATCCGCCTTCTCGTCCTTGCCCTGGTGTTCGCCGCCGTCGTGCTCGCCATCGAGGGCGCCACGCGCTGGTACCGCACGCATCGCAGCGGCGCGGGCGCGGTCAATCGCCGGCTGCAGATGATCGCGAGCGGCTATGACCGTCCCGAAGTGCTCGCGCGGCTGCGGCGCGATACCTGGGGCGGCGGCATCCACCTGCCCGGTCCGCTCGCCGCGATCGGGCGCAAGCTCGACAACCTGCTGCGCGGCGCCGCGTTTGGCCTGCCGCCGGGGCGCGCCTTGCTGCTGATGCTGGTGGTGGTCGCCTTGCTGTTCTTCGGCATCCTGGTCGTGGCCGTCGCGGTCGGTTTCCGGGTCGGCCCGGGCACTTTCCTGATGGTCGGCTGCTTCGCCGTCGCCGCCGGCATGGGCCTGCCGCTGCTGATCGCTTCGCAGCGGGCCGAGCGCCGCCGCAAGAAGATGGCCGAGCAATTCCCGGTCGCGCTCGACATCTTCATCCGCGGCTTGCGCGCCGGCCATCCGGTCGCGTCGGCGCTCGACCTGCTCACGCAGGAAATGGCCGATCCGATCGGCAGCGAGTTCGGCATCGTCACCGACGAAGTCGCTTATGGCGCCGACCTGCGCGACGCACTCCACAACATGGCC
>FTCZ01003424.1_pt1 | contig 67325 bp, 55 predicted proteins | sample 1658871 | NCBI WGS metagenome assembly FTCZ01 (sample SAMEA3914864, study PRJEB12502) | metagenome | biome: forest; material: soil | place: USA | collected 2012-03-12 | depth 0.3 m | reverse complement strand
TGTCGGAAGGCGGCGCTTCCTTCGCGGGCGCGTGGAACTTTGGCCCCGCGGCGAGCCAGGCGGTTGACGTTGAGACGCTCGCGCGTGCGATCATGTCCTGCTCGACGGCGCTCGATCTTCCCATCCGGTTCGGTGCTGAGGTGGACGCGCCGCACGAGGCTGGGATGCTGCGCCTCGACAGCAGCAAGGCGGAAGCCGAGCTCGGCTGGTCGCCGCGGCTGTCGGTCGATCAAACGCTAGCGATGACCGCGGACTGGTATGCCGCCTTTCTGCGCGGCGGGACCGACATGCGGGACCTAAGCCGTAGCCAGCTCGATGCCTATCTTCAGATCCGATCTTCCTCCGCCAGCAACGAAGGACTTCTCCGATGCGCGTGAACTACGGACAAAGCGTCCACAGCGACGCCGAGATCAATGCCGTCGTCGATGTGCTGCGGAGCTCTACCCAGATGGGTGAGCGGGTACGCGCCATGGAAACACGCGTTTCGTCGCTGTTTGCCAAGCGCCATGGTATCATGGTCAATTCGGGTTCCTCGGCCAACTATCTGGCAATCGAGCTGCTGGGACTGCCGCCCGGCAGCGAGGTCATCACGCCCGCGCTCACCTTCGCTACGACGGTGGCGCCGATCGTGCGACAGAACCTCGTCCCGGCCTTCGTCGACGTCGAAGAGGCAACCTACAATATAGACGCCGAAAAGATCGAAGCGATGATTGGGCCGGATACCCGCGCGATGATGATCCCTTCGCTGATCGGCAACCTGCCTGACTGGGATCGAATCCGCACCATCGCAGACAAGCATGGTCTGGTCGTGGTGGAAGACAGCGCCGATACGCTTGGCGCGACGTGGCGAGGCACCAGCACGGGCTCCCGCTCGGAGATCAGCACGACCAGCTTCTATGGCTCGCATGTCATCAATGCGGCGGGCAACGGGGGCATGCTGTGCATCAACGATGACGATCTTGCGCGGCGGGCGAAGTTGCTGCGTTCGTGGGGGCGAACATCATCGCTGTTCGTGGATTCCGAGTCCGCCGAGGCGCGCTTCGACATCGAGGTGGATGGCATCCCCTATGACTCGAAGTTCGTGTTCGAGGCGCTAGGGTACAATCTGGAGCCTTCCGAAATGGGGGCTGCCTTCGGCCTCGTCCAGCTTGATCGGCTGGAAGAGAACATTCGCCGTCGTATCGACAATTTCGACCGGCAATATGCCTTCTTTGCGCGCTATGAGGACTGGTTCATCCTTCCCCGGCAAGCGATTGAAGCGCGCAGCGGGTGGCTCGCTTTCCCGCTGACGATCCGCGGCGACGCGCCGTTCACGCGACGCGAACTGCAGATCTGGATGGAGAGCCACGACATCCAGACACGTCCGGTCTTCACCGGCAACATCCTGCGGCAGCCTGCAATGGCAGCGGTTCGTCATCGCGGGGTGGCCGACGATTATCCGATGGCGGACGCGGTGATGCGCGGCGGCATCCTGCTCGCCTGTCACCATGGTTTGGACGAGGCTCAGCTCGATCATATGCATGCGACCTTCGCAGCTTTCGCAGAGCGCCATGCGCGCCCGTCGCAGAGCCATGCCGCCGCGGCCTGATCCCAACGCGAGGATGCGGATCCTCGTCACCGGTGGGGCCGGTTTTATCGGCTCGCACCTCGTGCGCCGCTGTGTGGCCGAAGGACATGAGGTTCATGTTCTGCTGAGGCCAACGAGCGCCGCCACACGTCTGGCGGACGTACTACCCGCCATCGGCATGCACCGGCTGCTGCTCTCGGACAGCGAGGCGGTTCAATCCTGCATGGGGAAGGTTCAGCCGACGCATATCTTCCACCTCGCGAATAGTACAGCTGGGCGCCATGACACGGCGGTCGTGGGAGCGATGGCTTCTGTGACACACCTGGTCGATCTGCTGACCCTTGTTGAGGCGGCTGCGAGTGCCGATGAACCTCCGCGTCTGCTCCTGCGGACGGGCTCCATCGCCGAATATGGCTCGGGGCCGGTTCCGTTCCGCGAGGAGCAGCGCGAACAGCCTGTCACGAGCTATGCGGCGGGTATCGTTGCGGGCTCCCACTATGCCAGAGTAGTCGCGCCGCGGCTGCCGTTTCCCATTGTGACTGCACGTCTGGCGTTGGTGTACGGGCCGGGCCAGGCGGCCGACTTCCTGATCCCCGCGCTCATGGCAGCCTGCCTCGGAGAGAGGCCACTCGTCATCGAGCGCCCGCTCGATTGCCGTGATTTGATCCATGTCTCAGATGCGGTGGAAGCGCTCCTGCGTCTGGCGGCGACCGCATTTCGCGGGGGAGAGATCGTCAATGTCGGCTCCGGCGAAGCTGTGGCGGTCGGCACGCTGGCTGCACATGTTGCGGCGCTCACCGGAAGCGATCCCGCCCTGATCCGTCGGATGCCGCAGATCGATCCCGTAACTCATCAGCTTGCGGTGGAGCGCATGATGGCGCTGACCGGCTGGGCGCCTGAGGTCGCCCTCGAAGACGGGTTTGCCAAGCTGATCGAAGAGGCGCGCCGTACCGGCGTGGCAGTGGCAGCATGACCGTTATTGAACCGATCTCAACGCGGGTGTCGATCATTGTCCCCGTCTTCCAAGAGGAGGAGACGGTCGAGCGCTGCTACCGCGCGATTGTCGACATCTTCGCGCGCCTGCCGGGGCATGATTACGAGATCATCTTCACGGACAATCACTCGACCGATCGCACCTTTGCGATCCTCGCGGGATTAGCCGCTGCCGATCCGAAGGTCCGCGTGATCCGCTTCTCGAGGAATTACGGCTATCAACGATCGCTGCTGGTCGGCTACAAGAACGCAACAGGCGACTGCGCCATCCAGCTCGATTGCGATCTCCAGGACCCGCCCGAGTTGATACCGCAAATGTTGGCCCGGTGGCGCGAGGGACACCAAGTGGTCTACGGTGTCCGGCGATCATTGAGCGACGGTGCCATGACCAAGATCGCCCGCCGCGCCTTCTATCGCTTCATCAGTGCCCTGAGCGAGGATGATCTGCCGATTGATGCGGGGGAGTTCCGCTTGGTTGATGAGTGCATATTGCGCGAAATTCGGACGGTGGAGGACACGTCGCCCTATTTGCGCGGCCTCATCAGTTCGATGGGCTTCTCGCAGGTTGGCATCGATTACGATCGGGGCATTCGGATCGCGGGACGGAGCAAATTTTCGCTTAAGCCCATGGTCGCGCTCGCGGTTGACGGCCTACTAAACCACTCGCTGTTACCCCTGCGGGTTGCTTCGGCCGTCGGGTTGTTTGTCGGCAGCATCACCTTTCTGCTGATTTTCGTATATCTCATCGTGCGGCTGACGTTGGGTACGGCGTGGCCGGCCGGCTTCGCCACCACGACGCTGCTGTTGCTCATGTCCATTACGCTGAATGCGCTCTTCCTCGGCATCATCGGGGAGTATCTCGGACGCATATTCATGCAGGCCAAACGACGCCCATCTCCGCTGGTCGAGGCGGTCTTGAACGGCGTTGCCCCCGCGCCGCGACCAGTCGCCCGGCCCGTCGTAACAATAGGACAGGGATCCCAGACGTGACGTCGCTGCACCGCCAGGCTGTGCGCTTCATTGTGGTCGGGGCTATCGGAACGGGAGTGGATGGCCTGCTGTTCGCTGCGCTTGTCCTGGTCGGCGCGGATCCCCGGCTGGCCAACATATTGTCCTATTCGAGCTCGGCTGTCCTCGGCTTCTGGCTACATCGGAGCTGGACGTTCGGCGCGCGGGACGAGCATCCGGGCAAACAGGCCGTGCGCTTCACGCTGATGGTCGGGGCAGGACTTCTGCTGTCCACAACAATCGTCTGGCTGATGGCGCCGCTGTTCGGACCGCTTCCGGCCAAACTGGTGGCGATCTGCGCGACGCTCACGCTCAACTTCACGGTATCCAAGTGGCTCGTGTTCAACGCGGGCTCCCGGATCCAATTTCAGTCGTCGCGTACTGCCGGGACACCGATCAAGCCCTATTCATCAGAAAATTCGCTTCCGGAACAACTCATAACACACAACTAAGATCTAATCCGGACGCGTCGCGAGCTATCGGGGGGATAGTATGAGAGGTTTCCTTTTGTGGGAGCAGCTGATCGTCGTCAGATCGTCTGACGCGGCGCCGCTGGCTGTCGCGGATTGATGATCTGAATGGCTGAGGGTTCGACAATCAAGGACACATTCCGGCGGCTGAGCTGGCTTCAGCATCGGCCGGGCTGGGGCGCTGTCGCAAACGGCGTGCGCAATATCGCGGCATTTGCGCTGCGAACCAAACGGGCCGGTCACCTTCCTTCTCTCGTGAAAATCGATATTTCACCGCAGTGCAGCCTCGCCTGTCCCCACTGCCTGCATGCGAATCCGGCAGGGCGCGGACGGCCGCTGCTCGATGCACAGGACTTCAAATCGGCCAAGAGAATGTCCGTCGAGGAGTTCTCCGCCATCATAGAGCAGCTAAAGGGGGAAACGCTCGCCGTAAGCCTGTTTTATTATGGCGATCCGCTGGCGCATCCCGATCTCGACGAGATGATCGAACTTACACGCAAGGCAGGACTCGCCGTCCATATCACGACACATTTCAGTTATAATTTCACGGAAGCCCGGATTAGGCGTTTGGTCGACTCCGGCTTGAGTCACCTGACGGTGGCCGTTGATGGCGCTTCCCAGGAATCCTATGGGACTACACGGGTTCGGGGCAGACTCGACTGGGTCTTGAAGAACCTGACGGAGCTTACGGCCTACAAGCGACAGCGACAGCTTTCGCATCCCTTTGTAGAGGTTCAGCACCTCAAATTCCCGCATCATCGCCCGGATGAGGAAGACATTATCAGGGGATGGGTAACTGATATGGGCGTTGATAAGTTCACTGTTCTCAACGGACTACGCTTCAACAGCGACGGTGATCTCTACAATGTGGTCGACGACGACCCTGAGGGGGAAATGGGGCAACCGCTCGCCGGCACGATGCTACCGCGCTGCCACTGGCCGTTCAGCAGCACGGTCATCAAATCCAATGGCGACGTGATTCCCTGCTGTCTGTGGCGGGTCGGTCGACAATATGTGCCGGGTGAGGATGGTCATGCATTGGGCAATGTATTCGACACTCCGTTAGCCCAAATCTGGAACGGACCCAATTATCAACGGCTGCGGCACCGGGTCGCCCGGCCGCATAGCAGGAACGGGGCGGAGACATCATTCTGCGACGGATGCCCCAAGCTCTACGAAAAGGCGTGACGGACAGGTGCCGGGGTAGGGTTGCGTCTCAGGCGGGCTCCCTCGTGCGCTGGATAATTTCGGTTGCCAGCTTGGGCGTCACCTCGGCGAGATGGTCGAAGCTAGCTTCATACCGCGCCATGCCTTGGCTCAGAGAGCGCAATTCGGCGTCCAGTCCTTGAAGCTCTGCCTCTGGCAGCAGAACCTCAATCGTATCCCAGCGCGACCATCCATCCTTTGGCGCGACGCCGAGCATTTGGCCCCGACGGGTGGCAATAGCTGAGTTGACTCGCGAGGTCGCAGATCCTGGAGTGTGGATCACCACATGGGAAACTGGTTCGAGGAGATAGGGCAGGGCCGCGGCAAGAGCGTCGGCCATGGCCATCCGACCGGCCGTCCGGAAGGCGAGCTCGGAACTGTCGACGCTGTGGAATGAACCGTCCACCAGCGAGACCGCAACGTCCACCACCGGAAAACCCAGGGGGCCCTTTGCCAAGGTATCTCGAACTCCGCGCTCGACGGCCGGTATCCACTGCTTGGGAATGGCGCCACCGGTAATTTTGTCCTCGAACTGGAAACCTTGGCCGCGCTCCAGCGGATGAATTTCGAGGACAACGTCGCCGAATTGTCCGTGTCCGCCGGACTGTTTCTTGTGCCGCCCGCGCTGGCTGGCCGGTTTGCGGATAGACTCCTTATAGGCGACCCGCGGCTTGTGCACTGCGACGGTGACGCCGTATCGCCTCTTCAGGCGATCGAGCGCGACCGCGAGATGCTCGTCGTTAATGCCGTGCAGAAGCGTCTCGCGCGACTCTTGATCCTGGCCCCAGTGGAGCCCCGGATCTTCCTCGGCAAGGCGGTTGAGCGCGGTCGAGAGCCGCACCTCGTCCTTGTGTTCCTTGGCGGCGATGGCGAGCGCGCAATTGGCTGGCGGAGGCTCCAGTGGCGCGGCAATGTCCGGAGCGGGAGCAGCAATTCCGGCCACGTCGCCGGCTTGCAATTGATCGGTCTTGGCGATCCCCACGATATCCCCGGCTTCTGCGCGGGATATCTTGGATGTGACGGCGCCCTGTAGCGAGAATAGCGCTCCGGCGCGCATCGACTGCTCGGAGCGGGCGATCAACTCGGCGCCATCCGTTAGCGCTCCTCCGAATATCCGGGACAGCGTTAGTCGACCGATCATATTGCCATGCCAAACCTTGATGACCTGTACCGCCGCACGGTCGATTCCGAGCCGAGACGCCGTTGCCGATGCGGTGGGGGCGTCGTGCCGCAGCATCTTGAGCAGCCGTCGGATACCAAATCCATTGAGCGCGGATCCGAACAGCACCGGCACAACGAGTCCGGCTTGCGTTTCCCGGGCTATGTCGCCGAAAATCGTTTCCAGGCTGGGTATCTCGTCCGAGATCAGTTGTTCGAGGAGTGTATCGTCGTGATCCGCAAGCTGCTCGAGCATATGGCTGCGGGCGGCCGTCTCTTCATCCTGTATTCCCGGATCCAGGGGAACGGGCTGTGACGATTTGCCGGGTTTATAGTGGTAGGCGCGCTCGAGTGCCAGATCGACGAAACCGGCAATACCGTCGCGTCCCTGGATGGGCAGCTGCCTTGCGACGAGCGCCGCGGCGCTCATGGGCTGAAGGGCGGCGAGGAGCTCTGTCACGCTCCCGCGGGCCTGGTCGATCTTGTTCACGAACAGCGCGTGCGGAAGGCCAAGCCCTTCTAGCCAGCGTAGCGTCGGTTCGACGAGCGGTGCTCGGTTTGGGTCGGGATCAACCACCACGAGCGCGAGATCGGCTGCCGCCACGGCTACTGCCGCGTCCGCCGCGAAGCTGCCCGAACCAGGGCCGTCAATCAGTACAAACTGATCGCCAAGCCAGTCGAGCCGCATGAGGTTAAGTTCGGTCGAGCCCCCGCGGGCTCGCGCCTCCGCGCTCGCGTCGCCAACGCTGCTGCCTGCGCCCGTCGCGCCCAGCCGGTCGATCGCGCCGGCGGCGAATAGGAGTGCTTCTGCCAGGCTGGTCTTGCCTGCACCCGCGGGCCCGACCAGCGCGATGGCTCTGGGGCCATTGCCAGTTCCTTCCACAGCCGCTCTCCTTTTCTCAGGCCGCCTTTCGTGCCCTAGGAGGCCTCTCCAGATCCGTGAGAGTCGGACGTTGAGCGCGCGAACGCAAGAGCGCGGAAGGACGAAAGCTACGAACTCTACCTCATCGGGAGGATCTGGAAGTCGAGCCAGCAGGCCAACCGATTAGCTGCGGGGCCTGCCACAGTGGACGTAGATCGGATTGCCCACGAGGAGCAGTGCATCCCGTTGATCGCGGACGTTGATTGCGATCCAGCCGCACGCATCCTTCGGAGCTAGGACGAGGCTCTGGTGCATGTCCGTTTCCGTGACCTGGCTGGTCTGCGGGACGCGCTCGCCTAGATGAATCAGCTCCAGCTTAGCTCCGGCCGCATGGGTGACATGGACATCGACCGTCAACGGCCCGCCGCCCACCTCGATTGTGCCACCCATTGGGACTCGGCCGTTGCTCGTACGAGCAACAACTTCGAGCAGGCGATCGCGAGTGCCTTGAGTATCGATGAAGACGTTGCCCGCTCGAATGGCGTCGAGGATCGCAACCTGCGATAGGGCGTTGGCATGAACGACAGTGGTCGGATGACCCACGGGTGCTTTGCCGTCGGGAGCGTCGGGATCATGGTTGTCGCTTCCGCCGACGCCAGTTAAGTGGTGGCCCTCGTTTAAGCGGGCATACCAGAAGGAGATGCCGGACAGCGGACCATCGGCGTTGCGCCCGTTCACGGCCTCCACCGCCTGGATGCGGTCATAGTCAGTCGCAGGCGCGGTCCAGCCGCAGCCCATGCAGAGCTCGCCTGATGGTGAGCTGGGATGGTTGATCGACAGGATCGCACTGGCCCGCGCGGCTTCATCCGCCAGCGCATCGGGGTTCGGCACCGCCGGCGTACCAAGGCGAAAGTCGATGAAGCTGTCGAGGCCGATCGCTTGAACATGACCGTGGAAGGTGGTGACTTCGGTGGCAGGGATCAGCAGCAGTTTGTCGAAATAGGGCTGGAGTTCACGGAGATCGTTGAAATGCGCCACCGTGTTGTGATCGCTCAGCGCAATGAAATCGAGATGGGCCTGAGCCGCGGCATCAACCGTCCGGAAAGCCGGGCAGGGCACACGAACGCCGGACTGGCTGAGACAGGTTCCGTCGCTATGCGCGCTGTGCATGTGGAGATCGCCGCGATACCAGCCCGGCTCGGCGCGTATCGGAGGAAGCGTGGCCGCATCGCTGGCGGCATGGCTGCCATCGCGGTCGAACCAGATGCGGGCACTGTAGTGGCTATGACTGCCCGGCCGTGCGTTGGGTACGCCCATCAACAGGCGCCAGCGACCGGGTACAACCGGACCCGGGAGATACGAAGGGGTGGCGTCGCTGGGACTCAGCGTCAGCAGTGATTTAGATCCGCCGCTCCAGCCCCGAAAGCGCTCGGGATCGAGGAGGCCGAGATCGATCACCGTGTGATCAGTCTTGTCGTAATCGAAACCGATCGTGACTCGCGTTACGCCGGCGGGAACGTCGAACGGCGCCTCGCGATAGGTTTGATGATTGGCGCCGTCGATGATGCCGCTCAGCACCAGATCTGGCGCCGCCGCACCCGAGAGCGCGGCGGCGGCCAGGGCGGCGGCTAGGGGGAGAGCCGCCGCCATCCCTAGAACTGGTACATGGCGGCGAAGCGGAAGGAGCGGCCAAGGATGGGGCGGCCGATGAAGAACTGGTCGCCCGCCTGACCGCTGGAAAGCTCGCCCGAGCGCGGATTGCCTTCGGTTAGCCCCAACGAATTGTTGAGGTTGTCACCATAGGCATACAGCGTGACCTTTGGCGTCAGCGCGAAACGAACGCTGGCGTTGATCACGGTGTAGGATGGCAGCTTCTGGGTGTTGGCGGCGTCCGCGAAGCGGCTGCCATAGTGCTCGATGTCAACCTGGGCACGGAAACGATCATCCAGCAGCGTGACTGCTGGCGTGGCGCGGAGCGAGACCTTGGGTACGCGAAGCAACTGGTGCCCATCAAAGTCGCGCGCCACTGGCTGACCATTTACCAATTCCGTGAAGCGTAGACTTCGGAACACGGGGTTTTGAACAGTGCCTTCGAGCGAGAGATCGAACCAGCGGACAGGGCGCAGCACCGTTTCAATTTCGGCGCCATAGGTCCGGGTGTTGGCGTATTGCGTGGTCTGGGCGAAGCCACCTGTGATCGGATTGAAGACGTAGTTGCCGATCGCGTAGCTGCCATAATCGGTGTTGAAGCCGGTAACGTAGAGGCTCACCTTGTCCGACGAGAGCTTGAAGCCACCTTCGGAAAGCTTGATTTTCTGAATAACCGGCGTCGCTGTCGAGTTCGTGATGAAGTCACCAACGCCGGGGAGGCGGAAAGCCGACGTGTAGCGCGCGAATACGCCCATTCGCGGTGTGAACTGATAGTCGATGCCGAGGGTCCAGCCGAGATGGTGGAAGTTGCGGTCGAAGGGCGTGAACACACCGTTGCCGACGAGCGCATTGTTGTCCGCGAGAGTCGAAGGGTCGCCGAGATTGACGGTTGTGCTGCCTTCCGATGAGCCGGTGGTGTTGACGCGCTCGTAGCGCAGGCCGCCGTCGACGCGCAGCTTGCGCGTGATCTGCCACTCGTCCGAGGCATAGACGGCGAAGGTGTCGCTGTTCCCTGACCCGTTGGCGAATTCCGACGAATAGCGCGACACGCCATTCTGCGTGAGACTGCCGACCACCTGGCCGGCGCCATTGAGCGCAACTAGATCGAGCAGGCGCGAGCTATCCGATACGTCCTGTAGGGTCGCCGCCGAGTAACGGCCGAAATGCTCCTTGATGTGAGCAAAATAGCCGCCGATCGCGACATTGTGCTTCATGCCCGCCACATCGAACTCGTGGGTAAGGCGGAGATCGTCGAGAAACTCGTTCTCGCTGATTGTCACCGGGCGGGCACTGTTCTGGATGATCAGCCCGTTGCCGTTCTGATGGGCGATGTCGAACGGCTGGCCGGTGTCGGTATAGCGAAGCTGCACGCTCGTGGCCCCGGGGTTGGCGGCGAGCAGGGCGTTCTGCACGGACGTCACATAATCGGAAGCCCGCATGAGCGAGGAGGGGTAGATACCGTTGCGGACGGTGTCGCTGGTCCGATAGCGGGCCTTGTTGGCAAGCGTCCAGCCATCGAAAATCTCATAGTCGGCCATGGCCGAATATTCGTTGAGCCGGACATGCGTGCCGTCGGTGTTGTCGTAGTTGACGACACCGCCATTGCCGTTGCGGAGCGTCAGGTGCGCCGTCTCGGGGCTGGCAAGAGTGCCATAGTGGCCGTTGAAGCCGTTGACCGCGACGATGTCGCCGTTCGCGTCTTTGGTCAACGGAATGCCGGTATAGAGGATTGTCCGGTCGTTGAGCCGCTTGAAGCTGACCGAGATATGGCCACGATCGAGATCACGGCTGAGGTCCGCGCGGATCTGGCCACCGCGGTTTCCGGTGAAGCCTGGATCCCGAATGCCGTCTTCGTTGCGATAGAAACCGCCAATATCGAACTTCCAGCCGCCGCCGATGGGGCCGCCCACCCAGGCGTCGAAGCGATTGAGGTTCGAGGTCGGGCCATATTCATACTTGGCGAGACCGCTGAACTCATCGCCCGGTTTGCGCATGATGAAGTTGACGACGCCGCCGGGCGCGTTGGAGCTGAAGATCGACGACGGGCCGCCACGCACGACCTCCACCCGCTCGATCGACTCATCGACGCGGAAGGACTGGTCGGCGTTCAGGTAACCGAGCGCGGGATCGTGCTGAACGGGCAGGCCGTCCTCGAGAAGGTTTATGGAGCCGAAGCCGTCGACAGGGATACCGCGGGCACGGACATTGCCGCTGCCTTCGCCGCCAGACGCCTCGACCCAGAAGCCGGGTACCGACTTTAGCGTCTCGGTTACGCTCGATGGTGCGCGGGTGCGCAGGAAGTCAGCACTGAGCGTGGTGACGGCATAGCTCGTCTGCGCTTTGGTGCGGCCGCCGGCGCCCGCCCGCGCCGTGATGACGATCGCGTTGTCGGCAGCCGAACCGGCCTCGGCCAGAGGCGAGCTGGCGGTATCGACCGCCGCCTGCGGCTCTCCGAGCCGCAGGCTGATCGTCTGACCGCTCCGCGCGCCGACAACCAGACCAGTACCCGTCAGAAGCTGCTTCAGGCCGGCGTCGACGTCCATCGTGCCCTTGACGGCCTTCGTCGTGCGACCATGCACCGCGGGTGCAACGATCTGCACGCCGGCCTGCTTGGCGAAGACGGGAATAGCTGTCACCGCATCTTGGGCAGGTACGTCGAACTTGCGCATCTGCGCGCAGGCCGGCTGCGCTGCGCACGCCAACGCGATCGCCGAAGCGGCGGCCATTCCCTGATATCGCATTCTTGATTTCCCGCTTTTTCCCGGCCCGTGATCAGGCCTTTCAGCGGGTAGATGCAGCCGGCGACGATCTCCGCCACCGCTGTCAAAAATTATTATGCCCGACGAGCGGCCTTGAGATGGATTGTTCTGCCATCGTCTTCCACGCGCGCATTTAGGCTGACCGCAACCGCCTGGGCAAAGCCTCGAGGATCGCTTGCGGCAAAGAGACCGGAGATGGATTGCCGGGCCAGCGCCGCGTCGTCGACCACAATGGTCGGCCCCCCATAGCGACGGAAGCGCCGGGCTGCTTGCGCCAGCGTATCACCCTCGAACGCCAGCATTCCGTCGCGCCACGATAGAGAACGCGTGAGATCGTCCGGCGAGAGGTTGTGAACCATGTTATCCGCACTCAGCGGCAACCCTGGCAGAACAACGGCCTGCGTGTTGGCGGTCAATTGAAGGGCGGGCATTTGCGATTCCTCGACCGTCCGGCTTAGGGCGACCTTGCCTTCGCTCACGACTACAGAGACCGGCTGGTTGGCGATATTGTGGACCGAAAAGGCAGTCCCAACCGCCCGGACGAGCAGATCCCGCGCCTCAACCACGAACGGGCGCGCGGGGTCACGGGCCACCTCGAAGAAAGCGACGCCGGTGAGCAACCGAATATTTCGCCGGCCTTGGCTGAAGGCTGTTTCGACGATGCTGTCGGTGTCGAGCGTGACAACCGATCCTTCTCCCAACGGCACACGGCGGATTTCTCCCGTTGCACTGGTCAGCCGGTGTTCGCGAGCCATTATCCGTGGGATCGTGATACCGGCCACCACAGAGGCTGCCACGGCGCTTCCGCCCAGCATGGCAGCCCGGCGATCGATTCGCTTCCAAAACGGCTCGCGCGGAGGCTCGTCGGTCACAGTAGGGCCTAGCGAGCGGGCTCGATCGGCGTGAATCCAAATCGCCTTGGCGCGCGCCAGCGCGCCGACGCGCCGAACATCGCCCGCAAGCCAATGCTCCAACGCCAACTGTTCTTCGGCCGTTAGCCCGCGATCGATGCGTGCTGTCCAGACCGCGGCGGCTTCATCAATGCTCTGCGCGGGTTCGTGTCCGGTATTCGGCAAGCGGTCGTCTTTCATCTCTCGACATGGATGCATCAGAGGACGCTTTTCCGCCACGGCCGAATTGCTGCATCAGAAGTTTTATGCCGCGCACGATGTGCTTTTCCACGGTGTTCTCGGACAAGCCGAGCATTTTGGCGACCTCCCGCTGGGAAAGGCCCTCGACGCGCCGAAGTTGAAAGGCGCGCCGTGTCTGCCGGGGCATGGCTGCAATTGCACGTGCCACCCGGGCGAGTTCGTCTCGCCCGATGGCATGCTGCTCAGGGCTCGGAAGATCGGCGGCGTAATCGAGCGCCTCGAGATCCGCGACAGAACCGATCGCCACGACACGGGAGCGGCGCAGTTCCTGTAGCAGGATCGATTTGGCGACCTGGAATGCATAATTCCGGGGTGAGCGGATCGAGGTTACTTCTTCGCGCGTGGCGAGCACGGCGTAGGTTTCCTGGACCAGATCGTCGACGCGATCCTCCTCTAGGAAGGCGAAGCGCGCCAGCCAGTCCCGCAACGCGCGTTCGTGCGGCAGAACGTGAACGGCAAGCCACAGGCTGCGATCGTCGGGGGAGTGGGCCATGTCCCCGTGATTCCCGCGAACTGTTACACTTCCAAACGAGGGTGTCGTTTTAATCCGCTCAGGCGGTTCGTTCGGGAACGGCCACTGCGTCGTCCAATATCGCGCTCGTCGGTGCGACGGCTTCCCATGGGAAGACGAACCAGTCCTTGGTCACAGCACGGTCGATGGTGCGCGCGGCATATTCGACCCGTGCCATAGAGCGGACATTGTCGATAAGGGTTGCGAAGCGGGTATTTTCCGCCACAGCACCATTCCCCGCGAGCACGGACCGCAGATGTACGATGGTGCGGCCGGTATCGTTGATGTCGTCGACGAACAACAGCCGCTCGCCTTGCCTGGTTCGGCGCGCCAGTTTGACGAGAGGCTCGGCGGCGAAATCTGGTACCTGCGAAGAATAGTCGACTGACAGCATCGGCAGGCCAGTTGCATGGGATAGGAACACCGCCGGCGTCAGGCCACCGCGTCCGATCCCGATGAGGAAACTCGGCGTCCAGCCTGTCTCCGCAACCTGCCGGGCGAGGAGGTGGATCGCTCCCACGAAGGCTTCCTGCGGGATCGGGGTTAGTTCAGGCATGGGCGGTCGCCGGCATCCGCGCTTCAAGATAAGCGTCGAGTTCGGCCAACCGAACTGTCAGCGTCGGCTCGTCGAGGAAGGAGCCGAGCAAGCTATTACGCGCCAGCGTCGCCAGCCGGTCACGCCCGAGCCCGCGACCTTTCGCCACAGCGCGGTAATTGTCGGCGATGTAGCCCCCAAAATAGGCGGGATCATCTGAATTGATCGTCGCGCGCAGGCCTGCGTCAAGCATTCGGTCAATCGGATGGCGGGCGATGTCATCGACCACGCAAAGCTTCAGATTGGAGAGTGGGCAGACAGTCAGGGTCATGGCCTCGCGAGCTAGCCGGGCAACGAGATGTGGGTCGTCGAGCGAGCGGTTGCCATGGTCGAGCCTGTCGATCTGCAGGAGATCGAGCGCCTCCCGAACATAGTTTGCGGGGCCTTCTTCGCCGGCGTGGGCGACGCGTTTGAGCCCCATCTCGCCCGCGCGTGAGAACACTTGAGCAAATTTCGATGGCGGATGACCAAGCTCGGACGAGTCGAGCCCGATGCCGGTGATCCGGTCGAGCCATGGCTCGGCCTCGGCAAGCGTCTCAAAGGCATCCGCCTCGTCGAGATGGCGCAGGAAACAGAGGATTAACTGCGACGAGAGGCCATGCTTTGCCTGCGCGGCGGCCATGCCTGCGAACAGGCCGTCCGCGACCACCTGGAAAGGAATTCCGCGCGCCGTATGGGTTTGCGGATCGAAGAAGATTTCAGCGTGGACGACGCCGTCGGTGGCTGCGCGATCGAAATAGGCTTCGGCGAGATCCTGGAAATCCTGCTCGGTGCGCAGCACCTCAGCGCCAGCATAATAGATGTCCAGGAAATCCTGCAGATGCGAGAATCGATAGGCAGCGCGGACATCTTCGACGGTCGCGAATGGGATGGCGACTCTGTTGCGCTCAGCCAGCGCGAACATCAGCTCGGGCTCGAGGCTGCCTTCGATGTGGAGATGGAGTTCGGCCTTAGGGAGCCCAGCGATGAAAGTGTCGAGATCGGACATGTGCGCGACTTTGACGGCGCTCGCGGAGCCATGCAAGCGCGGCGATGGCATGGCTGAACGGAAAGCGTGTTGCCGGGGCGGCGGAATTTATTGGTCGGGGGCCGGAAGTGCCTCTGGTGTCGCCAGCTGGGCGTCACGGGTGGGTGCGGCCGGTAGGCCGCAATGGCGGCTCAGGCCGAGCCCCTTGAGGAAGCCGCGCCGGACCGATCCGGCATAGACGGCCGCCTCCACGCGCCTTTGCTGCTTGTCGGCTCCTGTCATGACGCGGACGAGACCGAGGCCCGGAACGATGCTCCGGACAACTTCACCGGCGGCCGCAGCCGCGATCTCCGAGCCTTCTCCCTTCTTCTTTCCGGCGATGTCGACGTCGGCGCCGAGGGCCGTGTTGAGCTTGACGATCTCCGCGGCAATTTTTGGGCAACTGGTCATGTTCTGGGTGGAGTAGGGTGCCGAAACAGCGAGCTCGAGGATTGGCGGGATCTTGTCCTCTTTCAGCCGTGTGTCCCGAAGAGGTTGTGTGGCGGCGCGTTCGACCTTGTTCTCAGTTTGCGCCAGGACGGACTGAGCGGTCATGATCGTGCCGGCCAATATGAGCAACCGCGCAGAACGCATCTGCCACCTCCGTGTTGAGTTGCGGGCAGGATGTCACAGCCCAGGACCGCTGCCAAGTCACACGAAAATAAGGATTCATACGGTGCAGCAAAGGGACCTGGAGGAGGGGGCTCTAGGTACCCATGATCAGTGAGCTGAGGAGATACGGTCCGGACCGCGCCTGTCCTGCCCTTGCCGGTCGAAAGGCGCACTCGCCGATCTAAAGGATCTGGCAATGCTGGCGCCGCTCGACCGTGCCTAGGATCGAGACACGCACGCTCGAGGTGGCTGGCAGGCTGTCTCGCGCCGGCCAATGGCTTCAAGATCGTCGACGAGGAGCTGAAGAGTCCGACGACTGAGGATTGGGAACGGGCCTATCGGCTGTTCGGCCTGCTGCTTGAGCGTCCGCCAATTGCGACAGGACCTCGACGAACTTCGTCTGGCGCTGATTATTTTGCGACGTTGGGGGCCGCTTGCCGGCCAATATGCTACTCGTCTGTCAGCCCGGCTTGAGAGGTTTCCTTTCTCGGAGCCCGTGGAACATTTGATCGCCACGCATCCGTCACGAAATCCGTTCAGAGATCGCCCGCCACACCCATCCGCCTTCAGGTGGAGGGCTGATCATCAGGGGGTTTGATCTTGTCTATCGTTTCCATTCGTGCGGCGGCGTTCGCCACCGTTGCTTTCGGCGCGCTGTCTCTCTCTCCGTCCGTTCACGCGCAAGACGTCACGTCCACCATGCCGGCGGGTTCCGGATCGGAGGTGACTTCGGGCCAGACGCTCAGCGCTATCGTTGTCACGGCCGAACGTCGTTCAGAGAATCTCCAGAAGGTGCCGGTTTCGGTCGGTGTCATCAACGGTGCCGGCGCGCGCGATTTCACGGCGGGTGGCGATGACACGCTGCTCTCGCTGTCGGGCAAGGTGCCCAGCCTTTACGTCGAATCCACGACTGGGCGCATCTTCCCGCGCTTCTACATCCGCGGCCTCGGCAACATCGACTTCTACCTCGGCGCTTCGCAGCCTGTGTCGATCATCCAGGACGACGTGGTGCTCGAGCATGTCGTGCTGAAGTCGAACCCGGTGTTCGACGTGCAGCAGATAGAGGTGCTGCGCGGGCCCCAAGGCTCGCTTTTTGGCCGCAATACTACTGCCGGCATCATCAAGTTCGACACGATCAAGCCGACCCAGGATTTCGAGGGCCGTGCATCGGCTTCCTACGGATCCTATAACAGCATCAACATCGATGCCGGCGTCGGCGGGCCGGTTGTTTCCGACAAGCTCTCCTTCCGCGTTTCGGCGCTGTACCAGCATCGCGATAACTGGGTGGATAACGGCTTCGCCGGCCCGACCGACGATGGCACCCGCGCCCCGCGCAAGCATGCGCTCGGCGGCTTTGACGAGAAGGACGTGCGGCTCCAGTTGCTGCTGACGCCAACCGAGCGGCTCTCGATCCTCGCCTCGGGCCACGCGCGCGACTATGATGGTACCTCGACGATCTTCTTCCGCGGATCGATCACAAAGGGCACCAATGCCGTGCCATCCGGCTTCGATCGCAGCACGGTCGCGCTCGACGAGGGCGACAACAATCCGCAGCATTATCACACCTATGGCGGATCGATCCGGGTAGCTTACGACTTTGGCGGCGCGACGCTGACGTCGATCAGTGCCTACGAAACGACGCACGGCTACAGCCGCGGCGATACCGACGGCGGCGCGGCGGCGAACTTCCCGGTCAACGGCGTCCCCAACGGCTTCGGCGAATCCCAGGGCAGGGTGCGCAGTCTTGGGCAGTATACTGAGGAGCTCCGCCTCGCGAGCAACGGCACCGGTCGTTTCAAATGGCAGGTCGGCGGCATCTATTTCGACTCCCGCGACGATACAGAATTCGATCAGCGCGCATTCTTCCTCAATCCGCCGGCCCGCAACCCCAACAACTGGGTGCTGCTCCACGATATCAATACCTCTTGGGGCGTCTTCGGCCAGGCGAGCTACAAGCTCACCGACCGGCTGACCATCACAGGCGGGGTGCGCGAGACCAACGACACCAAATCGACCCGCCTGCTCAAGACCGCCGACACGGCGGCGGGGGTCGTGACCTATACCGGCCGCCGCTTTGTCCGCCTGTCCGACACCAAGCCGAGCTGGGATGTCAGCGCCCTCTATGAGCTGACGCCGCAGGTCAGCCTTTATGGGCGCATCGCGCGCGGCTTCCGAGGCCCGACGATCCAAGGGCGCTCTGCGGTGTTCAATTCCGATTTCACCACCGCGAACTCGGAGACGAACACCTCCTATGAGGCCGGCATCAAGAGCAGCTTCCTCGACAACCGGGTGCGCCTGAACCTCACGGGCTTTACCTATGTCGTCGGCAATATCCAGCTCAATGGCAATGACTCGAACGGCAACGGCGTGCTGTTCAACGCCAACAAGGCGAAGGCCTATGGCATGGAAGCCGAAGCCGAGGTCCGGCCGGTTCGCAACCTGTTGCTGACAGCGGGCTTGAGCCTTCTCCACACGGAGATTGACGATAAGCGAGTCTATGCCCAGGTCTGCGCGCTGAACGGCGTTGTGGTCTGCACGGTCGACAATCCAACAATCAAGATCGGCGCCAATACGTTCGCCCAGATCGATGGCAATCCGCTTCCGAACGCGCCGAAATATAATGTCGACTTCACCGCGCGTTACGACTTGCCGATCGGCCCGGGCAAGGCCTTCATCTCCACCGATTGGAACATCCAGGGTTATACGAGCTTCGTGCCGTATAAGACCAAGGAGTTCACCTCGAAGGGCAATTTCGAGGGCGGTCTCAAGGTCGGCTATGATGTTGGTAATTATGAAGTGGCGGTGTTCGTCCGCAACATCACTAATGAGAAGAACCTGAAGGGCGTGATCGATAACTATATGGCGGGCGTCTACAACGATCCGCGGATCATCGGCGTCTCAGTCAACGCGAAGTTTCGATAAGGAGATTAGTATCCGGCGGCCGCGCCATGCCGCCGGATATTTACTTGTCGGCGATCACGTGCATTTCTCTTGCTAGATACATGCAAACTCCTCGCGCTCTCCTAGCGCTCACGGCTCCTTATTATTAGCACCGTTGTAGCTGGGCAGCCCTCTGGCTCGCGATGACGCGAAGCGGGCCGCAATTCTTTTCACCCATGATGTTCCCCTCAAACCGGTCGATACGGTATGACGCGTTATGGCGCACCGAGTTGGGCTTGAAAGCCTCTTTCGCGGTCAGGACCGGTTGTGAATGGGAGATTATCGCGCGATGGACAGCATCCATGACTTCGAACTGTCCCGACGCACAGTGCTGATCGGAAGTGCGGCGACGGCGGCGCTCCCGACGGTTGCGGTCGCGGAGCCTCAATCGCCCCATTCTCAATCGGGATCTGCTATGACCAAGGTGTCGATGGAAGTGAATGGCACCAGCCATCAGCTCGAGCTCGACACGAGAACCACACTGCTAGATGCGCTCCGCGAGCATTTGCACCTGACCGGTACGAAGAAGGGCTGTGACCATGGCCAGTGCGGCGCCTGCACGGTGATCGTAGAGGGGCGCCGCATCAATTCCTGCCTGACGCTCGCGGTGATGCACCAAGGTGATAAGATTACGACGATCGAAGGACTCGGGACGCCCGACAATCTCCATCCCATGCAGGCGGCCTTCATCAAGCATGATGGCTATCAGTGCGGCTATTGCACCCCAGGTCAGATCTGCTCGGCGGTCGCGGTGCTGGACGAGATCAAGGCCGGTATCCCCAGCCATGTCGCCGTCAGCCTGACCGAGGCGCCGAAGCCGACCAACCTGGAGATGCGCGAACGCATGAGCGGGAATATCTGTCGCTGCGGCGCCTATTCCAACATCGCCGAGGCGATGGCCGAGGTCGCGGGAGAGCAGGTATGAGGTCTTTCACCTACGAGCGCGCATCCTCTGCGACTGACGCGGCTACCCAGGCAGCGCACGTGCCGGGTGCGAAGTTCATTGCTGGTGGCACGAACCTGCTCGACCTGATGAAGCTGCAGATCGAGACGCCCGCTCACCTGATCGATGTGAATGGCCTCGGCTTAGATCGCATCGAGCCGACGCCGGATGGAGGGCTGCGCATAGGCGCGCTGGTGCGCAATACCGACCTCGCCGCCGATATGCGGGTCCGGCGCGACTATGGCCTGCTAACGCGCGCGTTAGTGGCGGGTGCGTCTGGCCAGTTGCGCAACAAGGCGACGACCGCCGGAAATCTGCTCCAGCGCACGCGATGCCCCTATTTCTATGATACCAACCAGCCATGCAACAAACGTCAGCCGGGTAGCGGATGTGGGGCAATCGGCGGGTTCAGCCGCCAGCTGGGCGTAATCGGTACAAGCGAGGCCTGCATCGCCACGCATCCCAGCGACATGGCGATCGCGATGCGTGCGCTCGACGCAACGGTGGAGACAACGAAACCGGATGGCACGATCCGCTCCATCCCGATCGCGGACTTCTATCGTCTGCCCGGTGCCACGCCCCATATCGAAACGGCGCTCGGACACGGCGAGCTCATTACTGCCGTCACCTTGCCCCCACCGATTGGCGGCACGCACATCTATCACAAGGTCCGAGATCGCGCGTCTTACGCTTTCGCTCTCGTGTCGATCGGCGCGATCATCCAGAAGGATGGCCGCGGACGCGTAGCGGTGGGCGGTATTGCTCCCAGACCCTGGCGGATCGAAGCGGTTGAGGCGCAGATGCCCCGCGGCGCCAAGGCGGTCGCCGCTGGTTTGCTCGCCGACGCCAGACCGACGCACGATAACGCATTCAAGCTCACCCTGGTTGAGCGCACGCTCGCCGGCGTGATGGTCGAAGCGAGGGGCTGATCCATGAAGTTCGACACGCCCGCAGGCCAGAACCCGATCGACCAACTCAAGGTGGTGGGCAAGGCTACAGATCGCATAGACGGTCCGCTCAAGACGACCGGCACTGCCCCTTTTGCCTATGAATGGCACGACGAGGTGGAGCATCCGGCCTATGGCTATGTCGTCGGGTCAGCGATCGCCAAAGGCCGGGTCGCCTCGATGGATCTTAGTGCCGCTCGGGCAGCATCGGGCGTCCTCGCGATCGTGACGGCCGAGAATGCTGGCAAGCTCGGCAAGGGGAACTTCAATACGGCCGCTCTGCTCGGCGGCCCCGAGATAGAGCATTATCATCAGGCCCTCGCGATCGTCGTTGCAGAAACTTTCGAGCAGGCGCGCGATGCTGCGCAACTCGTCCGGGTGGACTATGTCCGCGCTAATGGGGCCTTCGATCTCGCCGCGGCGAAGGAAGGTGCAAAACCGCCGTCGCCCGAGGGATTCGGTGGTGCTCCGGTTACCGCGACCGGTGATTTCGAGGGCGCCTTTGCGAAAGCTGCGGTTAAGCTCGACGCAACCTACACGACGCCCGATCAATCCCACGCAATGATGGAACCGCACGCGTCGATTGCCATCTGGAAAGGCGACAGGCTGACGCTCTACACGGCCAACCAGATGATCAACTGGAGCAAGGGGGACGTCGCAAAGACGCTCGGCCTTCCACGCGAAAATGTGCGCCTGATCTCGCCCTATATTGGGGGCGGCTTTGGTGGAAAGCTATTCGTACGCGCCGACGCCATCTTGGCCGCGCTCGGAGCGAAGGCCGCCGGGCGTCCTGTGAAGGTGGCCCTACCACGCCCCTTTATGTTCAATAATACGACCCATCGCCCGGCGACGATCCAGCGCATCCGCATTGGCGCGGATCACGATGGCCGGATCACGGCGATCGGCCATGAGGGCTGGTCCGGCGACCTGCCCGGCGGCGGACCGGAAACCGCGGTCAATCAGACAAGGCTGCTCTATGCCGCCCCCAACCGCATGACCAGCACGCGCCTCGCCGTGCTCGATCTGCCTGAAGGCAACGCCATGCGCGCCCCCGGCGAAGCACCCGGTTTGATGGCGCTGGAGATCGCGATCGATGAGATGGCGGAGAAGCTGGGCATGGACCCGGTGGAGTTCCGTATCCTCAACGACACGCAGGTCGATCCCGAAAAGCCCGTACGGAAATTCTCGCAGCGCCAGCTCGTCCAATGTCTCCGCATAGGTGCCCAGCGTTTCGGATGGAGCAAGCGCATCGCGAAGCCTGCGAGTGTCCGCCAGGGACGCTGGCTGGTCGGAATGGGCGTGGCCGCGGCCATCCGCAATAATCTACTGATGAAGTCGGCCGCCCGCGTCCGCTTGGATCAGCGGGGCGTGGTGACGGTCGAGACCGACATGACCGACATCGGTACCGGTACCTACACGATCATCGCTCAGACCGCCGCCGAAATGATGGGCCTACCTATCGATAGGGTGGTTGTGCGGCTGGGCGATTCGTCGTTCCCAGTCTCCGCAGGCTCTGGTGGTCAGTGGGGCGCCAACAATTCGACGGCTGGTGTTTATGCGGCCTGCGTGAAGTTACGCGAGGCCGTCGCGCAGAGGCTCGGCTTTAACTCGGCCGATGCCGAATTCGTTGACGGGCATGTGCGTTCGGGGGCGCGCGCTGTTGCCCTTGGTGACGCGGCAAAGGACGCCGAGCTCGTTGCCGAGGACGCAATCGAATATGGCGATCTCGCCAAGCGGTATCAACAATCGACCTTTGCCGGGCATTTCGTCGAAGCTGCGGTGGATGCAGCAACCGGCGAGATCCGCATACGTCGCATGTTGGCTGTCTGCGCGGCAGGCCGCATCCTCAATCCAAAATCGGCGCGCAGCCAGGTCATCGGCGCGATGACCATGGGCGTCGGCGCCGCGTTGATCGAGGAACTCGCGGTCGATAAGCGCTTCGGCTTCTTCGTCAACCACGACCTGGCTGGCTACGAGGTGCCTGTCCATGCCGACATCCCGCACCAAGAGGTGGTCTTCCTCGACGAGGTTGATCCGATTTCATCACCGATGAAAGCCAAAGGCGTGGGCGAGCTTGGCATCTGCGGTGTCGGCGCGGCCGTCGCGAACGCGGTCTACAATGCTACCGGAGTTCGTGTTCGGGACTATCCCATCACGCTCGACAAGCATCTTGAAAGGCTACCACAGGTCACCTGAAATGCTTCCGCGCAAACGACCATTTGTCAAAGATGGACGCCGTCACGGCCGCGCATGACGGCGACATCCAGATGATCGACAGCACTTCCGTTTGCGCTCACGACCAATATCCACGTGGTCGTCGACGCGCAGGGGCTCCCAATGATGCTGGCGGCATCCGCGCCCTCATCAACGAGCAGGGTTCCACTCCGAACATCTCACCAAAGGGCAACCATCGCTGGAAGCCCTGCTTCAGCCAGCGCCTTTACCGCGAGCCGAGCTGAAGCACTTCCGCCGCGTAGCCACTCGCTATGCCAAGATCGCCGCCAGTCTAGTACAGTCGTCTGGGCTGTCATGGTTGGGCGAATTTCATTTCGCCCAGTACGCATTTGCTATGGCATGGCGCAGCTGCGCCGAAGGTCGTGGATGCTGACGTTGGGCAGGCCCGCCTTCCTTCTCGCCGCGTCCCAGCTCTTGAAGAAAGAGCGATAGGGTTTTCTGGTCCGGGGATTGGCAATCACATGGGGGCACCCATCCCAGCGCGGTAACTGCCGAATGACATCGACCGCCGCCGGCGAGAGGGATACATGATGCAATCCACCGGCTTCCGGCTGGGGAATGCGCCAGAGGCGTTTTTCGAGGTCGATGTCGTCCCAGTGCGCCTCAAGCAGCTCACGTATCCTCAAGCTCGTTAGCAGCAGTAAGTCGACGATGAACTTGAGTTGGGGGTTGTGGCTCGCCTGGGCAGCCTGGCGCAGCCGCGCCACCTCTCCAAGGGTTAGGAGATGCTCGCGCCCACTGCCCACCTTGTTGAGTAACAGCTTCGGACTCGGATTGATGTCGGCGCCGGGGACGCCCCATCGCTTGGCCATGATGAACATGTAGCCGAGGATGCCATGAAGCCTGTTGGCGGCTGCCGGTCCGCTGCCCTCTTGCCGGATCGACCCAGCGAGCCAGCTGGCCACATCCGACTGCGCGATCTCGTCCAGGCGGAAGCGACCGAACGTCGGCAGAATATGATCCCGCAGGCAACGATCGTGGAGTTCGTAGGTTCGCTTGTGTCGCCGGAGATGATCGAGGTAGCGGCGTGAAAACTGTTCAATTGTCGGGATTGCGCGCCGGCCTTCATGCTCATCGGCTGGATTTTGGCTGGCCTCAGGGCTATCCGCCTTTCCGTCGCTGAGGCGTGCATGGACGTGCCGTCTGGCGACGCCAAAGTCCGACGGACCGGCTGGGTGTGAGGGGCGAACTGCGAGGCTCACGCCCAATTTTTCCGCCAGTTGTTCCAACGTTGGGGAGTTTGCCTCTTCCCACAACTGCGTCGTATGTGGGTGGCCGGAGGCGGATAGGCCGGCCATGCCCAGCAGATAGGGCGCCACCCGGTGACTCGGACATAATCCGCCGTTGCCGTCGTTCACAAGCGGCAGCCCGAACTCGATGCCGTGTTGGCGCTTGTTCCCGCGGCGCACCGTCGCGGCCACAAGTTGGCCGTCACCAAAATCCATGATAAACTGGGCACCAAGCGGAATATCGATGAGCCCTTCTATCAGGGCACCCGTTTCCGATAGATTACGGACCAGAACAGGGTGGTAATAGTTTCCCAGTATTGCGCCGGCCTTTCTATACATCGACTGTCGATCACTGCGCTGCCGCGCGGGACCGGTGGGGGGAATCACCCAGTCCCCATTCTCCAGGCGCTGTCGGACTTCATCGCAATCGATCGCTTTGCTGTACACATATCCTTGGACATGGCTGACTCTTAGACTGCGGATTAGCTCTAGCTGGTCGAGAGATTCGATGCCCTCGGCAGTCGTCTCCATGTCAAGCGCGTCCGCCAGCGCGACGATCGCTGCTATGATCGCGCCATTGCGAGACCCCGGTACGGTTGCGCCCCGCACGAAGCTCTGATCGATCTTTATCTTGTCGAACGGCGCGGTTTTCAAATAGCCGAGCGAGGAATAACCGGTTCCGAAATCGTCTAGCGCGAGACGAACGCCTATTCCCTTGAGCATCGTGAACATCGTGTCGATTTCGGCGGATTCCCTCAGGAAAACACCTTCGGTGAGTTCAAGCTCCAGCCGATCGGCGGGCAGGCCGGAAGCGGCGAGCGCCGACATGACAATCTTCGGCAGCGCTTCATTGGTGAATTGAATTGGTGAGACGTTCACCGCAACCCGGAGATCTCCGGGCCACTTCACAACATCTTCGCATGCCTTGCGCAATACCCATTCGCCCAACGGCTCGATCAGGTTCGCTTCCTCGGCGATAGGAACGAACAGCGCCGGGGAAATCGGCCCGCGCAGGGGATGGTTCCAGCGGATGAGTGCCTCGACCCCGGTGACGCAATTGCTCCTGGCGTTGACGATCGGCTGGTAGAATAGCCCGATTTCTCCATTGGCTAGCGCGTCGCGTAGGTCTTCTTCCAGCAGCCGCTTGTCTTCCGCGGCTCGCAGCAGATCACTGGAAAAAAATCGGAAGCGCCCACGCCCGCTGGCCTTGGCCGCATAAAGAGCCAGATCGACATTGCGGATCAGCTCGTCGCTCGTGCAGCCGTCGGTCGGTGCGATCGCCGTCCCGATCGACGCGCCGATAATGCAACGGCTGCCCTCGACCGAATAAGGCTGCGACAGGCTCGCTATAATGTCGCTCGCGAGGTTGCCTAGTATTCCGCGATCTTCGTAATCTGGCAGGATGATCTGGAATTCGTCGCCTCCAAGCCGGAAGATCTTCTCCTTGTCGCCGACGATCTTGAGAAGCCGCCCGCTAACCTGTTTCAAAAGGGCATCGCCTGCAGGATGGCCCAAGGTATCGTTGACCTGCTTGAAGCGATCGAGATCGATGAGCATGACGGCACATGACCGCTTTTGCCGCTTCAGCGCCACCAAATTGGTTTCAAGAGCCTTGGACATGCATAGCCGGTTCGGCAACCCCGTCAGCGAATCGTACATGGCCAGCTGCGAGGCTTGCTCGGATGATCGGCGCTGCTCGGTGATGTCGACGCCAGACCCGCGATAGCCCGTGAAATTGCCCGCCTTGTCGAACTGGGCATAGCCGGAGACAATCCACCAGCGGTCGTCGTGCGAGTTGGTCGCTCGGAGCGTGAGTTTCTCGAAGCTGGAACGCTTGGTCATAATGAATGGCAGCGTTCTAACGGCGCCGGAACCATCGTCCGCCCGTGTGAAGTGATCGGTAAACAACGATCCGAGAATCGTATGCGGTTCGTCACCAAGAATTCCGGATACACTTTTGGTTAGGTAGGTAAGACGACCGTCGTGATCCGTCGACCAGAACCATCCCTGGCGGGATTCTTCGAAATTCTCGAGAAGCAGCAGCGCTTCGCTCGTGTCGTACTGCGACCTGCTCGCGGTTCGCTTGCCGGTCAGTGGAGGAAATTTTCGGAGGAGGCCGCGCCTCTGATCGACCGACGAGGTTTCCTGCTGTTTACCTTCTTGCAGGAAGCGGAGCTTGACCATCGTTCGCTTCCCGTAGGTCTCTCTAGATAATAGTCGAATACCGGTTCGTGATTGCCGAAGCGTAAACATGCCCAGAGTTGGCGTGCCACACCCTATCCTCAACATGCAGGGCTCGTTCGCCTGCCGGGATATGTCGGATAAGCAGGCATCGTGGTGACGATACGTGGTTAGGAAATATATCCATTCCGACCGCGAGTCGGCTTTACTTGTTCGGGCGGCTGGCTGCGGGCAGTGCCTCGCGGTAGAGGCAGCGCTAGTGCGGTCAATTAGAGCAACTGCTGGAGCATGTGCCGATTTCTAGAATCGCTGCGGTTCTGCCCAAAGCGGAAAGCCCGCTCACGGTCGAGGTGGTTGAGCAGTTGGCCGACGATGGAAATAGGATTGGACGGCGTTGTTGAACGCGTTGCCGGAGCTCGCTCTCGGCTAGACGAGTACCGACTGCTTCAGCTTTGGGATGTGCTTGGCGAGATTGTGGGGTTTGTGGGGGCGGCCGCGAGAAACGTCTCTTGTTGCGGGCGCCTTCCTGGGTCGAGCGCTTCCGCGCCGGGACAGCATGTGGCTTGGGTGGACGCGCATTCAGTCGAAGATTGAGTGGCACCGGAAAACGTCATCGGCACGCGCCAGGCCGGGGTCGCCACTATGTGGTTGGCAACGCCATCGGCCGACACGACGAACAAGCTCAGCGATTACGCGCCATGGCGAAAGCCCAGCAACACATTCCCCTCGGTCGAGAGATAATTGTGGTGGTAATCAAAGCGCGGCGTATCAGAAAAAAGTAGATAATAATATTTCATTTGCTCGGACCACCAATAGCCGGGGCAATGATCTGCCTGTCGCTTGGGGTACGTGGTTACGTCGGCAAGGTCGGTGTAACCGTATTGCGCTTTATTCCATTTCTTCATGGCAACGAAATGTGCGCGACCAATCTCCCGCCAGCGCGGCTTGCCGTCTAGTAACCACAGGTTGAAGGCGGAATCGGCAAGTTCGGGCCGCAGCGCGTTGGTGACGGCTGTCGCTCTTCCGCTGGCGTAGTCATAGCTTTCCGGAAGCACACCAAAACGATCCTGCAGCACTGCCCAGCTTTCAGTGAGGGCAGCACCCTCCTTCATCGCACCACCTTGCCCCAATAGACCACCATAGAAGGAGGCTAGCTCGTCCTGCTCGGTAGAGATGATCCGGCCAGTCTCGAAATCAACATCGGCAATCCAGAGCTGTCCGCTCCGCCAATCCTGTTGGTGGCGGAGGATCGCGGCGGTGCAGACCTCATACATGTGACGGCATTCGACGTCACCGAACAGCTGCCAACTATCCCACAGATATTCGTAATAACTGTCTGCATAGGAGCCTACCGTCGCGCGACGGTCGAGCCAATCACCTGTACGCGCATCGATCTTGACGGCCAGCAGATCGAGCTTCGACCGCTTCGCGTACAGGGCCACCATCGCCCTCTTCGCGACATCGGCATAGCGGGTATCCCCGGTGAGCCGGCTGAGTGTGCCCCATTCAGGCAGGAAGCTGCCGATCTCCGCCGGATTGGTTTCGGGATCGCGGATCGTCCCGGTCTTGAGATTGATGAAGCGGAAAGGGAAGCCGGTAGGGGTGTCGAAAGCCGGCAGGAGCCGATCAGCCAAGTCTTTCGCCGTGGCAAGTAGCACCGGATCGCCGCAGGCATGGTGCGCCGAAAGCAGGCCGCCCACCAACCGGATCGAGGTCTCGAACACCGAAACTTCGCCATCGACGGCGAAGTCGGCATGGGCCTTCACCCAGTCGACACCATCCTGGAAGCGACTGTCGAGCCCCATTACCCAGAGCGTGTCGAGTGCCTCGATCAGGCTCAGGCCCAGATGATGGCCCTTTAGCGGAAAGCTGGAGAAGGTGCCGCTAACGGGCTTGATCTCATCCTTGCCCCAGGCGCGCTCGCGATAAAGATCCCAGGCCCAGAGCATTTCGGCCTTCACTTCCTCGCCTAGGACTTGCCAACTTTTGCTCCCATCGAGGCGCGCCGCAAGCAGCGAGGGATGGCCTGTCCCAAGCGTCGCCGCGAGCCCTGCCATCACACCACGCCTGCCTATCCGCATTCCGCACCTTTTTGCCGCAGCTGTGCGACTTAGCGGTTCGAGCAGCGAGGCGGCAATCCCGGGAAATGTCTGACTCCGTTGGCAACCATTGTCATCGTAGCCAAGCGCCGATGGACGAACTTGCTGCGTGGGAAGGCAGGCGCGGAGATAAATGCTGAAGACACGCTTGGATTGAGCGGTAGCAGGCCTAGCTGGGTAAAAAAGAACATCATTGCGACCTGCACCCCCTCCAAATCCTGAACTCAGGTCGGCTTGGAGAGGATGATACTCATGGGCGAGGCCGTCGGGATCACTCTTTCGGTCGTGAAGCCAGCGGCGTCGAACAGCGTTTGATATTGAGCAGCGCGGCGCTCGCGGCCGCCCGTCATGACCAGCATGTTGAGGTCCATCAGCCATCCCGGATGGGGTGCTATGCTGTCGGGCAGCACCATTTCGATCACCGCGACCCGGCCACCGGGACGGATGGCTGTGCGGATGTTGCGGAGGATCTGGATAGACCGAGCGTCGTCCCAATCATGTAGGATGAACTTGAGAAGATAGAGATCGCCACCTTCCGGCACGGCGTCGAAGAAATCGCCACCCACGGCCGAAAGACGCGTCGCCTCGTCGGTTCCCTGCCAGCCCTCCTGCGCCGCTTCCACCACGCGAGGCAGGTCGAAGATGATGCCGCGTGCGTCGGGCGTGCGTGACAAAATGCGGCGCAGCAGGCTGCCCTGATTACCGCCGATGTCGACACCGAGTTCGAACCGGCCGAAGTCATGCGCAGCGAGCACAGCGGCTTCAACCAACCTCGTTGTGCTGGTCATGGCTTCGCCGAACAGACGGCCCGCGCCAACATGCTGTTGGAAATATTCGAACACCGATGCGCCGAAATGGGCGTCGAACGATGTGCGACCAGTACGAAGGGTCTCCTCGATCGCACCCCAGGCCTCATAATGCTCGTCGCCGAACACGGATTCGACGAAGGCGCGCTGCGAGAGGGGATGATCGGAGCGCAGCAGTCGAGAGCTTTCACTGTGCGCGACACGGCCGTCCGGTTCGATTCGGAACAGGCCGAAGGCACTGAGTGCAGTCAGCAGCCGCTCTAGCGTATCCGGCCGCGCTCGGCAGCGAGTGGCGAGCGTCTCGATGCTTTCGGGTTCGTCATCGATCGCGTCTGCGATCCGCAGCCGCGCCGAAATCCACAGCGCTCGCGATTGCCACAGGCCCATGGCCATCTGCAGGATCGGGTTGGTCGGTAGCGATGTTTCACCGGTCACAGTGTCTGTCTCCAGTCCAAGCGACGAGTTTGCGACTTATCGCATCTCTTACGCAGTCCAGTCGACAGGATCAGTCCTTCCCCGCCGCGCGAATAACCGGCGCCGGGTAGACGCTCTTCCGTGTGATGGCTGAAAGGCGCCCGCGCAGACCGATCCCAGTTGTGGCACAAGGGGTGTGATAGGCACGTATTCGGGCCGCGTACGTGGTGATCGGTGGCCCGTCCGGCGGATCGCCCAAGCCTGAGGACGACGATAATGTCTGGCCAGTCCGCCATCTCCGCTGTCCGGGACTGGCCGACGACGAACAAAGACGCATCCACTCGGATGCCAGTGTCTCGCGCCGCGACGCACTAGCACGCGCAGCTGCCGTCACGAGCCCGTTGCTTGGCACGCCAGTCTATGCTCGACCGTTCCTGCCGGCTTCAACCGACAGTGCCAGGGAGCATCTGACGATGGGAACCATTGCCACCAAGGACGGCACGGAAATCTTCTACAAGGAGTGGGGCCCTCGGGACGCCCATCCGATAACGTTCCATCATGGCTGGCCGCTCAGCGCCGACGACTGGGACGCACAGATGATGTTTTTTCTGGAGCAGGGCTACAGGGTGATCGCGCATGATCGCCGCGGGCATGGGCGCTCGACCCAGACCTGGACCGGCAACGAGATGGACACCTATGCCGCTGATGTCGCGGCGCTGACCGATCATCTCGACCTCGAGGGTGCCGTGCATATCGGCCATTCGACCGGCGGCGGTGAGGTGGCGCATTATGTAGCCCGCGCCAAACCAGGACGCGTGTCTAAAGCCGTACTGATCGGCGCGGTGCCGCCAATCATGGTCAAGTCGGTTAAAAACCCCGGCGGCCTGCCGATCGAGGTGTTCGATGAGTTCCGCGCCGCGCTGGTCGCCAATCGGGCGCAGTTCTTCCTCGATGTACCGTCGGGGCCCTTCTATGGTTTCAATCGCCCCGGTGCGAAGGTGTCGCAGGGGGTAGTCGAGAATTGGTGGAGGCAGGGCATGATGGGCGGCGCCAAGGCCCATTATGACTGCATCAAGGCCTTTTCGGAAACCGACTTCACCGACGACCTGAAGGCGATCGAGGTGCCGACGCTGGTTATGCATGGCGACGACGACCAGATCGTTCCCTATGCGGACTCGGCACCTCTTTCGGTCAAGCTGCTACGACAGGGCACGCTCATGACCTACAAGGGGTTACCGCACGGCATGTGCACCACCCATCCGGAGGTCATTAACGCCGACCTGCTCGCGTTCCTGCGGAGTTGATCGTGGCGTCGGCACCATAGGGCGCCGGCTTTCTTGAGGAGACGGCAGAATGGGCAACTACCTCACGATCAACGTCGAGGACGGCGACTTCCAGGTCTATGTCGTGCGACCCGCCGTCGATCGGGCTCCCGCGGTTGTCGTTGTCCAGGAGATTTTCGGGATCAACGACGACATGAAGGCAACCTGTCAGGAACTCGCGGACCGCGGCTATATCGCGGTTTGCCCGGACCTTTTCTGGCGCCAGGAGCCCGGATTGTCCCTGTCGCACTGGACCGAGGCCGAATGGAAGAAGGGGCTGGAACTCTATACCGCCTTCGATTTCGACAAGGGCGTCGAGGATGTGGGCGCCGCCATCGACGTCGCCCGCCGTCTGCCCGGCGCAACGGGCAAGGTTGGCGTGATGGGCTATTGTCTGGGCGGTCTGATGACTTTCCTCACGGCTGCCCGCATCGGCGCGGATGCCGCCGTGGAATATTATGGTGGCGGGACCGAGAAATATGTGGCGGAGGCTGCCGCCATCTCAACGCCGATGATAATTCATCTCGGTGAGGAGGACGAGTTCATCCCCCATGAAGCACAGGCTGCCATCAAGGCGGCGGTGTCGGGCAACCCGAAGATCGAACTGTTCAGCTATCCCGGCTGCTCCCACGCTTTCGCGCGACATACTGGGACGCGGTACGACGCCGAGGCTGCCAAACTCGCAAATGCTCGAACCTGGGCGCTGTTCGCCGAGCATCTCCGGTAAATTGGAGTCCGAGCAGCCGAAATTCGCGAATCCCCACTTAACCCGCCGGACCGGAATTAGCGACGCGAGACAACTAAAGGCTCGACCAGATCTGATGCGGCCATACCTTTTCGAAGCTGGGTCCACAGCTGCTTCTACTGAAGCGCCGCGGGGTTCGCGCCGTTGGCCGACAAATGATGTTGGGTGGACGCGCTACCGCGCCCGTACCGGCATCCGCGTCACTACCCCTGTGAGGATCTTGTTTCCAAATGCTTTGGCCAGAACCGCGGCATCATGGGCATTGTGGAGCACCACACGCGTGCCTCCCGACTGCAGGGGCTCGATGACGCTGATGGCAGCATCATGCTTGCTGCACATGGCGATGACGTCCGCTCGAGTGGCGTCTACATAGATGGCACGAGACATTGGCAAATCCTCGACAGGGGGGAGGGAGAGTGATGGTGAGAAACCCGGCGGCTATCGGACCGATCCGCCCTCATTGATCCACGACGCCAGTTCGCGCGTCGACTACGGGTCTGCCGTCATCGCAGGTACCAGACCGCCTGGAACAATGGCGCTCGACACTCGGGAGGGGACCGCTGGTGGATGCGGGTCTGCCGGTCTGGCGCATGGTTCATAGGTCGCCTGAAGCTGCGGATTTGCCAGTTGCCGACCCTTCTCTGACGCAACTACCATCGCGTCATTCGATTCCTGAGCTCGGCGAGCGAAATAGAATTTGTCGGGTTGCATATCGAAGCTCCTCGTCAGAGCGGGAGCACGAAGCATCTCTCAGTCGCATCCCTGCTCAGGCGAAGGGGAGCGATGCATTCCATATAGGCCAGCTCGCGGTCATCCGCCACTCACTTCATCTAACTTCAGGGGTCCTACCTCCTTCTGATCCGGGATATGACCCGCCACAGATCCGCTGGAATTTTCGAAATTCGACGTCAGACCGATCCTCCATCAACGATATGAGCGTCGTTGGCGGCAGGCTAACTGCCCCGCTGCCACGCGAAATAGGTGACTGACTGCGGCGAGCACGGAACTGTCATGCGCTTTCGCCGTCAGGCAAGCATGCGCTGAACCTCGGCTACGCTTTCGGCGACATGCTGGTACTGGCCGCCGACCATGATCTCCGTTCCAGGACCGTTGATCGACAGCGCTGCCCGAACCGACGAAATGGTGGCAACATTCAGATGGACCGGCGTGCCGCCTGGACTGGTCAGTCGGATAAACCGGTTCTGTGCTCCGATCCGGGACAGCAGATCGGCGATCGTCTCGTGGGTAAAGACATACCCCGATCCAAATTCCACTTCGGTCGCCTCTTGCGCCTCGGCGATGGTCCCGGGGCGGATCCGGTAGATCGAGTCGACCGCGACTAGAATGAAGGTCCCGTCGAGGCCGGTCAGCGGCAAGAGCGATATGTGCGGTGTTGCGGTCTGGATAGCGCGATGGCCCGCGTCCATCAGTGTAACGAGCTTGTTACCGTTGGGCGAGCCGAGCCCCGTGCAGGGATCCCACCCACGCGCGGCAGAAAAGCCGATCGTCCCCGATTTGTTGTGGCCCGACACGATGTCGCGGAAGGCTTTGGGTTCGGCGTAAAGCCGGCTGTGCGGCTGACCGAGCGCGGCTGTGCCTTTCGCATTGAGCAAGGCTGCAATTCCAGCCCAGAGCGGGGCGACCGCGCTCGTTCCTCCGATGATACCAGTCTGCCCACCCACGACGATTCGATAGCCACTATCGGGATCGGCATCACCGGCCACATCGGGCACTCCGCGTCCGCCCCTCTTGCCGGCGCCTGCGGGAATCTTGATGTCGGCCTGATAGGAAGGACGCGCGAAGAGTGTGCTGACGCCGCCGCCCGTTCCACCGCCGTGACTGTTCCAGACTATCTCCCGTGTGATCCGGCCACCTGACGCCGAAATCTTTGTGCCACCGCAGCCGAGTACTGCGGGATCGGATGCGGGATAGTCGACATGAGCCTTGCCATCCTGCTCGCCATCTGTCGCCAGCGCATCGCCGGAAGCCGCGGTTACCGTGATCCCGAGTTTCGCCGCATCCTCGAACGTCGCCGACATGGCGGCGATCGCCTGGCCACTCCAGCCATCCTCGGGCGCCCCCCAACTGATCGAGATCGCGCTGGGGCGATTCCCCTCATCATGGACGGCCTGGCTGATTGCGTCCGTGAAGCCCTGGCTAGTGTTGGGCGCGAAATACACTGCGATCCTGGCACCCAGTGCAACGCCGCCGACAACCTGGATATCCAGCGCGACCTCACCATCGGCACCATCCCCGCCCCCCGGCGCATTGCTGCCGCCGTCGACCGAGACCGCGACGATCTCGGGGACGCCGAGGCCCATTGCCGAAAAGGCCGCCTTGTTGTCGCTGTCAGTATATCCGCCGCCCAGCTCGATGATCGCGATGCATTGGTCCGACGCGGACATGCCGTTGAAGCCGTAAAGGGATGCAATATCGGTCGGCAGGAAACCGGCGGGCGGATTGGGACCGCGATGCGGCACGATCTTTGGCGTCGCGATAGGGGAAGTGTCGAGCCCGAGGACCGCTATCACGCAGTCGATCAGCGCAGCGGGTAGATGAAGTGCGCCTTCGCGGCCCCGGCAAGAATGCCCGCCGCCTTCGTATTGATGCAGCGCCGTCCCGAACGCTTTCTCGATAGATGATGCGGGCCCGCGCAATTGGATCAGGCGCCTGCCGGGATGCTCCGTAATCACCTCCAGTCCCATGTCCGAGGCGAAGCGACGGATGGCGGCGCAATCCTCGCCATGCGCCTTTGAGCGTGTTTCCCGTAATGCCGCGCGCGACTGGAAGGACACGTTGCCAGCACCCGCTCCGGGTTTGAGATAGAGGCTGACAGTAATGGGCTCGTCGCCAGCGACCCGACGGACGGCACGCATGCCCTTGGGGGCGGGATGTGCGCTTCCGGGAAGTTCATGGAACTCTGTCATCGTACAGGCCCTTTCATGGAGGACGTCTCTCCAACGCCGTCGGAAACGATTCGCTGCGGCCGGCTGCGCTGATGCGCCGAAACGATCGTTGAGGACTACGTCGCGCTGACAGGCGGGGTTGAGCAGGAGCGCAAGCTGCGCTCAGGCGCATTCGATCTGGAGCGCGGAGGCTGCCCCGGCACGCCTCTTCCATCCAGCGCTGGGCGTTTTTGGTATTTTGAGCTGCCTGCTCCAAATTTGCCAGGCAGTTAACGGCTAAAGCCTGCGCATAGGGCGTGAGGCCCCTTACAGAGCTGAAGAGATAGTGCCACCCAAAGAATCAGTGTGCACGGCGACAGATTACAAGAGGTCTAATCTGTGGACATTCTCGATCTTTTCGATCGACGGACCCCTTGGTGTAGCTGTGGCGCCAACCGCGTGAACAGTTCACCGCGTTCGAGGGGCGGATCGTGGAAGTTAAGTTGCGGCGGCGAAACATTGGAACCTATGGAGAGCCATAAAGGCCGGAGGGCTCTGGGAAGGTCCAAGGCCGGCGATGCGATCCGGCCTCGCGTCGCGTGTGGCTTCACTGGGCCGGAAGGGGCAAACTCGTGACGCGAAGCGCAGTCATTGCGGCGTTTCTGGCCGCTATCAGCAGTGCCGTGTTCGTTTCGTCCGCACATTCCGAGCCAATTTTTGCCGTCTATAAAGGTGCGGGCTGCGACGGGCTAGGTCGATTGCCTCGCTATCAAAGTATTTTCGGCGTGCTCGGCGGAGTCGACGACTTCTTCTCTGCTGAAAGCTGGACGCAGATGCAAAGCGGCGCCCAGTGGGCGATGAGTTGTTGGAAAGGACAGCCCTATCAGCTGGCGCTCGGTGTTCCGCTTGTCGTCAAAGGTGGCACCCTAAGTTCCGCTGCAGCGGGAAACTATGATGCCCAGTTTCGCCAGCTAGGGGCGACAATCGTCGCGAATGGGCAAGCCAATGCTTTCCTGCGGCTTGGCTGGGAATTCAACGGTAACTGGTATCCTTGGAACGCAAATGGCGATCCGGCGGCGTTCAAGGCCGCTTTCAGACACGTTGCCGGCGTTCTTCGCTCGGTGCCTGGCTCACATTTTTCGATCGTCTGGAATCCCTCGATCGCCACCGGGACCGTTCCGGCCGATACGCTGTGGCCTGGTGATGACGTCGTCGACCTTGTTGGCCTCGATGTGTACAATCAAAGTTGGCGGCAGCAGGACATTGATCCTGTAGCACGGTGGCAGGGGCATCTCACAGACAGCTATGGCCTGAATTGGCTCGCGACATTCGCTGCTTCGCATCAGAAGCGTATTGTCATTCCTGAGTGGGCAACTGGCACGCGGCCCGATGGACATGGCTGGGGCGACGATCCGCTGTTCATCCACAACATGGCGGCGTGGATGCGCGCGAACAACGTCCTCTACCAGGCTTATTGGGATTTCACGGCGTCCGATTTTGACGGCACGATGTCCGCGGGCAAATTTCCACTGACGCTTCAGGCATACACTGCGGAGTTCAAGCACTGAGATCCCGTCGTCATCAGGATTTTACCACGTGTGGCGGTGATTTGAGCGGTGCGCGACGCCTCGGTAGCCTCGATACCATCGTCCATGTGGTTGCTGGCTTATCGAGACGGGCAAGCGGCTTCGCGCTGCTCGACGAAGATAAGTGGAATCGCACGCTGAACCAGATCCCAATTCCCGCGGTGCGGCTAGACCGTGGGCTCTTGCCGAGCATTCTGGACCGAGCTTCAGGCGCGATCATTCGTATCACGTCGATCCAGGATCGGTTACCACTGCCCGGTGCGAAGATTGCCCTTGCTGCCGCCAGGCGACGCTCTCGAACGTCAGTAAGGGACTGTCGAAAGACGCGAGCCCTGTGGGGGTGAGGGGGTCGGCGTTTCGCCGGTTCGAAACCGCTCACCCTGCAGGTCGTTGTCGAAACGGGGCACCGCTACGAGCCGTTCGTCGAAGCCTAATCTGGCAACCAGTCAACCGTGTGCGCGTTCCGGTAGCGTCACAAAGGAGAGTGAGATGAGGAACAAGTTAGCAATGGCGGCCTTGGCCGCCCTGGTTTCGGTGCCCGCTACCATGCCAGCACCGGCGCTTGCGCAGAGTTCAGCATATCAGCGACACCACCATGTCTATCACGGCAGCGGCGGCTATTATCGTCATCGTTGTGGTGGCGGTAACGGCGCGGTCGGGACAGTCGCTGGTGGTGTTGGGGGTGCCCTGGTCGGTAATGCGTTGGGGGGAGGGACGGTTGGAACGGTTGCCGGCGGCGTCGGCGGCGCTCTGCTCGGCCGGCACCTTGATAAGCAGCATACAAGATCGCGTCGCGGCTGCTGAGGAGACGAGGTCGATCTGCTTTTCGGCCTCATCCCGTCCTGGCCGCGGAGACCAGCAATCCTGTGGAAGGGGAATTCAGGGCTGGGAGCGCGGATCGCGATTCTGTTCGATTACCCAGGTGTGGTTTTCCTCGATGGTCGATCGAACTGGCTGGCCTTCATGATCGCGCGAGGGATCGAAGCGGAAGCGTTGCTGAATGAGCCGGCATGTCAGCTGGTCGAGTTCGGTGCTTCCGCTCGAGACCATGATGATGCAGTCGCTGACCCTTCCATTGGCTTCGACGCCATAACGCACGGAGACGGTGCCCCCGATACCGTTGTCGCGAAGACCAGGCGGCAGGTCGGAGAATTTCAGGCGCCCCTTGATCAGCCGTGGCGGCACCTCGCTATCATCATTGCCATTGCCGTAACCGCCGCCTCCCGAGCCGTTTCCCACGCCGCCCGCGCCTGCACGCGGGCCGGGTCGATCAGAGGCGCCGGCGGAGGCTGCCATTCCCAGCCCTGCTATCGGCGCGGAGACCACAGGGGAGGGCATCCGCAGGGGCGCCGGAGGTGAGGGCGCGACGATGGCCGCTGCCTTGTTCCTCAAGTTGCGCGGTGACGCCTTGCCAGACGCCTTGTGGGGCTTCGGCCGGTCGATATGCGGTGGTGGCCGGTGCTGATTCGGGCGCAACATTTGTAGATCCAGAAGTTGCAGAGATTTTTCACTGCGTACGCCTGTCTCGACGGTCAGGCCGGCAAGTAGCAGGTAGCCCAGCAGAAAGACGGCGATCGCCGCTCCCACCGCACTGAGCAGTCTCTCGAGAAGGCTAGCTTGCATCGCATCGGTCGTTTCGTCGGTGGTATCCACTCCCGATTCCAGGAAACGCCACACCGGGCTTTGAGGGCCCATCTTACAGGCAATGCCGGCTTTTATCTCACCCTCTCTACCCGCGCTTCCCGCACAGCTGACCGTGCAGCGCGGTCGAACCTAGCCCCTTTTGTGCCAGTCAGGTCGACAGCTCAAACCTTCTCGGACCATCACGCGTGTGAACGGTGGATGCGTACACACGGGAACCGCACAGGAGCTGGCTATGACGATAATGGCTGACGGGTGCGCGTGTTGGTCGAGGCCAAGAGCAATCGATCCGGACGGTGGCGACCTTTTCGAAGCCTTGAACTACTCATAATGCAGCTAGCGCTTCGCTTGACCACTCGATGAGGATTGGAAACCTGCAATGTGGAATCCTGCGGTCGTTCTGCCGCTGGCTTATCCGCTCGGCTGATCCGTGTCGCGTCCCGAGCGGACGCGCTCCATCTCGATCTCCGTCTTTTGCTCGATTCCGGCAACCTCGTCGCGAGCTCCGGCCTTGGACAGAATGAGTTCGTCGATCTTGAGGTGAAGCGCGATGTCGCGACGGCGTTGCTGATTGAGGACCATCTGCGTCAGGATCAGGCCTCCGATAGAGGCAACCGATGCGAGCGCCGTCGTGCTGCCACCCGAAGCCAGCCAGCCCAGGCAGACGAGAAGCACAAGGATCTGCGCGACGGGATGAGCGGCCATGTTAGCAACAATGTCAGAGAGGTGGCCCATCCAACGGTGGGCGGGCGTCATCAACGAGGGCGGTTGCTCCGACACCGGCCCTCGATAGGCCAATTTGGCCATGCGGGTCCACAATGCTGATCGATCAATGGCTTCGCGTTTGTCCAGCCACGCGGTCCGCGTGACCGGCTCCCTCATGTCTGGCAGCAATCTTCCGATCGCGCTGTTGCGACATTGCAAACGGCGATTATCTCGGAACGGGCGCGAGTAATTCATTGGCATCCGGCATCTGATCGACCAACAAGCAGGAAATTCGGGCAGCGCTCAAGAATGCGTCTCGCTGCAGGCCGAGCACCTGATCCGGGGCCAACTTTCCGCGCTCGCCGACCTGATCCGCGCGATCGGGTGGCGTCGATCCGACCCTCCTCGTCATTTGTGGTCCCGTCACCAGGTGTCGCCGATGGGAAGCGACGAAGCTCGCCCCTGTCCGAGGGCGGTCAGGCGAGGGTCAGGTATAATTCGGCCTCGATCATCCAATCCGCGCCGATCTCGCGCCATTTGGCGGTGTAGGTCCCGGATGCGAGGAGCTCACCGGTGATGGCGGTCATGCCATGCCAATGGCCGTGTTCCAAGGCGATCGGCTCGACGGGCGAGACGAGAATGGTATCGGGGGAGCGAGTGTAGATTGTCCGCGCTGGCGCAGCGAACTCGCGCTTCCATGCCATGAGTTGCGCCCTACGGCCGGAGATAATCGCGCTGTCCGTGCCGGTGACGAGGATGGCGTTTTGCGCCAGGAGTGGGCCGATGGCGTTGAGGTCCGCCTCAACCAGAGCGCGGTTGAAGGCGGCGCGGCGCATACGGATGGTGAGATCGGGCGGGGAAGCCATTGGGGGGCTTTCGACAGACGGCGACGGAGTAGCCAGAGCGCCTTTGTCCGGCGAAATCAACTGTGCGCGCGCGCCGTTTGCTTCCTGGCATGGGACAAGCGGGCAGCGGCCCATGTGGATTGCTGCAATCAGAACATTGCGCTTGCCAGCGTCACCTTCGCGCGGGGAGCAGAGGATCGTAGTAGCGAAGCAATTATGAAAGTGCCGCAACGGTCGAGATATGCAGCCGAGCGCAATCCGCTACAATAATGGACCCGCCATCCGAGCAGTTATGCAGGCGCACTGAGGAGCTGCGATAAGCCGCGTCTCGCCGCGGCACGGCACTCCTGACGGACGCTGAGCCAGCAAGGCTGAGGTTCGGAAAAGTCGCGACCACTCACCGCAAGTGGGGAGAAGAAACTAGGGTAGTACCTGGCTTTTTCGGCATCTGCACTCCCGGCTGTCTCTGAGGCGCACGGCAGTCACGCAGGCCCGAGGGGTACTTTGCGGACGCTCCTGGGCGAGTCTCGACACGACTTCATTTTAGTTGCGGAGGTTTTGCGATGGGTGTGAGAGCGGCGAACGTCATCGTCGAGGTCCTTGCTGAAGCCGGCGTCAAGCGATGCTACGGCATTCCCGGCGACACGCTCGCGCACGTTACCGAAGCCATCCGGACCAGCTCGATCCGGTTTGTTCATGTGCGTCACGAAGAGGCGGGCGCGTTCGCCACCGCAGCCGAAGCCCAACTCACCGGGGAACTGGCAATGTGCGCCGGCTCCTGTGGTCCCGGAAGCCTCCACTTCATCAACGGAATCTACGAGGCGCACCGCAATCGGGCTCCGGTCGTACTTATCGCCAGCCAGATCGTTCGAGAGGAACTCGGCGTCGACTTTCCGCAGGAGGTCGATTTCCGGGCAATCTACAGGCCGTGTTCGGTCTTCTGCGAGGAAGTGCGCACGCCCGATCATGCCGAGAGAATGACTGTGCTCGCCGCTCAGGCAGCGCTTAACAAGCGCGGCGTTGCCGTGCTGATCGTGCCCGCCGACGTCGCTTCCGGGATGACAAAGCGTCAGGGGCTGCGTGTCCATCATCCTGAAACCCGCCTCGTTCCCTCCGATGCGGAACTGCGTCGGCTCGCCGCGGTAATCAACCAGGGTTCGCGGGTGGCCATCTACGGCGGCTCGGGTTGCCGAGAGGCGCACGATCAGGTTGTTGCTCTGGCCGACCTTCTCAAGGCCCCTGTCGCCTTCGCGTCGCGGGCGAAGGACTTTCTCAGCTATGATAATCCCTTTGCGGTCGGGATGACGGGCGTCGTCGGAATCCGCAGCGGGTTCAAATCCGTGCTCGAGTGCGACACGTTGGTTCTGCTCGGATGCGATTTCGCCTGGAAACAATTCTATCCCGACGCCGCAAAGATCGTCCAAATCGATATCGATCCGACGCATCTCGGTCGACGGCACCCGGTGACCGTCGGCGCCGCCGGCGATATTGCGCCAACGCTGGACGCCCTGCTTCCACTCCTGCACGCGCGCGAAGATCGTTCCTTCCTGAATAGGATGATAGAGCTGCGCGACGAAACGGTTGAAAAGCTCGAGCGCCCCGCCAAGGTCGCGACAGGCGCCCCAATCCATCCGCAATATATGGTCGAGACCATCGCCCGGCATGCCGCGGACGATGCGGTGTGGGCCGTCGACGATGGCTCGGCGACCGTTTGGTGCCTGCGACACGTTCCCGCCACCGGAAAGAACCGCACTCTGGCGAGCCTGTTGCACGGAACAATGGCGGCGGGCCTGTCATCAGCGCTGGGCGTCAAAGCGGCCTATCCGAACAGGCAGGTGATTAACCTCGCGGGTGATGGCGGACTTGGCATGATGATGGGCGAACTGCTCACAGTCGTGCAGGAGAATCTGCCGATCAAGATCGCGGTCGTGAACAATGGGTCTCTCGGCTTTGTCGAACTCGAACAGAAGGTCGAAGGGCTTCTCGACTGCTATACCGATCTGCATAATCCAGATTTCGGCAAGGTCGCGACGGCCTGTGGGATTTGGGGTCGCCGCGTGGAGCGCGCCGAGGATCTGGAGGCAGCCGTCGCGGAATGGCTTGCCCAGCCGGGCCCTGCGCTTCTCGACGTGGCGGTGGGTCGATTTGAACTGGTAATGCCGCCGGCCGCCGGTCTTTCGCAAGCTTTTGGCATGGCTCTATATTCAGTGCGCGCGGTCCTGGCTGGGCGAACGGGAGATCTCGTCGGCATGGTTCGCCAGAACTTAATTGCCTGAGCGCGTAGCCAAGCCGAATGATAGGTGGAGCGAAGACAAACAGGATTTCAGCACGTTCCCCGGAATGTTGGCCAAGTCCAATCTGCGAGTGTGAACGCGCCGCCGTCGACGCGACAAGCGGACGCCGTGACGAAAGTTGGCTGAATCAGAGGCTGAGGTGCCTGTTCCGCCGTCCCGGCGCCATTTCGCCCATCCAAACCGCAAAGGCCGCATCCCGCGCGAGCGGGATGCGGTCTCCATCTCTGTGGAGGTCAGGCTCGACGAGGAACAAATCCGGGCACTCCCGTCTCCACCACTTCGTTGAACCGGATGCTCGTCGCGATGCCATCCCGCATTTCCTGCAGGGCGTCGTCGGGAAGAAGGGAAATCTCGAAATTCTCCCGGATATGACCGGCTGAGGTTGACGTGGTGAGGAAAGCAGTGCCGCGCTGGACGGCCCAGGCCAGTGCAACTTGGGACGGCGTCGTATGGACGCGCTGCGCGATCGCCGTAATCACAGGGTCTTCCGTCACTCGCGGTTCCATCCCATGCCCCAGAGGCGCGAATGCCAGCATGACGATGCCGTGCTGGCGACAGAAGTCGAGTAATTCCCATTCGGGGAGGTATGGATGGGACTCGACCTGCACCACGGCAGGTTTGATCCGGGCAACCGCGACAATCTCCTTCAGCTTCTCCAGGCGAATGTCCGACAGGCCGATCGATTTGCATTTGCCTTCGTCCACAAGGCGCTCCATGGCACGCCATGTCTCCACCAGCGTTACGCCGGAATCATATATGGGCTGGTCGTGCTCGTCCCTCGGATGCTGTTCGTCGCCGGGAGGAAACGCGAAGGGCGTGTGGATCAGATAGCAATCGAGATAGTCGAGCTGCAAACGACGGAGGCTAGCCTCAAGCGCGGGACCGACGCGCTCGGGACGGTGATTATTGTTCCATAGCTTCGTGGTGACGAACAAGTCTTCCCGACGCACTGTCCCGGCCTCGAATGCCTCCTGCATCGCATCCCCGACGATGTCTTCAGTGCCATAGAGCTCCGCACAATCGAGATGCCGGAATCCCACTTCCAAAGCGATCTTGATGGCTTGCTTGCCCGCGCCCCGATCACGGAACAGACTCCCAAATCCGATTGCAGGGATCGCCCCCCTTCCGTGAGCCAGTGGGATCCTCGTTTGCCGAAACGTGTCAGAGAGGGGCATGCTCGTACTCCTATGTTAGGGGCATTCGACGCAAAAGCGACCGATGCCCATCAACGAAGCCCGCATCCTCGGCACATTCTACCGAAGCACCGTGTGCGCAGGCAGATGACGACAACCTCAAATTTCCATCGAGGCTAAAACCGGCCTCGCGGAGGCCAATCGTTAGTCGCGGGATGCCGTTCTCCGCTCGAAAGCGCCCGTGGAATTGCCGCCGAGCGCAACGGAAAGCTGCACGGTATCGAGATACTGCGCCGTCCTTGCCCGTATGTGCCCGAGCAGCGCACGCTGGTAGGCGCGTTCGGTGTCCAGCACCTGCAGAACGTCGATCTCGCCCGCCCGGTAACCCGCCTGGTTCAACCGCAAGCTCGTCTCGGCGGCATTCAAGGCGCGCTCCTGCGCCGCATATTCCTCGGCGTCGTGGTTGATGGCCTGCAATATGTCGGCCACCTGTCCGAGCGATCGGACGACCGTCTGCTGATAGCCGGCAAGTGATGCCTTGTAGCCATCCACCGACCCGCGGCGGTTGGCCTTGAGCGTTCCGCCATGAAAGATCGGACCGGCCAGACCGGCAGCAACGCTCCACAGGGTGCCGATGCCCGGACCGGCCGTGGCGAGGGACGCCGAAAGCTGGAGACTCGGATAGAGGTCCGCGGTCGCGACACCAATCGCGGCACTGGCCGCATGAAGCTGCGCCTCCGCCTCGAGAATATCCGGACGGTCGTGTGCAACCTCGGAAGGCAGGCTGACCGGCAGGTCGGATGGCAGCGCGAAATCGGAGAGAGCGAAGTCCGGTGCCACCCAATCGGCAGGACCTTTGCCCGCCAGGACCGACAAAGCGTGCCGCGCGGTATCCCGCTGCTGGGCGAGTGGCGGCAGCAAGGTCTCGTCCTGCGCAAGCTGGGTTTTGGCCAGCGCGATATCGACCTGCGTGGCACTCCCGTACTGATGCCCGGTCTGGACAAGCTCGAGGTTTTTACGATCGTCCGTGAGCAGGATCTGAACTGCATCGATCTGCGCCCGTGCCGATGCGAGCAACATGGCCTGGCTCGCGACATCGCCGGTGAGCGTGAGGTAGGCGGCGTCGTATCGATGCTTCTGAAGGTCGGCAAGCGCGGCCCGCTCCTCCACGAGCCGCTTCTTGCCGCCGAAAATGTCGAAATCGAAGCTGACCGTTGGCCCGACCGCATAGAAGTTGGAGGCCGGGCCTCCCGCACCTTGCCGACCGCCGCTCGCTCCGAAATCCACCTGCGGACGCAATCCCCCTCGGGCGGCTGCGACCGCCTCATTCGCCTGCGCAATCGTCGCATCCGCCGCCGTCAGATCGAGGTTGCCGTCGATCGCCTTGCGCATCACTCCGTCGAGCTTCGCCGACCGGAAGCTCGACCACCAGTTGCCTTCGACCTTCTGGGCGAGACTGATGCGCTGGGCGCCGGCCGTCCCGTCGTTTGCGGCGAGTTGCTGCTCCGCCTGCCGGTCATAATGTTGTGACCCGAGCGGCGTCGGCCTCTGGAAGTCGGGCCCGACCATACACGCCGACAGCAGGGTGAGCGTGCCGGCGCCAGCAATGGCTGTCCGGGCAACCTGTCTCCAAAGAATCGATGTCTTGGGCATCATTTGACGGCTCCGCGAATATCAGTTGAGCGACCGCGGTTTGCGGAGAAGCAAAGCAAGAGGACTGACGATGAGTAGGGCGATCATGAGAAGCTTGAACTGGTCGACCACTGCGATGAGCGCGGCCTGACCGGTGACAACTTCGTTGAGCGCAGCAAGGCCGGGGCCCGAGAAGAGGCCGGCGGCTGGGCCAATCGCGTGGTGTGGCGTCAAATTCTTGGCCAGCGCCAAGTGCATCATCTGGGTGTTGTCGTAGAAGAAGATCTGTACGATCGCGATGCCGATCGTGCTGCCGTAGAGCCGCGCCAGATTGAACAGGGCGGTTCCCTCCGGGCGGAGTTTCGGGTCGAGCGTGCTGAAAGCCGCCTTGCTCAGCGCTGCCATGAGGACGCCGAGGCCAGCCCCCTGGATTGCGCCCGCCACGACCACCAGCCGCCAGTCCATCAGCGGCGAATAGCCGAGCATCCGCCAGTTGCCGCAGACGGTGAGCGCGATACCGCCGATCACAAGGAGCCGAGTGTCGATCCACTTGGGCGCGTGCGACGTGAGGACGAGCGCGCCGACGAGCGCTGCGCCACGCGGGATCGTCATATAGCCCGTGGTGTCGGGCGGATACCCGAGAAGCTCCTCAAGCATGGGCGACGTCAGCGCCAAGGTCGGCAGCAACACGAAGCCGAAGGCGAAGAACATCACTGTGGAGAGGGCGAAATTCCAATCCCTGAACAGCGCCTTGTTGAGGAAGTGCTTGTTCGAGGTCAGGACGTGGACAAGGTAGAGATAGAAACCGAGTGACGAGGCAATGATTTCGAGGCAGCTCTCGGTCGAGGCGAACCACTCCATGCGTTCACCGCGATCGAGGAAGATCTGCAACCCCACCATCCCAAGCGAGAGCGTCGCCAAGCCGAAGAAGTCGAAAGGCGGGTTCTGTTCGGGCTTCCTTTCGCTCAGGCACAGCGCCATCGTCACGAGGAGGAAACCGGTCACAGGGAGGCCGAGATAGAACATCGAGCGCCAGCCATGATATTCGCTAAGCCAGCCCCCAATGGCCGGGCCGCTGAGGATGCCAACCAGCACCGTCACCGTCGCCAACAGACCGATGCGCGCATGCCGTTCGGGTGGCGTCGCCTCAACGAGAATGGCCATGGCTAGCGGCGCAATCGGCCCGCTCGCGGCGCCTTGGACGATCCGGGCGGCCACGAACTGCAGTGGTGTCGTTGCCCGCGTGGCAAGGAAGAGACCCACGGCAAAGAGCGCAAGCGAAGTCTGAAAAACGGATTTCCGGCCGAAGGTGCCCGCGAGCCAGCGCGTGATCGGCATCACGACGGCACTCGCCGCGATGTAGGACGAGAACACCCAGCCGATCTCGTCGTCGCTCATCGACAGAGCACCCTGAACATGCAGCACAGCCGCGTTCGGGAACGAGATATTGACCGCCTGCAGGTAGGTCGCCACCAGGGCCGCGACCATAATAATGCGACGGCCGTCCCCAGAGGGGCTTGAGGTGCGCATTGCGCTCACCGGGTCGCTTCGGTCGCAGGTGCCGCATTGAGCAGCTTCTGGCGGGTGTCGACCCGCGCGGTTACGCTGATGCCAGAGTAGAGTGGCCGGTTCGGATCGACAGCATCGAATTCCAACCGGACCGGCAAGCGCTGGACCACCTTTACCCAGTTGCCGGTCGCGTTCTCAGGCGGCAGCAACGCGAATTCCGATCCGGTGCCAGGGCTCATGCTCACCACGTGCGCCCTGAAGCTATGCCCCGGATAGGCGTCGACATTAATCGTCGCCGCCTGGCCCGGGCGCATATGTGTCAGGCCGGTCTCCCGGAAGTTCGCCTCAACCCAGATGCGTCGAGTCGACATCATCGAAAACACAGCAGCACCGCCATTGACGAAATCGCCGAGCTGCAGGTCGTCGACCTTGGTCACGATCCCGTCGTCCGGCGCCACCACCCTCGTATAAGCGAGGTCGAGCCGCGCCCGGTCGAGCTGCGCCTGCGCTTCGCGAACCGTCGGATGTCGGTCGATCGCAATATTCGGATTACCGTTCAGGGCGGCGACCGTGTTGGAGACCTGCTGCTCGGCCGAGGCAATGTGGTGCTGGGCGACCTTGAAGTTTGTCTCGGACTGCTCATAGGCGGAACGGGAGGTGAAATCGGAGGCGAGCAGGTCCTTCTTTCGATTGAATTCCTGACCGTCGAATTCAGCTGAGTCCCTGGTCGACTGGAGGTCGGCCAGTTGCTGGCGATAGGTCGCCTTGAGGCCCTCCACCTGCAGCCGCGCGCTGCCCAGCCGCGCTTCGGCCTGCTCCACGGCGATCTCGTAGGGCTCCGGATCGATCCGGAACAGCAGCTGGCCCTTCCGGACGAGCTGATTGTCCTTCACCGCGATTTCCACCACCTGGCCGGAGACGCGCGCGTTGATGGAGCCTTTCGTCGCCCGGACGAAGGCGTCATCAGTGGAGACGTAGGGTTTGTCGGCCCAATAGGCGCCGCCGCCGCCCAAAAGCAGCAGGACCGGGGCCGCGATCATCAAGGGGCCACGCAGCCGGTGCCTTAGTGTCCGCTGGGCAGCCGCATCTGAGACCGGGCTTTCAATCGCCTCATCGAGTTGCTTTTGCATCGTCTCATCCGTCATTTCGATGGGAACTAAACCGACATCAGGAAGCGTACGCAGCGGTCCGGAATCCCCCGGAAACTGAGGGACCAAGATCATCCGCACTCTTCGCTATTGATTTTTGTACGATGATGTACAAATATATTGAACGAGATTGGCCGTCAAGGATTTTATACGAGATGGAACAAAACTTGAGTGACACAGAAGCGAGGCGTCGAGGGCGGCCACGGGCGTACGATCCAGAGGCAGCCCTTCAGCGGGCGACGGACGCATTCTGGAGGGCTGGCTACTCCGGCACGTCGCTCGATGAGATTTCCGCCGCGACCGGGATGAACCGCCCGAGTCTCCGCGCAGCGTTCGGCGACAAGCATGCGCTCTATCTCAAAGCGCTGCGCGGCTATTGGGAATTCAAATTTGCGACGATGCGCAAAGCGCTCAAGGGCGGCACCCTCCAGGAAGCCCTGATGCGCGCCTACGAGGCGGCGCTCTCCATCTATTTTTCCGGAGAGGACCGGGTGCGCGGATGTTTCGTGATCGGAACCGCAATCACCGAAGCCCTCGAAGATCCCGAGATCCGACGCATCGTGGCTGCAGGCTTCCAGACGCTAGATGCCGATTTCGAGGCGCGTCTTCGGTTGGCGCGCGAAGGGGGGGAACTCAATGAGGGTGTTGACCTTGAAGCACTCGCGGCGCTGGCAACCGCCACAATGCATACCATCGCTGTTCGCGCCCGCGCCGGTGCACGCCGCGATGATCTCAGGCAGCTTGCCCGCAAGGCAGTGAATGTGATTTGCGGATGATAGCTTGGGATGGGAGGCACATTGGAACTCGGGGACTGCGAGCCGGCCGACGCGATACGATTATCAGGTGCGAATGGAGCGGGGCGCGTCGTGAGATTAAGCCCGGCCGCTGCGGCGTACATCATGGCTGACACACTCCCCGATATTATCGCCGAGCGTCTCACGGTGCTGTTCTGCGGCCTCAATCCTGGCATGAAGGCGGCTGCCACCGGGCATCATTTTGCGGGAAGAGGCAATCGGTTCTGGCGGGTGGTCCATCTCGCCGGCTTCACTCCGGGGGAAATTGCGCCCCAGACCGATCGCATCATTCTCCAGCACGGGTGTGGGCTGACGTCGGTGGTTGAACGGCCCACTGCGCGGGCGGATCAACTTTCGCCTCAGGAATTCGTGGCTGTGGCCGCCGAATTCGAGCGGAAGATTGCACAATATGCGCCACGCTTTGTGGCCTTTCTCGGCAAGGCTGCCTATTGCACGCTATCCGGCCGCCCAGATGTGGCTTGGGGCTTGCAGTCGGCCACCATGGCGGGCTCCACGATCTGGGTTCTGCCCAACCCCAGTGGGAGAAATCGCGCGTTCACTCTTGACCAGCTTGTCGGAGCTTACCGCGAACTCCACGCGGCAGCCTTCAAGGCCCGTCCTTCGCTGTCCTGCTGAGCGAAAGATTTTCTGTCGAACAATGAACGTTTGCCCGCGATGAGGTGGGGTTTAATAACCTTGCCTTCGGCAGTTATGCGAAACTGGGCCGGCGTTGACTTACAAAGAAAGGCTACCGGGCAAATCATATAACACCTCGTGCCTCTTGGCTGGATCTACCCCGCCGAGGCGGCGGCAGATCCGGCTGCGCTGGAATCCCAGTAAAGAATGCGTGCTCGATTGGCCGTAAAGCATTGATTTGAACCATCACGCCTCGCTCACACAAGCACGTATCAGATCAATTTGGAGTACTGTAGCTGTCGTCGAGTTGTGACTTTATGTTAACATTATGCTGACGTCTTGAGTTTGTTTGCGAGGAAACGGTCTACGGAAAAGGGGCATGCTCCGCCCAATACCAGTGCCGCGAGCGCCGCCAGGTAAAGGAGATCACACTCATAGCCGGGCTGTCCAAAGTGCGCGCCGCTCTGCGTCACGGATTGGAGCTTAATTGAACTGAAGCCGTAAGGCAGATGGACGGTGAAGACGGCCACCAGCAGGACAATCGCCATTGGGACGCTCGCGAGCGCAACAAAGGTCCCCGTCAGGATCGCTAGTCCCCCGAATATTTCCACGAGGACCGTGGCCCATGCCATTGGCAACGGAAAGGGCGTTCCGATCGCATGAAGTATACCGGCGAAGACATCCACGCCTCGGTCGAGCTTGGCAAAACCATGCTCCATGAAGCCATATCCGACGATCAGCCGAAGCGGGAGCGGCATCCATCGGGCGGTCATGCCCTGCGCGGAACGGCTGTACCAGTCCTTCATGCTCGTCGTCATGCCCAATCCTTCGAGAACAGTGATCCGCGGGAATACGCTCAGGCGCCGGACAAAGTTACAGACATAGTGACATCATTATGTCAGGCTGATCATATGAACCACCAGTCTCCGGATCGCTCTCCGCTCTACGCCAAGTTGGAGACCGCGCTTAGCGAACGCATCGTATCGGGAGCGCTGGCCCCTGGTGATCGCCTTCTCTCCGAGGACGAACTTGTCGCTGAGTTTGGCGTCAGTCGTACAACTGTCAGGTCGGCGATACAGAGCCTGATCCGGCGCGGACTCATCGAGATCAGGCGCGGCCGCGGCACGTTTGTTGCCGCACCCAAGATCGTTCAGGAGCTTACGAACCTGACGGGCTTTGTGGAAGACATGGAAGCCCTCGGGCGTCGCGCCACCGCCAAGCTCCTGGATCAACGTTCCGTCCCGGTAGATCCGGTTGTCGCCCGCAAGCTCGGGATCACCCAGGGAACTTCGGTAGTCCGTATTCGGCGGGTCCGGCTCGCCGACGGAATGCCACTGTCATACGATGAGACATTCCTCCCATCAGACCTTGGCGAGAAGGTCGTCGCGGACGACCTCGAAACCGAGCCGATCTTCGCATTGCTCGAACGCAAATACGAGACCCCGCTTGTCGAGGCCGAATACCAGCTGGAGGCGATCGTGGCCGACGCCGCTACCGCCGAAGCGCTTCGCATTCCGACGGGAAGCCCGATATTCGTGATCGAACGGACATCGTACGCGTTCGGCGGACGGGCGGTTGATTATGAGCGGCTCCATTACAGAGGCGACCAGATCCGGTTCGTGACGCGCTTGGCTCGCAAATCGCCGCCGCCGCAATCGAATAGCTGACAGAGCTTAGTCTCGAAGGAACGAGAGACGGTCCTGGCAAGGCCGCCGACTATCTCTCGCCCTCCATGGTACTTGTCCAGGGACCAATTCAGAAACGGCGCGGCCGATCGAGTCGTCGGCCAGGTTCAGCGGCGCGGTGGGATTGTGGAGGACGTCGCATGATCCGTCTAACCCCCAAAATTCGTCTCATGCTGTGCACAGACGATGCCGCCCGCTGCGTCGCTTTGCTGGCAAAATAGGCCGAGCCTGACCCGGCGCCGGTGCTCAAGCTGTTCGACCGGGCCAGGGTCGAGCCATGGGTCGCAACCAAACTCGGCAGATTCCCGCTCCGCGAGATCGCGTCCGTGAATCTGTCCTTCGGGTTTCGGATCGACCGCGACATCGGCTTTTCGGGCCCCTGGCCGCCGTCCATCTGGAATGACTGGGCGCGCCGCGAGGTTCGATCCTCGCCGCCGAGCCGGCGCATTTCGCTGCGATTGCGCAAGCCGATCCCGCCGCACTGTCGACCAACGACGGCGGGATCGGCACTAGCAAGGAGTTATGGAGATGAAACGCGACCCTATCGAGCTTGGCAAGCTCGATCTGAGTATGCCGCTGGCCTGCTCGGCCCGCGCGTAGAATCCCAGCGCACCTCCGCCGTGCTGGCGTCGGCGCGCTAGTCCCTTTGCCTGTCAGTTTGGCTTAAGAGCGCGCGGCTTGGAGATCTTGCGCGACCGTGGAGCCGGCGGTTGGGCGCTACCCAAATGGGCGGCAGCGGCGGCCTTGGCGGCGACGATGCCCAGTTTCTTGCGACCCGCCTTCACCGCCTTGACAATCGGCTCGGCGACCGCCTCGACGGTGTCCACCGCGCTCGTCACCGTCGCATCCACGCCTTTCGTAACCTTGCGACCCAGCCCAATAGAATGGGCAAGTGTGCGACGCTTCTCGGCATAGTTGGGCGCGACCATCGGGTAATCGCGGGGCAGACCCCATTTCACGCGATAATCGTCCGGCGACATGTTGAAATTGGTACGCAGATAACGCTTGAGCATGGTGAGCTTCTTCCCGTCCTCGAGGCAGACGAGATAGTCGGGCTTTACCGACGCTCGGATCGAAACGGCCGGCTGCTGAACAGGGAGCTCTGGCGCGGCAGGCTCACCGAGCTTCTGCAGCGCTTCGAAGGTCGCACGAATCAGCGTGGGCAGTTCGGCCGTGGCAACGTTGTTGTGGCTGACATGAGCGGCCACGATGTCGCCGGTGAGAGCAAGCAGTTCTTCGGTCATGATGATCCTTGGACGGGCGAGAGTCGGAGCTCCATAGCAAAATCTCACGCCCGAACAAGCAAAGTCACGATCTCCGTCTTCGGCATTTCTTTGTTCGAAAGCTGCGATCGAATTCGACGATCATGCAGTCAGATGCGCCCCTCTGATGACAGCACGACCTGGCCGGAAGCCCTTCATGAAATGTACGCTCGAGAGATCGAGCAAAGTCGCGGCAGTCGGGTTCCGTAACGGTGCGATCGCAATTGTGAGCTGGTGACCATTCGCGTGGGTCCGGACGAACGGGCTGTGCCCAGTCAGACGGACGCCGTTTCTGGGAAAACCCGCCCCGAAAGGAGCGGGTCCCATTCCGTCAGACCCGGGAATCGTTACGTGCGTAGAGACTGCGCTCTCGCGCAATCTGTGCGGCATCATAGGGCGGGGCGCTCTCATCGAATCGCGTCCAGCCGGTTTCCGCATAGGCGCGACCGCGGGCTTGGGGATCGACGGGGTTATGACGGTCGAGGATCGCTTCCACCTCCGAAACCATCTCATCGTCCACCTTTGCGCTCACCAGAGAGCCCCCGCGACGAACGCCCTCGGAATAAACATGGGCATCCCGCTCGCTGACACCTTCCTTCTGAAGTGCCCCAATGAGACCTCCGGCGGCTCCGCCGGCAACTAGACCCACGCCCGCTCCGAGGGCGGTCGATGCCAGCCAGCCGGCTGCGACGACGGGACCCAGCCCTGGAATGGCCAGCATGCCGAGGCCCGCAAGCAGGCCGCCGACACCGCCGACTGCCGCTCCGATACCCGCGCCGGCACCCGCGTCCTGCGCGGCCTTGGTGTGCTCGCCGTGTGCATGATCGGCATTACTGGCAACGATGCCAATATTGCTGTGTGGGACCCCAATTTGTTCAAGCTCCTCGACGGCGCCCCGGGCATCACTATAGTTGTCGTAGAGACGCGTAACGGTCGTTGACATCATTTATCTCCCGATATCCAAGTATTATTTGGCGCTGACGTCGCCTTTGTAATCAAGGGCGACGCGGACCGATTTGCCGTTCTTCATGGCTGTACCTTGCCAAAGACCTTTATCGTCCTTCTTCAGGGCCGAAACATGAGAATATCCGCCCTTCATGATCCTCTCGCGTGCCTGCGCCTCCGTGAAGGAGTTGGCGCCAGCTGCCGGATCCTTGGTCTTCTCCACGTCCGTATGTTTGACTGCCGGATTGCTCGGGGCATCCTTGTCCCCCTGAGGCAACGTCTGTGCTGATGCCATGCTGACAAGCAGAGCCGCGGCGCCAAATGCGCCGATCAGTTTCCCGCGCATCATTTTCTCCTGTTGCTGTAATGATATAACGATCGGATCGGGCGGCGGGTCCGGAAAAGGTTTTAATCAATGGGAGGTGACGTCGGTCGCGGGGACGAACCGGCATGTTACGCATGGGCGCGCCCATGCCGATCGAACTCTTCCCGAGCACGAGTGCTGTGCGACAAGTAATGAAAATCCGCCGGATTGCTGCGGACCTCAGATCCCGCCTCCTCTAAGGAGTGTTCCGCGAATTTTCTCATGTGACAGCGATGGCGACGCGCCAATAGCGCTGCCTCGGACGTAGCGCCTTCGCCGTCTTCGGTCGTACGGCGAATATCGTGGCGACTGGGGGCGAGCTTAAATCGTCAATCAAGGTCTGCGTTCTCACGCCCCCCGGGGCGCCAGTCTCATATTCTGCGTAAGGCTGCACGTAGAGGGCAACCTCATCGATTGAGGCGCAGATCAGGCATGTTGCGTTGCGCGCAGCCTCGCTGCTGCAGTGCGGTATAAAATCCGTTCCTTACGCGTTTATGCGCGGTTGCAAGCTCGCGTCGGGGAGCCACTATGAAAAGTACGTTCAAGACTGTCGCGAAAGTACGACGCCTGATGCGGGCTGGTCGGCCGCTCTCAGCTGCACTGGCGTTCGGTGCGTTGTTGTCGGTCAAGCCAGCAGTGAGACGGCCCTCCAAAAGCTCAGCAAAGCGAAAGCCTCGACCGTCCCCAAAGTCAGCAATCAGCAGACCTGCCCCAGGCACCTTCGTGGCGGGGGCCTTCAGCTGCGCGGAAGGTGGGCTCCATTACAAGCTTTATACGCCGACCGGTTCCTCGCGTCGGCGGATGCCGCTGTTGGTCATGCTCCACGGATGCGGTCAGTCGGCGGATAATTTCGCCGTTGGGACCCGGATGAATGTGTTAGCGGACGAGTTCGGCTTCCTTGTCCTCTACCCCGAGCAGTCGACGTCCCAGAATATTGGCCGGTGCTGGAATTGGCATCGCCACGGTGATCGGAAGCGTGGCCGTGGCGAGCCTGCCGTAATCGCGGCTCTGACGCGCAATATCGCAGCATTAACCCATGCGAACGCGGCTCGCATCTACATCGCGGGCCTTTCGGCGGGCGCCGCCGCGGCCGCAATTACCGCCTCGACCTATCCCGAGCTCTACGTGGCTGTCGGTAGCCATTCGGGCGTCCTGCCCGGCAACGTCCGGACACTCATGGGGGCGCTCACAACAATGAGGCGCGGCGCAGGCGCCTCAGAAAATGGCAGGACCCGACGTCCGCTCCCGACCATCGTCTTTCACGGTGACCAGGATAAAACCGTTCACCCCTCAAATGCAGAAAGCTTTCTGAGCCATCTCCGCCGATCGAGCCCACAGCCGCTCCACAGCACGGTGCTGCACGGATCGGAGGGTGGGCGGGCGTTCACGCGCACCATCCATCGACTTCGAAACGGTGTGCCTCTTCTCGAGAACTGGGTGGTGCATCAGAGCGGCCATGCTTGGTCCGGCGGCAACCGAATGGGATCATTCACCGAACCCGGCGGACCCGATGCGTCGCGGGAGATGGTCCGCTTCTTCCTCGCGCGGAAACACGCGGCCCGCCCTGCTCAATCAACCCGACGACGTCGTTGAAATTGGTCATACGATTTCCAAGTCGATGTCCTTGAGAGTGAGCACCCTACTAGAGAGGTTCCTTGGACAATGCGCTGCCGGTACGAGGAGGGCGCACAATCGGACGGTCAATGTTGACGAAACTTAATTTACGTTCGTGAGGATCGGGGCACACGCTTAACCATGGATCGTCTCTTCACAACCATCGCCAGTCGCATCGCTGCCTTCGCCGGCCAGCCAGTTGCATTCGTCATCGCACTGGGCCTGGTTTTTCACTATTCCGATACGTGGCAGCTCGTCGTGAACACCTCGACGACAATCGTCACGTTCCTGATGGTCTTCCTGATCCAGAACTCCCAGAACCGAGATGGCGCGGCAATGCAGGCCAAACTCGACGAAATTATCCGAGCGCTCAACGACGCCCGCACCCAGTTCATCGGCATCGAACATCACACGGACAACTAGATCCAGCACATCCGCCAGGAACTTGAGGTGGAGTGTGGCGAGGACGGAAAAGAGGAAAAACCTCAGCCCGAGGATAGCGTCGACCGTCTGCTCCGACAAACTTGAAGCGTCCGATCAGCTATTTTTCTTTTCTAGAGAGATGGCTTGGACCGTTGGAGATATAGGTCGCGGCAGAGGCTCGCTAGCTCGCAGCCATTAGGGGATCGAAGGGTCGGCGTTGACGAGGTGCATGCTGGTTCGTGTAATCAGCTCCGCGAGCCACAGATGTGCGGCGTGACCGGAGTGGCGTTGGTGCCAGCTGAGCACGCTTGCTACGCGCCGATTGGGCAATGGCAGCGGACGTGCGACAATTTCTCCGGAATGGGAAAGTGTCTGCGCGATTTGCTTTCTGACGGTGGCGACGTGATCGCTACCTCGCAGTAGGGCTGGCAAGGCCAGATATGGCACTGCACCCGCGGTAGCATCCGAAAAACCGGCATCGGCCAATGCTTGGCTGATAAAGGTCATGTCGTCGCCGCTTGACGAAACGTCTATCCGGCTGAGGCCCGCAAAATCCTGGAGGGTCAACGATGCACCCGCTTGTGGGTGTCCTGCCCGCATCACAAGCTGATAACCGTCCTCGATTAGCACCTTTGAGGCGAAGCGCTGTCGGTCGAGCGGCTGGGCCGTGATCACGAAGTCGAGATCGCCGCGATCCATGAGATCTTCGACCGCCAGAGTGCCGCTCGGCCGGATATCGAGTCGGATGCGCGGTGCCTCAGCCGCGCAGGCGCATAGGATGGGGGCTGCCAGGACCAGCGCAGCATGATTGTTGAGCGCAAGGCGGAACACCCGCTCGGCGACGGCTGGAGAAAAATCCTCAGGCTCCAGCGCCTGAGCGAAATCCTCGAGCGCACGGCGGATGGGAGTAGCGAGCTGGAGCGCTCGGGCCGTGGGCTCCATGCCGGCCGGCGTGCGGACGAACAGCGGATCGTCGAGTAGTGCGCGCAGGCGGCCCAGCGCATGGCTGGCCGCTGGCTGGCTGAGCGCGAGACGGCTGGCAGCGCGGCTGACGCTGCGCTCCTCCATTAGCGCCTCGAAGACGACAAGTAGGTTGAGATCGAAGCGGCTGAGGCGCATGCCCCCTTTTCGGGCCCCGCCGCTCAGCTTGGCAAGGTCCATCCGCATCCCAGCGCCTTATAAAGATCGACGAGGCCCTGCGCGCGATCGAGGTTCGCGTGCACCTGCTGGGCCTGCGCGGCGGCCATGGCCTGCTGGGCGGTGAGCAGTGGCAGCGTGTCGGTCGTGCCGGCGGCATAGGCCGCCCTCGCCATCGCCAGAGCCTGCTGCGCGCTGGCGGTCGCTTCTGCCTGCCGCGCCGTTTCCTCACGCGCGCCCTGTTCGGTCGCGAGCGCGTCCTCGACGTCGCCATAGGCTTGGTGGATCGCCTTTAGATAGTTGGCGGCGAGTTCCTGGTAGTGGCCATTGGCTTGCTCCAGATTGCCGCGCAGCCGCCCGCCGTCGAAGATGGGCTGGAGAATGTTCAGCCCGATGTCGAATAGCGAGGCCGGGCCGGCCATTGCAGAGCTCAGTGCGAGGCTGCCGACGCCACCGCTGCCTGTGAGCCCGAAAGATGGCAGGAAACTCTTGCGCGCGACGCTGATATTGGCGCCTGCCGCGGCAAGATTGCGCTCGGCCGCCTGCACGTCCGGCCGATGCACCAGCAGGTCCGACGGGATGCCGGCGGAGACTGCTGGCAGCGTAAGATGCGACAGCGAGCCGCCGGTGAGGGTGAAACCCTCGGGGTTCCGCCCGGTCAGCAACGCCAGCGCGTCGACAAAATGGGTGCGCTGCGCGTCGAGCGGCGGAAGCGCCGCCGCAAGCTGTCGAGCTAGCGTGCGTTGCTGGGCCACCTCAAGGCCGGTGACGAGCCCGCGCTGCTGCTGGAGTGTTAGTCCGTCGAGGATCTTCTGCGCGTCGGCCGCCTGCGCGGCGGCCGCGCCGATCTGGTCCTGTGTCGCGAGCAGGTTGAGATAGGTCGAGGCGACGTCGGTCACGATCGTGACGCGGGTGACGGCAACTTCGTAGCCGACGGCTTGAGCGCCCTCGTCTGCGGCGAGATGGGCGTCGTGGTTCTTGCCCCACACGTCTAGCTGGTAGGAGGCGGAGAACACGCCGTTGAGCGTCGCGTAACGGCGGATCTGCCCATTGGGGCTGATCTTGCGTGTATCCTCGGCCATCGGAACTGCTGAGAGGGTCGGCAGGAGAGCCGCGCCAGCAATTCGCGCTTGGGCGTCCGCTTCTCGGACCCGCGCCTGGGCCGCGGCGAGATCGTCGTTATGCGCTTCTGCGTCGGCGACGAGCTGGTCGAGTTCTTCTGACCCGAAGGCCTTCCACCAGACGGTGGACGGCCAGGCGACCGCGCCCGCCGGGCCGTTCCACGCCGCCGCCGGCTTGGGTGGGACCGGGGGGGCAGGGCGAGGCCCCAGCGCGCAGCCTGCGAGTGCGGTTGCGGCGAGCAGGGGGGCGAGGCGGGGCAGCGTCATGACGCGCTCTCCATCACGCTCGCCACCTCGGTGGCGATATCGGCGTCCTGATCCTTGTTGAGACCCGCCACGCCGATTGCGCCGACGCAGGTGCCGTGTACCATGATTGGTACGCCGCCGCGCAGCGCGGTCAGCCCTTCGGTCGCGAGCGCGGTGCGGCCCTTGGCGACATTCTCCTCCAGCTCGGCCGTCGGGCGGCGCATCAGCGCTGCCGCGCGTGCCTTGCCGATCGCCAGATCGATGCTGCCGGGCCGGACGCCGTCCATGCGGACAAAGGCTAGCAGCATCCCCGATCCGTCGACGACGGCAATGGCGGAGGGGGCTTTGCCGGCGATGGCACGGGTCTCCGCCTCGTGCAGTACGCGAGCGGCGCCCGCCTCGCTCAGTGTCGGCGCGTCGGTGAGGAGCGGGGTGGCGTGAGCGGCGTTTGCGAGTAGCGCGGAGGCAATCAGGAGGGGGATGCGCATAGGATGTCCTTGTCTCAGGCGGGGATGAGGAGGGGCTTGGGACCCCGGGCAAGCCGGCCGCGGATGCGGTCCATGAACAGATAGACGACCGGCGTGGTGAACAGCGTCAGGAGTTGCGAGACGGCGAGTCCGCCGACGATCGCATAGCCGAGCGGCTGACGGATCTCAGATCCCGCGCCGGTCCCCAGCATCAGCGGCACGCCACCTAGCATCGCACAAAGCGTCGTCATCAGGATCGGGCGAAAGCGGCTAAGACAGGCCTCGCGCGCGGCTTCCAGGGGGCTGACGCCATCCTTCTCGCGGGCGATCGCGAAGTCGACCAGCATGATCCCGTTCTTCTGGACGATACCGATCAGCAAAACGATGCCGATGATACCGATCACGTCGAGCGGCATGCGGAACAGCGCCAGCGTGAGCAACGCCCCGAGCCCGGCTGAGGGCAGCGTCGACAGAATGGTAAGCGGATGGATCGCGCTCTCATAGAGCATCCCGAGGATCAGATAGACCGCTGCCAGCGCCGCGAGGATCAGCAGCGCCTGGCCGGCCAGCGCCGACTGGAACGCCGCGGCGCTGCCCTGGAATGAGGTCTGCACGGTGGCGGGTAGATGGAGATCGGCGCGCACCTTGTTCACCGCGCTCACCGCCGTGCCGATCGACACACCCGGCTTGAGGTTGAACGAGATGGTGGTCGATGGGAAGCCGCCCTGATGGTTGGTTACCAGAGGTGCCGTGCTTGTCGTCACCGATGCGACCGCCGACAGCGGCACCGGCGCGCCACTCGACGAGCGGAGATAGATGGCGTCGAGCGCGGCCGGATCGGCGCGGAACTGGGATGCCACCTCCAGGATCACGTCATACTGGTTGAGCGAAGTGAACACCTTGGTCGCCGGGCGCTCGCCGAAGGCGTCGTAGAGCGCGGTGTCGATGTCCGCGGCGGCAATACCGAGCCGGGCGGCCGCGTCGCGGTCGATCTGGAGCATGAGCTGCGGCCCGGCCGATCCTGCATCGCTGGTGACGGTGGTGAGGCCCGGGATCCGGCGGAAGGCGTCCGTCGCGCGGGCGGCCCAGAGCTTGAGCTCGGCCGGATCGGCATCGACCAGCGTGAACTGGTACTGACTCTTCGAGGCGCGCGCGCCAATCGTGATGTCCTGCGAGGCCTGCAAATAGAGCTTGATGCCCGCGATAGCCGACACCGCCTTGTTTAGTCGCTGGATTACCTGCTGCGCGCCGCCATCGGGCCCTCGATGGCCGAAGGGCTTGAGGGCGATGAACATGCGCCCCTGGTTGGGGGAGGGGCTGCTCGGCCCCGGCCCGATATAGCTTGCGATGCTGCCGACTGCGGGGTCGTGCAGGATCACGTTGACCAGCTGCTGTTGACGCTCGGCCAGCCCCTCGGTCGAAATGTCGGCGCTCGCCTGGGTGATGCCGGCGAGGAGGCCGGTATCCTGCGTCGGGAAAAAGCCTTTGGGGATAGCTGCATAAAGCACGACCGTGAGCGCGACGGTTCCGATCATCACGCCAAGCGTCGCCCGCTGATGACGCAAGACAACCGCAAGGCCACGCCCATAGAGCGCGGAAAGCCGTTCGAAGCCATGCTCCAGCGCCATGTAGAGGCGTCCATGACGGGCGCCCCGGTCCTGCGCCTTGAGGAGTTTGGCTGACATCATAGGGGTGAGCGTCAGCGAAACCGCAACCGAGATCAGGATCGCCACCACCACGGTGATCGCGAATTCCTGGAACATGCGGCCGACGAGCCCGTGCATCAACAGCAGCGGAATGAACACCGCAATGAGCGAAACCGAGATGGCCAAGATGGTGAAGCCGATCTCGCCCGCGCCTTTCAGAGCTGCCTGGAAGGGGGGCATCCCCTCCTCGATGTGGCGCATGATGTTCTCGATCATCACCACCGCGTCGTCGACGACGAAGCCGACCGCGATCGAGAGTGCCATCAGCGACAGATTGTCGAGGCTGAAATGACAGACCAACATGACCGCGAAGGTGCCGATGATCGACAGCGCGACGGCGACACCGGGGATCAGCGTGGCGCGCGGCTCGCGCAGGAACAGGAAGATAGTTCCGACCACCAGCGCAATCGTCAGGATCAGCGTGAAGCGCACGTCCTTCACCGAAGCGCGGATAGTGGTAGTGCGGTCCGACACCACTTTCACCTGCACGGCGGCCGGGAGCGTGGCTTCCAGCCGGGGCAGTTCGGCCTTGATGCGGTCCACCGTGTCGATCACGTTCGCGCCGGCGGCGGGCAGCACGTTGAGGATGATCGCCGGATCGCGATCATACCAGCCGGCGAGCTGGGTGCTCGCTGGGCCGACCTCCACCGCGCCGATGTCCGACATTCGGATGGGCGCGCCGTCGCGATAGGCGACGACGAGGTTGGCAAAATCGCTGCGCGTATCGAGCTGGTTGTTGGTGGAAAGCCCGTAGGTCTGACGCGATCCACGCAACTCGCCTGTGGCAGCGTCGATCGTCGAGTGCTGGAGCGCGGTGCGGACGTCCTCCATCGTAAGTCCATGGGCGCTGAGCTGCGCCGGATCGACTTCGATCCGCATCGCCGGCTCCTGCTGGCCGCCGATGGTAACGAGGCCGACGCCCGGCATCTGCGACAACCGCTCGAGCAGAATGCTCTCGGCATAATCGTCCACTGTCGTCAGCGGCAGCGTCTTGGAGGTCAAGCCGAGGATCAGGACCGGCGTCTCGGCTGGGTTGGTGACACGGAACGTGGGGGGCGAGGGCAGCGTCGAGGGTAGATTGGCCTCGGCCGCGTTGATCGCCGCCTGCACTTGGAGCGAGGCCTGTTGGACCGATACCGACGGATCGAACTGCAGTGCGATCTGCACGAAGCTCGGCGCGCTCGACGAGGTCATTTGCGTGAGCCCGGAAATCTGGCCGAGCTGGCGCTCGAGCGGGGTCGCCACCGAAGAGGCGTTGGTCTGGGCGTCAGCGCCTGGAAGCTGCGCCGTCACCTGAATGGTGGCGACGCTCACGTCAGGCAGCGAGGAGACGGGAAGCTGGAAATATGCAAGCAGGCCGACGATCGCGAGCGCGATCGCCAGCATCACCGTCGCCGTCGGCCGATGGATGAAGAAACCGGAGAGGCCACCATTGGGCACGCCGACTGACTTGGCGGGCAGGGGAGCGTTCACAGCTGCAGCCCCAGTCGCTCGGGATCATCGGCCTTCAACCGTGGCGATGTCGGGCCGTTACCGGCGATTGTCACCCGTGCCCCCGGCGACAGGCCGAACTGGCCATCCGTCACTACCCGCTCGCCGCCGGCGAGGCCACGCACTATGATGATCCTATCGGCGAGGCGGGGGCCAGTAGCTACCGGCTGTATGGACGCCGTACCGTTCGCCGCGACCGTCCACACGTAGGTGCCGGACGGATTACGCTGGACAGCGCTGGCCGGCACGGTAACGGCCTTGGCCTCGTCGCCCAGCGTCACGCGCGCGGTGATGAGCTCGCCTGGCCAGAGCAGCTTGCGGGCATTCGGGAACACAGCTTTCAATGTGACCGTGCCGTTCGCATCGTCGATACGATTGTCGATCACTGTGAGGCAGCCATGATCGAGTACCTGCCCGTCGCCCTGCGCTAGTGCGTCGACGCCGAGACCGACCGATCCCGCCGCCGCCATGGCCGCGCGGACCTGCGTGATCGCGGATTGGGGCAGGTTGAACATCACTGCGATCGGCTGGATCTCAGCGATTGTGGCGATCCCGTTGGCATCGCTCGGACCCACGACATTGCCGGGATCAATCTGGCGCACACCGATGACGCCTGCGATCGGCGCCCGGATCGTTGTGTAGGCCAGCGTCAGGCGATCGCGCTCGGCTGTCGCGCGGTCGCCCGCAACTGCGGCCGCGAGTTGAGCCGCCTGCGACTTGTACCCTTCCACCTGCTGAGCAGAGGCCAGGCCTTGTGAGACCAGCGGTGCGGAGCGGGTTACGTTGTCGGATGCGTTGGCCAGCGCTGCGCGATCACGGGCGATCGCAGCCTCGTCCTGCGCCAACGCCGCCTGCAGCGGCCGGGGGTCGATTTGCGCCAGTGGTTGACCGGCGCGTACCGTCTGTCCCTCACTGAAGCTTACCGAAAGGATCTGGCCACTCGTCTGGGCACGGGCGGAGGCGGTATCAAGGCCCTGGACATGGCCGAGGCCACTCAGGGTCAGCGCCTGTGGGCCTAGCGCGGCGGATGTGACCGAAACGGGCACGGATGGCTTCTTGCCCTCCGGCGCTGCCCGCGCGCTGCAACCGGCAACGGCCGCCGACACGCCAAGCAACAGAATATTGCGAACGTTCTGGATGAGCTTGGTTCGAGTACGCCCTGCCATATCTGGTCTCCGGTCGTGGCCGGACTCCCATGGCATTCCGCACGCTTATCATCCAATTGAATGGGCGAATTCAAACATTGATGACATGCATAATGGTGGTGGTTCCCAGCCGGCACCCTTCGGCGGCTGGCTGAATAATGCTATGCTGGGATGCGGGCCGGGGCCCGTCCGAATACGTCCGCGGGGGTTCCCTGCGCGATCACCCTGCCCTGGTCGATATGTATGACGTGATCGACGTTTCTCAGAGTTTCCGTGCGATGCGTAATCAGCAACCGCGTGCGACCGGCGAAACGCTCGTCAATCGCGTGCCTGATGCTGTCCTCCAGGCTTTTGTCGAGCGCACTTGTGGCCTCGTCGAGAATTAGGAATGCAGGATTGCGCAGAATCGCACGCGCGAGCCCAAGCCGCTGTCTTTGTCCACCGGAGAAGCGCGTGCCCTGTTGCCCGATCCAGGTAAAGTACCCGTCAGGAAGCCCGTTGATCGTGTCCCCGATGCCGGCCACCTGAAGCGCGGCCCGGACGTCTTCGTCGCTCGAGGTACCGTTTGCCATGCGGATATTGTCGATCACCGTTCCTTCCACCAGATCAATATCCTGGCCTGCGACCGCAAGCAGATCGAGCCAGTCGATCCGCCGGATCTCTTCCAGCGGCACGCCGTCGACCAGGACGCGGCCGCCGGTCGGCTGGTAGAGCCGGAGCAACAGGTTGACGATCGTCGTCTTGCCGGCGCCGCTGGCGCCTACGAGTGCGGTCGTCTTGCCGGCTGGAATGTCGAATGTGAGGTCGGTCAGTGCCGCGCCGCCTGCGCCGCCGTAGAAGAAGCTAACCCGCTCAAATCGGATGCCTGATCTCACCGAGTGGACCGGGCGATAACCGGCCGTCGGATATTCCTTGTCGTCGGTTGCGAGCATCGCTCGTACTGAACCGAGCTGCGGCTCGATCTGTGCCAGGCCGAGCAGATTACCCTCCAGCTCGCGCAGATGTGGCTGCAACCGGTAGAGCAGGGCGATCGCGGCCAGCGTGGCGGGAAAGCCGGCATGCCCCGCATTGGCCATGCCGATGATCACGCACAGAACAGCGATGTAGCCGAGCTCCGTCAGCGGATGGAGCTGCGCCATCAGACGGGAGAGCGCGATGGCGGTTTGCCGAGCTTCCGCCGATGCGCGTTCGAACCGGCTCTGATGGAGCGCCTCCTGGCCGTAGGCGCGGATAGTCCGCATTCCCTGGAGAGTCATCAGCATATGCTCACCGAGGAGCTGGTGGATATATTTGACTTGCCTGCCGAGCTTCTGCGCGGACCTCGATAGGTGCCGCAAGCCAACGGAGACCAGCAGCGAGCCCAGGATCGCAGTGAGCGTAATCTGCCAGGATAGGGTCAGCAGCGCGGCCGTGAAGACCAGGATCGAGCAAATATTGACGACGATCCTCGTCAGGCTGCTGTGCGCGCCCGATATCAGCCAGGTCTCGGATCCCAGCACCTCCATCAGATAAGCCTGCTCATGCTGCTGGATGAAGGGGTAGGTTACGGTGAGATATTGGCGATGCACTCTGTTGCGTACATTCTCACTGATTTGTTCGCTGATCCGCGCGCTCAGGAGGCCGTGCACGAACGACAGACCGCCCCGCGCGATGATGAGTAGCAGGATCACCGCCGCCATCTCGGTCGAGTTGTCGAACCAGCGGGTCGCCTGACGCAACGCGCTGCCCAGAATCCCGTTCGCCGATACGGCCCGGTCGAGCTGTCCCATCGCCGAGTAGAAGAACAGTACCACCAGAGTGATTCCCAGTGTCTCGGCAAGCGAAGAGATCAGCCCCAGAACGACCAGCGTTGGTGTCGCCCAGCGTGGGATCGGTGCTTTGGCGAGAAGGCGCCACAGTCCGATGAAGGCGCCACATCGCCCCTCCAGCGCCGCCATTGTTTCGGAGCGATGCTCGGCGGTCACGCGCATTGGCGCGGCTCTTCGATCGGGAAGGAGGGAGCACGGCGGTCGGGTGATCGAGAAGGCCTACGCAGCCATGCCTGCAGCCTCCAGCGCACGGCGTTGACCAGTGATCGGGGCAGGGATAGCCCCAGTGCCGTCACTGCGATTCCGGGTTCCCGATGGAGGAGAAGCCAGAGTACGGACAGGAAATAATCCAGCCGGCCGATGGTCAGTGCCTTGAACAGCAGCCACGCGCTGTAGTTGCGCAATCCGAGCGCCAATGCGGGCCGGCGGCCCGCATGGCGCTGCTCCATCTCCTCCTTCACCAGCATCCAGGATTGCAGCATGCGCGGCAAATTGCTGGACATGTTGTCGGGCAGGTAACGGTAGCCGACCAGATAATCGGGTATCACGGCGAAGCCGTGCTGCTCCGCGACCCGACAGTAGAACAATAGATCCTCGCACCCTTGCGCGCCGGCAGCGCGGAGCTCGGTCTCGAAACCGCGCGCGTCGATCAGCGCCTGGCGGCGGACCAATGCCGCGCTGCCGTTGCCGATGAAGTTGCCGGAGAATATCTCGTCCAGCACATCGCCCTCATAGAGGGGGCGGCCGCCATGCTGGAGGACGCGGCCCTTGTCGTCGATGAGCTGATACCAGCTATAGACGAGGCCGACGCGATCGCCTCCAGCCAGAAGCGCTTCGAGCTGGCGCTCGATCTTAGTGGGAGCCCACAGGTCGTCGGCATCAACGAAGGCGATGAAATCGGAGCGAGCGCGCCGCCAGCCGGCATTCCGCGCGGCGGCGACACCGGCATTTGGTTGGGATAACACGTGAACGCGCGTGTCCATCTCAGCGTGACGTCGGGCGATTGCCAGAGTGTCGTCGCGCGAGCCGTCATCGACGATCAGGATCTCCAGATGCTCGTGCGTTTGCGCGCGGACGCTACGGAGCGTCTCGTCGATCGTCGCCGCAGCGTTGTAAGCGGGTATGACAACGCTCACCAGCTCGGTGGAATTCATGTCGTTCCCTCGATGCGGACGGCGGGCAGATCACTCGGAAGGGTCTGCATTATGTCGGCTTCCAGCGATGGCGATGATAGAAACGCAGGCCGGCGAGATAGCCTGCGATTTCCCGGGCGAGGAAGCGATCCTCCGCCCGCCGGCGGCCCAGCAGCTTCAGGGCCAGCCGGCGGGCATACCAGGCTGGCATCCAGCGGAAGGCACGCGCGCGGTTGGCGGCGATGCCGGTTCGCTCATATTGCACCATCAGCGCGGCGGTGTGCCCGCGCATGTAGGAATATATCTGGCCGGCAAGACCATCGAGAGTCAGACGATGATAGTGGAAAGCGATCGCATCCGGCGCGTAACGGCAGCAATGCCCATGCGCGAGCAGCCGATACCAATATTCGGAATCGCCCGAGCAGCCGGCCTGGCCGACGTCGAGCCGCTCATCAAACAGACCGGCCTCGTCGAACACGGTCCGGCGGAAGGCCATGCTGGCACCTGCACCTATGTCCCAGGCGGGGAAGACGCTGCTGCCCCGGTTGACGAAGCGCGCGGATTCGAAATCGCGGCGCAGATAGCCTTGGCCGAAGCCCCAATGGATCTCGAAATGCCGTTGCGCCTCGGTTGCAAGCTCGGCCGGCAGGACGAGCCCGGTCACAGCGGCAATTGCCGGATCGTCGAAGGCTGCAACCAGCCGCTCCAGCCAGCGGGGGTGCAGCAGCACATCGTCGTCGGTGTAGGCGACGATCTCGGACGTGACATGGAGCGCACCACAGTTGCGCGCTATGTCCAGCCCCGGGCGATCCTCGCGCAGATAGGTGACGCCCGCCGCCAAGGCGACCTCGCGGGTTCGCCCATCGCGTGAGGCATTGTCCACGACGATGATTTCGTGCGGGCGGTAGCTCTGCCGTGGCAGTGAGGCCAGGCATCGAGCAAGCTCATCTGGTCTGTCCCGAGTGCAGATCACTACGGCAGCGGTGAGATGTGGAACGACGGCTTGCCGCGCTTCCGCGTCGATTCCGGCCAGGAAGGCCGCGTCGATATGGTCGATGGCGGACCGCGTCACTTTGCCTTGGTCCGTGAACAAATGGCCGATTGCGCGATCGCCCCGCCAGAAAACGGTCATGCCGTCTGGACGGCCAGCCACCGCCGAACAATCGGACGGATGCGAGATCGGAACGTGGATGATGCCTTCACCGGATGGGGCGTCCATAGCGCGTGCCTTACCGTCGGCTGCCGGCCGCCACGCAGGCAACCGCGTCCGCGGGGCTGGAGCGATCGTACCAGCGCAATGCAGTGTCGATGATGAAGTCGATGTCGGATTGTCGTGGTCGCCAGCCCAGCTCACGCTCGGCCTTGGCATAAGAGGCGACCAAGATCGGCGGATCACCCTCGCGGCGCGGCCCGTACTGCACGACCGGCGGCTGCTTCGCGACCCGGACGACGGCGGCGATCAGCTCCAGCACGCTGGTGCCGTTGCCGGTGCCCAAGTTGAAGTGGTGCGTTCCCCCCTTGGCCAGCAGCATTTCTCCAGCGAGGAGATGCGCCCGCGCGAGATCGGCGACATGCACATAGTCACGGATTGCGCTGCCATCCGCTGTCGGAAAATCGGTACCGAGGACGGTAAACGAGCGGTCGGGTCGCCGCGCCGCCTCGATCATGAGCGGGATGGCGTGCGTCTCGGGCTCGTGCCGCTCGCCGATCTCCCCATCCGGGTCACACCCGGCTGCATTGAAATAGCGCAGCGACACGGACTCGATGCCATAGGCGCGGCCATAATCCTCTAGCATCCGCTCGACGATGAACTTGGACCAGCCATAAGCATTTATCGGTGACTGCGTGTGGGACTCGTCGATCGGCAGATATTGCGGGATGCCGTAGCTCGCACAGGTACTGGAGAAGAGCAGACGTTTGCAGCCTTCCGCGCGCATCGCCTCGAGCAGCGCGAGTGTTCCCGCGGAGTTGTTCCCGTAGTAGAGGGCAGGGTCGGCGACGGACTCGCCAACATAAGCAAATGCCGCGAAATGTGCGACAAGATCGGGGCGATGCTCGGCGAGAGCCGCACGCACGGCCGCCCCGTCGCGGATGTCACATTCGACGAGCGGCCCCCAGCGGACCGCCGCGCGCCAGCCACGCGAAAGATTGTCGAGCACGACAACTCGCCACCCAGCCTCGGCGAAGGCTTTGCAGCAGTGCGAGCCGACATAGCCCGCGCCGCCCGTGACGAGAACCGTCCTCATTCCGCGGCGATCCTCGTCTCGGTGCCGTTGCGAACCATCTCCTCGAAATAGGCGATGGTCCTCTGCAGGCCTTCACCCAGCGGCACTGTAGGCCTCCAACCCAAGGTTTCCCTTGCGCGGTCGATCGACGGTTGGCGTTGCCGGGGATCGTCCGTCGGCAGCGGCATGAAGCAAATCTCGGAGCGTGAGCCCGTCAGCTCGATCACCTGCTCGGCGAGCTCCAGCATGGTGAACTCGGTCGGGTTGCCGAGGTTGATCGGCCCGACAACCTCGTCTGGCGATTCCATCAGGCGGATCAGTCCGTCGACCAGATCG
>FTCZ01007100.1_pt1 | contig 67615 bp, 54 predicted proteins | sample 1658871 | NCBI WGS metagenome assembly FTCZ01 (sample SAMEA3914864, study PRJEB12502) | metagenome | biome: forest; material: soil | place: USA | collected 2012-03-12 | depth 0.3 m | reverse complement strand
TTCGTTGGGATTGTCCTCGCCCGGCGGGAAGTGAAAGCTGAGCGCGCTGCCGCAGGCTTCGACCGCCTGCTCGAAGCCGGTGGTCAGGTCGCCGGTCTTGATGTGCTTGAGCAGGACCTGAACCGTATTGTCCCACAGGTGGGCGTCGGCCTTGCTATAGATACCCTCGTCGGCGATGACCTCGACGAAACGTTCTTCAAGGGCACAATAGATCATCACCCCGGTATGGGCACGCGTCAGATGCAGACCGCGGCCGTAAAACTGCTCCATCGCCTTTTCGTGCGCCTTGCGGTGCTTGGTGCGACGCGACGTCAGCCAGACTTTCAAAGGCGTGACCGCGATGACGATATAAACGACGGCGAACAGGACGATCTGCAGCACGGCATAGGCCAGGATCGCTTCCCAGATGTGGAAGGTGCCGTCGACACCGGTCGCTGTCCAGCCCTGGACGCGTGACAGGGCAAAGGCCAGCCATTGATGCGGCATGACGCCGGCGGCGATCAGGATCAGCGGCACGACCATGGCGACGGCAATCGCCCAGCCGAGCGGTGTTTCGCCGTAGTCCATCGCCTTGGCCTTGATGACACAGGTGATTTCGCCCGAGGTCGTTTCCTCGGCGCGGGCGATGGCGGCATTGATGCGCGCGTGATCGATGTGCAAGGTGTTTGCCATTACCAGCCTCCCGAAGCTCCGCCGCCGCCGCCCGAGCCGCCGCCGCCGGAGAAGCCACCGCCTCCACCGCCGCCGCCCCAGTCGCCACCGCCTCCACGCCCGCCGCCGAAACCGCCGCCCAGGAACATGCCGAGCAAAAGCCCGCCAATGCCGCCGGTACTGCGCGAAATGAACAGGATGAACAGGATGAAGGCGATGATCAGGACGATCGGGATATGGTCGCTCGAACTGGTGCCGCTGCTTTCGGCCTGGTCGGCGGCCTCGGCCTTTTGCACGGCGACGCCGCGATCGAGCGAGACCTGCTTGATGATGGCGTCGGTGCCTGATTCGACACCGGTATTGTAGTCGCCCGTCTTGAAGGCCGGGACCATGTTTTCGCGGATGATGATGCCGGACATGGCGTCGGTCATCACCGGCTCGAGGCCATAGCCGACCTCGATGCGCACCTTGTGCTCGGTCGGCGCGACCACCAGGACGATGCCGTTGTCCTTATAGGTCTGGCCGTTGCTGGCCTTGATGGTGCCGTTCTGGCCGACCTTCCATTGACGCAGGATCTGCAGGCCCCAGTCCTCGACCGTATCGCCCTGCAGGTCGGGAACGGTGACGACCACCATCTGATCGGTGGTGGCGTTCTCAAGGCCTTGCAGCTTGGCGTTCAGGTCGGCTTTGGTGGCGTCCGACAGGATGTGGGCGTCGTCGACGACGAACTCACCAGTCTGCGCCGGCAGTTTGATATCGGCGTGAGCCGAGACCGCCGACAGGAAGAGGGCCGACAGCAAAAGAGCAAGGAAGGCCACCCAGAACGGGCGTGTGGCTTTGATGACCGAAACGGACATTGCGGATGGCCTTGGTGCGAGGGCGAAGGCTTACTTCGACGCCGGAGCGGCGGGCGCGGAACCCGGCGCCGAACCCGGTTGATTGCCGCCCGGCTGGGCGCCTGCCGCCGTGATGTCGGAGAAGTCGACGGTCGGCGCGGTTTGCGCGCCGGCGGCGGCCTGGAAGTACTGCATCGGCTTTTCGGCCGAATACAGCGTCTTGGCCCAGATCACGCTCGGGAAGGTGCGCAGGGACAGGTTATAGTCCTGGGCCGCGTCATTGTAGTCCTTCTGCGACACCGAAATGCGGTTCTGTGTCCCTTCCAGCTGGTCCATCAGGGTCTGGAAGTTGGCGTTGGACTTCAGGTCCGGATATTGCTCGTTGATGACCATCAGCCGGCCGATGGCCGAGGACAGGCCGCCCTGGGCCTTTTCGAACTGCTGGAATTTATCAGGATCGGTGATGGTCGAGGCATCGACCTTGACCTGGGTGGCGCTGGCGCGGGCCTCGACGACCTGGGTCAGGGTAATGCGTTCCTGGGCGGCGGCGCCCTTTACCGTGGCAACCAGTTGCGGGATCAGGTCGGCGCGGCGCTGATACTGCACCTGCACGTCCGACCACTTGGCCTTGGCCGCTTCTTCCTTGGTCGGGATATTGTTGACGCCACAGGCGCTCAGGGACACGGCAACACCGGCGATGGCGATGAAGCTGACGGCGCGTTTAAAAGACATTTCGATGCTCCTCGAAGCGGCTATACGGAGGAGCAGCGACTCATCGCTTGAACACCCCCTACGCCCAATGTGGCTTCTCATAGCCGAATTTAAAGACCGGCAAAAGGCTTAACAATTCTCCATGTGTGTGCCATCGTGGCGGCGGCTGAGGGGAACCGATGAAATACGCTTATTCGTCCGCCGTTTGTGTGGCGGCGCTGATGTGCGCCGCGGGGGCGGATGCGCAGGATCGCAACGACAACCGATCGATTACCGAATTGCAGGCGGCCGCCGGTAAGGGCGAAACCCGCGCCGAGGTGACGCTTGGTGAAATCTACCTCGACGGCACCAAGGCGCCGCGCGACTATGCCAAGGCGCGGGCCTTGTTTCAGAAGGCCGCCGATGCCGGTGATCCGGCCGGCGTGCAGGACATCGGCTTTCTCTACGATCATGGCCTGGGTGTGCCTGAGGATACGGCCAAGGCGATGACGCTGTACCAACAGGCGCAGGCAGCCGGTAATACGGACGCCATGCTGACGATCGGCCATATGTACGCTCAGGGCCATGGTGTCGCGCGCAACTACGATACCGCCATGACGTGGTATCAGAAAGCCGCCGATCACGGCAGCGCCATGGCGAAGCTCTATATCGGCAAGCTCTATTACGACGGCTTGGGTATGCTGATGGACCGCGCCAAGGCCGCGGATTTCTATGGCCAGGCGGCGAAGGGCGGCAATGCCGAGGCCGCCGAGACCCTGGCCCTGATGTACATCAATGGTGACGGCGTCGCCAAAGACGAGGTCAAGGCGGCAGCACTTTATCGCCAGGGCGCCGATGCCGGACGGCCGACCAGCGAAAACATGATCGGCCTGATGACCGCCAATGGTCGCGGTGGTTTGACGAAGGACTCCGCCGGCGCCATGGCCTGGTACGAAAAAGCGGCCGCCCAGGACGATGTCGACGCCGAATATAATCTCGGCGCCGCCTACCAGTACGGCGATGGCGTGCCCAAGGATGTGGCCAAGTCCATCGCCTGGTTCAGGAAATCAGCCTTACACGACGATGCCGCCGCCGAAATGAAGCTGGGGGACATCTATCATAACGGCGACGGCCTGCCGAAGGACGAGCCGCGCGCCATGGGCTATTATCTTCAGGCCGCCGCCCAAGGCCATGCCGGCGCCGAGAACGCCATCGGCTTCATGTTCCAGAACGGGCAGGGCGTGCCGCAGGACATGCCGACGGCCCTTAAATGGTATAACCAGGCCATAGCTGGCGGCGACGCCACGGCGATGTACAATCTGGGCTATCTCTATCTCTATGGTGACAAGATACCGCAGGACTATGCCAAGGCGCTTGACCTGTTCACCAAGGCGTCGGCCGCTGGGGACGAGGACGCCGTCTACTATCTCGGCTTGATCCATTTCGAAGGCGACGGCGTGCCGGTCGATTTCACCAAGGCTATGGGCTATTTCAAAAAGGGCGCCGACGGCGGCGATGCCTGGTCGCAATACTACATGGCGCGCCTGTATCAGGAAGGCGACGGTGTCGCCAAGGATCCGGCGGCAGCCGCGGCGTGGGCGCAAAAATCGGCCGATCAGGGCAATGCCTGGGCGCTCAATATGCTGGGGCACATGTACCATCACGGTGACGGCGTGACGCGCGACGACGCCAAGGCGGTTGCGCTCTATCGCAAGTCCGCGGATCAGGGCGACGCGGTCGGCATGGAAAGTCTCGGCTACATGTATGCCAATGGCGACGGCGTGACCGAGGACGATGCGGAGGCCTTGAAATGGTACAAGAAATCGGCCGATAGTGGCGATTCCGACGGCGAAATCGGAACCGGCTGGATGTATCTCTTGGGGCGCGGCACAGCGGTCAACGTCGATGAGGGGCTGAAGTGGATGCACAAGGCCGCCGACGGTGGCGATCTCGACGCCCTAGACGCCTTGGGCGATGTCTATCGCGAAGGCGATGGCGTCAAGGCGAGCTATGCCGAGGCGCGCAAATATTACCATTTGGCCGCCGACCGCGGCAACGCCGATGCCGCTTTTGAGCTCGGCGGCATGGCCGAAAACGCCATGGGCGCACCGCAGGACCGCGCCGAGGCGCTAGGCTGGTATCTCATTGCCGCTGGCGAAGGTAGCGATGACGCCAAAAAGGCGGCCGAGACGGTCAAACACGGCCTGTCGGGCGGCGATATCGCCAGGGCCGAAGCCAAAGCCAAAGCATTCAAAGTGCAACCGGCCGACGACAAGGGAGCGTCGAAATGAAGGCGATCTTGATTGTGGTCTTAGGGTTGTTTTCGACGACGACCGCTTTTGCAGCGCCCGCGCAGATTCCGCCTTTGAAGAACCCGATTGATGCACTTGAGGAGCGTCCGCTGGCCGAAATCAAAGCCTTGTCGGACAAGGGCGATCCGGTCGGGATGACGGCCTATGCCGACATGCTGATGACCGGGCGTGCGGGCGACGTTGATTTTACCACGGCCCATGACCTGCTGCAAAAGGCGTCGGCCAAAAATAGCAGTGCTCTGGTCGATCTAGGCGTTATGGCCGCCTATGGTTTGGGGGAAGCGCGTGACGATGTCGCAGCCATGAAGGCCTATCGCGAGGCGGCCGATAAGGGGAGCGGTGCCGCCATGATGACCCTGGGCCTGTCCTATCAGACCGGCCGCGGTGTACCTAAGGACTACACTCAAGCCATGGCGTGGTTTCAGAAGGCCGTGGCCGCTGGCGAGATAGACGCACTGGTAACGATCGGCGACCTTTATTACGGCGGCCATGGCGTAGCGCAGGATTATGCTCAGGCGGCGAGTTGGTATCAAAAAGCCGTCGATGCTGGCGATGGACGTGGTGAAAGCGCGCTGGGCTTCATGGCTGAACGTGGCGCCGGCGGACCTGTCGATGACGATCGGGCATTGTCTCTGTTTCGCAAAGGGGCTGCGATGCACTATCCGGCGTCGTCGATATACATGATAGGCTGGATGACCGCACGTGGTCGAGGGACTAAAAAGGACTATGACGAAGCCTACACTTGGTTTGTCAAGGCCAGCGAGGCCGGTGATATTCAGGCCATGTACGCACGCGGCGAGGCTCTGGAAACTGGACGTGGAGTTGATCTCGATCTGGCGCAGGGGCGCAAATGGATCACGCAGGCCGCCACGCTTGGGCTGGCCTCGGCGGACCTCCATATGGGAAGCGTCTATGCCGACGGCCTCGGGGTTCCGGTCGATAATGTCGCCGCGGCTAAATGGTATGCGGCGGCTGCGGACGAAGACGATAAGACCGGCCAAAATATGCTCGGCCAGATGTATCTCGCTGGGCAGGGGGTGGCTCAGAACAAGCCCCGGGGCTTCGCGCTGATCAAGACGTCGGCGGAACACGGCGACAAATATGCTCAGGCCATGCTGGGGTTGTGTTATGAGACCGGTGACGGCGTGGCGACGGACAAGGTCGAGGCGCTTAAATGGTACGCCATCGCCGGCCAAAATGGTGATAACAGCATGGATAAGCGCGCCGGAGACCTGGTGAAGGTGCTGTCCGTGGAAGATATCGCCAAGGCCAGGGCCGGGGTGCAGGCCTTCAAGGTGACTGAATGACAATGATGCGCGGGCGCATGAGGTGGCTGATCGGTGGCGTTGGGCTTCTGACGCTGGCCGTGGCGAGTGCTGCCGGAGCGGCACAGGTGCCGGCCTTGCGACAAGGTTTGTATGTCGATGGCATCCATCCCAAAGCTTCTGGCGCCAAATCAGCGCCGGTGAAGTCGGCCCACGCGAAAACCGCTGCGACGAAGCCGAAGCCAGCCAAGCCGAAGCCAGCCAAGCCGACGCTCGCCAGATCAGCGCAGGCGAAAGCCAAAACGGCGCCTTCGCCGACGCTCGCTGTTCTGCCCTTGCCGCAGATCACGCCGCCGCCGCCCGACGTGCAGGATGGCTATAACGCCAAGCCGGTCAATGAGTTGCTGCTGCGCGCCAAGGGGGGCGACACCCGCGCCCAATATACGCTGGGCATGGATTATCGTTCCGGCCGGGGCGTTGCCGCCGATCCAGCCGAGGCCTTCAAATGGCAGAGCCAGGCCGCTCAGGCCGGTTTCGCGCCGGCCCAGGCCGATCTCGGCTTCATGTACATGAACGGTGTCGGCACGACTCAGGATGCCACGCAGGCCATGAGCTGGGTGCAAAAGTCGGCCGACCAGGGCGACCGCACGGGCCAATACCTGCTTGGCATCGTCTATGAAAACAACAGCGATCCAGCCTCGGCCGTCGGCTGGTTCCAGAGGAGCGCGGCCCAGGGCTTCAGCCCGGCGCAATGGCAACTCGGCACCGCCTATTTCAACGGCACCGGCACGGCCAAGGACGCGACCGCGGCGTGGCTATGGTTCCGCACCGCGGCGGGGACCGGCGATCCGGCGGCGGAATATGCCTTGGGCCAGATGTTCATGGGCAACGGCACCGAGACCGACACCAAACAGGCCATAAACTGGTTTCATCGCGCCGCCGCCCACGGCTATCCCGACGCGGCCTATAATCTTGGCGGGCTCTACTACGAAGGCAAGGCCGTGCCGCAGGACTATGCCGCCGCCTACGAATGGATGGCGATTGCCCAATGGATGGGCGCCGACGATGCCGGCAAGATGATCAATGTGCTGGAGCATCACCTGACGGCGGCCCAGATCGCCCGCGCGAAGGCGACAGCCACGGCGCAGATCAAGGCGTGGAAGCTCGACCGCTAAATTTTAAGCTTGCGGGTCTCATTGCGCAGGACGTCGGTGGTCTCCGCCAGATAGCGATGGATGAGGGCAAGCTCCTCCGGTGTATAGCGGCCGGCGAGATCTGCCATGGCCACGCTCAGTGATCCGAAGATCGGGCCCAGCAGCGCCGCCAGCTTTTCCTGCTGTAGCGGATAGATGAGCAGGCTGCGCCTGTCGTTGGGGTTTGGCGCACGGCGGGCATAGCCGGCCTTTTCCAGCCGGTCGACGATGCCGGTAATTGCCCCCGTCGTCAAAGCCGTCGCTGTGGCCAGTTGTCCCGGCGTCGCCACTCCCATCTCGCCAAGGACGCCCAGCGTCTTGCGTTCGGCCGCCGTCATGCCGAGACTGCGTGAGACGGCCTCATGAAAAGTGATGACGGCGGTCGCCATGTCGCGGTGCAGCCGGTCACCCCTGGCATTGCCCTCTACCGGCCGCACATCGCCAGCCGTATTTTTAGGGCTTGAATTTATCTTAGTCATAAGATACTTATATCACAGATTTAAACGATGTGAAAGAAAAAACTCATGTCAGACTCTGCTGTAACACAGAAAAAATCGTGGTTTTACAGGGCTCTGCCCGGGCTCACCCTGATGCTGCTGGCGCCGTTGATCGCGGAGATCCTGCCGGGCTCGACGCGGGTCAGTTCGATCTTCGTCTATCCGCTCGAGGTGCTGATCTGGGGCGGCGGCGCCGTTGTGGCGCGCTATCTGACGCGCCGTTTCAAGCTGGGCTGGTTCAACCTGCTGCTGCTGGCTTTGGCCTTGGCGGTCGCTGAGGAATGCTTGATCGAGCAGACGTCTTTCGTACCCCTGGTCATCAAGATCAGCGGCGTCGAATATGCCCGCGACTGGGGTTTCAACTATCTCTATTTTCTATGGGCGGTCATCTATGTCGCGGTTTTCGCCGTCCTGGTGCCGGTGACGATCTGTGAGATGATCTTCCCTAATCGCAAGGACAATGGCTGGCTGAGCGGCTGGGGCATCGGCATTATCTGTGTGCTGTTCCTGCCGGCGTGCCGCGGGGCCTGGTTCGGCTGGAACATGATTGCGCGGGTGAAGATCTTTCATCAGGCGCCTTACAGCCTGCCGATGCCGCACGTCATCGCCGCCGTCGTTGCGATTTTTGTGCTGATCGTTCTGGCCGTCGGGCCGTTCCGCCGCGCCCTGGCGGGGCCGGCCAAGCCGATGACGCCGCCGCATCCTGTACTGGTCGCGTTGGCGGGCGTCGTGTTCTCGGTGGTGCTGTTCGGCGTGTTGCTGATGGCCTTCAGCCTCAAGCCCGACGTGACGCCGGCGATTCCGGTCGCCGTTGGCCTGGTTCTGGCCATGCTGACCCTGATCACCTTGCCCGGCTGGATGGCGCATGAGCGTTGGGGCAAGTGGCACGACACAGCCCTGACCTATAGTGCGATCATCGGCAATTGCGGCATCATGTTCCTGGCTTTCATGAACCCGGATACGGCGCCGATCGACCTGTGGGGCAAGGTGGTGCTCGACGCCATTGCCGCGCTGATGCTGCTGTGGCTGCTGGTCAAGGTGGCGCGCCGGCGGTAAGCTCTGCGCATGTGGCAGAGGTTGCTCAAGGCGATGCAGACCCGGCCCGCCCCGGAAGGGTGGGCCGAATGCGTTTTGATGGCCCTTGTGGCCGTCGCTTTGATCGCCGCCATCGCCCTGCCTGGCGGGGTCGCGGCGTGGCGGCCGGATTTCAGCGATTGGCCGCGGCATCTGCTCAAGGTGATGATTGTGCCGGCCTTGGGCGAAGAAATCGTGTTTCGCGGCCTGCTGATCCCGAGGCGAGGCGACACCGCCCGTCCGATAGCGTGGATCGCGGCCGGCGTCGCGCTCTTCGTCGCCTGGCATATCGTCGAAGCGCTGACTTTCCTGCCGGGCGCGCATCTGTTCCTGACGGCGCCGTTTCTGGCGTGTGCCGGCGTTCTCGGCTTGGCGTGCGCGCTGATGCGTTATCGCACGGGCTCGCTGTGGCCGGCCGTGCTGTTCCACGGTCTCGTCGTGTTTCTGTGGCAGATGGCCTTCGGTGGACCCGAGGTCGCGGCCTTGCTTAAGCCCTGACTCGGGAATCCATACTCCGGGCATGAAAAGGCCCGACGCGGGGGCAAGGGCGCCGGGCTCTTTCCTGCGATGGCGGGAAACCGCCGCGGGTTTTGGCGTTTAGTTGCGCAAATCCTTGCGCATGACGTAGTCGGTGAAGCCGTAAGCGCCAAGGCTGAAGGGGATTTCGCGGTCGATGCTGAAGCCCGAGCGCAGGCAGAAATCGACGGCGGCGTCGTGCTCCTTGTGCACACACACGGCCATGTGAGCCGCCGGGGCGAAGAAGGCCTGCACGGCGCGGACCAGCGTCTTGCCGAGGCCGAAGCCGCGATAATCGGCCAGGACGTAGAGCTTGGTCAGCCAGACGCGCGTGCCTTCCAGGTGTGCCGAGGCGAAACCGACGTCGCGATGGCCGACGCGAATGACCCAGTAGCTATGACCTTTTTCGGTGATGTCCTGCTCCAGGCTGTCGAGGTCGAACAGGGCGCTGAGCATGGAGTCGATATGATCGGGGGCGATGATCGAGCGGTAGCATTTGGGCCAGATCTGAAGCGCCAGATCGCGAACGATCTCCAGTTCCGCGACAGTGATTTGCCGTACATGTGGCGTGTAGGACATATGGCTTTACTCCGGTAGCCGGGGCGTCTTGTGGGGCGGGGCAAGCTGCGCTCGATGTTTATTCATTCGAACGATTTTATACAGAAGCTTTGACAGTAAACTCCGCGATTATCGCAAGAATAAGGCGACCCTTTTGGTCGATGGGCGGGGTGGACGGGTGCGGCTGTCCACAGGCCCTTACCGATGTCTTAATGGGTAACACACAAATCTAACCTGCGTAAGTTGTGAAACGCACGGTAACAGGATTGTTTATACGTCGCATATTCGCGTGAGGCGTGTGCTTATTAAGCTTTTATTAGGAATTGTAACTCTAAGGTTAATTATAGTAAAAAAGAAATTAAAATATCGATTTTAAAATAAAGAAGCCATAAAGACGGCTATATTGATAGCGGTAACGGGCGCTTTCCTAGAGCGGTTTCTGCATCACGAAATCGGTGAAGCCGTAGGGGCCCATCTGGACGGGCACCTCGGCCTCGATCTTGAAGCCTGAGCGCAGATAGTAGTCGATCGCCGGCTTGTTATCGCGATTGACGTAAAGCGCCAGTTCCGACGTCGTGCCGGGGGCGTGAAAACGCTCGAGGACGGCGTCGATCAGCGCCTTGCCGAGGCCCAGGCCGCGGTAATCGTCGCGCACATACAGCTTTTTCAGCCACAGCCGCTCGCCATCGACATAGCCCGAGGCATAGCCGACGTCGCGATCGCCGACGCGCACGACCCAGAAGACGTGACCGTCTTCCACCATTTCACGTTCGAGATTGTCGGTTGAGTATAACACGGCTAGCATGGCGTCGACGCGGTCGGGGCCGATGATGTTGCGGTAGCAGCCAGGCCAGATGATCAAGGCCAGTTCCCGCACGATTTCGAGTTCTTCAACGGCGATTTGGCGCACGCGCGGCATTGGGGCCATGGATTGTTTCTCTCCCTGGCCCTTACTATGTCGCGGATTTTGAGGTTTTCAACCCCTTATTTCGTCGCCTTCAGCCCAACGACACGTCCCGGCATGCCGGCGGCATCGAGATAGGTCTCGCCATCCGCCGACTGGGTTTCCAATACGGTGACGAAGCCGGTTGCCGTCGGTTTGGAGCGCACGACCTGCGACTGACTGGGGACGGAGGCCGGTCCTGACAGCAAGGCTTCGGTGATGACGCGGCCGTTGAGCGTGCCGACCGACGGCATGTCGAAGCCCAGAATGTGCGCCAGGGTCGGCGTGATGTCGGCATTGGAGACCGGTGAGGTGTCCTTGAAGCCCGCCTTGAAGTCCGGGCCGATGGCGGCCATGAAGTTGCGCGTATTGGCGCGGGTCAACGCCCCGTGCTGGCCCTGGCCCTGCTGCAGGCCACCGTCGGCGACCAGGTCCGAGCACAGTTCCGGGTTCTTCCACTTGGCGACGCATGCGGCGTTGGCGTGGTCGGCGAAGGAGACGTAGATGGCCGGCTTCGGCGTCTTGGCCGAGCCCGACAGGCGCACATCCTTGAAGCTTAGCGCGCCCGGAATGCTACCCAGGCTTTCGTCGACGAAGACGGCGGCGACATAATCTTCCTTGGTCATCGCCGCGATGATCTTGGGCGCCAGGTCCTTGGCTTTCGCCGGGTCGAGATAAAGCAGCTCCGAGCCGCCACCGCCAACCACCATGATGTCCGGGTTCTTGGCATCCTTGCCGATCAAGGCGCCGCCGGCCGGGTGGATGTGGTGGGCGAGATCGACCGGACCGCCATACGGGTCCATCAGCGGCAGTTTAAGCGCGTGCGCCAGGTCGATGGCGAAAAAGCCGGCCGGAATGAAGCCCTTCACCGTATCGTCGGGGAAGGGAAGCTTGGCGGCGTACGACGTTTTCGACTGGCGGCTGACGGTCGAGAAGCCGTGGTCGGCGGTGACGAAGATGTCGGTATTGTCGTAGACGCCCAAGGCCTTGAGCTGGTCGATCAGGGCCTGCAGATTGTCTGACGCATTGCGCACGGCGGCCAGCGAGGTCGGGCCGTTGATGCCGGGATTGAGCGTATTCAGGCTATCGCCATTATTGTGCTGGGTGCCGTCCGGGTCGCGCGACCAGTAGACCATGGCGAAGGGCTGGCCGGTTTCCTTGGCCTTCTGGGCAAAGCGCGGCAGCAGGACCTTGGTCGCCACGTCGACGAACCACTGTTGCTGATAGATGTTGGCGACCTGAACGCCCGGCAGATTGTAGCTGCCGGGCGATTGGTTGAGAGCACGATCACGCGCCTGGGTCTCGAGGCCGGCGGCCTTGATGGCAGCCTTGATTTCCGGGGGCAGCGGAATGGAATCGGACGGGCTGAGCTTGTCCCAGCCGGTCATGTCGTCGATGATGATGGTCGAGGCCTTGCCGCGCACGGCGTCGATATCCTGGATGGCGACAGGGCCTTCCTTGCCGATGGCGGCGGTCTGGTAGCCGCTCTTGCGCGCCATGGCCAGCAGGCTCATCTCGCTGAGATAGTTGGGGCCGAAGCGGTCATTGACCTGCTGCAGGGTGGCGTCGTCTTCCATATCGCCCGACGGCGAGCCCATGGCGGCGTCGAGTGGCGGGCGGCCGAGATACATGACATTGCCGAATTCGCCGGTGTCGCCGACGCCGTGGCCGGTGGCGATGACCGAGGCATTGACCGTCGTTACGGTCGGATAGACCGAGTGCGAGTTCTGGAAATCGACCCCCGTCGCCTGGATCTGCGCCAGGGTCGGCGCCGTGTCCTTATTGACGATGCCGTAGCGCAGGCCGTCGGCGACGAAGATGATGATGTTGCGCTTTTGCGGCGCCGGTGCTTGAGGCTGCGTGGCTGGGGTCTGCGCGGCGGACGCCTGCGGATCGATCTGGGCGTAGGCAAAACCCGGCACGGTGAGCAGGGCGGTGCCGATCAGCAGGGACAGCAGGCGGGACTTGGACATGGCGCGACTCCGGACAGATGGTCTGTCCGTAGCAATGCCTGATGACAGTCTCGTGTCAGCTATTTCGCGGTCTTCAGGCCGACGACGCGGCCCGGCATGCCGGCGGCGTCGAGATAGGTCTCGTCGCCGACGCTCTGGCTTTCGAGCACGGTGACAAAGCCGTCGGCCGCGGGGGGCGAACGCTCGACGTGCGAAATCGCGTCGATCGGGTGATGCAAGTTGGGCAGTGCTTCATCGATGACCCGGCCGCCGAGTTTGCCGTGTACGGGTAGCTTCAAGCCCAGAATATGCGCCAGGGTCGGTGCGATATCGGCATTGGACACCGGTATTAGATCCTTGAAACCCTTGCGGAAATCCGGGCCGATGGCGGCCATGAAATTGCGCGTATTGGCGCGGGTGAAGCCACCGTGATTGCCCTGACCTTGCTGCAGCGAGGTATCCGAGACCATGACGGAGCACAGTTCCTCGGGTTTCCACTGCTTCAGGCATTCCGGCGTCGTGAAATCGCTGAAGCTGATATAGATGGCCGGGCGCGGCGTCAGCGCCGAGCCGACGAGGCCGACCTTGCTCATGGCCAGGGTGCCGGGGATTGGCCCCAGGCTGTCATCGACGAACAGGGCGGCGACGTAGTCCTCGCTGGTCAGGGCGGCGACGATTTTCGGCGCCAGGTCCTTGGCTTTCGCCGGATCAAGATAGACCACTTCCGAGCCGCCGGAGCCGACGAAGATGGCATCCGGGTGTTTGGGATCGTCACCAAGATAGGCCGTGCCCTTGGGGTGCTCGCCCTTGGCCGGATCAAGCGATTGGGTATTGCCGTTGAGCTTCATGTCGAGCGCGTGAGCGACGTCGATGGCGACGAAGCCTTCGGGCAGTTCGCCGGCGAACATGTTGTCGGCATAGGTGAATTGGGTCGAGTACGACGTCTTCGACACGCGGCTGACGGTCGAAAAGCCATGGTCGGCAGTGACGAAAATGTCGGTATTCTTGTAGACGCCGAGCTTTTTCAGCGTGGTGATCAACCGGCCGAGATTGTCGGAGGCGTCGCGCACGCCGGAGAGGGCCGTCGGGCCATTGATGCCGGGGGTGAAGGCGTTGATGCTGTCGCCGGTATTGTGCTGGGTGCCGTCGGGATCGCGCGACCAATAGACCAGGGCGAAGGGCTTGCCGGCCTTGACGAATTTCGGCAGCACAACCTGGGTGGCGACATCGGTGAACCAGCCCTGTTGCAAGGCGTTGGAGACTTTCAGGCCGGCCTTGCTGTCATTGTACATCGATCCGTTGGCCTTGTGGTCGTCGGGATTGAGGCTCAGGCCCGCCGCGGTGATGGCGGCGGCGACTGCTGGATCGAGCGGCACGGCGCGGTCGGGCTTGCCGCCGGTGGAATCGTCGATGACAATAGTCGACTTGCCGTCGGCAGCGGTGATGTCCTGGATCAGGATCGGGCCTTCCTTGCCAATCGCCGCGGTCTGATAGCCGTTGTCACGCGCCAGCTTCAGCAGGCTCATCTCATCGAAATAGTTGCCGTTATAACGACCGTTGACTTCGTTCAGCACGGCGTCGTTTTCCATGCCGCCGACGAGATAGTCATGATTGCTGTGCAAAGGCGCGCCGGCATAGAGGCTGTTCGACCATTCGCCGGTATCACCGATGCCATGGCCGGTGGCGATGACCGAAGCATTGGCCGTGGTCACGGTCGGATAGAGCGAGTGTGAATTGGCGAAATCGACGCCATCGTGCTGGATTTCGGCGAAGGTCGGGGCCGTGTCCGAATTGACGATACCGTAGCGCAGGCCGTCGGCAACGAAGATGACGACGTTGCGCGGCTTGTGCGCGGCGGTGGGTTGAACATGACGATGTGGGCGGGCCAGAATGGGCGACGACGCTGCCAAGGCGGTGGTTGCCAGCAAAACGGCGAGAACGGCTTTCAGCATGACGCGGCCCACTTTTATGACGTTTATATGACGGTTCTAGGCCGGTGACGGCGAAAGGCAATGTGCGGGCGCAAAAAAAAAGACGCCCGGGACCTGGGAAAGGTCTCGGGCGCCACGAAGCCGATGAATTGGCGTAAACCGGCTTCTCCGGGAGAGTTTAGGCGGCGGAATCGTAGGCCAGGTCGAGCGCTTCGGCGACGGCCTTGTAGGTGATCTTGCCGCCGGCGATGTTCAGACCGTTCTTCAGGTGCGGATCAGAGGCTAAAGCGGCCGAGACCCCCATCTGGGCCATCTTGACGACGAAGGGGAGGGTGGCGTTGTTGAGGGCGAGAGTCGAGGTGCGGGCGACCGCGCCCGGCATGTTGGCGACGCAGTAGTGGACGATGCCGTCGACGATGAAGATCGGGTCCTGGTGCGTCGTCGCGTGCGAGGTCTCGAAGCAGCCGCCCTGATCGATGGCGATGTCAACCAGCACGGCGCCGGGCTTCATCGTTTTCAGCATGGCGCGGGTGATCAGCTTGGGCGCGGCGGCGCCTGGAATGAGCACGGCGCCGATCACCAGATCGGCGTCCTTGACGGCTTCGGCCAGGGCGGCCTTCGACGAATAGGCGGTCTTGACGCGGCCGTGGAACAATTGGTCGATCTCGATCAACTTGTGGGCGTCGAGGTCGAAAATGGTGACATCGGCCGACATGCCGACCGCCATCTGCGCCGCATTGATGCCCGAGACACCGCCGCCGATGATCATGACCTTGGCCGGCGCCACGCCCGGGACGCCGCCCAGCAGCACGCCGCGGCCACCGAAGGCCTTGTGCAGGTAAGTCGCGCCGACATGGACCGAGATGCGGCCGGCGACTTCGGACATGGGGCGAAGGAGGGGCAGGCCGCCTTCCTTTTCGGTCACCGTCTCATAGGCGATGCAGGTGGCGCCCGATTTCATCAGGGCTTCGGCTTGCGGCTTGTCGGCGGCAAGGTGGAGATAGGTGAAGAGCGTCTGGTTGGGGCGCAGCATGGCGCATTCAGCCAGTTGCGGTTCCTTGACCTTGACGATCATGTCGCCGGCGGCGAAGGCCTCGGCCGCGGTGGCGACGATCTTCGCACCGGCAGCGGCATAGTCGTCGTCGGAGAAGCCGATACCGGCGCCAGCCTGGGTCTCGACATAGACCTCGTGGCCGAGATGGGTCAGTTCGGCGACCGAATGCGGCACCAGCCCGACGCGATATTCGTGGTTTTTGATTTCCTTCGGCACGCTGATCTTCATGGCGGCATCTCCTGTAATTCGGCTTGGCGGTGGTTGCCCGCAAAACTAGTTACAAAGATTATGATCTCAATCGGCTGACAGATTTTGGAAATTTTAGGGTTTGCTTTGGCAAGTCGGTGGAGATAATCTCAAAATCATGGCGAGCAGCGATAAATTTTCCGATCTCGATTCGTTCGACCGCGAATTGATCAAGGTCTTGCGCACCAATGCGCGGGCAACCTCGGCCGATCTCGGCGAAGCGGTCGGCCTGTCGCCGTCGGCGGCGCACCGCCGGGTCAAGATCCTCGAGCAGAAGGGCGTGATCACCGGCTATCGCGCCGTCATCGCCGAAAACGTCCAGGGTAAGCAGGGCACGGTCTTCGTCCATGTCACCCTGCAGGACCAGCGCCGCGAAACCTTCGAAAAGTTCGAAAAGGCGGCCATTGCCTGCGCCGCCATCGAGGAATGCCACCTGATGTCGGGCGAGGCAGACTATCTGCTCAAGATCGTGCTGCGCGAAAGCCTGTCCTATGAGGACGTCCACCGCGACGTGCTGTCGACCATGCCGGGCGTCAGCAAGCTGGTGTCACAGTTCTCGATCCGCACCGTGAAGATGGGCTGAGCCGCAGGCAAAAGGGGGCTTGGTCATGTCGCAATCCCGCTCGTCCTCCGGCAAGGCCCGCGGCGTCGTCAAGCTGTCGGCGGGAAACCCGAAATGGCAGACCCTGATGGTTGGGCGCGTGGCGCTGCGCATCGGTGACGAGCCGGTAGAGCTGGAACTGGCGGTGCCGCCGGGCGCGATGGCGACCGAAGACCTGATGCCGATCTTTCAGGGCCTCACCAATCTGGTCGTGTCGATCGGGGTCGAACGTGCCGAGGCGTCGGGCCGGACGATATCCTGCTGCGCCGGATGCGGCGCCTGCTGCCGCCAGGTCGTGCCGATCTCGGTACCAGAGGCCCGCGATCTGGCCCGCGTGGTCAATCAAATGCCGGCTGAGCGCCAGGCCCATGTCCGCGCCCGTTTCGACGCGGCCCTAGCCATGCTTGAGCCCACGGGACTGCTCGACCGTGCCCAGGACGTGAAGCCGGACGAGGCCGCGGCCTTCGGTCTTGACTGGTTTGCCCAGAAGGTCGCCTGTCCGTTCCTGGAGGACGAGGCCTGCTCCATCCATCCCGACCGGCCGCTGGCCTGCCGTCAGTACCTGGTGACCTCGCCGGCGGAAAATTGCTCAGCGCCGTCGCGCGACACCATCGAGATGGTGACCTTGCCGGGGGATCCCAGCGATGCCCTGCTGTCGGCCAGTCGCTCCGAAACCGGAAAGAGCTGGCTACCGCTGGTCATGGCCTTGCGCGTCGCCGCCGATCTGCCGCCATCTCGCCGCAGCCGGATGGCGCCGGACATTCTTCAGGACGTCATCGGGCGGTTGGGGAAGGGCGGGGCTTAAGAGACGATAACGTTGGTTGTGGGGCAGCTTTCCAGCGCCCAGTGATCCATGACATGCCAACCGTTCAGGCGAGTATAGATACAGGTTTCCCTGTCGCTTACCGCGTGATCGCCGGTCTCGATGCGAAAGCGCGTATGCGACAGGTTGAAGACCGGGCGGGTCACATACACGGTGCGAATGCAGCGATCGAAATCTTGGGCTGACATAGCGACGGCCGCGACACCGGCGGCCGGTGCCACGGAGCAGACGAGGGCTGCCTTGGGCCAGATCTCGATGTGGCGTAGGCCGTAGCGCGAAAAGTCGCAGTTGAAGGCGCCGCGCGCGTTCTTGAAGATGCGGCCATCATCGGCGAGATGACGACGCTCCTCCAGGGCCTGGGCCATCAGGGCGCAGTCCTCGTCGGGAATGGCTTGAACTTCGGTCAGGAAGCGATTGGTATCCACATACATGGCGAAGTGCGGATGGGTGAGGTGGGCAACGCACGGGGCATGGAAATTGACCATGTCGGGCGGGCACAGCTGGTCGGCTTCGGCGCGGGTGACCCCGACCGTATCGTCACCGTGGTGATCGAGCTTGTACTGGACGTAATCAACTGGATCGGCCGGCGGAATGAACCACGCCCAGGCGCCGCCCACGGCCGCGATAACCACAAACCAGAAAAACAGCCACTTCACCCCACGCCCCCGCGCTTATTTACCGGCGTCGAGGAGTTTAGCACGATCCTGCGGAGGAAGCTTGTCGGCGACGTCGAGAAAGATGTTTTCGGCGATGACTTGAGACTGCGCCGTCTGGGTGCGCAGATTGTCGAAGCGCTTTTGCGCCTCGGCGCGGTTGTAATCCGGTCCGGCGATGTAATTGGCGAGGTCGAGACGGGCATCGCGCGCTGCTCTGAGGCTGGTGCGCAGCTGCGGTGCCTGGGTCTTGAAGGTGTCGTGAATGAACGACTGCTCATCCGGCGGCATATTCTTGATATTCTTCATCGCGATGCTGAACGGATGAAAATGCCGCTGTGTCTGGATGCCGAACAGCATCGCCCCAAGCACCAGATTGCCAGCCAGCGACAGGACGATGACCGCGCCCCAGATCCATTTCGTTTTCATTCGCTGACCTCCGGCATCGCGCTTGACGTTCCCATGAAGGCGAGCCCCGCGACGTCGTGTTGCGGCCGCTCGGCATTGAGGCCGAGACCGAAGCCCAGGGCCAGACACGCGGCCGCGGCCGCCAGCTTGTATGCCAGACCGTAGCGCCAGTCGCTGAGCGCCTGCTCCAGCGGCCACAGCATCGCTTGCGGCCACGGCAGAAGCTGCGGTTGCGCCACCGCACGAGCCACCATGCGCGCCTGCGCCGCCGCCGATAGCGGGGGAACCGGCCATTGGGTCTTGAGAGGATCAGTCATCACTCAACACAGCCTTCAATGTCTTGCGCGCGCGGAAGAGCAGGGCTTCCACCGCCTTCAGGTTCATATCCATGACGCGGGCGGCGTCCGCCTGCGGCATGTCTTCGAAATAACACAGCACGATCGCCAGCCGCTGATTGGCCGGCAAGGCCTGGACTGCCGCACGCACCGTTTGATCGCGCCCGGCGCTGACCAGCCCGGCCTCGGCGCCGGCGCTGCCGTCTGAAATCTCACCGGCCGCCTCGATATCGGTCGTCAGCGGTGCTTTGCGTCGCAACCGGTCGAGGCAGCCATTGGCGACGATACGATAAAACCAGGTGCCAAACGCGCTGCGCGTCGCGTCGAAGCGGGGGGCGTGGCGCCACACCCGGGTGAGCGCATCCTGCACGACCTCTTCGGCGTCGTCGCGGCTGTTCAGCATCCGCGTCGCCACGGCATGCGCCCGCCCGGCATGACGATCCGCCAGGACGGCAAACGCCGCCTGGTCACCCCCGGCTATCCGCGCCATCAGCCCGGCATCGATAGAAGGATCGTTCATCGCCCAAGCTTATGCCATTTGATCCTTGTACGGGGTAAACGCCGCGTACCCTGCGCGGAGGTTGCAAAAAGCCCCCGGAAGTCGTGTTCCGGGGGCTTTTCGAACCGCAATCGCCCTGTTTCAGGCGCTCACGGGTAAATTTTAAACGGCGTCGTCACTGGAGCATGGTTTCGCAGGATTCCTGTCGCATCATGGACCTGATCCGCTCTATCTCCTCCTTGAGCTTGAGCTTTTTGCGTTTCAGGTCCGTTAGGTATAGAGAGTCCACGGAGGGGCTTCGCTCTTCGCGGGCAATGATGGATTTGAGGGATTGATGACGTTGGTCGAGTTCGCGAACTCTCGCTTCAATAGTCATAGGCACTATCCTTCGGTCTCTCAAAATCCGGCACCTCGCCGGACCCAACGAGCAAACACCCGCAAAAGGGGAATGTGGAATCACAATGCATTTCATCCGTTCACGGATGCTTGAGATTTGCGGTTAGTACCGCGTAAAGTTTCACGCTCTCTGGAAATTAACTGTGCTTTCTAAAAATTCAGCGTCAAAACAAAGGCTTATTTTGGCCATTTCCGGGGCATCCGGCGCGGCCTATGGCGTCGCTGCGCTTAAGGCCTTGAAAGAAGCCAAGGTAGAGTCGCACCTCATCGTCTCCAAGGCGGCGGCCCTGTCGATGCAGGCCGAGCTCGATTTGGGGTTGAGCGACGTGCAGGCTCTGGCCGACGTTGTATATAAGCCCGCCGATATCGGCGCGGCGATCGCCTCGGGCTCGTTTCGCACGCTCGGCATGCTGATCGCGCCGTGCTCGGTCAAGACGCTGGGCGAGATCGCCAGCGGCGTCACCCAAAGCCTGATTTCGCGCGCCGCCGATGTTTGTCTTAAAGAGCGGCGGCGACTGGTACTGATGGTGCGTGAAAGCCCGCTGCACCTCGGCCATATCCGGGCCATGGCGGCGGTGACCGAGATGGGCGCCATCGTCGCCCCGCCGATGCCGGCGCTGTACACACGCCCGGCCTCGATCGAGGAGCTGGTGGCGCAAAGCGTCGGCCGCGCGCTCGATCTGTTCGATATCGACACAGGCATCAAGCGCTGGGGCGAGGACGTAGCCGCCATCGACGATGAGTGAGTGGCGATGAGTGAATTTTGGGACTGGGCTGTCGCCGCCTATGCCCGGCCGGGCGTTGCCGAGGCCTGTCTCGACCTGCAGGACAGCTATGGCCAGAACGTGCCGCTGTTGCTGTGGGCGGTCTGGCGCGGCGGCGATGTCGGTGATGCCGTCGATCTGGCGACCTTGTGGGAATCCGAGGTCATTGGGCATTTGCGCCATGCGCGGCGTAATCTGAAGCGCTTCGGTGGTTACGAGGCCTTGCGCGAGCGCATTAAAGCCGATGAGCTGGACGCCGAGCGCACTCTCATGACGGCGCTCGAAGGGGTAATGCCGGCACCCGAGGCACCCGCGGAGGCGCGGTTACGCGCCGTGGTCGCCCGTTGGGGCGGTGATGTGCCGCAAGCTGCTCTGACACGTCTTTTGGCGGCGCTGGGTGACTCTGTCACGACGCGGTGATAGCGACCAAGATCGTTACGACCCCGATCAAGGCGCCTTCCGGACGATGAAAAATTGAGTTATACTAGCGTCGTTGCAAACCTTCGGATTTGCACGTTCGCCCTTACTCATCAGCCGGTTAGCGGCAGCCCTTGCCAGAGGAGTCGTTTTGTCCATGCACGACGACAGCAATATTCGCACTTTGCGCAACGGTGACAGTCTGCACCTGGTCAAATCGGCCGAGGATGCGACCAAGGGCGACGTCGAACGTCGCGTCGCCGGCCGTCGTGACGGCGAACCCGTGCTGGAACTGGTGCCGGAGCCGGTGCAGCCCGACGATCTCGAGCCGCGCGTCCGCGAATTGCCGATCAGCGCCGAGGTCGTGGCCCTGCGCTCGGAAGCCGCCTTGCTGAGGCAGGAGCACAAGGACCTCGACGATTCGATCCACGCGCTGGAAACCATGCCGCTGCCGGATCAGATTCTGATTGCCCGGTTAAAGCGCAAGAAGTTGGCCCTGCGCGACCGCATCTCGACGCTCGAAGACAAGATCCGCCCCGACATAATCGCCTAGAAGGCAGTCGATACGAAAAGCCCCGCCGGTTGGCGGGGTTTTTGTTTGTGGTTTAGGCCGTCAATTTTAGCTGCTCGTCGGCTTTGGCACCGATAAAGGTGCCCTTCAGGTTCAGCTTCTTGTCCATCCACACGATGTCGGCGCGCTGACCGACCGCCAGCGTGCCTTGCACCGCGCCGAGCCCCAGAAAATGCGCCGGCGCCGTGGCGGCCATGACCGCCGTCTCGACCAGGCTGCGGCCGACCTGCTGCACCGTGTTGCGCACAGCGGTCGCCATGTCGAGGTCGGAGCCCGCCAGCGTGCCGTTGTCATCGACGCAGACGCCGTTTTCGACGTGAATGCGGCGGCCGTTGAGCATGAAGGTCTTCTGCTTTGAGCCCACCGTCGGCATGGCGTCGGTGACCAGCATGAAACGGTCGATCGGCCGGGCGCGGAGCGCGACGCGCAACACGGCCCAGTCGACGTGATGGCCGTCGGCAATCAGGCCGCACCAGGCATTTTGATCCTCAAGCGCCGCACCGACCACGCCCGGTGCGCGGTGGGTCATCGGCGACATGGCGTTGAACAGGTGGGTAAAGCCGGTGACGCCGGCCTTCAACGCCGCCTTTGCAGTATCGTAGGTGGCATTGGTATGCCCGGCAGCGACGATGACGCCGGCGTCGCGCAATTCGGAAATATCGGCCGGGGTGCAGTTTTCTGGCGCCAGGGTGACCAGGGTCCGCCCGCGCTTCAGATTTTTCAGCAGCGCCTTGGATTCGGCGTCCAGCGTGCGGAACATCGCCGGATCGTGGATGCCCTTGCGTTCCTTGCTGATGAAAGGGCCTTCGATATGCAGACCGACCACGCCCGGCACACCGGCCGCGATGGCGTCTTCAGTCGCACGCATGGCGGCATCGATGACAGCAAGCTCATCGCTGATCAGGGTGGGCAGGTAGGCCGTGGTGCCATAGGCACGGTGCGCCCGGCCGATGGCGGCAATACCTTCGACCGTGGTCTCGTCGTTGAACAGCACGCCGCCGCCGCCATTGACCTGGGTGTCGATGAAGCCCGGCAGCAAATAGCCGCCGGCAACATCGATCACCGTGGCGCCAGCCGGCGCGGCCGGGCCGTCGATATCGACGATAATATCATTGTCGCACGACAGCGAGCCGGCGATGATGCCGCCCGGCGTGACGATCTGCGCGTTTACAAAAGTCAGCGTCATTACAGCGTCCTGGTCACCTTGTTGAGGTGCGGGGGCTTATCGGGGTTGAGGCCACGCGCCAGCGACACGGCATTGGCCAGGCGATAGAAGCTCTGGATCAGCAGGATGGGTTCGAGCGCCGGCGCGGTGGTTAGGCTCGGCATATGGATGGCGCCATCGAGCGGCCCCGCGGCATCGGCCAGCAGCACGGCGGCGCCACGGTCGGCGAATTCCGCCGCCACTTCACGGACGCCTTCGCCGGCGGTATCGACGGTGGCGAGCGCCAGCACCGGGAAGCCGTCGCCAACAATGGCCATTGGGCCGTGACGGACCTCGGCCGAGGAAAAGGCCTCGGCGTGCAGGGCGCAGGTTTCCTTGAGCTTCAGCGCGGCTTCCTGGGCGACAGCCAGGCCGTAGCCGCGGCCGATGACGAACAGGTTGCGCGCCCCTTGAAGGATCGGCAAGGCCGCGCTCCAGTCGAGATTGAAGGCCTTTTTCAGAAGCTCAGGCAGGTCGGACAGCGCTGTCTGCAACGCGTCGTCGCCGGCCCAGGCGGCGGCAATGGCGGCAAGGCCGGCCAGCGAGGCGATGTAGGACTTGGTGGCGGCGACCGATTTTTCCGGGCCGGCCTTCAGTGGCAACAGGGTGTCGGCCAGGGCGGCCAGCGGGCTGTCCTCGTCATTGACCAGGGCAGCGACGTAGGCGCCGGCGCGCTTGTGCGCCTCGACCGCCGTCAGCAGGTCGGGCGAGCGGCCGGACTGCGAGATGGCGATGCACAGCGAATCCGCGGCGACCACGGGGGCGGCATAGATCGACGACACCGACAGTGCCGCCGACGAGGTCGGCACGCCCAGCATGGTCTCGATCAGATACTTGCCGTAGGTCGCAGCGTGATCGGACGAGCCACGCGCACAAGTGGTCACCGAGCGCGGCGGGTTGGCGCGCAGATGCTGGCCCAGTTGCGACAGGGCGACGCGGTTGTGGTTCAGGAAGCGCTCGACGGCATTGCCGCCTTCGGAGGCTTCCGAGAACATCAGGGTCTGGCTCGGATCCGCGGCGGATTTGACGTCGGGCGCCAGGGTAGGTGCGGGCATAATCGGTCTCTACTCAGCTTATATCGTTCAATTCGGCGACGACGTCATAGGCGTCGCCCCGATAATAGGATTGGGTGAATTCGGCGGCGCGGCCGTCCTGCAGAAAGCCGCGACGTTCGATGAACAGGCCGGCATCGCCAGGCTTGATGCCCAGCCGTTCGGCCTGTTCGGCGGTGAAGTTGACGGCACGCAGCCGCTGCAGGGCGCGCACCGGGCGATGGCCGGTGCGCTCCAGCGCCTCATAGAGTGAGGTCGACACCGCCTCCAACGAGGGGAGGCAGTAGCCGGGCACGGTCGAATATTCGAGCGCCATGGTCTGGCCGTCAGCATAGCGGATACGCTGAAAACGATAGACCAGGGCGCCGGGCGACAGGCCGAGCGACAGCGACTCTTCGGGGGTGACGGCCCCGGAGGTCTTCGAGACCCACTCCGAATGCGGCTTGCGGCCGCGTGACATCATGTCTTCGGAGAAGGAGGACAGCTTCGAGAAGCTCTTTTCGACGCGCGAGGCAACGAAGGTGCCCGCACCTCTGCGGCGCGTCAGTAGGCCCTCGGTTACCAGGCCATCGATGGCCTTGCGCACCGTGATGCGGGAGATGTCGAAATCTTCGGCCAGGTCGCGTTCCGGCGGAATGGCGTCGTCCTGATGCAGCAGGCGATTGTTGATGGCGTCGCGGAGAATGCGCTGCAATTGCAGGTACAGCGGCGCCGGATCGTCCTTCACAAGTCGGCCGATGGTCTGGGCGAAAGTCATCAGGCGTGTTCCTTTCCGGGAACGGTCTCAAGCGCGTCCAGAACGCCGCGCAGGCGCTGAACAGCCGTGAGGTCGGTATCGTTGCGTGCCGCCGTTAATCCCCCGAGCGCCGCGACCCGTTCGACGGGAGGCTGTTCAGCAGCGGTCAGCGTGGCCGAACACGAGGCATGAACCCAGGCGATGCCGGCGCCTTTGACGATGGCCGAGGCATTGTCAGCCGTGACGCCGCTGCCGGCCATGATTTCGATACGGCCATCAGCCGCCGCGACATAGCGCGCCAGACCGTCGATGCCGGTCGAGGCATAGCGCGGGCCGCCTGAGGTCAATATGGTGCTCAGACCAAGGGAAATACAGGTCTCGATCGCCGCCAGCGGATCGGGGGCGAGATCGAAGCTGCGATGAATGGCGGTCTCTAGGCCCAACGCGTGCGCCTGTTCGACGAGGCAGATAAGGGCCGTGCCGTCGAGTTCGCCGGTCGGGCGATTGGCGCCGAAGACGACGCCGGCCAGGCCGCAGCTGTGGGCGGCATCGATGTCGCGGCGCATCAGGTCGAGGTCGGCGGCGCTACAGGTAAAATCGCCGCCGCGCGGACGAATCATGGCGCGTACCGGCACGCCGCAACTGGCAGCCAATTGCATCAGGCCAAGGCTCGGCGTGACGCCGCCCGTGCCCAAGGCGCTAACCAACTCGATGCGATCAGCGCCGCCCATGACGGCGGCGCGCAGGCCGTCAGCCGCGTCGGTGACCACTTCGAGGCGGATGTGAGCGGTCCCAATTGCGCCGGGACGCGGAGAATGCGTATCGGCCATCATGCCCCCACCGGTTGCGGGGTAATGCCGTTGGCGGCACCATGGGCGATCAGAATGGCGCCTTCCAGGGCGTCGTGTTCGGGCGTGGCCAGGACCGGCTTGGTCCACGGCGCCAGCCAGGGCGAAAACGGTTCGGCCATGCCGCCGACCAGGCATACCTTGTCGCAGCCGATTTCGTGCAGGCGCATGATATAGCGGCCAAGATCGTGGGCCGATTGCTGTACCAGCTCGACCGCGACCGCATCGCCGGCCTCGGCATATTGCATGGTCATCGGGGCCAGCACGCCGAAATCGCGCGGCTTTGCACTGGTCACCCAGTGGACGATGTCCGCCGGCTGGCCGAAATGCTTGATGACGGCGCGGGTGAAGTCGGTCGCCGCCGCCAGGCCGTCGAAGCCTTGCAACGATGAGCGGATGGCTTCGCGGCCAAGCGCCGCGGCAGAACCGTCGTCGCAGACCTCGAAGCCCCAGCCGCCGACGGTGTGTGCCGTCTGCTTGACCCAGGCATAGCCGGCGCTGCCGGTGCCGGCGATCAGGATGCCGCCGTCGCGGCCTGAAAAGGCGCCGAGGCAGGCGGCGTGCGCGTCGGTGGCCGCATCGATGCGCGCAAAGCGCGGGCCGGCCTTGATCGTCTTGTCGACGTCGGAGGCGTCGGCGATGCCGGCGAGCCCCAGGCCCAGGCTGATCCGCTCCCAGGTGTGGGGCTGGCCGGCCTGGGTCAGGGCGGCGTCAAGCGCGCCTAAGATGTTGGCCCAGACCAGGTTGAGGCCGAGCCGGATGTTGGCCGGACCGCCCTCGGCTTCCGCCAACAGAGCCCCTGAGGCGTCGCGCAGACGCACGCGGCACTTGGTGCCGCCGCCATCGACGCCGGCGAACAAGGGAACGGAAGGGACGGGAGAGGTCATGAGGGAATACATCTTAAGCTCAGATCGTGTCCGGTTTGCGCCGCGTCTGTGACAATCAGATTTCGCCGGGAACGGCTTTGGCCGACGCGGCCACGGTGGACGCCTTGCTGCGACCAGCCAGCAGGCCGAAGAACAGGACGTAAGCGTAGCAGAGGATGGCGAGACCGGTGAAGACGAGTTGGAAGTTGTAGTGCTCTTTGAGCAGGGCGAAAGCCTGGGTGACGACACCGCCGCCGGCGATACCCATGACCAGGAAGGCGGCGCCGAATTCGGTCAGCTTGCCCAGGCCCTTGATGCCCAGCGGGAAGATCGCCGGCCACATCATGGCGTTGGCAAAGCCGAGCGCGGCGACGAAGCCGACGCTGACATAGCCCTTGGTCAGAAAGGCGCCGATGGCCAGGATAATGCCGAGGATGGCCGAACCGGTCAGGTACTTTTCCTGGCTGACGAAGCGCGGAATGGCGATCAGACCGGCGATGTAGCCCGCGATCATGCAGATCAGCGTCGCCGAGGTGAAGAACTTGGTCTGGTCGAGCGGCAGACCGAACCCGTTGCCGTAGGTGCCGATGGCGTCGCCGGCCAGGACTTCAATGCCGACATAGAAGAAGATGGCCAGGAAGCCGAACAGCATCTGGAACACCGCCTTGCGGCTGCCCTGGCCGGAGTCCGGATTGGCGTCGTCGCTCAGGGCCGGCAAGGGCGAGAACCACACGCCCGCGGCCAGGACCACAAGGAAGGCGGCGACGGCCAGGTAGGGCGTATGGATGCGTGAGGCAAAGCTGTTGAGAATGGCGTCGCGGGCCGCCGGATCGGTGGCGGCGTCGACCTGGGCCTGCAGCCCGCCGATGCCGCGTAGAATGAAGGTGCCGACGAGGATAGGCGCCAGGAAGCCCGCGCCCTTATTGAACAGGCCGAGGATGGCAATGCGCTGGGCGCCCGATTCGATCGGGCCAAGCACCGAGATGTAGGGATTGGAGGCCGTCTGCAGGATCGACAGGCCGGCGCCGATAATGAACAGGCTGACCAGGGTGGGCACGAACAGGCGCATCGAGGCGAACTCGGCAAAACAGCCGGCGCCTATGGCCATGACTACCAGGCCCATGGCCATGCCGCGCTTCATGCCGGTGCGGCGCAGAAGGAAGGCAGCGGGCAGGGAAAGGAAGAAATAGGAGAGGTAGAAGACCGACGGCACCAGAAAGGCCAGCTTATCCGGAATATGGAAGGCCAGCTTGGAGAAGGTGATCAGCGGGCCGTTCAGCCAGGTGGCAAAGCCGAAGATAAAGAACAGCACGCAGAATAGCAGTACCGCGCCCCAGGGGGTCGATTTGGGTGCATTGGTGGCCGTCGTGGCAGTGCCCATGGGCATATTGGTTCCTTCCCCTTGAGTCGGATAATACCAATTTGTTAAAGTGGTATGGCCGATCTGAATCTAAATTGCAATCGTTGTATCAAAAAATCCGTCACATTCGGCAAAAGTCAATGTAAATCGATCTCCCCTTCTTAATTAAAGGGAAATTATAGGATTTATTGCGATTTTCGAGCGATATAAATACCACATCCTTTGGTGATCGGCCTGGTTTGTGCCGCAATTATAAAATTTTATTGACAAGATTTTAAATCCGGCATTAGCGTTTGGTCCGGTATCAGGTATTAGGTTGGTATTGCGTGGTATTGCACGTATTTCCTGCCGGACCTGTCCACGGCTCAAAACGCGGCAGTATCGGGTTTCAAAGGCTGGCCTTCGCCGCAGGCGGCACGAAAAGGGAAAAACACAATCATGAAGTTCAAACGGCATATCTTGATGACAAGCGCTGTGGCCTCGCTGGCCATGGGCCTGTCCTTGGGAGCGGCGACGGGGGCCTATGCTCAAGACCCCACCGGCCCTCAGGCATCCCAACCCGACTCGACCACCGTCGTCGTCACCGGCATCCGCAAGTCGCTGCAATCGGCCCTGCGTCAAAAGCGCGCCGCTGACGGCGTCGAAGAAGTGATCACCGCTGAAGACGTCGGCAAGTTCCCGGACAAGAACGTCGCCGACTCGCTGTCGCGCGCCACCGGCGTCAACGTCGTCACCGGTTCGGCCTCGGCCGGCGGTTTCGGTGAAAACGAGCGTATCTCGATCCGTGGCACCGACCCGAACCTCAACCTGACCCTGCTCGACGGCCACAACATGGCCACCGGCGACTGGTTCGTCCTCGACCAGGCCGCGGCCGGCCGTTCGTTCAACTATTCGATGCTGCCGTCGGAAGTGATCGGCACCATCGAAATCAAGAAGTATTCGAGCGCGGACCTGCCGGAAGGCGGCGTCGGCGGTACCGTTGACGTCCATGTGCGCAAGCCGCTCGACCTGCCGGCCAACACCTTCTCGTTGTCGGCTCAGGCCCTTTACGCCACGCGTCCGGACAAGGTGACGCCGAACGTTTCGGGTATGTATTCGTGGAAGAACGATGGCCACACCTTCGGCCTGTTGGTCGGCGCCTTCTATGAGCAGCGCGACTTCCGCCGCGACGGTCAGGAAGTCCTGGGCTATACCCCGGTCGCCAACTTCGCTGGTGGCACGACCACGGTCAACGTGCCGTCTCTGATCGGTTCGGCCTTCTTCGAGCAGCAACGGACCCGCGAAGGCGGCAATTTCGAAGCCCAGTGGAAGCCGTCGGACACTTTCGAAGCCGAAGTGTCGGGCCTCTACACCTACCTTAAGGCCGACAACGAGAACCACAACTTCATGATGTGGGGCTCAAAGCTGTCGTCGCAGGTGCCGACCGGCATCACCACCACGGTTAACCCGGCTGATGGCCAGACCTATCTGACTTCGGGGACCTGGACCAAGGCTCAGGCGGCCGCGGCCGGCGGCTCGATCGTTCAAGACGACATCTTCCGCAAGGCGCACTCGTCGTCCTACGACGTCAATGTCGACGCCACCTGGCGTGCGACCCCGCAACTGACGGCCAAGGGCCAGGTCGGCTTCACCTCTGGTATCGGCGAAACCGACGATTCGGCGGCTTGGGAAAGCTATTGGGACAACACCGGCGCCAGCTTCAAGCTCGGCAACCCGACGACTTCTGTTACCTATCCGGATCAGCCCAAGGATCCGACCACGGCGGCCTACCTGAACAACAAGTTCTCGTGGTCGTGGGGCGGCAAGACCGAAAGCCCGGACCGCGAACTCTACGCCAAGCTCGACTTCAACTACGAAATCGGCAACGGCCTGTTCAAGGACATCCTGTTCGGCGCCCGTATGACCGACCACTATCGCGCGGTGCTCGACTACGCCTATGCGTGGGCCGGTAACGGCGCTAACAGCGGCACGACCAATATCGGCCTTGGCACAGTCGTCGGCGGTCAGACGCCTAGCAACTATGCCGAGAACCTGCCGGGCATTCCGAACGACTATACCTTCTCGACGGCCAACAACGTCTATAACTACCTCGATACCCACAATGGCGGCCGTATCTTCGGCTTCTATGGTCAGTCGTCCTTCGGCGTCCGTGAAAAGACCCAGGCCTACTACGCCATGACCAAGATCGGTGGCGACAAGTGGTATGGCAATGTCGGCGTCCGCGCGGTTCACACCGACTCGACGGCGATCCAGTACTCGACCTCCGTCGCCAATCCGACCATCACCTCGGTGTTCGGCAATTATGGCGCCGAAGACGTTAAGCACTCCTACTGGGATGTTCTGCCGAGCCTGAACCTGAACTACAAGGCGGATGATGACGTGATCTATCGCGCTTCGGTGTCGAAGGTCATGACGCGTCCGGGCTACGCCCAGCTGGCCGGTTACTTCTATCTCGTTGACGCCAACTTCACGGGCGGCGCCGGCGGTAACCCGAACCTGAAGCCGTTCCGCGCCACTCAGTACAATTTGAGCGCTGAATGGTACTACGCGCCGGAAGCCCTGTTCTCGGCGACCCTGTTCGACCTGCAGATCGAGAACTTCATCGAGAATGCGTCCTTCCAGGGCTTCTACACCGACCAGAAGTATCCGTCGGGCCATACCTTCACCATGACCGGCCCGGTCAACGGTGGTTCGGGCACCGACAAGGGCTTCGAACTGGCGCTGCAACAACCGATCGGTCACGGCTTTGGTTATATCGCCAACATGACCTATTCGGACGGCGAAACCTCGGACGGCAAGCCGATCGACGGCAACTCACACTACACCTACAACCTGACCGGTTACTACGAAGCGGGCCCGATCTCGACCCGCCTGGCCTATAACTTCCGCTCGAAGTTCAAGTCCGGCGACGACCGCGGCACGCCGATGTGGCAGGACGATTACGGCACCCTTGACGGCAGCTTCAACTACGCCGTCAACAGCCACCTGTCGCTGACCGTCGATGCTCAGAACCTGCTGGATCACAAGCTGTACTACTTTGTCGGCTCGCCGAACATTCCGCGCGCCTACTACGACTACGGTCAGACCTTCTATGCGGGCTTCCGCCTGAAGTACTAACCGAAAGCCTCATGCCAAAAACGGGGCCGCCCGCGCGGTGGAAGCCACTTTTGGGATGAACATGAGGCGTCATGTATCGACTTCGCGGACGGAGTTCTTTTGCGGGAGCTCCGTCCCGATTTCCTGTCGGTCCCGGGGGCCTATCCCAGCCCGGGCCCGGCGTTTCTATCCTCCTCCTGCGTTACGGACAGGTTTCTCCCACGTTTCCTGTCCGAACCTGTTCCCGGCGGGTGTTTTCCCATCGCGGTGTCCCGGTTGTCCGAAGGTCCAGTCCGTGTGTGTGCCGTATCCGGCCGCGGGGCTTCGGCGCGAAAATAGTGTTTTCAGACCGGCCGTTTCCTCAGTCACCGCAAGCCCGTCCGGGCAGGCCTTATCTTGGCGGAGTGCAATTTCAGACGTTGCACTCCGCCTTTTTTATTGGCCGCCTTTTTGTTTTTCGATCCTGCCGCTACACTCCGAGTCCCCTGGAGCCTCAACATGCCGATTTCGCGCCTTTCGCCTGCCGTTCTCACCCTCGCTGCGGCTCTGGCGGCGACGCCTGTTGTCGCGGCCCCGGCGCTGACGCCGCTGCCGGCGCATATGGAGACCGGGCAGGGGAGTTTCGCGCTGACGGCCAAGACGCGGATCTACGTGCCGGCGCACGACGATGACGCGATGACGGCGGCGATCTATCTGCGTGACATGATCGCCCGCGCCCGTGGTGTGCGGCTGGAGATCGTCACCGGCGAAGGCCGCGACCACGATATCAGTTTTTCGCGCATTGAGACCTTCGCCGCGCCCAATCCCGAGGCCTATCACCTCGAGATCACGCCCGGTGGCGTGAAGATTGCCTCGGCATCCAAAGCCGGGCTCTTTTATGGCGCGGTGACCCTGTGGCAGCTGGCGTCCGAGAGCGCCGAACTGCCGGCCGTGACCATCGACGACCAGCCGCGCTTCAAGTGGCGCGGGTTGATGGTCGACAGCTGCCGCCACTTCCAGGAGGTCGCCGAGCTCAAGAAGATCATCGACGCTATGGCGTCACAGAAGATGAACGTGATGCAGTGGAACCTGGCCGACGACCAGGCGTGGCGGCTGGAAGTGCCGGCCTATCCCAAGCTGACGCAACTGACGGCCTATCGCCAGGAAGCCGGCGCCGCCGGCGTCGACCCCAAGACCGGCAAGCCGCTCATGTACGGCGGCTACTATACCGCCGCCGACGTCCACGAAGTCGTCGACTATGCCGCCGCGCGCAACATCATGGTTGTGCCGGAAATCGATATGCCGGGCCACGCCACGGCGGCGATCACCGCCTATCCCAATCTCGGCACCACAGGCCAGAAGCCGGCCGACGGCCTGGGCGACTGGGGCATCTATCCCAACATCTACAATGTCGATGACACCACCTTCAACTTCATCGACACCGTGCTCGATGAGGTCATGGACCTGTTCAAGAGCCCCTATATCCACATCGGTGGTGACGAGGCGATCAAGCCGCAGTGGAAGGCGTCGCCCGCCATTCAGGCCAGGATCAAGACGCTGGGTCTGAAGGACGAGGACGAGCTGCAATCGTGGTTCATCACCCGCGTGTCAAAACATATCGAGTCGCGCGGCCGCCGCCTGATCGGCTGGGACGAGATCCTGCAGGGCGGGGTGGCGCCAGATGCCACCGTCATGAGCTGGCGCGGCACCCAGGGCGCGGTCGATGCGGCCAAGCAGGGCCACGACACGGTATTGTCGCCGGCGCCCGACCTCTATCTCGACAACCGTCAAAGCACGTCGGCCGACGAGCCGCCAGGCCGCGGCTATGTGCTTAATCTGAAGTCGGTTTACGGCTTCAATCCGACGCCGGACGCTATTTCCGAAAGCGACCGCTCGCACATTCTGGGCCTGCAGGCCAATGTGTGGACCGAGCACATCCGCACCGACGACCGCTTCGAGATGATGGCCTTCCCGCGCGCCGTCGCCGTCGCCGAAATCGGCTGGAGCCCGGCCGCCAGCCATGACTGGAACAGCTTCGTCACGCGTCTGCCGGCCGATCTGGTGCGGTTGAAGCAACTCGGTATCGACTACGACCGCGTGCCGTTCGAGCCGCAGGCGTCGCTTGCCCTGTCGGGCAAGGCCAAGGTGACGGCGGCGCTGTCGACCGAGCTCGGCATCGGGGATATTCGCTATAGCGTCAGCGGCAAGTCACCGACGGCGGCATCGCCGGTCTATAGCGCGCCGCTCAGCCTGCCGCTGAACACCACGCTGAAGACGCAATCCTTCTTCAATGGCGAAGCCATCGGCGGCGAGAAGACCTATGCCCTGACGCAGATCAATGCCGAGACGCGCAATTCGTACCAGATGAAGGGCTGCACCGATCAGATCACCCTGGCGCTGGAAGACGACTATCCGCCCGAAGGCAAGCGGGCCGTCATTCTGCAGGACGTCATGCATCCGTGCTGGATGTGGAAGGGCGCCGACACGTCCAAGGGGCTGAAACTGACGGCGCACATCGCCAACTATCCGTTCAACTTCCAACTGGCCGACGCCCTGGCCAAGGTCAAGTTCGACGCGCCATCGACGCCGGAAGGCGAATTGGTCGTCCGCCTCGATAGCTGCACCGGCACGCCGGTGGCGACGATCCCGATCGGCAAGGCGGCGCAAAACCCGGGTGTATCTCTGCTGATCGGTCAGGTTCCGGCGACGCCTGGCGTCCACGACCTGTGCTTCAGCTTCGCGCAGAAGATGGCCGATGAGGCGACCAAGCAACCGGAATGGGCGATCAGCGATGTTCGCCTGAGCGCCCGGTGATCGCGATATGAGCAATGCGGGCGGGCGACTGACTTCGCTGGACGTGCTGCGCGGCATCACCGTCGTCGGCATGATCACCGTCAATACGGCGGCCTATATTGCCGCGCTCGACAATTTCCAGGACTTCCCGATCCTGGAACACTCCGAATGGGCGGGGTTTACCCTGGCCGATTCGGTGTTCCCGGCGTTTTTGTTCATGACCGGCGCCTCGATCCCGCTGGCCATGGCGCGGTCGCGCGAGCAGGGGCTGACCCAGGATGCCGGCAAGCGCATTTTCTGGCGTGTCGTGCGGTTGTTCTTGCTTGGCCTGCTGATCAGCAACGTCTATTTCCTGGCCAATTATCACGAAAACACCTTCCGGCCGTTCGGCGTCCTGCAACGCATCGCCTTCGTCTATGGCGCCGCCGCGGTGATCTATCTGATCTGCGGCTGGCGGGCGATCCTCGGCATTATCGCCGCCATTCTGGTGCTGTACTGGCCACTGAGCTTGCTGCCGGCGCTCGATCATCTGCCCAACGACATCTGGCAGAAGGGGCACAACTTCGTCGGTTCGCTCGACCGTGTGGTGTTGGGTGTCCACGACTACGTCAAGGGCCCGGAAGGCTATGACCCGGAAGGGATTTTAGGCACGCTGCCGGCGATCGCCCAGGGCTTGATCGGCGTGTTGGCCGGGCAATATCTCTATGATCATCGCGGTGCCAAGGCGGGAACGCGGCTGATCATCGCCGGCGCCGTCATGGCCGTGGCCGGTGGTCTGTGGGGTTTCGTCTTCCCAGTGATCAAGGATATCTGGTCGAGCAGCTACGTGCTGTTGTCGTCGGGCCTGACCATGGTGGCGTTGGGCGGACTGCATCTTTTGCTCGACCGCGACGGCGTTAAGCCGAACTTTGTCAGCAACTTTTTCCTCAGTTTCGGCATGAATGCCATCGCCGCCTATGTCTATCACGAACTGGCTTCGATCATCACCACGGGCGAGGCATGGAAACTGCCCTATCAATTGACCGCGCCCTATATCGGCGGCCCGGCGGCCGAACTGATCCCGGTCTTCATGTTCGTCCTGACCATCTGGTGGCCGATGGATTACCTGCGCAAAAAGGGCTGGGTAATTAAGACCTGACTCGCCCCGCCGGGCTGCAACCCGTCATCTCGCTGCGAGACGGTGCTCACGTACTCAAGTACGCTCCGCTCCGTTTCTCGCGAGCTAACGCGTTTCGCCGCAGCGGGCCGGCCAGGTTGTGGATGTAAGTTTAGTTTAGAGGCTGTAGCCCAGCGCTTCGACGACCGGGGCAATGGCGTCGAAATGGGGCGAAAGCTGTTTGGCATAGTGCTGCCAGCGGCCGATCGAGCGGTCGTTCAGCGGCTTCGATACCTGGGCGTAGGACGGTGTCGGCGCGTGGCGGCGATTGTCGTGAAAGCGCAAACAGGCCGGGTCGAATTCGGCGCCGACATAGCCCAGAACCCGCCGCGTCTGGCCTTCCTGATCAGCGATGAAATCCTCATAGCGCAGGATCAGCGCCGGTTGATCGAGCACGGCGTCGTAGTGCTGCGTCAGCGCATGCATTTCGCGCATATGGGCGATGATCGTGCCAATCGCGAAGCCGGCATTATAGCCGTGCGTCAGGTTGTGCGACAGCATGGACACGGCAACGTCGAGCGGATGGCGCACCATGCGGACGACCGCCCCATGCGGAAACGCCAGGCGGATCAGCGGCAAAAAGACATCGTTGAGCGGCATCTTGTCGGTGAACAAAAGTTTGCCGCCGGTGACGCCATAGACCTCGGCGCGGCCGAGATAGTAGTCGCGCAACACCCCCGAAATATGATGAAAATCGGCCGTCTGGGCCTGGGCCAGCTTGTCGGGAAACGGGCGCTCAGACGGCAGCAGATCGTTGATTAAGGCCGGCCATTCCGAAACGAACGGCAACTCGCCGCCGGCGGCGATCTGCGGGTGCGAATTCAACATCTGCTCGATCATCGTCGTGCCCGAGCGCGGGAAGCCGGTGATGAACACCGGCTGCGGCCCGTCGCGACGCGAGGCGCGCGGCAGACGCGCGAGCATGCCAGGCGTGAAAAAGGCCTTCAGGGCGGCGAATTCACCTGCCACCTTGGGGGCGTCGTAGGCCGCGCGCATATCCTTCGACAATTGCGCCTTGGCGGCGACGAAGGCCGGCCAGGCCTCGTCGTAGCGGCCGAGCTTGTCGAGCAGGCGCGCCTTGTCGAGCAGGGCGGGCGCGGCAATGTTCGGCCCGGCGCGATCGATCAGGCTGAGCGCTTCCTGCGGCTTGTCGGCATTGGCCAGGTAGGTGGCGCGCAGCAGGGTGAAGTCCTCGCCGGTGCGGCGGCCGGCGGTTTCGGCCTTGTCGAGCCACAACCAGGCCTGGGGCATGTCGCGGCGCGCCTCATAAACTCGCGACAGGTGCGCCATGATGATCGCCATTTCGGGCGCGGCGCTATGCGCCTGAACCAGCAGCGGCTCGGCCTCGTCGAGGCGGCCCTGATTGTAGAGGCAAAGCGCCAAGTTGATCAGGATCTGCGGGTGCGGACCGGCCAGGGCGAGGGCGCGGCGATTGTGGAACTCCGCCGCCGGCAGGTCGTCTTTTTCCCCAAGGATGACAGCCAGTTGCAGGTGCGCCTGGGGATCGTCCGGCCGGGCCAGCAGGGCCTCGCGTGCCGCCGTTTCCGCCGCCTTGGCCTGGCCCGAGGCGTGCAGCATCAGGGTCAGGTCGTTATTGAGATCGGAGCCGGGATCGATACGCAAGGCAGCGCGATAGGCGGCCTCGGCACCCTTGATATCGCCGCGACGATGCAGGGCGACCGCCTTGAGTTCCAGCGCCTCCAGGTCGCCGGGCGCTTCCTTCAGGCGCATCTCGCACAGGCTGACGGCGCCGACCAGGTCGCCGGCCTGGAAGGCCTGACGGCCGCGCTGAACGAGGGGATGAAGGGCTTCGGTCATCGACTCAGGGTCTGGATGAGATAGTCCTTTAGACGCTTGCGCTGCTCGTCGGTCAAGTCGCCGAACAGGCCGCGCGTATCGGGCGCCAGATGCGCCATCGGCTCGCCGTCGGGGCGGAAGATGTAGTGGTCGAACAGGGTGCGCCAGCGCAGCCGCTCGTCGGCCGGCATGTCCTTCAAGGTCAGCAGGGCGTGATACATGGTCAGCAGCGGCGTCGTCAGATAGTCGGGCCCATCGCGCCACCAAAAATTGACCATGGCGCCGAAGTCGTCGAGCGCCTCGACGTGGTGGAACCACAGCCCGGGCATATAGAGGGCATCACCCGGCTCGAGATCGGCGACCTCGGCGTGCATCATGGCCTCGGCGAACAGCGGAAAACGTTCGAGATCGGGATCGAGAAAGTCGACCAGGCTGATCGGCTGACCGGCCAGAGTGAAATCGACCGGGCCGACATAGAGGTTCTTGATCTGATCGATCGGGAACAGGGTGAAACGCCGGCGCCCCGCGACGACGCAGGCCAGGTTCTGCGGCAGGTCCCAATGCGCCGCGGTGCGGGTGCGATTGCCGAACCATAGCGAGGTCAGCCGGTCGCGCCCGGCGTCGATCAGGTCGATCGTGTTGTCTTGGGCCAGTTGCGGCATGATCTGCGGCACCGGGATGCCGCCGGCATAGAGGTAACCCAATTCCGGCCGGGTGCGCGACGCCAGGACGAGGTCGGCCAACTCGGGAAACAACAGATTGCGCGGCTCGTGATTGCGACCCTTGACGTCGTCGCTATAGCTGAAGCGGCCGCCCATTTCTGGCGCGCCGATCCAGGCCTGAACCGGGCGTTGGGCCGCAATCGATTTGAGGTAGTCGACCAGGGTTTCGGGGGATTGGCGGCCCTTTTTAACTAACGGCCAGTCGCCGACGAGGCGTTTCAGCAGAGCCGGGCGCTGCGCCGGCACGATGTCGCGCTCGAACACCTCGCGCGTCACGTTTTCAAAGCGTCTCACCCGGGGCGTGTCGTCGATCCACATGCCCGACTTTATAAAGAACCCCGGCCTTTTCTCAAGCACTACCGCTGTTTAGCGGTGCACTTACAGGAGTTGCGGCCGGCGTGTGGCCAGATCGAGGATCAGTTCGCCGAACAGGGTATTGGCCCAGGCGAACCACGGCCGGGTGAACTTGGCCGGGTCGTTCTTGTCGAAGGCCTCGTGCATGAAACCGGTGCCGGCGGTGGTCGTTTTCAGCGTGCGCAAACAGGCGGCGATTTCGCTGTCGTCGCTGCTGGTCAGGGCGCGCATCATCAGCGACATCGGCCAGATCATGTCGCGGCCCTGGTGCGGGCCGCCGATGCCTTCGGCCGCCGTGCCCTTGAAGAAATAAGGATTGGTTTCCGACCATACGGCGGCGCGCGTCGCCTTGTAGATCGGATCGGTCTTGGCGCAGGCGCCGAGATAGGGCAGGGCGAGCAGGGACGGCGTATTGGCGTCGTCCATGAAAAGCGTATTGCCGAAACCGTCGACCTCATAGGCCCAGACCTCGGTGCCGTCGCGCAGATGGGCGCGGCCATAGATCATCAGGGCGGCCGTGACCTCGTTGGCCAGGGCCAGGGCGTCATTGGCAAAGTCCGCATCGAGGCCGACCGCCGGCGCCATCTCCGCCAATTGGCGCAGGCTGACCACTGCGAAATGGTTCGACGGGATCAGGAACGGATAGGTGCAGGCGTCATCCGACGGCCGAAAGCCGGAATGGATCAGCCCGATCTTGCGCGTCGGTGTGCCGAAACCGTTGCCGCCCAAGGTATCGATCGGATTGGCCGCACTGCGCTGGAAATGATAGGGGCCATCGCCATCCTTGCGCTGCTGGGTGCGGAAAGTCGCGACGACCGTACGCATGGCCTGACGCCAAGTGTCGGTGAAGGGGGCTGTATCACCCGTGGCGCGCCAATAGCCGTGGGCCAGGCGGATCGGATAGCACAGGCTGTCGATCTCCCATTTGCGCTCGGCGACGCCTGGCTTCATGTCGGTGGCATCGTGCTGCGACCAGACGAGATTGGTCATCGCCGCCGGATCGCGCGTGAAGGCATTGGCGTAGGGATCCAGCAAGATGCAGCGTGTCTGGCGCGCAATCAGGCCGCGATAAAGCGTGCGCAGAGCCGCATCGTCTTTGGCGAGCGCCAGGTACGGCCAGAGCTGGGCCGACGAGTCGCGCAGCCACATGGCGTCGATATCGCCGGTGATGACGAAGGTATCGGGCTCCCCACTGGTAGCCACAGTGACGGTGGTGTCGAGCGTATTGGGAAAACAGTTCTCGAACAGGGTGGCAAGGTCGCGGTCGTGGATTTTCGCCTTGATGCGCTGGATGCAGGCTTCGACCGCGGGGCTGGTGAAGTGGCGATCCGCCGGCACCGGTCGGGCGGAGGGCAGGGGCGCGGCCGTTTGCGCCCGGGCGCGCGTGGCCAAGGCGAGGCCGGCGGCGGTCATGCCGGTCAGAAAATAGCGTCGGTCGAGCATTCCATCCCCTTAGATTGGAATGACTTTAAGTGGAACGTCATTCCAATCTAACCTTTTGTAACGCCTCATCAGACCCGGCAAAGGCGGCGGGATCAAGGCCAAAAGAAAGGCGGGCCTGGGGATAACAGGCCCGCCTCAAGTTCGGCTTTTGGGGGAGAATTATTTTCCGGACCCCAGGTCCGGCAAGGGCGCCACGAAGCGTGCTAACGCTTCGCTTCTTGAGCACAAGCCGCCGCCGCTCGTGCGGCGAGCCCGTGCGACGCTTGAGCGCCTACTTACGTGTGATTTGGTCGAAGACGCCGCCGTTGTCGAACTGGTCGTGCTGGACCTTGTCCCAGCCGCCGAAATCGCGGATGGTCACCAGGTTCGGGATCGTCGGGAACTGCGAGGCGTACTTGGCGGCCACCGTCTTGTCGATCGGGCGATAGTAGTTCTGGGCGGCGATATCCTGGCCTTCGGGGCTATAGAGATATTGCAGATAGGCGCGGGCGACGTCGAGCGTGCCTTTTTTCAAGGCCACCTTGTCGACCACGGCGACCGGCGGTTCCGCCAGGACCGACACCGACGGCACGACGATTTCATACTGGCCTTTACCCAGCTTGTTGGTCGCCAGGAAGGCCTCGTTTTCCCACGAGATCAGCACGTCGCCGACGCCGCGTTCGACGAAGGTCACGGTCGAACCGCGCGCCCCGGTATCGAGCACCGGCACGTGGTTATAGAGGTTCTTCAGGTATTCCTTGGCCTTGTCGTCGCTGCCCCACTTCTTCTTGGCGTAGGCATAGGCCGCCAGATAGTTCCAGCGCGCGCCGCCCGAGGTCTTGGGGTTCGGCGTAATCACCGAAACGCCCGGCTTGATCAGGTCGTCCCAGTCGTGAATGCCCTTGGGGTTACCCTTGCGCACCAGGAAGACGATGGTCGAGGTATAGGGCGTCGAATAGTTGGGGTAACGCGTCGCCCAGTTGGCGGGCAAAAGGCCCGACTTCTGCGAGATGGCGTCGATGTCGGCGGCCAGGGCGAGCGTCACGACGTCGGCGTCGACGCCGTCGATCACCGAACGCGCCTGGGCGCCGGAGCCGCCGTGGCTTTGGCGCACGGTGACGTCCTGGCCGGTCTTGGCCTTCCAGTATTTGGCAAACGCCGCATTGTACTGGACGTAGAGTTCGCGGGTCGGGTCGTAGGAAACGTTGAGCAGTTCGGCCGGCTTGGGCGCGGCGAAGACGGGGGCGGCGGTCAGCAGGGCAAGGCCCGTGGCGATCCCGGCCAGAAAATGTCTGCGTTGCATGGGAGGTCCTTCGGTTGGAGCGGGCATCGGACACTCAAAACAGCGTCACGATGCCCGGGGAAAAATAAAAAAACGATCAGTACCGGAACTGGACGCGGCCGGAGGTGAAGTTTTCATCCGGGCGGTTGCCGGTGGCGGCACCGCGGACGAACTTGGTCTTGTCGACATCGGCCAGCAGTTTCAGGTTCTGGCTGAGGTACCAGCCGACGCCAAACCCGGTAGATGTCGCCTTGGACGCTGAAGATGACAGCGATGCGAAGCCGCCGGTAAAGGCTGCGTTATCGATCTCGGTATAGCCGTAACGCGCGGTCAGTTCCCACGCGCCCCAGCCGGAGCCGTTGATGTTGAAGTCGTGGTACGGCTTGACGCCGCCCTTGAAGCTGGCGGTTTCGCCGGTGAGGATCCACGAGCCCGAGACGTCGAGGGCGCGGTTTTCCAGGTTGGCGACAGTGGTGCCGAGCTTCACGGCCTGCTTTTCCGAGACGTAGTCGGCCAGCAGGCTGAAATTGTTGAGGTAGAAATAGGCTTCGGGGTTCGAACGCGTTTCCTTGCCGAACGAGAAGACGTTGGTGTTGTACTTGAAGAAGGTCTGCTGACCGGTCGTCTTGTACGACGGCAGCTGGGTGTTGGCGGTGTTGCCGATATGGTTGCCGTCGGTGCCGGCATAGCCGATGCCGAAGCCTTGCAGCCAGACGAAATCGGTCTGAGCGAATGGCGTGGCGAAGACGCGATATACCAGGTCCTTGTGGTTATCGAGGTCGTTGTTGAAGTTGACGCCGTCGGCGGCGCCGTCTTCTTCACCGACCTGATATTCGACCGCGCCCGAGGCGAAGGTACCGAAGGCGATATAGCCGATGTCGCGGTTGGGGACGAGGTTGGTCGAGTTGCCGCGTTCGGTCCACAGCACGTCCGGGTCGGCTTGCAGGCGTTCCAGGCCGATCGGCGACTTGAACTTGCCGAAGCGGAATTGCAGCGGGTCGGACACCTTGTATTCGACATAGGCATCGACGATCGACGCCGCGGCCGACGAGGTGCCGCCCAGTTCCGGGGTGATCTTGAAGCTGGCATTGCCGGCGCGGCCGGAGAAGGTCGGGCGGATCAGGCGATCCTGGATTTGGTCGGTGAGGGTGCCGCCGTCCTTGCCGAAGCCGTCGGCGTCGACATTGACCTGAGCGTTGATGCCGAACGAATATTTGCCGTCGGGCGAGGTGAAAACCAGGCCCTTGCTGTCGAGCGAGGCAGTGGCCGTCTTGGCGGCGGCGCCGGTCGAAACCTCCTGGTCGAGGTCGCGTTGGCGCTTCAAGGTATCGAGTTCCTGCTGCAACAGCTCGATCTTTTCGTCGGCGGTGAAGGGCGTGCCGTCTTCATGGACGAAGGGCGACTTGGGGACGGCGTCTTGGGCAAAGGCGCCGGACGCAGTGAAGATGAGGGCGGCCGCGACGGCGGTCCCCAGAAGAAGGGTTGTGCGCAAGGAAGTGCTCCTGAATGTCAGTTCGTCACTTCCGGTGCGTCCGGTCAGCGATCTATGTGCTTTGTGTGATTTTAGTTGGGGTACGCAGTACTTGAGAGGGGTCAGGACAGGCTTTCGCTGATCGCCCGGCCCTTGGTGTCGAAGCGCAGCTTTTCGCTCTTCTCGACCTGGACGACGCGGCCGTCGTGGACGACGATTTCGAGCGAACCGAAGCGGATCGATTGCAGGCTTTGCAGGATGTGGCGCTCGACTTCCGTCAGTTGCGAAGAGGTCGTAGCAGGGGTGAATTCGGCGCGCAGGGGCGCATGCGTCGACACGGTCATACCGGTCTCCTGTGAAAGATTGGGGCAAAAACGCTGAAAATTACCGGTTAGGATCTCGTCAGATCAGGGCGGGATCGGCGACGAGATCCTCAAGACATCGGCCGTCGAGGATGGCCGACATGGCGTTGCGCACATCGAGCATCAGCCGCCGCAGGTGGCAGGCCTTCTCGTCGACGCAATCGTCGCACTTCTGGTAGGCGGTCAGCGAGGCGCAACGGATCGGCGCCAGCGGACCGTCGATGATGCGGATGACATCCCCGAGGAAGATGTCACGAGGCGATTTGGACAGCACGTAGCCGCCGAAAATGCCGCGCTTGGAATGGATCACGCCGTTCTGCCGCAGTTCCTGGAGGATGTTGTCGAGAAACTTCTGCGGGATGTTTTCCGCCTCGGCAATCTGCTTCGACGGCATCGGTAGGTTGTCTTTTTGAGCCATGTAAATAAGCGCCTTCAACGCATATTTGGCCTTCATGGATAGCATGTGTTGCCTCTCCGGTGCCGTAATTTCTACTAAATTGGTACTGTTTTAAGGCAAGTCCGTCAATGGTGTTTAAACTGCACTAAGTAGGTATATTTTAAGCTGACAGTTTAGCGAAGCTATCAAATTGCGTCGGAGACGATGTAGGAGGCTCTTCATCTCAGGTGGTGGGGCAAGCTCGGCAAGGACCCCACCACCATTTCGCTCTCAAGGGCGAAATGGTCCCCCGCCCTCGCCGGGCCGCGCCCACAAGTGGGGCGGTAAAAATGAAGAGTGTACCGCTTCTCATAGTCGACAGGCTTAGAGGAAAAAGCCGCTCTAGCCGAATTTACCTTTTTACCACCCCACTTGTGGGGCGGGGGACCGCGCGAACACGAAGTGGAGCGTGGTGGTGGCCTCCCGGCGCCAGCCGAAGAAACCGTCCCCAGCCGAACGGTCGCCTTAAGCGAAAACGTAAACCTTGGCCGGCTTGACGAACACGGCGTCGCCGGCGCGGAGTTGCGCGGCTTCGCTATCGTGGGCGTGCTGGGTCTCATAGACCTGGCCATTGTCGGCGCGGACTTCCAGACGCAGGTTCGACCCTGCCGGCAGCACCGACAGCACGGTGCCGGCAAGGCCCGGGCCGGTGCGCTCGACGTGGCTGTCGAAAGGGCGGAAACGCGCGGTAACTACGCCATCCTTGACCCCGGACACCATGGCCGGGGCCGAAAAACCGCCGAAATCGACGGTGTTGCCGCGCAGCGTGCCTTCGGCCGTATTGGCGTGGCTGAGGAAGTCGAAGACGAAGGCCGATTTCGGCGTGCGGTAGAGTTCCAGCGGCTCACCGATCTGTTCGATGCCGCCCGATTTCAGCACGACGACGCGGTCGGCGAGATCGAGCGCCTCTTCCTGGTCGTGGGTGACGAAGACGGTGGTGACGCCGGTTTCGTTATGGATGCGGCGCAGCCAGCGGCGCAGATCCTTGCGTACCAGGGCGTCGAGCGCGCCGAACGGTTCGTCGAGCAGCAGCAGTCGCGGCGAAATGGCCAGCGCGCGGGCGAGCGCGACGCGCTGACGCTGACCGCCGGACAACTGGCTCGGATAGCGCTTGCCGAACTGCTCCATCTGGATGAGCTTGAGCAGGCTCTCGACCTTGGCCTTGATCTCCGACTTCGACGGCCGGTCCTTAGCGGGGCGGACGTCGAGGCCGAAAGCGATATTCTGGGCCACGGTCATGTGGCGGAACAGGGCGTAGGACTGGAACACCATGCCGATGCGGCGATCGCGGGCATTCAGGCGCAGGAAGTCTTCGCCCTCGAAGGAGATATCGCCGGAATCGGGCTGGTCGAGGCCGGCCAACAGGCGCAGCAGGGTGGTCTTGCCCGAACCGGAGGGGCCGAGCAGGGCCAGGAACTCACCCGGGCGCGCCTCGAACGACACGTCATGAAGCGCGGCGAAGTTGCTGAAGCTCTTGGTGATGTTATTGACGATCAAGGACAAGGATCAGTGCCTCCGGTGGGCGGCCAGCTCGCCGGAAAAACGCCATTCGAGCACGGTTCTGAGAATAAGGGTGACGATGGCCAGGCCGGCCAGGATCGAGGCGCAGGCAAAGGCGGCCACGGTGTCATATTGATTGTAGAGGATTTCGATCTGCAACGGCAGGGTGTTGGTCAGGCCGCGAATATGGCCGGAAACGACGCTGACGGCGCCGAATTCGCCCATAGCGCGGGCGGTGCATAGCAGAACGCCGTAGAGCAGGCCCCACTTGATATTGGGCAGGGTGACACGGAAAAACACGTCCCAGCCGCGAGCGCCCAAGGTCACGGCAGCGACTTCCTCGTCCGTGCCCTGGTCGATCATCAGCGGGATCAGTTCGCGGGCGACGAAGGGCAGGGTGACAAGGACGGTGGCCAGCACCAGGCCCGGCAGGGCGAAAACGATCTTGATGTCATGGTCGCGCAGCCAGCCGCCGAACCAGCCCTGGGTGCCGAACAGCATGATCCAAACTAGGCCGGCGATCACCGGCGAGATGGTGAAGGGCAGGTCGAGAATGGTCAGCAGCAACCCCTTGCCGCGGAATTCGAAACGCGTGATGCACCATGCCGCGGCGACGCCGAAGATGGCGTTCAAAGGCACGGCGATGGCGGCGACCAGGAGTGTCAGTTGAATGGCGCTGATGGTGTCCGGATCGCTGAGGGCGGCCAGATAGGGCTGCGTGCCGCCCTTAAACGCCTCGGTCAGGACAATGACCAGCGGCAGGACGATGATGACGGCCAGCCACAGGACGGCGGTGCCGGTCAGGCCGATGGCGCGGGCGGTCTTGACGGGGATAGCGGCGCGAGCGGTCACGATGCCGCTCCCTGGCCGCGACGGGTCAGCCACAGCTGGATGGCATTGATGACGATGAGCGCGGCAAAGGCCAGGATCAGCATGATCAGGGCGACGGAGGCCGCGCCAGCGTAGTCATATTCCTGCAGCTTGATGACGATCAAAAGCGGCGTAATTTCTGAGATATAGGGCATGTTGCCGGCGATGAAGATGACGCTACCATATTCGCCGACGGCACGGGCCAGGGCCAGCGAAAAGCCGCTCAGCAGGGCCGGCAAAAGGCCCGGCAGGATGACACGGATGGCGGTTTGGATTTCGGTGGCGCCCAGGGTTTGTGCCGCTTCCTCGACCTCGGCGTCGAACTCGGCCAGAACCGGCTGGACGCTGCGGACGACGAAGGGCAGGCCGACAAAGACCAGAGCGACGAAGATGCCGAGCGGCGTATAGGCGATCTTGAGGCCAAAGGGGGCGACCAGAGCGCCGATCCAGCCATTGGGGGCGTAAAGCGTGCACAGGGCGATGCCGGCCACTGCGGTCGGCAGGGCAAACGGCAGGTCGACCAGGGCGTCGAGCAGGCGCCGGCCCGGAAACGTATAGCGCGTCAACACCCAGGCGATGAGCAGGCCGATGAACAGGTTGAGCGTCGCCGCGGCGGCCGCCACGCCGAAGGTGAGCTTTAAGCTGGCCAGCACGCGCGAGTCGGTGGCGACGCTCCAGAAGCCGTCCCAGCCATGTTCCCACGGCCGCGCCACCAGGGCGGCCAGAGGGATCAGCACGATCAGCGACAGATAGGTCAGGGTCAGGGTCAGCGACGCCTTGAAGCCCGGCAGGACGCGGGTCGTATGCAAGGCAGCGCGCGGCGGGCGGAAACCCTCCGGCGTCGACACAACAGGTTTGGGCTGGGACGTCATAGTTGGCGGGCCATCCACAAGGAGCGAAACGTAATGGGAAACATCAAGTCTCTGGGCGTGTACCCTCGCGACCGTGGCCATAAGGCCAACCCGCCTGATCGTCCGGATGAACACCCGGGAGGCGGCTGAGCCTCCCCTATAACGCGGCAACCTTTAAGAGTCATACCACAAATGCTGTTGGGTCAGTTGAGCACGTCTAATGCTTACGAAACCACGATCGTGTGACAATGCGGCGATAGCCGTGTGGATATCAGGAAAGTGTTGCGACCGCGTCGGCTAGGGTTTGCCAAGTTTGCTGGTCCCAGAAGATGCGCGCCTGACCCGACGGCGAAGGCAGGACGTAGAGTCGGGTATCGCCGACGGTTTCCGGCTGAAAACCGAGCGCGATGGTGCCGGTCGGGCGGCCGAGAAAGGCTGCGGCACCGGTTTTGGAGGTGAAGGCGAGGATGCGTGGTTTGTAGGTCGCGATCTTGGCGTGCAGGGCGTCGACGTCGAGGGCACCAGATGGCAGTTCGGCGTCGTTGCCGTAGTGGATCTTGCACAGGTCGGTGGCGCCGAGACCGTAGTCAAGCAGGCGGCGATAGTCCTGCGGTTGGATGCGCTCGGGCGTCAGCCCGGTGTCGTGCAGGGTGCGCCAGAAGAAGTTGCCGGGATTGGCGTAATAGGCCTTTTGCTCGGCCGAGCGCCGGCCCATGGCGGTGCCGCAAAAAACGATCTTCAGGCTGGGCGCCAGCACGTCGGGCACGCAATGGTCGGCGGGCAGGGGACCGAATTTGTCGAGGATAGGCATGGGAGGGATTTAGGGATGGTTGGATGATAAGCAAGCGAGCGTGGCAACCTTTGGCAAGGCCCCTACCACCAAACTCGCTGTCGCTCGTTCGGTCCCCCGCCCCGCATAGCGGGGCGGTACAAGGAAGAATAAACCAGCGCGTCACCTAATCTTGTACCTCCCCGCCACGCGGGGAGGGGGACCGCGAGGGAGCGTTAGCGACCGAAGTGGTGGTGGGGGCCCTTCTTAAAATTACCCCACCCCGTTCAACGGCGAATCCTTGTCCTCATCGCCGGGCTTAGGATCGGGATATTCCGGCGAGGCTTTGTGCTCACGGTCCATGATCTCGGCCAGTTTTTGCGCAATATCAGGGTGCGCGGCGGCGATGTTCTTGCTTTCCCAGGGATCGGTGTCGAGATCGTAGACCTCGACCTTGCCGGTGCGCTTCAATCGCACCCCCTTCCACTTGCCCAGGCGCACCGCCTGGCGGAAGTTGGGCTCGTAGAATTCCCAGTACATGACGCGCTCTTCCGGCGCCGCCTTCTCGCCCGTCAGGTAAGGCTTCAGACTGATGCCGTCGAGCTTCGGGCCCTCGGCGCCGGCCAGTTCGAGCGCGGTCGGCAGGAAGTCCGGGAAATAGACCGGCACGTCGCTGACCACGCCGGCCTTGATGTGGCCGGTCCAGCGCACGATCCACGGATCGCGGATGCCGCCTTCGTAGACGTCGCGCTTGTAGCCGGTCAGGCCGCCATTGCTGTCGAAGAAGTCGACGACGCGCGTCTGCTGCACCGTGGGTTCCGAGCGCGGGCCATTGTCGGAGGCAAAGAAGACGATGGTATCACGGTCGAGCCCCTGCTTTTTCAGGGTGTCCATGATGCGGCCGATGCCGACATCCATATACCAGATCATCGCCGCGTAGGTCTTTTCGTCGTCGGCCCAGGTGGCGTGGTTGGCGTAGGGGCCGAAATCCGGCGACGTATAGGGGCTGTGCGGGCTGTCGTAGGCGACATAGAGAAAGAACGGATCGGCCTTGCGACGCTCGATATAGTCGATCGAATCGTCGGTGATCATGTTGGTGTCGTACTTGCCGTGGGCGCCGCCGGCGTTTTCCGGAATGTCGATCAGAGTGGCGTTGTTCATGCGCTGAGCCGGCCAATAGCCTTGCGTCGACTCGACCTGGGTCAGCCAGCCCTTGAACTCGTCAAAGCCGAAATTGTTGGGCACGGCCTTCGGATCATAGCCGTCGAGATGCCACTTGCCCATCAACCCGGTGTGATAGCCGGCGGTCTTGAGATACTGCGCCACGGTGTGATCTTCGGGCAGAAGCGAGACGCGGCGCCATGTCTCCTTGCCCTTGTGACCGAGAATACCGGCGGCCAGAGCGAAGTTGTCGCGAATGCGGCCATGGCCGCTATGCAGCCCGGTCAGCAGAGCGCAGCGCGACGGTCCGCACACCGGGGCGCCGGCATAGCCTTGCGTAAAGCGCATGCCTTCGGCGGCGAGCTTGTCGATGTTCGGTGTACGGATCTTGTCCTGTCCGTACACGGAGGGATCGCCGTAGCCCATGTCGTCGGCCAGGATGAAGACGAAGTTGGGCTTGCGGCCGCCCGAGACGGCGGCGGCAGCGGTTTGCGCGGCGGCAGCGGCGGCCATGGCGCCGAGCAGAAAGGATCTGCGTTGCAGGTTGGGCATGTGGCTCTCCCATATTATGATTTGATTGTATGATATTTGGGAGTTCAACGTTCGTCGAGGGAAAACCTGACGGCGGCGACGGTGTTTTTGTAGACGAGATAGGGCCGAAACGGGGCGCCGCCGGCCAAGGCGGCAAATACCGGATCGCGCAGGCTCAGACCGCCGGTATAGCTGCCGAAAGCCGGCATGATCAGCAGGCTTTCATTGACCGCGAAACACTTGCCGCGCAGGCGATGGCCACGAAGGCTCAGGCTGAGCGCCGGATGGAAGTGGCCGACGACCTGCGGCGCGGACGTCGCTTCGGGTTCGTGGCGGAAGACGATATTGGCGATGGTGCGCTCGTCCTCGAAGCACAGGCACTCGGGCAAAGCCAGGTCACGGTCGTGATTGCCTTCTACGAAGCAGCAATTGTCGACCGAGGCACAGATGTCGAGCAGTTGCCGCTGAGAGGTCGGATCGAGTCGGTCCCAGGCGCCGCGATCGTGGAAACTGTCGCCCAGTAGGATCAGCGATTTCGGACGATAGCGCGCGACCAGGGCGGCCAGACGCTGCAAGGTGTCGTGACTGTCGAGCGGCGCGATGGCGCTGCCGAATTGTGCCAGAAAGGTTGATTTTTCAAGGTGCAGGTCGGAAACGACGAGCGCATCCACGGCCGGCCAATAGAGCGCCAATTCCGCATCGAGCACCAGGTCGTGGCCGGCGAATTCGACGTCAATCCACGAGGCCATGTTCGACCCCAAATTCAATGTCACGGATCAAAGCCTCGGCGTCGTTCTCCAGGTGCGCCTGAGCCAGCAGCGCTTCAGCCCCGCCGCCTGGCACGCGTTCCGTGCGGACGTCGAGGATAACCGGCAGAGACAGCGGCGACGGCCGCGGCAAGGCCCGGAACTCAATGCGGCCCTGGAAGTTGAGGATCATGTCGGTCAGCCGGTCGAGGTCGAGCAGTTCGCGTTCGGCGTCGGCGCGCGTCAGCTTCAGCAGGACGTGATCGGGTTCGTATTTGCGCAACACGTCATAGATCAGGTCGGTCGAAAAGGTCACCTGTTTCAGAGTCTTGCGTTGCGCATTATTGTTCTGTTCGACCAGGCCGGCAATGGTGGCGACGCGGCGAAACGAGCGCTTGAGCATGGGCGCCTCAACCAGCCATTCCTCCAGTTCGTCGGCCAGGATGTCGGGCGATAACAGCTCATCGACGTCGGAGGCCGTGACCGCCTCGACCGACGTAATGGCCAGGCCGTAATCGGTGACGGTAAAGCTCAATGGCCCCAACCCGCGCCGATCCATGCGCCGGCTGATCAGCATCCCAAGCGTCTGGTTGGCGCGGCGGCCCTCGAACGTGTAGGCAATCAGGCAGTTGAGGTTGCCGCGCGGAAACGACTCGACCAGCAGCCTGTTGCGCTCGGGCAGGACGGAAAACCGTTCCTGCAATTGCAGCCAGTGCAGCACGGTTTTTGGCAGGGTGTTCATCTGCTTCGGTTCGTGCAGCAGTCGACGTACGCCGTCGGCCAGAAAGGTCGATAGCGGCATCTGACCGCCGGAATAGGACGGGATCATCGGCTCGTTGGCGGGGCTTGAACGCGCTTCCAGGATCATGTCGCGGATCTGCTCGAAGGCCAGGACTTCGCCGCCGAAGTAAAAGGTGTCGCCGGGGCGCAGGGACTGGCCGAACTGCTCCTCGATTTCGCCGAGAATACGCCCACCGCGGCCGTGGCGCTTCTTGACCTTGAGCTTGCCGGCCTCGACGATGACGCCGATGTTTTGGCGGTGACGCTGGATGACGGCCTTGCCCGTCGGCAGCCACTGGCCATCGTCGTTTTGCGCCAGCCGATGCCAGCGGTCGTAGGCGCGCAGCACATAGCCGCCGTCGATGACGAACTGAAACAGCGCCTCGAAATCTTCGAAGCTGAGATAGCGGTACGACCATGACGTCTTGAGGATGGCGTAGAGGCCTTCCGGCGTCACCGGTTCGGAACAGGCGCAATTCATGATCCACTGGATGGCGACGTCCTGCGAGCCGGGCAGGGGCACGTCGCCGTCCAGCTTTTTCTCGGCAATCGCCGTCATGGCGGCGCGGCATTCGAGCACCTCGAAGCGATTGGCGGGCACGAGGAAGGCCTTGGACGGCATGTCGACCTGGTGATTGGAGCGGCCGATGCGTTGCAACAGCCGCGACACGCCCTTGGGCGCACCGACCTGGATGACGACGTCGACATCGCCCCAGTCGATGCCGAGCTCGATCGCCGAGGTAGCAACCAGCGCGCGCAGCTTGCCTTGAGCCATCATGGCAATGGTCTTAAGCCGCATCTCGCGCGTCAGCGAGGCATGATAGATGGCGATCGGCAGGCTGTCCTCATTGGCGTCCCACAGGAACTGAAACAACAGCTCGGCCTGGGCGCGGGTATTGACGAAGACAATGGTCGTTCGGGCTTTGCCGATCTCTGCGACGATCTCCGGCACGGCGTATTGCGCCATGAAGCCGGTGTAGGGCGTGGGCTCCTTGGTTTTGAGGATAGCGACCTGCGGCGGTTTGCCGGCGGCCGGGCTGTCAAGGTGCGCAACCGGATTGCCGGCTGGTCCAAGCCAGGCGCAAAACAATTGCGCGTCGGCCACGGTCGCCGACAATCCGATACGGCGAAAGCCGGGGGAAAAGGCTTCCAGTTGCGCCAGGCAAAGCGCGATCAGGTCTCCGCGTTTCGACGCTGCTACCTGGTGGATTTCGTCGATGACCACGGCCTGGAGATTGGCAAACATCTGCCGCGCTTCCGGATAGGACAGCAGAAGCATCAGCGATTCCGGCGTCGTCAGCAGGATATTGGGCGGCTTGGCGCGCTGGCGCTGACGGCGATATTGCGAGGTGTCGCCGGTGCGCGATTCGATGCGCACAGGCAGGTCGAGCGCCTCGATGATGCTGACGACATTGCGTTCGATATCGTAATTTAATGCCTTGAGCGGCGATATGTAGAGGGTGTGCAGGCCAGCCGGTTTATGCTCGGTAATGTCGATCAGCGAGCCCAGGAACCCGGCCAGGGTCTTGCCGCAACCCGTCGGCGCGGTGAGCAGGGTCGATTGTCTTTGCTGGAACCGCGCCACCATCTCGCGCTGGTGCGGCAATACGCTCCAGCCCTGGGCGTCGAACCATGCCTTGAAGCGGTCGGGGAGGGTGGCCATGTGCGACGTGTCCATGCGCAAACAATATCGGCACGAATTATAAAGGCTCAAGAGGGTGGCACATCCGCGCGACTGGATCGAGATCAGGCCGGAAGGCGTGTTTTGCAAGCCCGGCGGCTTTTTCATCGACCCGATGCAGCCGGTGGCCCAAGCCATCGTCACCCACGGCCATGCCGATCACGCTCGTGCCGGCCACGGCGAGGTCCACGCCACGGCCGAGACCGTGGCCATCATGCGGGCGCGCTATGGCGACGATCATGCGCGCATCGAGCGCCCGCGCGCCTACGGCGAACGGTTTGAGATCAACGGCGTCGGCGTCAGTCTGCATCCGGCCGGGCATATTCTGGGCTCGGCTCAGGCAAGGCTGGAGTATGATGGCTCGAGCATCGTCTTTTCCGGCGATTACAAGCGACGGCCCGATCCGACCTGCGTGCCGTTCGAGCCAGTCAGTTGCGACGTCTTCGTCACCGAGGCGACCTTTGCCCTGCCGGTCTTCATCCATCCGCCGATCGAAGATGAGGTCGCCAAATTGCTGCGCTCGCTTGAGCAGTTTCCCGACCGTTGCCACCTCATCGGCGTCTATGCGCTCGGCAAGTGTCAGCGGCTAATGACGGCCTTGCGCGCGGCGGGTTACACCGGCACGATCTATCTGCACGGCGCCATGGTGCGGCTGTGCGAGCTCTATCAGAGTTTCGGCATCGATATCGGCCCGTGGGACCTGGTGACGCCTGAGAATGCCAAAAGCCTGGCCGGGCGCATCGTTCTGTGCCCGCCGTCGGCCCTGCAGGATCGCTGGTCGCGGCGTTTGCCGGAGGTGCTGACGGTCGCGGCATCGGGCTGGATGCGCATACGCGCCCGCGCCAAGCAGAAGGGTGTCGAGCTGCCGCTGGTCATTTCCGACCACGCCGACTGGGCTGAACTGGTGCAGACGCTCGATGACGTCGGCGCGCCGGAAGTGTGGGTGACCCACGGCCGCGACGATGCCCTGGTCTATTACGCTGTGCAGCATGGTTTCAAGGCGCAGGCCCTGCATCTCCTCGGCTATGAGGACGATTCGGAATGAGAGATTTCGCGCGCCTTCTGGAACGCCTCTATTTCGAGCCTTCGACGCTCGGCAAGACGCGCCTGTTGCTCGACTATTTCAGAACCACGCCCGATCCCGACCGCGGCTATGCCGTGGCGATCATCGCCGACACCTTGTCGCTGCCCAATTTCAAGCGCGCCATGGTGCTCGACCTGATCCGTGAGCGCGTCGACTCGACCCTGTTCGCCATGAGCTACGACTATGTCGGCGAACTGTCGGAGACGGTAGCGCATTTGTGGCCGGCACCCGTTTCGCCACCGAACGATCCTGATTTGCCGGCGCTGCACACGGTTATCGACGGCCTGCGTCATTTGCCCAAGGCGCAGCTTCCGGCCTTTGTTTCCGGCCTGCTCGATCGCATGACCTCGCCCGAGCGCTGGGCCTTGCTGAAGGTCGGCATGGGCGCCTTGCGTATCGGCGTTTCGGCGCGGCAGTTGAAACAGGTTCTGGCGCAATATGGCGGCCAGCCGGTCGAGATCATCGAGACCCTGTGGCACGGCCTCGATCCGCCTTACGAAAACCTCTTCGCCTGGCTCGAAGGCCGCGCCGACATGCCGGCGGTGCACGAAAGCCTGACCTTCACGCCGGTCATGCTGGCCCACGCGCTCGAGGAAAAGGACTTCGGCCTGATCACGCCGGACGCCTATGCCGCCGAATGGAAATATGATGGCATCCGCGTGCAACTGGTCAATCTGCCCGTCGGGCGGGCGATCTTCACCCGCACGGGCGATGAGATCAGCGGTAGTTTCCCCGACGCGCTGGAGCACCTCAACTTTCATGGCGTGCTCGATGGCGAACTGATCGTCAAACGCGGCGACGCGCACGGCACCTTCAACGACCTGCAACAGCGTTTGGGCCGCAAAAACCCCAGCAAGGCGCTGATTGAGAGCCATCCCACCGGCGTCATCGTCTATGACATCCTCAATCTCGAAGGCGAGGACGTGCGCGCCTTGCCCTATGCGGCGCGGCGCGACCTGCTGGCTAATGCGCTTGATAAATACAAGCCGCAGCACATGTCGCTGTCGCCCGAACTGGCCTGGGCGTCGTTCGACGACTTGATGCGCCTGCGCGACAGCGTCATCTCATCACCGACCATCGAAGGGTTGATGCTCAAGCGCCGCGACAGCGCCTATGTCGCTGGGCGCCCGACCGGGCCGTGGTACAAGTGGAAGATCAATCCGAAGCTGGTCGACGCCGTCCTGATGTACGCGCAACGCGGCAGCGGCAAACGCTCCAGCTTCTATTCCGACTATACGTTTGGCCTGTGGCGCGACGGCCAGTTGCTGCCGATCGGCAAGGCCTATTTCGGCTTCACCGATGCCGAGCTGAAGGAACTCGATAAATGGGTGCGCCATCATACGCTGCAATCCTTCGGGCCGGTGCGTGAGGTCGAAAAGGCGCTGGTCTTCGAAGTGGCGTTTGACGCGGTGTTCCGCTCGTCGCGGCACAAGTCGGGCTTTGCCCTGCGTTTTCCGCGCATCAGCCGCATCCGCTGGGACAAGCCGGCGGGGGAGGCGGATCAGTTGGATGTCTTGGAGGGGCTCATCTAACCCCTACCAAAGGTTAATTTGCGCCGCCTCGTTAAGCGCGATACGACTTTGCGATTCGGAACTGGAGGGTTTCATGCATCGTCTTCATCTGTCTCTCGCCGCCGTGCTGATGGCCGGCGTTGCCATGCCAGCCTTTGCCGCCGCCCCCGCGGCACCGACGGAGGCCGAAGCCACGGCCTTTCTCGCCAAGTCGGTGATGACCGAAACCTCGGCCGCGGCGATTGCCGCGCGCTGCGACGCCGGCATTGCCCTGGTCAACCGCGAGAAGGCGGCACTGGAAGCGCGCAAAGGCCCGGCGACGCTGAAAGGCGACTATCAGGCGTTTGACACCCTGTCCCTGGTGCTCGGCGACGTCGGCAACGAAATGTACCTGATCTCGCAAAGCGCTCCGGCCAAGGCGGTGCGCGATGCCGCCGAGGCCTGCGTGCCGAAGATCGGCGATGTCGGCACGTCGGTCGGCCTGTCGCGGCCGATCTATGACCGTCTCTCCGCCATTCCGACTAAGGGGCTCGACAAAAAAGTCGCCTTCACCCTGTCGCATCAGTTGATCGAGTACAAGCTGGCCGGGGTCGACAAGGACGCCGCCACGCGTGCCAAGGTCACGGAACTCAACAAGCAAATCACCGAAACCGGCCTCAAGTTCGACGGCAATATTCGCGACGACAAGGGCGACATCGCGCTCAAGCCCGAAGAGCTGAAGGGTTTGCCGCAGGACTGGCTCGACAAGCATAAGCCCGGCGCCGACGGCATGGTGCATATCACCTACGACTATCCGGATTCGATCCCGGTCTTTACCTATGCTGATATCCGCGAAACCCGCCGCAAGGTGATGGTGGCCTATTCCAACCGCGGCTACCCGGCCAATGAGGCGGTGCTCAAGGCCCTGCTGCAGGAGCGCGCCGATCTGGCCAAGACGCTCGGCTATCCCAACTATGCGGCTTTCGCCATGGCTGACAAGATGCTGAGCTCACCCGACAAGGCGGCCGCCTTCCTCGACGAGGTCAATGCCGCGGCCAAGCCCGGAGCGGACGCCGATTATGCCGAGCTGGCGGCGTTTGCCAAGACGGTCGATCCGTCGATCGACCAACTTCAGCGCTACGACGTCAGCTATTTGCAGAACAAGCTGCGCAAGCAGAAATACGACGTCGATGACGCCACGGTGCGCCAGTACTTCACCCGCGACAAGACCCGGGCCGGCATCTTCGCCCTGGTCCACGATCTGTTCGGCGCCGAATTCAAGCCGTGGAAGACGGCCGTGTGGTCGCCCGACGTCACGGCGTGGGAAGTTTATGATGGTCCGCGTCTGGTCGGGCATTTCTATCTCGACCTCAGCCCGCGCACCGGCAAGTATAACCACGAGGCCCAGTTCCCGATCCGCACCGGCGTCGAAGGCCGCCAACTGCCCGTCGGCGCCCTGATCTGCAATTTCCCGGCGACGGGCCCAATGGACCACGGCGACGTCACCACCTTCCTGCATGAGTTCGGCCACCTCATCCACGATATGTATTCGGGGCATACGACCTATGCCACGGAATCGATGGGCAATATTCCGCAAGACTTCATCGAGGCCCCCTCGCAACTACTCGAGGAGTGGACCTGGGATTACGATACGCTCAAGCACTTCGCTTCGAACGACAAGGGCGAGCCGATCCCGGAAGACCTGGTCAAGAAGATGAACGCCGGCCGTCACTTCGGCGAGGCCGGGTCGTGGAAGCAGCAACTGGTCTATGCCGCGGTGTCGCAGAACTACTATAATCGCGCGCCGGACTTCGATCTTAACGCCATGTGGAACGAGCAGAATGCCAAGTACGGCATGTATCCGGTCCTGCCCGAGACCCACAGCTGGGCGGCGTTCGGGCATCTCAACGGCTATTCGGCAGTCTACTACACCTATGTCTGGGACAAGGCGATCGCGCTCGACCTGTTCACCAAGTTCAAGACCGAGGGCATGCGCAACGGCGCGGTGGCCGTGCAATATCGCAAGGACGTGCTCGATCCGGGCGCGTCGGAAGACGCCAACGACCTGGTGAAGAGCTTCCTCGGCCGCCCGATCAGCCTGGACGCGTTCAAGGCGTATTTGCAGGCGAAGTAGGGAAAAAATGCCGCTTCTCTCCTCCCTATCGCGTTGCGATGGGGAGGTGGCAGGCGGTGCGTGAGCGCCGAATGACGGAGGGGTCACTTTCTGTCGGAAGGCCCCCACCACCACGCTCCACTTCGTGTTCGCGCGGTCCCCCGCCCCGCGTAGCGGGGCGGTACGAGAAGAAAGAAGATCAGCTCATCTCTTTTCTTATACCGCCCCACTTGTGGGGCGGGGGACCGAACGAGCGATAGCGAGTTTGGTGGTGGGGGCCTTACTTCCTTTAACTCCCAAACGGTTTCGCCGTAGCAAACGTTGCCGCTGGCGGGACCTTGAAGTCGGCCTCGGCATCCGGATGCGCCGGATCGAAGTGGAAGCCGTCGACGATCTGCTTCGACACCGCCAGATGGTCGTCGATCAGGCCCTGAGCGATGATCTTGGCCAGCTCATAAGCCCCGAACGGCGAATGGTGGGTGGCGTCCATCTTGCTGTAGTCGGCGTTGTGCTCGAACAGGTGCAGTGAGCCCTGTTCGCCGAAGGTCTCATACAGGATCTTCGACTGGGCATTGAGGTCGATCAATGCCGCTCCCGTGGCCGCAGCGGCTTCGCGCGCCATCTGCGGATATTCCTGCAAGCTGTTGACGACCTGGCCGTTTTCAAACGTGTGGCGGTTCATCGGCGTGACGATGACCGGAATGCCGCCCTTGGCTTTGATCTTGGTCGCCCAGTCGATCAGCCCGGCCTTGTATTTTTGCGCCGCATCCGGATCCTTGGCCTTTTCCTTCATGTCGTTGTGACCGAACTGGACGATGAAGACGTCGCCCGGCTTGATCAGCGACAGAATCTTGTCGAAGCGGCCGCGGCCGATGGAGGCCGAGACCGACTCGCCGGACTCGCCGTGGTTGGCGATGGCCACGGTCGGCTTAAAGAAGTCGGGCAGCATCTGACCCCACGAGGCATAGGGCTCGCCCATCTGGTCGCAGACGGTCGAGTCGCCCAGCAGATAGATCGTCGGCACATCGGCGCGATCGACATTTATGCTGCGCACCTCGGGATTGGTACCGTCGAATTCGAGCGTGATGCGGCTGTCCCAATCGCGGGCTTCCTGTTCGCTTTCGCGCGGCGCCTTGAGCTTGACTACGCCGCCAGTGGGCAGGGCCGGGGTGCGGACATTGACGATGAAGGTTTTCGTCACGCTGCCATCCGCCGCGACGGTGACAGGCTCGATCATCAGCCGGCGCAGTTCGGCCTTGACCGTGGTGTCGGATGCGGCATCGCCGCCCAGGGTGACGGTGATCCTGTAATTGCCTTCCGGGGCATCGAAGCTGAAGAAGAAGGGCTTGCCGCCGATGCTGGTCGCCGCCACCGCAGGCGCATCGCCTTCGAAGCCATAGCCCCAGCCCTGGGAATAGGGCGCCGCCGTCGTCAGGCCCACGCTGTCCTCGCCGGCCTTGGCATTCTGGCCGAAGACGAAGGCCTTGTGATAGGCCGTTTGCGCCATAGCGGCAGGCGCCACAACGGCCATGGAAAGGGCAAGAAGCGAGGCGGCGGCGAAACGTTTCATGGTGGTTCTGTTCCCTGTGTGCTGAGACTTCCACGCGCCACGGCGGGGCTTCCGGCGGCGTCTTGCTCGATATTGTGTTTACCTGATCAATTGTGATTGATAATACAATTAAGCACAAAAGCAAAAGCAGGGACCAGCCATGAAGCGGACGATCGTCGGTAGTGCGGCTATATTGGCCCTTTTGAGCGCCTCGGCCGCCTGGGCGATACCACCGCAAAAACCCGACCGCGGCACGGCGCCCGAGTCGAAGCTTTACGATTATGGCGTCATGGGGCCGGCGGCGACCCCGGCGATTGTGGCGGCCGCCGATGCCGCCGTCACACCCCCGATGGCGCCAGGGCCGGTCAAACCCGAGTGGGCGTCGATTGCCGCCAACTATCAGCCGCCGGCCTGGTTTGCCGACGCCAAGTTCGGCATCTTCATGCATTGGGGCGTCTATTCGGCCGCGGCGCACGGCAATGAATGGTACGAAAAGCACATGTATGCCGGCAAGGACGCCGACTGGCACGCCACCCATTTCGGCCCGCAGGACAAGGTCGGCTACAAGGACCTGATCCCGCTGTTTACGGCGTCGAAATGGGACCCGGACGCCTGGGCGCGGCTGTTCAAGGCAGCAGGCGCGCGTTACGTCATCCCAACGGCCGAACACCACGACAATTTTGCCAATTGGGACAGCGCGCTGACACCGATCAACGCCGTCAAGATGGGGCCGCATCGCGACCTGATCGGCGATCTGGAAACCGCTGTGCACAAGCAGGGTCTGAAGTTCGGCGTCTCCAACCACGGCATGGAGAACTTCACCTTCATCGATCCGGATCCGGCTTTAGATGCGAAGCTCCAGGCCGAACACGCCGACCTCTACGATCCGAAGTGGGCGGAGTGGTATCACGTCGCCGACCGCTCGCCCGAGGCGATGACGCGTTTCCTGACCGACTGGGTCGAGCGCAATCTCGAACTGATCGACAAGTACCACCCCGACATCCTGTGGTGGGACAATGGCGTCAATCTGCGCGTACTCGATCCGCTCAAGGAGCACGTTGCCGCCTACTACTATAACCGCGCCAAACAGTGGGGCCAGCCGGTCACCCTGTCGACCAAGTGGATCGCCATGGCGCCGTCGAACGACGACACCCATCAGGTCGGCAGTGTGCTCGACTTCGAAAAGGTCGGGGTGCGCTCGCCCAGGGACATCCGCGCCAACCAGGATTGGGAGGTCGATGACACCATCGGTTCGACCTGGGGCTATACGGACGGCATGACCGTGGCCAGCGCGGCGCAGATCCTGCCGCGTCTGATCGACACGGTGTCGAAGGGCGGCAACTACCTGCTCAATATCTCGCCCATGGCCGACGGCACGATCCCGCGGGCGCAGCAGGAGACGCTGCTCGGCATCGGCCATTGGCTCGATGCCAATGGTGAGGCGATCTACGCCACGCGGCCGTGGACGCAGTTCGGCGAAGGCGATTTCCGCTTCACCACCAAAGGGGCTGTGCTTTACGCCATCGCGCTGAAATGGCCGGCCGGCGGCGAGGCGACGATTGCGGCGTTGGCCAGGAAAAAGGTGACGCGCGTGGAACTGCTGGGGCAGAGCCTGGCGTTCAAACAGGACGCGGCTGGGCTGCACATTATCTTGCCGGCCATGGCGCCGGATGAACTGGCCTATGCCTTAAAAATAACCGGAGGGATTGAATGAAAACGCTGTTTGCGACCGCCGCGGCCTTGTGGCTGACGACGGCCGGCCTGGCAATGGCCGCCGATCCCGCCTGGGTGCGCACGACTGGGGTGTCGGTCCGCGTCGGCGATCCGGCCAAGGTCGATACCGTCGAGAACGCCACGGTGCGCTTCCCGGCGCGGGTGACCATGGGCGGCAAGGCTTTCCGGCTGGTTCTGTCCAATGCCGGCGCCATCGCCGATGCCCATATCGGTGCGGCGACGATCGGCTATATGGATGGCACGGCACAAAAGTTCGTGCCGGTCACGGTCGGCGGTAAGGCAGACTTCGTCATTGCGCCCGGCGCGCAACTGATCACCGACGACATCCTCGTGACCCTGGCTGACGGTCAGGCTGTGTCGATCAGCCTGTTCTTCCCGGACAAGACGGCGATCACCGCCTTCCACGGCGACCGCAATCCGGCGATCCTGTCGAGTGACGGCAATTTTACCGCGACCGCCGATTTCCCAAGCGCCAAGACCTTGAAAGTGCGGCCGCTGTTCGCCGGCATCGATGTCCAGGGGCCGTCGAACGCCAAAACCATCGTCGCCTATGGCGATTCGATCACCGACTCGGGCGACGACGTGACGAAGCCCGTGGCGCGTTGGTCCGACGTGCTGGGGGCGCGCCTGCGTGCCGCGCACAAGCCGTTTGCGGTCGCCAATGAATCGATCGCCGGCAACCGCATCCTGCACGACGTCACCGACATCAGCGCCCTGGCGCGCTTCGATCGCGACGTGCTGAGCCTGCCCAATGTCGGCTATGTTGTCATGCTGGAAGGCATCAACGATATCGGCCACATCGGCGACCCCGGCCAGCCCGCCGTCACCGCCGACGACCTGATCGCCGGCTATAAGCAGTTGGTCGCCCGCGCTCACGAGCACGGCATCAAGATCTACGTCTCGGAAATCCTGCCGTTCAAGGGGGCCAAATATGCCTCGGACGACAAGGATAAGGTGCGTTTGGCGGTCAATGATTGGCTGCGCACGCCGGGAAATGTCGATGGCGTTGTCGACTTCAAGGACGCGGTCGCCGATCCGGCCGATCCCAGCCAGTTGAACCCCAAGCTGGAACGCGGCGATCATCTGCATCCCAATGATGACGGCGAACGCGCCATGGGCAACGCCATCGATCTGGAGCTGTTTAAATGAAGTCGAGCCTGTTGGCCTTGGCGGCCCTGATCCCGATGGTGGCCAGCGCCGCGCCCGCGGTGGCACCAAAACCGCTTTACCGCGACCCGGTCTATGACGGCGCCGCCGACGTGTCCTCCATCTATGACCGCGCTCGCCACCAGTGGACCATGTTTTACACCGACCGCCGCGCCACGCTGAAAAGCGACGACCCCAAGGACGTCGCCTGGGTCCACGCCACACCCATCGGCATGGCGACCTCGAAAGACGGCCTGACGTGGCGTTATGCTGGCATGGCCAAGTTCCCGGCCGAATGCATCGGCGACACCCTGTGGGCGCCGGAAATGTATTATGAGGGCGGCACCTACCACATGTGGCTGACCGTGGTGCCGGGCGTCTTTCATCACTGGGGTGATCCGGGGGCGACGGCGAAGATCGTCCATCTGACCAGCCCGGACCTGACCACCTGGACCTGTTCCGACACGGTACCGGTGAGTTCCAATCGCGTCATTGATCCCAGCGTGCTTAAGCTGCCCGACGGCAGCTATCGCCTGTGGTACAAGGACGAGCGCCGCGGTTCGCGCATTTTCAGCCTCGATAGCAAGGACCTGAAATCGTGGACGCCGCACCTCGATGCCTCAGGCGTCGATACGCCGGTAGTGCCGACGCACGGGGAGGGGCCGAAAGCCTTTGTCTTTGCCGGCTACGACTGGATCATCTACGACAGCTGGAACGGCCTGTCGGTGCTGCGCTCCGACGACGGCAGCACCTGGACGCCACAGGCCGAGCGCATCCTGGAGCAACCCGGCACCCACGCCACCGACACCGATATCGGCCACCACGCCGACGTCATCGTCAATAGTGGCCACGCCTACATCTACTACTTCGTCCATCAGGACAAGGAACCGCAGGTCCAGACCGACAAGGGCTGGGGCCGGCGCTCGGTGATCCAGGTCGCCGAGCTCAAATTCGCCGACGGCAAGCTGAGCGTCGATCGCGACGCCTCGGTCACCACCCCGCTCATCGCTCCGAAGGACTAAACATGCGCGCCCTGTTGCTGAGCCTTGCCGCTGTCGCCTTGCCGGCCCAGGCGGATGTGTTGAAGACCGATGCCACGGCACAACCGTCCGCCCCGGTATCGGCGCAACTGCATATGGGCACGCCGACCGGCCCAGGGGGCCATTCGATCACTGTCAACAACCGCTACCTGATGCGCGACGGCAAGCCCTGGCTGCCGGTCATGGGCGAGTTCCACTTCACGCGGTTTCCGCCGCAGGAGTGGGACGCGGAGCTGCAAAAGATGAAGGCGGCCGGGATCGACATCGTCTCGGCCTACATCATCTGGGACCACCACGAGGAACGGCCGGGGCAGTACAATTTCTCGGGCGACCGCGACCTGCGGCGTTTCCTGCAACTGGCGCAGAAGAACGGCCTCTATGTCGTCATGCGTTTGGGCCCCTGGGACCATGCCGAGGTGCGCTATGGCGGCATCCCCGACTGGGTCGTGGCTCAGGTGCCGGTGCGCGGCAACGATCCGCAATATCTCGACTATGTCCACGATTTCTGGGCCCATCTGGCGCAGCAATCCAAGGGCATGATGTTCAAGGACGGCGGCCCGGTCATCGGCGTGCAGCTGGAGAACGAATACAATCTGACCGGTGCCGGGCAGGGCGCAGCGCATATCGCCAAACTGAAGGAGATGGCGCGGCAATTGGGCTTCGACGTGCCGCTCTATACCGTCACCGGCTGGGACGGCACGGTCTATCCCAAGGGCGAGGTGTTGCCGGTCGAGGGCGGCTATCCGGACGAGCCATGGGCGGTGACGACCGGCGTGATGCCGCCGAACGAAGTCTACAATTTCCGCTTCGATACCCGCATTGCCGGCAATGCGGGGGCGCAGACCCCGGCCAAGGTGCGCGGCACGGCGACCGAAGACATCGACATGACGCCTTTCCTCGGCGCCGAATTCGCCGGCGGCCTGCCGATCATGTATCGCCGCCGTCCGGTGGTGGCGCCCGAGGACATTGCCGCCATGCTGCCGGTGCAACTGGGCTCCGGCGCCAATCTCTACGGCTATTACATGTTCCACGGCGGGCGTAATCCGGCCGGAGATACCACGCTGGAGGAAAGCGATCTGCTGGGCGGCTATAACGGCCTGCCTGTGATCAATTACGACTTCCAGGCGGCCTATGGTCAGTATGGTCAGCCCCACGCCGTGCTCAACCTGATCCGGCCGTGGCACGATTTCCTCAATGCCTTTGGCGATCGTCTGGCGCCGATGAGCGTGCATCGTCCCGCCGTCGAGCCCAAGGATCGCGCTGATCTCACCACGCCGCGCTACAGCGTACGCAGCCTGGGCAAGTCCGGCTTCGTTTTCGTCAATAATCACGTGCGCCAATACGTCATGGCCGAGCAGAAAGACGTTCAATTCACGGTCGATCTGCCCGGCGGGGCGGTGACTTTCCCGTCGGCGCCGGTGACCATCGCCGATGGCGTCTCCTTCGTCTGGCCGGTCAATTTCGACCTCGACGGCGTCAATCTGGCCTGGGCCTCGGCGCAGCCGGTGACGCGGGTGAGCAATGGGGCAGATGTCACCTACGTTTTCGAAGCGCAGAAGGGCATCGCGTCGGAATTTGCTTTCGACCGCGATGTCGAGGCAGCTTCCGGCACCAAGACCACGGCCGGGGGGCACACGATCGTCAGCAATGTCACGGCGGGGCGCGATGTCGCCATCCGTATTGGCCACGTGTCGATTGTCGTCCTCAGCCCCGAGGATGCGCAGCACCTGACGGTGCTCGACTATGCCGGCCAGAAACGCCTGATCCTCAGCGATGCGCTGGTCTATGGCGATGGGGCGCACCTGACCTTGCGTTCGGACAAGCCAGGCTTCGGCATCGGCATCTACCCCTCGCTTAAGACACCGAAATCGAGCCTGCCGCTGGCTCTGGTCAAGACGACCGGCATCTTTCAGACCTTCCGTGCCCAGGCGCAGGCGGTGTCGCCGACGGCCAACGTGGAAAAGATCCGCGACGCCGGTACTGTGCCCGCGCTCAGCGTCGGCGGTCGCGCCAAGGCGGCCCTGCAGCCTTATCCTGAGACCTATGGTCGCGCCGCGGCGTGGAAGATCACCGTCGATCCGCAGACGCTGAAAGGCGCCGCTGACGTCATGATGGACATCAAGTATCGCGGCGATGTCGGGCGTCTGTTTGTCGGTGCCGATATGGTCGACGATCAGTTCTGGTACGGCCCGGACTGGTCGGTCGGCCTGAAACGCTTGGGGGTGAGCAAGCCGTTCACCCTAACGGTGCTGCCGTTGCGCGCTGACGCGCCGGTCTATATCGACGCCGCCTACCGCCCGGCGGCCAGCGACGGCGCCCAGGTCGCTGACGTGCAATCGGTGACCCTAGTGCCGCAATATGAACTGACGCTGGGGGCGCCAGGGAAGGGACGGCGATAAAAATCACTATCCCTGTGATTTTGCGCTTGAAAGCCGGGCGAAAATGGCTATGTTCCGCCGCCTTGACCCCGGGCGGCACCAAACGTCCAGCGGGGTTTAGCTCCCAAGCCGCAAGGTGGCGGGGCAATTGAAATGGTATGGGTGTGTAGCTCAGTTGGTAGAGCAGCTGACTCTTAATCAGCGGGTCCACGGTTCGAGTCCGTGCCCACCCACCATTCACTTTCTTTCATAAAATCGAATGACTATGGCCGAAAGGCCCCGGGAACGAGCTGGGTTTGGTCCGTCGGATCTCTGTGCTTGCCTGATCGGCGGCCGTGCAACATATCTGTGTGAAACTCGGCACAAACGCGCGTCACATGCGTGTGGAAAAAGTGACAAATTCTGGTTAAATTTTCTACCATATATGTGGTTTATTGTTATAATTCAAAATATTATAGACCTTCTCAAAAAGTTTTTGATCGCTACCCTCTCACCTGTATCCTCAAGACAAGCGCGACATTCACAACGCGCAAGGAAATGCTTTTGGTGAGTGCCGCCGGTGTGTAGGCGGCCGGGAAGGGACCTACGGGGCGATCGCCGTGCGGGCCTATGTGCGCGACAAACCGTGCACTAAGGGCAGCCGGCTGTATCTGCGGGACATCCTCTTTCGTCATCGGGCACAGGGAGAGGCTTTCGATATGACGACCAGGTCCAAGACGGCTATTGCGGACGGTTTCACGCGGGTGCGCACGGCCTTGATGCTGTCTACCTCGGTGATCCTGGTGCCTGGCATCGTGCACGCCCAGACGACGGTCTCGACGTCGACCACCACTGCGCAGACGATCGGCGGGTCGCAGACGCTAACCGTGACGTCAACCGGGAGCGTCAACGTCGCGGGCACACGCGGTGTGAACTACAATGCCGCTTCGGCAGGCGCGGGCAGCGGCCCGACAATTAGTAACAGTGGCACCATTTCCGCAACGCACACGACGTCCGGGACAGCCGACGGCGTTGGCATCGATACGCAAGGGACGTTCACCGATCGAACCATCACGATCAACAACCTTGGCAGTGGCAGCGTCATCAGCGGCAACGACATCGGCATCCGCATCCGCAATGGCGCCGGTACCGATACGACGATCACCTCGCCGATTACCATCTACAACGAAGGCCTGATCTCGGGTACGCTTGATCAGGGTATCAACCTCACCAGCATCCCCAATGCCGCGGTGTCGATCACCAACAAGGGGACGGTGACGGGCAGTTCGGCGATCCTCGCCGGCGTCGCCACGATCGATAATTACGGCACGCTCAAAGGCACGGCGACCGCGCCTTCAGGCAGCGGCCAGACCGCCAATAACGGCGAAGGCATCCGCCTCAACGGTGGCAATACCAATAGCGCCACCAACCTGATTACGCTGGAGAGCGGCAGCGTCACCACGGGCACGGGCAATGCCGGCAACGCCATTTACGTCAAGGGCGGCAACGGCACCACGCTGAACATCAAGTCCGGCGCTACGATCAACGGCGGCGTCTCGATGGATACCGGCACCAATACGGTCAATCTCGAAACCGGCGCCACTGTGACAGGCACGATTGCCGGCGCGCCGTCCTCGACCGGAACGATCGACACGCTGAACGCCAGTGCGGCATCGAGCGGTACCACGGTCGCGACCATGCCGACCTTGCAGGCGTTTGACCGCATCAACATCCTATCGGGTGACTGGACCTTCACCAGCACGGCGTTTGCCACCGCCAACGGCGCCTCGATCGCCGCGGGAGCCATCGCGCGCTTTGGCACTGGCGGCAGCGACGGCGCCATCCTCGGCGCAATCACCAACAACGGCACTATTATCGTCAACCGGACCGATACGCTGGGCCAGGCCTTCACCTCGACCGCGACGCCACCGGTCACCACCTTCTCGCCAATTTCAGGGAGCGGTGTGCTGGATATGGAAGGCTCCGGCACCTTCGCGATGAGCAACAATGTTGCCTCGGGCGCGTCGTCCGCCAACATCTATTCGGGCAATACGCTGGTCAATGCCGGCACGTTGCGCGGCGACACCGCCGACGCCTTCTCGCCCAACTCGCAGATCGTGGTCGGTTCCGGCGGCACGGTCGACATCCATGGCTTCGACCAGATCATCGCCAATCTGTCGGGCGCGGGCGCGGTGACCGACTCGTCGGCGACCGCGGCGACCCTGACAACCGGCGCTGGCAATGGCGACACGACGTTTTCAGGCGCGTTCTCGGGGGCACTGGCCCTGACCAAGACCGGCAGCGGCACGCTGACCCTGTCCGGCACCAGCACCTCTACCGGCGGCGTAAATGTGTCATCGGGCGGCCTGCTGGTCAGCGGTTCGATCGCAGCTCCCGTGTCGGTGGCCTCGGGCGCAACGCTCGGCGGTGCGGGCTCCATCACCGGCGACGTCACCCTGGTGAGCGGGGCGCACCTGGCGCCCGGCAATGGCGCTGTCGGCACGCTGACCACCGGCAATCTGACGCTGAACGCCGGCTCGATCCTCGACTACCAGCTTGGCGCACCGGGCAATAGCGCGGCCAGCGACAAGATCACGGTCAATGGCAATTTGACGTTGGCGGGCACGCTCAATGTTACCGATGTGGGGTCGTTCGGCTTCGGCGTCTATCGCCTGATCGATTACAGCGGCACCCTCACCGACAACGGCCTGACCATCGGCACCACACCCGCCGGCACCAATACGGCCGTGCTGTCGGTGCAGACCGGCGTGCCGCAGCAAATCAACCTCGTCTACGGTTCGTCGGCGGTCAACCCGATCCAGTTCTGGGACGGCACGACCATCGCGCCCGACGGCACGATCCATGGCGGCGCGGGCAGCTGGACCAATGCCGCGACCAATTGGACGAGCTCGGATGGCACCGGCAATGCCGCGTGGGGCAGCAATTTCGCCGTCTTCCAGGGCACGGGCGGTACGGTTACGGTCGACGACGCCATCGCGTTCAGCGGCATGCAGTTCACGACGAACGGCTATGTCGTGGCGCTGGGCAGCGGTTCGCTCAGTGCTGCCGAGACGCTGACCAATCTGCGCGCTGATCCGGGCGTGACCGCGACCATTACCGCCGGGATCGGCGGCGTCGGCGGCCTGGTCAAGAACGATGCCGGCACGATCGTGCTGGCGGGCACCGATACCTATGCCGGTTCGACCACGGTCAATGGCGGTACGCTGCGCCTGTCGGGCGTCTCGGCGGTGCCGTCGACCAGCGCCGTAACGGTGGCGTCGGGGGCGACCCTCGACATCGCCGCCAGCCAGACGATCGGCAGCCTGACTGGCGCCGGCAATGTGACGTTATCGGGCGGCACATTGACCTCGGGCGGGCTGAACACCAGCACAACCTTCAGCGGCATCGCCAGCGGCGCCGGCGGTTTCACCAAGACGGGCACCGGTACGCTGACCCTGACGGGTGCCAATGCCTATACCGGGGCCACGACCGTGACCGGCGGCACGCTGGCGCTTGGTACCGGTGGGACGTTGGGCACCGGCGCGTTGTCGGTGGCGACGGGAGCGACACTCGACCTCGACGGCATCGCCACCAGCGTCGGTACGCTGAGCGGCGACGGTCACATCATAATCAACACCGACGGTAGCCTGACGACGTCCAATGCCGCCGATACCAGCTTCACCGGCGCCCTGACCGGCGTGCGCGCCTCGCTGACCAAGACGGGGGCCGGCACGCTGACCCTGTCTGGGGCCAACACCTATAGCGGCGGCACCACGATTTCGGGCGGCAAGGTGCTGGTCGCCAACGCGACCGCCCTGTCGAACAGCGGCGGTGTCACCGTCAATGCCGGCGGCATCTTCGAGATCGCCACGGACAAGACCGTCGGCGCGCTGTCGGGCGCGGGCACCATCAACCTCAACGGCAATCGTCTGACCACGTCCTCGGCGCAGACGGTCGCCTTCTCGGGCGTCGCCAACGGCAGCGGGGGTATCACCAAGGCCGGTACGGGCACGCTGACCCTGTCGGGCGCGAACCTCTATACCGGCGACACCACGGTAACGGCGGGGGTGGGTTTCGTTCCCCGCTCAGGCC